>Ga0302319_10017702_pt1 | contig 13026 bp, 14 predicted proteins | sample Bog_T0_2_FD_203319 | JGI IMG/M metagenome (GOLD analysis project Ga0302319, IMG submission 203319) | Peat permafrost microbial communities from Stordalen Mire near Abisko, Sweden - Bog_T0_2 | ecosystem: Environmental > Terrestrial > Soil > Wetlands > Peat | place: Sweden: Abisko, Stordalen Mire...
AACAGGCCACGAATCCCGATCCTCAGACTGGCCGAAAATGCGACTATTTCGGCGATGCGGCGAAGATCGCTTTCTCGATCCCCGTGCGCGTATTTACGGCGTTCGCCGATCCGGCCAGATAGGTCAAAGCCGTAACAGGATGGCTCGCCGACGCATGCGCTTCTGCGAGAGCCTTATCGGTTGCGGCGGCCCGCAGGAATCCGCTGATCACCCATTCGGCCACGTCCCCGGTCTTAAATTTCGTGACTCCGCCGTCAAGAATAGTCGGAGCGAAGAAAGGGTGCGCCACGCCGAGGTCGCCAGCCTCCCTGTAGAGAATCTGCCCCACCAATTCCATCCGCTGTGGGGAAAAGGTACCAGAATCCCCCAGGCCGATGACGAGCAATTTCTTCGCGGCAATACTGCCCTTCGGCGGCGCGATGAGAAGCGTTTCTCCCGGATCGCCCCGGAATAACTCGGGTTTGCGGATGCGATCAAGCAGCCCCTTCAGCTTTTCGTTCGTCTCAGCGAGCGAACCGTGCAACGTATTTACCGGCGAAGAGCGGAACAGGCAGATTACCTGAAGATCCGTTTTGGTCTCCGCCGGACTCTGTACCAGGATTCGCATGGGGATCGGAGCGTTGGCGATGGCAATGACAGTTGGCGGGGCCTGGGCGCAAATCCTCGGGCCGGCCCAGATAGTCAGCCCCATCAGCAACGCCTGCGCTGCTACCGTTTTCTTAATGATCGTCATGGTGTTTTCTCAATCGTCTGAAGCGATGATAAGCTGCCCGGCAATGCAGCGACGCAGATGCCGCTTCCGGACAGCGAATGACACCCGCGACGTCTCAATCCTTTTACTAAAGTAGTAGCGTCTCGATACGGTGCGCATGGACCCTCTGTTCGCAGGGCGACCACCCCAGGACTGTGAATCGGCCATCCTGCGACGCGACCAGAGCGATGGCATCGCGCTGGTCGTGTGCGAACTGAGCGGCTGAAAGGTGCCGTGTACCTCCGAGTTGTCCGGGTTCAGCCGTCGCGGCGACTGTCCCTTCTATCGGCTCGGTCACGATCACACTGCTGACTGGTTCCCATTGCGCTCGCCTAAGAATCTTAGCGCCAAATGCCAACAGCTCATATCGATCGGTGATCACAGTGGCTCCATCAACTGCCGTCAAACCGGCGATGCCTTCAACCACCCTGTGCAGCGCTTCCTGCCAGCGCCGGCCCGATCTCGCACCGCGATCCTCTCGCATCAGATCCACCAGTGCACAAAACGGAGGCGAGACTGAGTATCTGATGGGTTGCAGAATCGATTCCTGCCATACCTGGGTGTCCGCCGGCACCACCAGCAACGATCCACCTCGGCCATGCGCGCGCATAGAGACCGCGAGCTGTATCAGCACATTCACGGAGTCGGGTGAATCAAGCTCCGACTGCAAGCCCAGGAGCGAGGTCAGGAGTTCCGGGCAGTCCGGCGCGGTAGCGGCATGTTGGTCAACTACTTTTATCTCCTCACCTTGCAGTACGGCGATGTTAACGAACTTGCCGGATTCCTCGCCGCGGCTGTGCTTGATTACCAGGAGTCCCGGCGCGACAACCTCCAGCACAAAGCAGAACTCCGGCAGAGTTCGAGTTGCTCCCCAGACCAATAGCTCGCCGTGCTGCCGCTCAACGCACAAGTGGATTCCGGGGCGCTCCACAGCCGGCGCCAATCGCGTCAATGGTTGCGCTGCAAGCGCAACTGGCCGTTCGAAGACCAGAGGCAATTCCACCTGCGCGGGAGCTACGAATGCGAGAGAGATGCGGGGCGTGTAGTTTTCTTCTCTCCGCAGGCTTGCCCAGAAAGCTACGTCGATAATGGCCTCAATGGTTTCCAGTTCCGGCAGGAGTTTGACTCCCTGACCCGCCTCGATGCGGGCCGCGAGGTGCTTAGCGTAATGAGGATGGACCCTGACCGCGGCCGCTCGTGCAGCCGGGTATGCCGGTTGTGTCATCGCGCAACCTCCGCGCTGAGGCTTCTTTCAGGGATCGTTCGCTTATCGGTGGCGACCGAGCGGAGTAGAGGGCAGAACGGATCCAATGTGTTCACCATCGTTCAGCAGCCTACCATCCGACACCTGCGCGGTTGTAGCATCGGCGCAGGCGGCATGACGAACCTGCGGCCGGTGGTGGGATCATAAGGTCAAATATGAGAGCGGATATCATACCCGGGGCCGCCTTCCCCGACTACGAACTAACAGATCACACCGCAAAACGGCGCAAACCCGCACCGGCAGATGTTCCCCGACATGGCGCTATCGATATCGTTATCAGAAGGCTTCTTATTGCCCGCCAGCAAAGCCGCCGCCTGCATGATCTGCCCCGACTGGCAATAACCGCACTGCGGCACATTGGCCGCCATCCATGCCTTCTGCAAAGGATGCGAACCGTTCGCGCTGAGCCCTTCGATAGTGACAACGGACTTCGCCCTCACCTCGCTCATTTTCGTCGAGCAGGACCGAACCGCGTTGCCGTTCACATGTACCGTGCACGATCCGCACAGGCCGACACCGCAGCCGAACTTAGTCCCTGTCATGCCCAGTTCGTCGCGCAAATACCAAAGCAGGGGCATTTCCTGATCGCCGTCGAAAGCGCGATCCCGGTTATTAATTCGAAGTCTGATCTTGGTGGAAACCTGATCAGAATCGTACCATTTCTTACTGGTTGGTCTACTGGTTGCGCATGACCTTCTTCAGGTCCTTCATCTTATCTTTCAGTTCCTGCGACGCATCGGAAATCTGGTTCGTATCGTAGATCACCCGGGGAGTGAGAAAGATGATCAACTCGGTGCGTTTCTTCGAAGTCGATTTGTTGCCGAACGCGGCGCCCAGATAAGGAATTCGGTCGAGAAACGGGATCCCCGATGAAGTGTCGGTAGTGGTCTCATTAATGATCCCGCCGATCGCGATCGTATCGCCATCCTGCACCGTCACCTGAGTGCTCACGTTGCGCTGCGAGAACGAGGGCGAATTGATGGTGGCGCCCGAAGGATTGGCTTCGGGCGCCGTCACGTTCTGATCGATCACCAGGGTCACGATGCCGCTCGAATTCACTCGCGCCAGGATGTTGAGCCCAATGCCGCTGCTGGTATTCGAAATCGTCTGCGTGAACAGCGAATTGCCGCCCGAAGTCACCCCCGCATTGACTGCCTGGGACGTCAGTGTGGTAACCGAATCGCCAATCGTAATCGACGCCGGGATGCTGTCCGTGGCAATTACGCTGGGAGCCGAAAGGACCTTGGTTTTCGAACTCGTCTCTCCGAACTGAAGCATGGCCAGCAACTGGCGGCTCTGGCCTACCAGGGTCCCGGCGGTTAGCAGAGTCGTCCCCCCAAAACTGCCGTTGTTCGAACCCTGCAACTGGGTTCCGGTAATGCCCGCGGCGTTGGTAGCCCCCTTACTCTGCAGGTAAGACTCAACGCCCGCCGAGAACGTTCCCTGTAGATCCACCTCATAAATCTTCGCGTCAATCAGCACCTGCCGCGGCGACACGTCCAACTGATCGAGCAGGCTGCGAATCGATTCCCATTGGTCGGGAGAGCTCTGAATAATCAAAGTATTGTCGAACGGATTCGGAACAATGCGCGGTATGGCCATTCCGCCGCCGTAGGATGCGGTTCCGCTCAGATAAGATCCCGTTTGATCGGTGCCCGCGGCTACGGTCGAAGAAGCTGCACCACCAGTCGCCGGCGCCGCCGCAATCGGAGGAGCCGTGAAAGCACCCAGGGCCCCAGCCTGTCCGGCGCCTGCGCCATAACCACCCTGGCCCTGCCCATAGCAGTTCGGATTGCCATAGCCGCCACCACCACCATAACCGCCGCCGCCATACGGGGTCGCGCCCCCGCCGAATCCGCCACCACCACCATAAGGCGACCCGCCACCACCACCATATGGCGATCCGCCGCCACCGCCATACGGAGATCCCCCGCCAATACCGCCGCCTCCGAAGCCGCTACCGTTCGTCCCCGCATAGCCAGCGCTCGGATACGTAGAATTGCCCGGTATCCCATACCCGCTGCCATAGCTGCCGGCTGACGGTCCGCACCCGCCATACAATTGCGAAATCACGCCACCCAGAATCTCCGCCCGCTGATACTTCAGCTTGTAAACATGGTTCTGCACCGCGCCGGCCGCGGACTTCGGCGTAATGTCGAGCTTCTCGATCCACTTCTCCACTTCGGTGAATGCACTCGGATTCGGCGCCACCGCGAGAATCGTATTCACCCGATCGATGGGCACAAACTGCACCGCGCCGTGCTCCTTGCCATTTGTCAGCGAATAGGCCTTGAACACCTGATCGAGCTCCTTCGAGATATCGGTGGGCCGTCCGTTCTTCACCTCGAACGCGCGCACCCGCTGGCCGGCGAAGGTATCGCTGTCGAACAGGTTTACCAGCTCGAGCGTGCGCTTCATATTGCGGCTGTTATCGAGCAGGATCAGCAGATTCGCCGGATCGTAGCTGGTAATCTGCCCGCCATCGCCGATAAACGGCGTCAGCACCTTGGCCATCTCCGCCGACGTCGCGTAATGCAGGAACACCAGGTTCAACACCAGCCGCTCGTCGTCGGGTATCTTCGAGGGGTCCGTCTGCGTTATTGGATCGATCGGCTGATGCCCAATGCTGGCGATCGTAACGATGCGGTAAATATCGCCTGCCTGCACCATCGCGAGATTGTTCATCCGCAGAATCGTCTCGAACAATGGCCGCAGCTCAACGCCCTGTCCCGTTCCATAGGTATTGATGGTGACGGTGCCGCCTTTTACCGCCGCATCGAGGATATAGTTGATGTGCAGTTCGCCCGCCAGCACATTGATCACGTCAAGCAGGGGGGCGTTGTTGAAGTTCACCGCGCCTACCCCGCGCGCTGCCGGTGTTTGCGCGGGCGCTGTCTGAGGCGGAGGAGGCGTCTGCCCCCACGCGCTCGCGAGCGCAAGGCAACACATCAGGGCAATCGAACGGCTAAAAATCATGGTTTGGCTTTGCTTTCCGGGTGCTGCAGTTCGAAGAGACTGCGCTCCTCGTCGGACATTTCGGACTTCTTGCGGTCGTATCCCACCGGCCCGAACGGCGTCTGCCGCTCGAACCGCACGGTGTCGCCTTTATCGGTCGTCGATGTATATTGCAGTGGTGAGGGAGTGGTCGGCTTCACCTCGCTCCGCATCACACCGAAGGGCGACTTCCAGTAATTCCATTTCTTCCCGTCCTTATCGGTGTAGCTGTAAGTGCCGTCGGGATTCTGCGTCGCATCGGCGGGAACAGTCAGGAACTGAGGAGCCGGCGCTTCGGTGGTCTTCTTTGCCGTGGTCTTCTTCTTATTGGCTGTAGCCTTAGCGGGGGGCGGTGTCGTTTGATCCTGCGCCATCCCCGTACCAGCGATTAATGTCAAAAAGAGAATTGTAGTTTTCATTGCTTTACCCATCTGCAGATCGGACCGAACGGCGTCTGCTCCACGAACTTTTTGTACCCATCGACGACCGTGCCCCCCGGCGTCGTATCGCCGTTGGTGCATGACCTGACGCCCGCGCTCATCTCTTTGCCCGGCGGGGTATTCTGATCGAGCGGCTTCGCTATAACAGGCATCGCCGGAGGAGGCGGAGGCAGATTCGGACCACTCGCCCCGCCGCCATTCGAAGCCACCTGATCGTTCGAGCGGTCGATCAGATCGTCGATTTTCTTCGTGATCTGTTTGCCTTCCCATTCGAACGTGACATTCTTCGCATCGAGCGCGACGATCTTAAACTCACCGACCTTGTCGTCCACCTTCACCATGTGCGGCTGCTGGCCGGACTTCTCCGCCATAAACGCCTTCACGCCGCTTGGCATATTCATCACTCCGCTGGCAACCGGCAGCGGAGGCATTGGCTTCGGAGCCTCCACCTTCGGCGGATCCACAATGATGTCGGGATTGCGGTCCGAAGAGAACAGATTCTTCTTCGCGACGTCTTCATACTTCACCGCGGGCGGAGTCTCAGGCTGCATCACAGGCGCGATGGGAGGCGCGGGTGCTGCCTTCACTCGAACATTGAGCGTTTGGCGCCGCAGTTCCTGCGCTTCGTCCCAGCGCACGCGGGCCTGCCAGATCATGGCGCAGACCGCCGCTGCAAGGGTCAGATTCAGTGCAATCAGCCTGGGTTTCAAAATGCCGCCAGACCTTTCTTTTCGGGGATCAGTTTTTTCGGCACCACGCCCGCCAGCGTCATTCGCACGGTCACCATCTTTTGCTTCATGGCCCCGGTCGCGTTGATGTGCTCTTCGGAAGGCACCATCAGTTCCGGCTGCCTGCCCAGATCGGCCAGGAAGTTTACCAGTTGCTCGATGTGGCACTCGAAGGTAACCGAGGCGAACACCATGCCGTAATCGCCAAACGCTTTCGGAGCGGGGAAGTCGCCACTTCGTATATCGATTTGGTCGCTCTTGCCGACGCGCCGGGCCGCTTCGAGCAGCGTTGCCTGAGCCTGCGCCGCGGTATCCCCCGAGATCAGACCGCGTTCGCGAGCTGCCAGATCCAAAGCCGTCTGCTTCATCACCGCGTCACGCGCGGGCACGAGAGCTTTCAACTGGCGAAGCCGTGCCGCGCGCTGCTCCGCGAGCTGAACGCTGTCGGCTCCGGTAGCAGCCGTGGTTGCGGATGAAGAATCGCTGAACAGCGTGAACCTGAGGATCAGCGCCAGCAGCAAAGCAGGCACTATCAGGATCAGGAGGCGGCGCTCGCGATCGTTGAGCTTCAAGGCGTTGTCCTCCCGATGCGGTTACGGCGCATTGTTTTGATACGGAACTGATCCGCGGTGCCGTTGTGCGATACCGATACCGTGAACTCCGAGTTTTGGAACAGAGGCGAGGAATCGAGCAGCTTCAGCAGCGGCGATGCCTGATCCGCTTCGCCCGCGATCGCCACATTATCCGTGTAAATCTCTATGGAACTCGTCCAGACCGGCGGCTGCAGCAGACGCGTGAGTTCGTTGAGAACATCGAGATCGGCCTGGGTACGGCGGCGGAAATCGTCGAGCGAGGCGACCTTCGCGCGATTGGAGTTGATGGTCTTTTCCAGAGCCTGGGCTCGCAGCGCCGGAGGCTCAAGCACTCGAATCTCTTCGTTCAGACTGTTTAGGTAACGGCGCTCGGCGACAGCGGGCAGGATCACGAAACACACCAGCGCGGCCAGCGCCGCAATCACGGCCAGGATCAGCGGCAACAGATACTGACGCCTTGCGCTCGATGCTCTGCGCTCTTTCGGCAACAGGTTAGCGAACCGATTCACCAGCGGCGCCGAGGCCGCCAGCGCGACTACCTCCCTCAGTGACGGTGCGTTCAGAGCCTCGGCCAGGGTCTGCGCCGGATAATCGGGTGTGAGCCGCAGCTCAGCTCTCGCATAAGCCAGGGCGCGCTCCGGCGGCAGGGAATACTCGGCCGAATAGAGCGGACGCGCTTCGCTCTCGCCATACACCTCGGTCCGGTCGCCGGTGAAGAAACAAAGAATGGAAGCGGGCGCGGCACTGCGCATGCGCAGCGCCGCGTGAATGGCGGCTGAGGAGAAGGTAACAGCCGCCAGCCCGACACCCGCTTCCGAGAAAAGGGTCTCGTAATGATCGAGCGACGCCTTTCGAACTAAACCCACAAGCACACTGTCGTTACTGTGATTAGAGTCGGCCACTCGCGACCAGGCCCAGACAACCTCTTCATCGCCGAACGGATGCAGCGTGTCCGCCTGCAGCTCGATGGCGGAACCGATCTCTTTGTCGGGAACGCCCGGCAGGTGCAGGGTTCGCACGATGACTTCATCGCGCGGCAACAGCAGCGATGCGGTGAGTTGCTTCTCGCCCGCCGCATCGAGCGCACGGGTCAATTCCGCGCCCCATTCCGCCGCAGGTCTGGTGCGAAAGTCGTGAATAGCGCCGGACGCCAACGTCTTCGACGCGCCGGGACGCGAACGAACAATCGACCATTCCAGATCCTTAGAAGCAATCGCTATGCCCAGGCCGGTGCCGAAGAGCAGCCAGCGCCGGGTGAACGATGACGCCGGAGTTGCAGGTACTGTCTGAACCACCTGCGCCTCAGCTGTTTCAGCCACGGTCATACCACCGGACCACTTCGAAACCCGTCTTCGTCCTCTTAATCAGCGCCGCCGCGGTACGCCTCATATCGGAGAGCTTTCCGTCGGTCCGGCGCATGCGAGCCGTGGAGCGCAGCGTGAACATGGAATTGCCGCCAATGCGCAGACTCCCACCCGCCGGACCCAGCGATGAAACGATCGGCCCGATTTCTTTATCCGTAATCGCGTGCGTCGCCCGGATGCGCACGATGGCCGCAGCATCTTCAGGCGCGATTCCCACCGCAATCATCGTCTCCGCCCGAACCGTATTTATGTCGAGCCCGCCGGCGTCCGCAAACGGCGACAGGCAATCGCGCAGACCGGCGCGCGACCCATCAAGTGACGTGCCGTAATACAGATCGGGCGTGATACCTTTCACCAGCAATAGTTCTTCGCTCTGAAGGAAAGACGTGTGGCGGGGCAGGAAAGACGGAGACTGGGTCAGATAAAACCCATCGAACGGTGTCTGCTGTCCGGGCGGAACGTAAGTGCGCCAGTCGACGATGGCAGCCACGATCTCGCCCGCTCGATCTTCGGGAACTCCGAGCGCCATGATCAGGCGCATGAGTTGTTCAGGCGTTATCGAATTCAGGCCCAGTTTAGAGGTTTCGGGAACGATCTCGACGCGCGCTTCCGCATTGGGAAACGAAATGTCCATCACAGGGTTGCCGGGCTGATAGTAGTCCGGTCCCCATTGCATGTGAAGCTCGGCGCGCTCGATGGCGCCGCGCGCGACGAAGTATGCTTTCGCGTCTTCGACATTGGTGGAGGCGCGGTCGGTTTCGCCGCGTACGTTGTTCGCGACGGCGAGTCCGATGGCCGCAAGCGCGGCGGTGAGCCAGAGCACGGTGAGCAGCGCCGAGCCGCGACGGTTAGCGCTGCGCATCGGTATACCCGTTGCCGTTCAGATTGGTCGGGTTCACGGGGAACATGGCTGTGACCGTCGACATCTTTACTTCCGATGGAGCGCTTGTGAGCGGCGCCATGTCGATGCGGATTCCCAGCGGCAAGTCTTGCTGCCGGACCCAGTTCGGACGCCAGATGCGCAGCGGCGGTTCGGTGCGGGGTTCGAGATATGTGAAGCGGCAGTACGCCAGCTTATCGGCCAGCACAAACGATTGATTGCTTGCCACGATGGGCGCATAGCGGGTGACCGGAATGCCGGTTTCAGGGTCGGGTTCCTGGCCTACAATCATCAGCCCAGCCTGAGCCGGGCCAGTGTAAGGCACCTCATTCACGATGAGCCGGACTCCGATGTTGTCCTCTCCGGGGATTACCTGCAGGGCGGCGATCTGGAGGCGTCCGCGCCATGCATCCTGCAGCGAGTAAGACGTGACGAAGCGCATGCTGCTGCCTTCCCATTGCTGGAACTGCAGGGTGAAGACAGTTTGCGGGTCGCGATGCCATTCCGCGTTGGTGGGGATGAAACCCTCAATCTCGTTTTCGACGATCTGGCGGACGTTTACCACCTTGCGGTTTTGCACCAGATGGGCATCGGTTTTTTCCATGGTGGTGAAGCCGAGGCGCATTGCGTAGAGCATGCCGACGGAAAGCAGGCTTAGCAGCGAGACCGCGATCAGGACTTCGATGAGCGTGATGCCGGCGCGCGGGTTCTTCATGGCCCCACCGGGAGGGGAATCATGGTCACTCGGTAGCCTGTCAGGTCCATGGTTCTTCGTGTGCCCGTTATGGGCTGCCACCAGATTTCGAGGGCCACCTGTTGCAGGATCTTCGTGCCGGGTCCGGCATAGGGAGGTATATCGAAGGGCTTCAGGGCGGCGCGCCAGCCGTGGTCCTTGTCGAACTCACCCTGCACGGTTCCATCGAACGGCAGAGTTACGTCGAGCAGCAGGTCGTTCATTTTTGTGCGGGCCAGCATGGCGGCGCGGTCATATTCGGCGAGGCGTGCGGCGTTCTTCACCGACTGCGAGAGGCCGACAATCATCCCGCTCACCGCGATGCCCATGATCACGGTGGCTACCAGGACTTCGAGAAGGGTAAATCCGCTGCGGCTATTCATCTAATTTTCGGTACCGCCGTTACAGGGTCAATCTCGATGGTTCTCCGGCCGCCCTTTTCACTTCTTAGCGTGACGGTGATGCGCGGGAAGGCTCCGCCGGGGAAGAGCATGAAGCGCCGCGGGGTTTGCTCTATGTCTCCTTCGATCGCGATCCCCTGCGGCATTTTCAGCGTCTCGCTCGGCTTCTCTCCCGATGCGGCCGTATAGACGGAGATCACGTTATCTTTGGGCACCACCACAATCGCCGCAGGCTGCTCTCGGCGTTCTACATTGTTCATGGCCGACGTCAGGAAACTGGCGACCGATCCCGATGCGGATCTCAGCCTGATACCGGTGAGGCCTGCGGTCAGCGCCGGAAATGAGACGCTGACGACGGTCGCGATGATGGTGACCACGATCAGCATCTCAAGCAGCGTGACGCCGGATCGCTTCATTTCCACGAAACGATATCGGCAGCGTTGTCCGTGCCGCCGGGCTTACCGTCCTGGCCGTAGCTGACGATGTCCGGCTCATCGCCGTGATCGCCTGGGTACTTATAGAGATACGGATGGCCCCAGGGATCGTTACCGAGATCTTTCACCAGATAAGGCCCATGCCACTGATCCACGCCACTGGGCTGCTGGCGGAGCGCCGTAAGGCCTTGCTCGGTTGAAGGGAAGGTCCCGGTATCGAGCTTGTACTGGCCCAGCGCCAGCTGGATGTTGGAGATCTCCTGTTTAGCCGCCGTGACGCGGGCGCGGTCGCCCTGCTGCAGGAGTTTGGGTCCGACAATCGCCGCGAAGAGGGCGATGATGGTGACCACCACCAGCATTTCGATCAGCGTGACGCCGGATCGGTAATTCTTTTGTAGCTTCATAGTTGACACCTCGCTAAATAGCAACATCGTTGATACTCGTAATCGCAATCAGCATACTCAACACCAGCGCGCCCACGATGATCCCCATAATCAGGATCACCAGCGGCTCGAAGACGGACGTGAATCGCCGGATCGCGGCCCTTGTTTCTTCATCGTAAATGTCCGCCATGCGGGCGAACATCACATCGAGTTTACCCGTCTCTTCGCCGACTGTTAAGAGGTGCGAAGCGAGCGGGGGGAACATCTTTGTGCGGGCCAGCGGCTGGGAGATTCCTTCGCCGCGTTTGACGCCCTGGGCAACATCCTTGAGCGAATTCGCCATCCGCTTATTAAACAGGATACCCGCTGAAATATTGAGCGATTGCACCAGCGGGACGGTGTTGCCGACCAGGGTGGACATGGCGCGGGCGAAGCGCGAGGTTTCGGCTTTGCGCATGACGTCGCCCAGGATCGGGATTTTGAGACGGAACTCATCCCACCAGAGGCGGCCTTTTTCCGTCTTCGTATAAACGCGGAAGAGGATCACGGCGGCGGCAACGGAGAGCGCGACGATCCAGCCCCAGTCCTGCACCACTTTGCTGAGCTGCAGCATGATGAGCGTGGGGGTGGGGATTTTCATGCGGCTATCGTCGAAGACGCTGGCGAAGCGGGGAACGACGAAGTCGAGCAGCACGAAGATGGCGCCGGTGCCGACGAGAGCGAGGAGCGCCGGGTAGATCATCGACGACACGATGTAGCTGCGGAGCTCGTCGCGCGAGCGTTCGAAGACGGAAAGGCGTTCGAAGATCTGGCCGAGGCTGCCGGAGGCTTCGCCGGCTCGCACCATGTTGATGAAGAGGTCGGAGAAATAGTCGGGGTGGATGGCGAGGGCGTCGGCGAGCGATTTGCCGCCTTTGATGGCGCGGAGGATGTCGCTGACGATGCCGCGGAACTGGGCTTTGGTGGTGAGCTCGGTGGTGATGGAGAGGGCTCGGTCGAGCGGGACGCCGGAGTTGAGCAGTGTGGAGAGTTCCTGGGTGAAGAAGAGGACGTCTCTTCGTTTGCTGCCGCCGAATGAGGGGAGGTTGATTTCGAAGGATTTCTTTTCGCGCTCGCCGACGTAGACGGGGGTGAGGCCCTGGCGCTGGAGTTCTCGGGCGACGGAGCGGGTGTTTTCGGCGGTGATGAGGCCGGTGCGGAGTTTGCCGTCGGCGGCTATGGCGCGGTAATGGAATGTTGCCGAGGCCATTAGAGTTCCTGCGTGACCCTTGTTACTTCAGAGGCCGTGGTTATTCCCTGGCGGATCTTGTCCCAGCCGTCTTCGCGCAGATTACGCATGCCTTTGCGGCGGGCGCATTCGGTGAGTTTGCCGGCGTCGGAGTTCTGCATGATCAGGTGGCGGATCTCGTCGTTGAGCTCCATGAGTTCGAAGATGCCGGCACGTCCGCGATAGCCGGTGCCTCCGCATTCGGCGCAGCCGCCGCCTTTGAACGACTCGATGTCTTCGCCGTAAGGCGACATCGTGCGGCCGGCGCTTTCCTTGCAGTTCTTACAAATCAGACGGACCAGGCGCTGTGCCAGCACGGCGACAACCGACGATGAGATCAGGTAGTTTTCCACGCCCATGTCGGTGAGGCGCGTGACGGCGCTGGGCGCGTCGTTGGTGTGCAGCGTGGAGTAAACGAAGTGGCCGGTGAGGGCGGCGCGGATGGCGATGTCGGCGGTTTCGCGGTCGCGGATTTCGCCGATCATGATGACGTCGGGATCCTGGCGCACGATGTGGCGGATACCCGATGCGAAGGTCAGCCCTATGGCAGGATTCACATGGATCTGATTGATTCCATCCATCTGATACTCGACGGGGTCTTCGATGGTGATGATCTTTTTGTCAGGCAGGTTGATGCGTTTGAGCGCTGAGTAAAGCGTGGTCGATTTACCGCTGCCCGTGGGCCCGGTGACCAGGAAGATGCCGTGCGGGAGCGACGTGTAGTATTCCATGCGGCTGAGCATGTAGTCGTCGAAACCGAGGCGGCGGAGGTCGTAGAAATCGCCGGCGGAACG
>Ga0302319_10017704_pt1 | contig 13025 bp, 13 predicted proteins | sample Bog_T0_2_FD_203319 | JGI IMG/M metagenome (GOLD analysis project Ga0302319, IMG submission 203319) | Peat permafrost microbial communities from Stordalen Mire near Abisko, Sweden - Bog_T0_2 | ecosystem: Environmental > Terrestrial > Soil > Wetlands > Peat | place: Sweden: Abisko, Stordalen Mire...
ATGTGTGCATAAATCCGCAACCGGTAATGCAAGTCATGCGAACGGCGAACAGCAAGCATGTGAGCCGCCCGAAACTACCCGAGCCTGTATTGGAGCGCGAATCATTTTCGTCCTCACCTTCTCGAATAGAGACGTTTTGCTCCAGCTCGTGCATGTCGGCGACGCTTTTGTCGGGCCTGCACGGACCGAGGAACCGTCCCTTCACACATATTCTGATGCAGGATGCACTGTGGAATGTTGCATTTGGAACAAGTCGATCTTGCGATCTCGACCCGCCACAGGCTGATCCATCATTCGGGGTGGAACGCACCATGCGTTTCCAGCAGATCCCATGCTTCGAAGGCTGGCAGACCGATTCCTGCGTCGACGCCAATTCCCCGGTTGCCAACTACGCCTCGAACGGTAAAAAATCCGCCGAGTTCCATGCAGTCAGCGCTGGTTGCCGTCAGCCAGCAGCCAGGTCTCAGCACAAAGCACCCTACGGCGGAAAGCATAAGATCCACCGTAACTTCAAGATAACTTGGAATGAGACTGCCCCTGAATGCGATCATGGCCCGACCTTACTCCGGTTATCCGATCGGCGATGTGCAATGTTGCACGGTGCGACTACTTCCCGAGTCGGGGTAGGAGCGCATGGAACGTCGAAGTATCAACAGAAGGTATCAACTCCTGGCAGTTAAGTGGAGATTTCGTGGTGCACTTGTGTGGCAGGTGAGTCGGAAGGCTTGTGAGAGAAATGGGCCCGTCTTCCGGCGGACCCGCTCTAGAGGCATGTAGGAGGGAGGGATTCTGGGAGGGATGAAGACTTGTGCGCGGAGTTGGAGTGTGCGGGAAATGGTTACGGCGTGGAGTGGATTGCAGGTGCCTCGCTGGGGAAACTGTATTCGGCCTCTCCCATCCAAGACTGTGCAAATTGATACACCATGATTGGCGCAGTAAGGGGCTGCGGAAGCGCCTTCGCCAGTCGAGATCGTGTCGACCGGGTACCATGTTTGAGTCAGGAGTATTCCAATAAATGAACTTCGATCTCGAAAATGGCCCTGCGGGCGATGCCTATAAACTGTTGGTGGGCCTGGTGGCGCCACGGCCCATTGCGCTCATTACGAGCATGGATGAGCATGGTGTACTCAATGCCGCGCCGTTCAGCGCATACAACTACCTTTGCACCGATCCGCCCATAATTGGCGTCGGCGTCACCAACCGGCCCGGACAGCCGTTTGTTCCCAAGGACACAGCGCGCAACATCCGCCGCACAGGCGAGTTTGTGGTTAATGTGGTCACCGAAGACATTGCCGAAAAGATGAATATCTGCGCCACCGACTTTCCGCCGGAAATGAGCGAGGTGGATATTGCCGGCTTTACCACCGCGCCCTCGCAAGTGGTGAAGCCGCCCCGCCTGGCCGAGGCTCATGCCGCCCTTGAGTGCCGCGAATACACGACCATGGAGATTGGTCGTTCCCGCATCATCCTTGGGCGCGTCGTCGCCATCTACGTTGAGGACCGGTACGTGGACCCGGCCGGGCCTTACATCAAGGCGGATCAACTGCATTCCATCGGGCGCATGAACGGCCTTGGAAACTACGTCCGCACTCGCGACGCTTTCCTCACAATTCCGCGCATCTCTTATGAGGGCTGGAAGACCGGCAAGCGATAATCGGTGTGGGGTCCCTTGAGCACCTCTTCCAAGTGCGCGATGCATGATCGGGGGCAGCCAATTCAACTCCCAGTAACATTGAAAGCAGACAATGGAGTTCGGCAGTTCAACTGCAAGGGAGATTTCAGTGAAGAAGACTTTTGTTGCCGTGTTTTTGCTCATGCTGGCCTTGACCACCGCGCAGGCCCAGAATCTGACCGGAGCCGGGGCCACGTTCCCGTACCCGATTTATTCCAAATGGTTTAGCGAATACGCTGCGGCCCATCCGGGTGTCGAGATCAACTACCAGTCCATCGGCTCCGGCGGTGGAATCCGCCAGGTGACGGCAGGCTTGGTCGACTTCGGCGCCTCCGACATGCCGATGACCGACGACGCCCTGGGCGCCTCAAAAGTGAAGCTGGTTCACATTCCCACAGTTCTTGGTGCGGTTGTGCCGATCTTCAACGTTCCCGGCGCCAGCAGCATTCATTTCAGCGGCGACGTACTCGCCGACATCTACCTCGGCAAAGTCTCGATGTGGAACGACGGACGCATCGCAGCCGACAATCCCGGCGTGAAGCTGCCTGACCAGAAGATCATTGTTGTTCACCGTTCTGACGGCAGCGGCACCAGCTTTATCTGGACAGACTACCTGAGCAAGGTCAACAAAGAGTGGGAAAATGGCCCAGGAAAAGGCAGTTCGCCTGCGTGGCCAGTCGGAGTTGGCGGCAAAGGCAATGAAGGAGTTGCCGGTCTGGTTCGCCAGATGCCGGGCGCCATCGGCTACGTCGAGCTCATATACGCGCTGCAGAACAAGATCGCATTTGGCGCGGTGAAGAACGCTGCCGGCACCTGGACCACGGCGTCCATCGATGGCGTTACCGAAGCCGCCGCAAGCGTCAAACAGATGCCGACCGATTTTCGCGTCTCCATCACCAACGCCCCCGGCAAAGATGCCTATCCCATCTCCAGCTTCACTTACCTGCTGATCCCCGCCCATGCAGCCGATCCGGCAAAGGGCAAGGTCATCATCGATCTGCTCAGCTGGATCATAACCTCCGGCGAAAGCCAGGCCTCGTCACTCTCCTACGCTCCGCTGCCCAAGGCGGTCGCCGACAAGGTTCTGAAGACGGTCTATTCGCTGAAATAGAAGCAAATCGGGCAGTGCGGCCTCTCCGGCCGCACCGCCCACATCTATTCTCCCAGTCATCTCCTGGACAATCCTAGCCGTTCAGGAATTCGTCAATAAGCCGATCCACCAGCGGCGCGAGCTGTTCGCCTGTCTTCGGCAGCACAAAAGCTCCTGCGTCCGCATCCCAATCCAGCTTGAAACTCGTTGAAAGCGCCGAAATCCAGATTTGCTGGATTGGCGCATTCGGCGTAATCACGAACTTGCCCGGCGGTTCCTCAAACAGCACGTGGATTAACCCGCCCTGTCCGCCTTCAACTTCAAAGGCGCCGTCCGCACCTTCCTCGCGTGCAATCAGATGCTGCAGCATCGCGTTCAATGCCGTTTCTGCGGCATTGCGAAACTCTCGTTCGTCCATCATGGCTCCAGTCTAACAACCTTGCGGGCAGGCCGGCGCTGACCGGGTTGTCCGATCTTCGCGCAACCGTCACCATGCCGTTAAAGTTTCGCGAGTTCCTGCCGATAAGGCTGAACATGGGCCGCATTGCACGCAGGAGGGAAGATGGGAATCACGCCGATAAGCAACCTCATTCCGCTGCCGATTGGCCGCGCCCTCCAAGCCGACCTTGAGCCGATGCCCATGGAACGGGTTGAAAACTCCTCCAGAACAGGCGATGAGACTTACTCCCCAAGCGAGGGAAAATCCACTCGCGGCTCAGAAGACGACGCTTCCGACCAAGACGGGTCAGCTGAATTCTCAGACGATCCCACCCCAGGTCAGGATGGCGAATCCGCTGCCGGACATGATGGCCGTCGGGCAAGTCTGTCTCCATCCAGCCCCATCAGCTTCTTCGCGTAGAAGCCCCAGTGTGCCCTCCGTTCCCGCCGCACAAACAGACCCACGCCAACTTCCATCGTAAAAATCGGGACAATCTGCGCGCCTCCCCTTGCTTTTGTCTCAAAAGTCACGTAATTTACTAACCAGTTAGTTAAAACATGAACGGACCCACTCAAACCCGCTCCAACCCCGATCGCGCCGACCAGACCCGCACCCGCATCCTCGAAGCCGCCACTCGCGAATTCAGCGCCAATGGTCTAGCTGGAGCCCGAACCGAACGCATCGCCGAAGCGGCAGGCGTCAACAAGGCCCTTCTTTACTATTACTTCCGGAGCAAGGAGGCCCTCTACGCGGCTTCCCTTGAAGCTGTGGCAGCGCGCCTGGCCATGACCAATATGTCGGTACTGACCCAGGACTGCTCACCCGGTGAGCGCATCCTCCGCACTGCCCTCAACCACTTCGACCGCATTTACTCCCAGCCCGTCTTTCAGAACCTGCTCCAGCAGGAAATGATTCGCCTGCGTAAAGGGGAATTCAGTATTCCAAGCCCGCTGGTGGAAAAGCTCTTTAAACCCATGGGCGACAAAATGCTGGCTGTGGCAGAGGAGGGAATCCGTACCGGCGAATTGATTCCTGTGGAGCCGACCCAAATCGGCTATGCCGTCTTCGGGCCCAACGTCTTTTACTTCCTCTCCGCGCCCATGATGCGCATCATCGCGGAGAGTGACCCTCTCCACCCCTCCGCGCTTGAATTCCGACGCAAGGCCGCAATCGAATTCCTTGGCCAGGCCGTCTTCATTGACCGTGCCCACGGATCCGCCGTCGCCGCTCGCATCATGGCAGACACCCCAATGCCCCAACCTCCAGCGCCCGGTCGCGAATCCGCTGACCAAACGCGCATCAATCCCGTCGCCGCTCTGACGAACAAAAGCGGCCAGTTCGAACCTGATCAAGTGAGGTACAAGTGAACGCACGTAACCGAGTTTTTCTCATCATCGGCATACTCATGGCTGGATCCCTCGTCTGGTACCTGACCACCACCCGCCGTTCCAGCGATCTGGACCTGATCGGCACCGTAGACGCCAACGAAGTCCTGGTCAGCTCCAAAATCCCCGGCCGCATCCAGACCCTCACCGTTGACGAGGGCGACCCGGTTCAACCCGGCCAGCTCGTTGCGATCATCGAGAGCCAGGATCTGCAGGCCGCTCAGCAAGCCGCCGCCGCCACCGCAAAGAGCCAGCAGTTCAAAGTGGGCGAAACCGTTGAAACCGAGCGCCAAACCCGCGGAGAAACCGGCAGCGCCACCCTCAATGCAGAGGCACAGCTAAGCGCTGCAAAGGCATCGCTGGCACAGGCCGAGGCCAATTACGACCATCAGAAGGCCGATACCAGCCGCACCGTGGCGCTCGCTCAGCAGGGAATCATGAGTGAGCAGGCAAAGGATGACGCGGTCACCAGCCTGCAGGCCGACAAAGCAGCCGTCGATGCCGCGCGTGACACCGTCACAGCCTCCGAAGCCTCCCTTCGCCAGGCTCGCGCTCATGAACTGCTCACCACCGTCGCTGCCCGCACGGTGGATGAAACCCGCGACCAGGAAGAAAACGCTCGCGCTCTCGCCCAGGAAGCCGACGTCCAACTCGGGTACTCCAAGGTCTTCGCACCCGTCGCCGGCAAGGTCAATGTGCGCGCGGCCCGCCAGGGAGAAGTCGTCGCCGCCGGCGCTCCTATCGTCACCATCATGGATCTTTCCCAAACCTGGGTCTACGCGCCATTGCCCGAAACCCAGGCTGACTCAGTCAAACTCGGCGACTCGCTTCGAGTTGTCATGCCGTCCGGAAAAGAAGTCCAGGGCAAGGTGATCTCCAAGGCCTCAGAAGCGGATTTCGCCACGCAGCGCGACATCAACGGCGGACCTAAGAGAGATATCGAGACCGTCCAGATCAAGCTACTCATCCCCAATTCGGGAGAAGCCTTCGTCCCCGGCATGACCGCCCATGTCTTCGTCCCCAAAGACAAACTGGTGAAGCCATGAACCCGGAAACCGCAAATCAAGCACCCGCAAATCCAGAGCCCGCAAATCTGGACCAGAACCCCAAACCGCCCGGGAACGTGGCAATTGCGGTTGAGAACATCGTCAAGCGTTATGGCACATTCGAAGCCGTCAAGGGCGTCAGCTTTGCTGTCAATGACGGCGAAATTTTCGGGCTGCTCGGCCCCAACGGCGCCGGCAAAAGCACCCTCATCCGCATGATGACCACCCTTGTCCCCATCACCAGCGGCAGGGCGATGGTCGCCGGTTTTGACGTCGCAAAAGAGGCCGATTCCGTCCGCCGCGTCATCGGCGTCATTCCCCAGGCTCTCACCAGCGATCCAGACCTCACCCTTCAGGAAAACCTGAGCATCTACGCCAAGCTCTACGGTGTTCCCAGGATTCAGCGAGAGAAGAACATCCAGGAAGTTCTGGAAGCCGTTGACCTGGTGAAATGGCGCGACGCGCAAACCAAGACCCTCTCCGGAGGCATGCGCCGCCGTCTCGAAATTGCCCGCGGCCTTGTCCACAACCCGCATATCTTCTTTCTCGATGAACCCACCACCGGCCTCGATCCCGTCTCCCGCATCGCCGTATGGGAGATGCTTGACAACCTTCGCAGGACCCGCAACCTCACCATGCTCATCACCACCCACTACATGGAAGAGGCGGACAAGCTCTGCGATCGTCTGGCCATTGTCGACCACGGAAATCTCGTCGCTCTCGGCACCCCCATTGAGCTCAAGCAGAACGTCCCCGGCGCGAATGTAGTCGAGGTCCACTTCGATCGCGAGACAGACCAATGGAAGTCCCGCCTTGAAGGCCTGGAGGGTGTAACCAGCGTGCAGGCCGAGAGCGCCGGATTCTATCGAGTGCTAACTTCGTCAGGCTCAAAAACTACCATGCAGTTAGTCGAGTTAGCCGCCTCGCTCGGGGAAAACATAACATCGCTTAGCGTTCAAAACACTACGCTCGACGATGTATTCGTCCACTACACAGGCCGCCAGCTTCGCGACGAGCAGGTCAAGGCCATTTTCACAATGCCGCCCCGGCCGGGAGCACAACCATGAACCGAATGTTTGCAATCTTCGAGCGCGAAATGCGCAAGTTCTTCCGCTCCCCCATCCTGATGGTCATGTCCATGATGCTGCCCATCGTGCAGTTGCTGATCCTTGGCAACGCATACGGCGGCAAAATCCGTGGCGCCAAAGTAGCCATTGTCGACTACGATAACGGCCCACAGGCAGTCAAGATTCGCGAAGCCTGCGCTGCCATCGCGGTAAACATCGCCACTTTCACAACCGTCAACTACAGCAACGAAGTGCAGGCACGAGAGGATGTGCGCACCGGAAAAATCGACGCCGCCATCATCATACCCGCTCAATACTCGCGCCGGGTTTACGCGCAGGACGCGCCGCGCCTTGGCCTCGTCGTCGACAATTCAGACCAGTTCACCAGTTCCAGCATCGAGTCCGAACTGCAGTCGCTCGTGGTCGCACTCAACGCTCCTGTTATTCAGCCCCGCATCGTCAATAACATTGCCGTCCAATTCGTCGAGCTCTATCCCTATGTTTCCTATATGAAGTTCCTGCTCGCTGGAACCATATCGCTGGCCATGTATATCTCCGTCATGATCGGCGGCGGCATGTTATACATCGATGACAAGGCTCGAGGCGTTCATGAAGGCTATCTTGTAACTCCAATCACCAAGCTTGAGTTAGTCATGGGCCTCAACCTTGCCGGAGCCGCCAAGGCCATCCTTGCCGGCATATGTCTCACCATCATTGGCTCTCTGATCGCTGGCCTCGGCACCATCTTCAACCCCGTAGCCGATCTGGAGCTGCTCTTGATGATCGTCGGCACATCTCTGGCCTTCAACGGCATGATGTTCCTCATGATGGTTCGCGTCGACGACCCTCTCGTGCCACGCGCGATGTTCGGCGTCCTCAACACCCTCCTGTTCTTCCCATCCGGAGCGGTCTTTCCCATCATCGCCTTCCCTAAGTGGCTTCAAGCGATCGCCATCGTCGATCCCTTTACATACTGCGTACACGGTTTCAAAGCCATTCTGCTCAAAGATGGCGGATTCGTCGCTATTCAGTACGATTTGCTTTTCCTTTTCACCTTTGGCATTGGCACGCTTCTCATTGCAACGCCCCTGTTCAAGCGCACACTATAACCAGAATTCCCGTACCTACCCGCATTCGCGGGCAACTTCGTAAGAGTTTCCGGCCGGCAATGCAAAATCAGTCCGGAATGCAGGCAGGCGGTCCATTCCTTGTGGGAGGATGGACCGCCTGTCTTGCGTTTGACCGCATCCGCTTCTCGCTCGTACCCTTGACTCAACAGCCATTGCGGAAATTCGAAACCAGCGCGTCCGTCGTTATGCTGAAAACTCCTTGGCCAGGAAGGAACTGCCCTTTTGGATCCCCAAGCGGCTTTAACCTCCAAGCAACCCGCCCTCCTCAAGCCTTTCTGGACCACTCTCTTAGGTCCTCCGTGGCTTGTTGCCCTCCTGATCCTCGGCATCATATCCGCCATCCGTTTCTTGGTCATCTTCAGCCCCTGGCCGCTTCAGGAACTGTTCTTTGCCCAGACAGTGTTCCTGTGGGCCATGCCCTTTCTTTTCCTCACCCACGCCGGTCGCCGCCAAATTGGCCTCACTGACAAGGGTGTGACTGTCGCGGCGGTTCTGGTCAGTGCTTTTACCGGAGCGGCTTGCGGCATCATCTTTTTCACCCTCGGAATGGCCATCTATGGCCACTCGCCTGACAACTGGTGCATCAGCATTCGCAACTACCTCCACTTCGAAGAGATGCGTGGACTCTTTTCGCCTTTGGGCCTTTTTGCTCTCTACGCACTCCCCGCCATGTTCCTGAACCCAATCGGGGAAGAATTCCTCTTCCGTGGCCTCATTCAGCGCGCTTTCTCCCAACGTGTCAATCCAGTCGCTGCTACCTGCGTCAGTTCGCTCCTCTTTGGGCTCCTCTACCTCTACCTTCACGGTATTTGGCACGATGCCAGCGGATTCCACATCCGCCTTGCCTCTGCCGCGCTGGCTGTCTCCCTCATGGCATGTATTGGCGGCGTCTTCACTCTCTGCCGCGTCCTCTCCGGCTCACTCTGGCCGGCGGTTGCCGCCCATGCGGCCTTCAACCTCGCCCTGCTTGCCAGCGCGATCCGACAATTTGCGCACTAAGTGAGCTGAGTTATGCACCATCATTTGTGCATAATTCGCAGCTAAGTCCTGAATCGGCTCTAGATGAAGTGCCAAAAGTTTTCCACTAAATAGCTGAAATTTCCACAGAAATTTATGCGTGATTGACATTGACATAGAGAATCCCGCAGGAGCATAGTTATCTTCATTCCGGGTTGCTAAGTGGACTTGAACATCATCATTCGTGAAGATTAATAAGGTTCACCCTAAGGTCCCAACACGGAGCACTAAGTGTTAGTTGCCGAGCAATCGGCAGCTAACATAGGGCGATAAGTGTGGAGCGCGGAGAAATCCGCGAAGAACGCGGAAAGCCAGGTGTCGAGCCGGGAGTAATCCAGGCTCGGGGCTGAGCGATAAGTTTCGAACGCGGAGTACTACGGGTTCGGAGCAAAGCTTGAAGTGTTGAGCACGGAGCAATCCGCGGTCAACACGGGGCGCGAAAGCGATGAGAGCGGAGCAATCCAGGACCAAAGCAAAGCGCCAAGCATCGGGTACGGAGCAATCGGTACACGGTGCGGGGCTCAGGGTTCTGAATGTGGAGATATCCGCATACAGGGCTACGGAAGCAAAGTGTCTGCGTACGGAGCAATCCGTAGACCGTCACGGAGCATCCAGTATCGAAGCGCGGAGAGATCTGCGTCAGGTACAGAGTGCAAGACGCCGCAAGCGGAGGCCTCCGCGACCGGTGAGGAGCACTAAGTGTCGCATACGGAGCAATCCGTAAGTGGTGCGGAGTTCTAAGTGCTGATAGCGGAGCGATCCGCGACATGGAGTGATCCATGGCCAGCACAAGCGCAAAGTGGCGCAAGCGGAGCAATCTGCGAGTGGCACAGAGCGTCAAGCAACGGGTGCCGAGTCAAATCGGTATCTGGTGCGGGGCAGACGTGGTGGAACGCGGAGCAATCCGCGGGAAGCGGCGAAAGTCAAGTATCGAGCGAGGAGTAATCTTCGACCGGGGCGACTGCGAAGTGTGGGGGCTGGCAACTCGGGACGACATCAATCCTGGATTGTCTCAATTTGGGATTCTTCTAACCGCGCTTAGCGATAAGCGCGGTTAGTTGCGTTTGCATGAGATATAACCACCCGACACGCTTGCGCAAACTCCGAAAGCCGAGATCATGCCGAGACCGAAGAGCCCTGGCCGTTTCTATTCGATCATCACAGATCGCGGCCTTTGCCAGGCCATTTCCTCATCCCAACCAGAGCCTCTACAATAGGGAAAGAACTTCAAAGTCCGAGGGATACCATGCCGCTGTCTGGAGAAGCCATTCGCCTCATGAACTACATCGACGACGTAGCCGTCACCCTGCGCCGGGTGCTGGCCACTGTTCCCACCCTTTCCGCGGAAGAGCGTGCCCGCGTTGCCGAGCATCTCCTCCAGGCAAAGCCAAACGCGGAAGACGTGGCCATCGCCCTCGCGGTCAAGTAGTCACGAATTTGCCCGAGACCGTCGCTATTATCGGAGCTGGCCCCCTTGGCCGCTGGCTTGCACTTCATGCGGCCAGGGGTGGATTTCGTGTCCTCCTTGAAGACGTGATGCCGAACAACCTGCATCACGCGCAGGAGTTCCTCCGCCAACAGCTTGGCCCTGAGACGCTGTCCAGCAACGGTGCCGAGGTCATTTTCGTCTCCAGCATTGAGGATGCCGTTCGCCAGGCCGATCTCGCAATTGATTGCGTCCCTGACGAGCTCGAATCCAAGCTCGAGATTTTTTGCCTGCTTGATCGCATGGCCCCGCCGCGCACGGTTTTCGCAACTCCTACTACCCGTCTTTCCATCGCCGACCTGGCCAGTTGTACCTATCGCCCCGAGCGCTGCGTCGCCATCGTGATTGAGGCGTCCAACCTTGCCGAGGGCGCCAGCAGCCAGATATTGTTGCGCACAACCAGCAAGACCAGTAGGGAAACCATCAATCTGGTCGCACATTTCTGGTCCCGGCTTGGTTTCATCGCCGAGTTTGCACCAGATTCTGCCGAAGTGCAACCGGCAACTACTGGCTCAGTGGCACATCCGTAGCCACAAACCCCTCAACCAGCGCCGGCGAACCGGCCTGCAGCGTATAGTCTCCTGTCTGCGGGTTGGTAAACATCGGATTCACCAGTTGCGAATGAACATCGGTCGACTCCGCCCCAAACACCGGATCGCTGGCCTTGACCACATTTTCGAAAAGCACGCTATAGTCAACCGTCCCAGGATTGGGGTCCACATAGCCCGGATCGGTCCAATCCACAAGGTCCAGCGAAAGCCCGCCATTGCGGTACACGATGTTATGCGTCGACGAGAAGTGACTTACCAGAAGGTTATCGCTCCCTGCCAGAAACCCAAAGCCGCCATATTGCCCTTGAGACTCCGGAGTTACCAGCCGAACCGCCGTGTTATTCACAAACAACTGCATGTTATTGAGCCCAGTCGTCGGAGTTCCGGAAGTTACACCATTGGTCAACGCAATGCCGATCCGATGTATCTGATGCGGAGTCAGTTGCGCGGTAAAAATGTAGTCCGCCACCGAGCCAGTCGCTGTCCCGGTGCCGATAACCGCCCCATCCGCCTGGACATTGAACACTGCATTGGCCCCGCCTGCAGCCTGTCCTGAGAGCCGAACCACGATGGTGGTTGTCGCCACGCTGGCAGGGAAGTAGGATGGCAGCAGATCCACCCGCGTAGTTCCGTTATAAGCCATCGCGCCGTTCGCGTAACCCGCGCCATTGGTCCCGCGATCGTAGACCGCCGCAGGCTGCAGTACAACCACATTGTTGTTGGCCGAGTTGTCCCTGCACCCGTGGCACAGAAACATCCCGCTCCCGTTGCTCTCAATCACGTTGTTCGACATGGTTACGCCGCTAACCTGGTCGTCCATGTAGATCCCCTCGGTGTCCCCTTGCTGGAAGTTCCCAGATGCGTCCCGCAGCAGTCCGCCCAGGTTTTCAATCCGGTTTCCGATAATGGTCGTGCTCTCGCTGGTATAACTCGGGTTATTACCGGCATAAGAGTAGATAGCGCCGGTGTCATTAGTCTGCTGGCTGCTGTTGCGGATGGTGTTATTTGAAATCGTATTGCCTGTCAGTGAAATATTGTCCGTCGGGAAAAGGCTGATTCCCCATCGCGCCGTTCCGTCAATCGTGTTGCTGTCCACCAGGTTGTTGGCGCTGTTCTCGATGTCAATCCCCATCGAACCAACATTGATCCGGCTCAATCCAACCATCGTGTTATTGGTGATCTGGTTGTTGTTGCTCTTCGCTGCCACCAGGATTCCAGCTCCACCCAGTTGCGAAAAGCTGTTCCCGGCAACCGTATTGTTCGACGAGCCAAGCAGTGAAATGCCGTTGCCCACGTTCAAAAATGTATTTCCAATCAGACTGCTGCTGCTCAACCCGTTGCCCATCACCGCTGCGAGCCTGTCGGAGAAAATCCCGGAATAGATGTTCTTGTCCGAGACTGTATCCGCGAAAGTAAGTCCGCTGATCGTAACTCCACTGACATCGTTTAGCGAAACCAGCGTACTAAGCTGCGCTGCAACCACTTTGTCGGAGTTAATCGTCTCCGGGCTTGTGGGCTCAACATACACCTTGCCCTCGGAAGCGTCATAGCCAAACTCGCCCGCCGCTCCCAGGTCCGCTGGATCGCCAAGAATCCTCCAGCTCCCACTTACTCCCGGCGCCGTTGTTCCAGAGTTGATCGTGTCAGCAACAGTCACCGTGTTGTTACTCGGATCCACACTCACCACAGTTGTAAACTGGTCCGTGTAACGAAGCAGATCCACCACCTGCATCACCGCGCCCGGCTTCACTGAAGCGGTAAGGTCTCCCGGTTGCACCGTGAAGGTGGTCCCATGCTGCTGCGGTTGGTTAGGGCTAAGGAACCGCCATCCCGTCGTAAACGGCCGCTGCGGATCATAGCCCAGCGCCGCCGGCGCCTGCCGTATCCCTGCAATCGACAAATCCAGCCCCACCGGCCCCGGCGCGTTCGCGGAATAAACACCGTCCCGCTCGCTGGTCCACCCAGTCAAAGCCACACCGCCGCTCACCACCACCGAAGCTCCCGGCATAGCCTCCCAGGTCTCTCCCCGGTCCAGCGCCGTAAGCGTCAGCGGGCTCGTCAAGTAATAAGTCCCGCTATTGATCTGAGTTACCTTGACCGAAGACTGCTCCATGGCAATCTGCGCACGCTGCAGAGTAGCAA
>Ga0302319_10017707_pt1 | contig 13024 bp, 10 predicted proteins | sample Bog_T0_2_FD_203319 | JGI IMG/M metagenome (GOLD analysis project Ga0302319, IMG submission 203319) | Peat permafrost microbial communities from Stordalen Mire near Abisko, Sweden - Bog_T0_2 | ecosystem: Environmental > Terrestrial > Soil > Wetlands > Peat | place: Sweden: Abisko, Stordalen Mire...
GAGGCGGCCGGGCAGGAACCGAACCATCATGAAGTCCTGCGATTTCGCAGGCTTGATGGAAGCGGCTTCAAAAGCCGGGCGGACAGCGGTCTGACCCAGCAGAGCAAGGGCCGCGGAGGCGAGGAGTATCGCGGCGCCCGCACCGGGAGCGAAGGTGGCGTGAGAGGGTCGGCGCGGCTGGCCGAGCAGGCGGGCGATACGGTCTTTGAGCGAGCCTCCGTTGGCGGCAAGCGCGGGGGTGAAGGGCGAGGGGCGACGCGATTCGAGATCGGCGAGAGAGCGCGCGTAGGTGAGAGCGTTGCCGTTGAGGGAGACGGCGATGTCGTCGCAACAGTGTTCGCGTTCGTTGCGGAGGTGGTTTGAGATCCACCAGATGGCGGGATGGTAGAAGAGCATGGCTTCCGCAAGCCCTTGCAGAATGTTGATCAGGTAGTCGTGCCTGCGGATGTGTGCGAGTTCGTGAGCGAGGAGCGCTTCAATGTGTTCCGCGGGAAGGCCTGCCAGTGCGCCGACCGGCATGAGGACGACAGGGCGCAGCCAGCCAACGACGGTCGGGACTTGTACCAGCGCGGAGATCAGGAGCCTGACCGGAGGAGAAACACGGAGGCGGGCGGCGAGTTGGTGGAGGGTTTGCTGCCACTGCGCCGGGGCGGGATGGACTTGCGTCGATCCAAGGCGCGCAGCTACGAGCCACCCGCCGACCAGACGCGCCGAGAAGATCAGGGCACCGGCGAACCACGCCATCACGAGCCAGGGCATTGCGTCATCCTGCCAGGCGCCGGTTGCGAACATCGGGAACGATGCGGAGCGCGTGGGCGTCGGGTTTGCGGTCGGCGAGGCGGCAGCGATGCCCGCTGCTACGGCCTGATGCGTTGCGGCATCCGAGGCGCCGATCGTTGCGAACGTGATCAGTGGCGCGGCGGCCATTGCCGTCATGGCAAAACAGGCCAGCAGATAACGGCTGTGCGGACGGGTCCACCGAAGCCGCGCGATTGCATACAACGTCGCGATCGCAGTGCCCTGCCAGAGGAAGTGGAGCAGCGTCCAGCCGAGACGTTCCACCGGTATCGCGTGGATCATGACTTTCCTTTCTTTTCCGACTTATGAGCCGCCTTGCCGGCCGCATCGATCATGCGGCGGATTTCGTCCAGTTCGTCCGTGGATGCCGGCTTCGCCGCGAGCGCTCCGAGTACCAGGCCGCGCGCCGAGCCTTCAAACGCGCGATGCAGCAGATCGCCCACGATTTGTATCTGTGTCTGCTCTTTCGGGATGCCGGCTTCGTAGACGTGCGACCCGAAGCGCTCGGTGCGGATGAGGAGCCCTTTGCCGAGCATGAGCTGCATTTGTTTCAGGGTGGTGGTGTAGCCGCTCTCCTTGCCGAGTTCGTCATGGACTTCGCGGACTGTGGCGGGACCGAGCCGCCAGAGGACAGCGAGGATATCGAGTTCGGCGCCGGTGGGTAAGGGAGGATCTTGTTTTCGCTGAGGCGCAGGCATCTGGGAATTACTGTACGACGATTTTTATCGTAAGTCAACGAAAAAAATCTTATGGAGAAGATGTGTGTCGGCGCTCATACAGGATTCGCCCTTCGCGTTCCACCGTGGACGCCAGCGACGCGCGAAGGCGCAATTGCCTCTCGAACTCGCCCGACCTCATTACCAACAGATCCCGCGGTGCAGCCAGATCCCGGCTCGCCCGATAACCCGTGCGGCTTCGCAACAGTTCCGGCCTCGAATTGTCCGGCATCACCACGAGCAGATCGTAGTCGCTGTCCGGCCCCGCATCGCCTCTCGCCACCGAGCCGAACAGGTAGATTCGCTCGGGCCGATAAGCCTCGGCCAGCCGCCCCACCATTTGGTGCAGCGCCGGATCGTCGGCAGTGAGAACCGAGGTCTTGACCAGCCGGGCCCCGGTATGACCCCTGCGCTGGCTGAGGGTATCCTCGCGCTCGATTTTCCCAAAGGCGATGCCGCCCGAATCGACGAACTCAACGTGCGCGCCAACGAAGGCCAACTCACCTGCGACGAACAGGCCGAACTGGAAGCCTACATCAACGTCGGCGATCTGTTGGCCTGTTGGCAATCGAAAGCCCGCCAGGCCGTCCAGCCGGGGATAGCTCGCAAGTCATGAAAAGCGTCAGGACCAAATCTGAAACGCCGAATCCTGAAGCAACGCGCATTCCCGCGTTCCGCACGGAAGAGGACGAACGGCAATTCTGGTCCACGTACGATTCCACAGCCCTGATCGATTGGAAATCCGCGCAATGCCTCCGGTTCCCCAACCTGAAGCCCTCCTCGCGCCGCTTCTGAATCCGGCAATATGGAATAATAGAGTTATCGCGATTGCCGTCAGAACACGGGAGAAGCTGATGCCGGACCTGGAACGCAGGGTTGATTCACTCGAAGGCCATATGGCGCACGTCGTCGCCACGCTGGACACGCTGGCCACCAACCAGAATCACCTCGACGAGGCGCTCACCACGCTTACCGAGGCCCAAATCCGTACCCAGGAACAGTTTCGCGAAACGGATCGGCGCATCGCCAATCTTACGAGCGCCCTCGGTGAGTTAATTCAGCAGATGAAATCGGGGGCGAATTAAGGAGGCATCCGGCGTGCGGTCGAACGTGCTCGCTGATCTCTTCACTCCGTCCGCGCATCACAATCGTTGGCCTCCCGTTTTTCCTTTGCGTCTTTCTGCGGGAATTAGCGGAATCTGCGAGAAATCCGGCCAACCGAATCTTGAGGGGCCGTTTCTCGCCCCACGAATCACCCCCCTCCAGCCCGATCCTCGCGTCCACAAGCCATTCACAAGTTTTTTCGACCTATATTTCCCTTGTTTTGAATAACTTAACAAATTAAATCCCTGGTCTCCTCCAGGCGCCATGCTAAATTCCAGGCATGGAAGCGTTTCACCGCCCGTTAACCCCGGCCAAACCCACGCCCGCAGCATCGTGCCCGAACATAGGACACCCGTCCCTACCCCCAAATGGATTCGTTTTTTCGAATTCCCATCCTCACCACCCAACCCAACCCCCAACCACGCCACCCCACTATTGCAAACAAACCACTTACATCCAAATTGGCTATGTTTTTTCGAATCCCAAAATCGCCCCACGCACCCCTCACACCCGCCCCACACCACAACCTCCCCAAACCCCTACCCGCCACACCTAAACTCCTGCTAAAATAAGACTTAAACCCCAACACAACATGGCCGATCAGGATAATCCCGTACAGGGTCCACCCCCGCCCCCACCGCCCGGCAACTCCGGCAGCGATCAGCGTAAAGCCGCTAACCCCGATGGCGGCACCATGGTTCCCGTCAACATCGAAGATGAGATGAAGCGCTCTTACCTCGATTACGCCATGAGCGTGATCGTGGGCCGAGCCCTCCCCGACGTTCGCGACGGCCTCAAGCCCGTTCATCGCCGCATTCTTTTCGGCATGAACGAAATGGGCCTGACGTCCAGCCGGCCCACCCGTAAGTGCGCCAAGATCGTCGGCGAAGTCCTCGGTAAATTCCACCCGCACGGCGACGCGCCCGTCTACGATTCGTTGGTCCGTATGGCCCAGCCCTTCTCCATGCGCTATCCGCTGGTCGATGGCCAGGGCAACTTCGGTTCCGTGGATGGCGATCCGCCCGCCGCCATGCGATACACCGAAGCGCGCCTCTCGAAAATCGCCGGCGCGCTCCTCGAAGACATCGACAAAGAGACCGTGGACTTCCGCCCCAACTACGACGAAAGCGAAGTCGAGCCGGACGTCCTCCCCACCCGCGTGCCGAACCTGCTGGTCAACGGTTCTGAAGGCATCGCCGTCGGCATGGCCACCCGCATTCCGCCGCATAACCTCACGGAAATCGTGGAAGCCGCCATCACGCTGGTCCGCAATCCGGACACGCAACTCGCGAAGATCCTCGAAATCGTGCAGGGTCCCGATTTCCCCACCGGCGCTTTCATCCTTGGCCGCCAGGGCATTATCGACGCCTATACAAAAGGTCGCGGTTCGCTGAAAATCCGCGCCAAAGCCTTCATCGAGAAGATGGGCAAGGGCGATCGCGAGCAGATCGTCGTCACCGAAATTCCGTATCAGGTCAACAAGTCGCGGCTCATCGAGCACTCGGCCGCCCTGGTCAATGAAAAGAAGATCGAAGGCATCTCCGAAATTCGCGACGAAAGCGATCGCGACGGCATGCGCATCGTTTACGAACTGAAGCGCGGCGAGCAGGCCGAGGTCATTCTCAATAACCTCTACAAGAACACGCAGCTTCAGATCAGCTTCGGCATCATCAATCTCTCCATCGTCAACGGTCAGCCGCGCGAACTGAGCCTGATCCAGACCATCAAATACTTCATCGAGCACCGCGCCGATGTCGTGCGTCGCCGTACCGATTACGAATTGCGCAAGTGCCGCGAGCGCGAGCACATCTTGCTCGGCTTCCGCCTGGCTCTCGACAATATCGACGAAGTAATTCGCCTGATCCGGGCTTCCAAGTCTCCCAAGGAAGCGCGCGAATCGCTCATCGAAGCTTCGGTGAACTTCGTCTTTAACCCGCTTTACCTGATGGCGGCCGGTGCCGCGGAACCGCTCAAGAAGCTTTCCGAACGCCAGGCCCAGGCCATCATCGAACTCCAGTTGCAGCGACTCACCGGCATGGAGCAGGAGAAGATCGCCAACGAACTGGCCGATATTCAGCGCCGCATCACCGAGTACCTCGAAATCCTCGGCTCCGAAAAGGTTCTCAAAGAAGTCATCATCAAGGAACTCAAGGAAGTCCAGAAGGAATTCGGCAATCCGCGCCGCACGCAGATTATCGAAGACACCGGCGAAATCAATCTCGAAGATCTGGTTCAGGTGGAAGATGTCGCGGTCACCGTCACGCACGGTGGTTACCTCAAGCGCACCGCGGTCGATACCTACCGCCGGCAGACGCGCGGAGGTAAAGGCCGCATTGGTATGGGCACCCGCAATGAGGATTTCGTCGAGTACTTCCTCGTCGCCTCAACGCACAATTACCTGCTCATCTTCACCAACAAGGGCCGCGTCTACTGGCTCAAGATTTACGAAATCCCCGACGCCGGCACGGTCGGCAAGGGCAAGCACATCAGCAATCTGATCAACCTGATGCCGGATGAAAGCGTCAAGGCCTTCCTGCCCGTGAGCGCGTTCACGCCCGACCAGTTTGTCGTCATGGTGACCAAGCTCGGCGTCATCAAGAAGTGCGAACTTTCGGAGTTCGATAACCCGATGTCGCGTGGCATCATCGCGCTGGGTGTCGATGACGGCGACGAACTCATCGCCGCTCGTCTCACTTCGGGCAAAGATTACATCTTCCTCGGCTCGCACGATGGCCAGGCGATCCGTTTCACCGAAGATAAAGTTCGGGCCATGGGCCGACCCGCGCGCGGCGTGCGCGGTATGGATCTCGGGGCAGGCGATTTCATCGTCGGCGCCGAAGTGATCACGGAGGATGGACTGGTTCTCTCCATCTCCGAACACGGTTACGGCAAACGCACGAAGGTGAAGGACTACCGTCTGACGAACCGCGGCGTCAAGGGCGTCATCAATATGAAGACCACGAACAAGACGGGCAAGGTGGTCGGCATACTTTCGGTGAAGGAAGATTCCGAACTGATGATCGTGACGCGCGACGGCAAGATGATCCGCATTGATTCGGGCGAAATTCGCCAGGCGGGCCGCTCCACTCAGGGCGTGCGCCTGGTCCGCATGGAAGACGCCGACAGCGTAGCGGCGGCATGCCTGATCCCCGAGGCCGAAGAGAAGGACGAAGAGGGCAACGTAACGTTGCAGTAAGCGTCATGCCATCCAAACAAGACCAGCTCATCGCGGATCTCCGGCAAATGGGCCGGGTCGTCGTCGCCTATTCGGGTGGCGCGGACTCTGCCTATCTTGCCTGGGCCGCGAAGCAGGCTCTCGGTGACGATGCCATTGCCGTCACCGCCGATTCCGCCTCCATCCCGGAATCCCACAAGCGCGACGCCGAAGCCTTCGCCAAACAATTCGGCATTCGTCACGAATACGTCGCGACAAGCGAATTCGATAACCCGGACTACGCAAAGAACGGTCCGGACCGCTGCTTCCACTGCAAGGACGAACTCTTCACCGTGCTCGAGCAATTCGGAAAACAGCGAGGCATCGCCCACATCGTCTACGGTGTCAACAAAGACGATCTCGGCGACTATCGCCCCGGCCAGCGCGCCGCCAAACTCCACGAAGTGGAAGCGCCGCTCGTAACCGCGGGCCTCACGAAAGCCGAGATTCGCGAACTCTCCCGCGCCGCTGGCCTACCCACGTGGGACCGCCCCGCGGCGGCCTGTCTCAGTTCCCGCATCCCCTACGGCACGCCGGTCACGATCCAAAACGTCAAGCAGGTGGAGATCGGCGAAGAAGAAATGAAGGCGCTCGGTTTCCGCCAGTTCCGCACACGCTTCCACGGCGAGATGGTGCGCATCGAAGTCGCCCGAGAAGAACTGCCGCTCGCCATGACCATCGAGATGGCCGACCGCCTGACCGCCATCTTCAAACGCCTCGGCTACAAATACGTGGCACTCGATCTCGAAGGTTACCGCCAGGGCTCGCTCAACGAAGTGCTGCCCGGTCTGGCAACCGGCTTGCTAACATCCATTGGATGACTCGCCGCGATTTTCTCGCCTCCGCAACGGCTCTGGCCCTCGCGCAATCCGCGCGCGCACAGCCGACTGACGTCTACAAACTCGAGATCGCGCCGGTCACTCTGGACCTTGGCCGTAAGCGCACCGTCCGCACCATCGCCTACAGCGGGCAGGCCCCCGGCCCGCTCTTCCGCTGGAAGGAAGGCCAGCAGGTCACCATCGAGGTCACCAACAATTCCGCCGAAGCCGAGTTGGTTCACTGGCACGGATTCCACATCCCGCCCGAAGTCGATGGCGCCATGGAAGAGGGCACCCCGATGGTGAACCCCCGCTCCACCGCGCGCTATCAATTCAACGCCGCGCCCGCCGGCACGCGCTGGTATCACTCCCACATCGCGGGCGGCCACAACTACCAGAAGGGCACTTACACCGGGCAGTTCGGTGTGGCCATCGTCGAGGCCAAGAACGACCCTGGCGGTTACGATCTCGACGTCCCCATCGTGCTTCACGAATGGGATGGCTCGCTCATCGAAGACGAAATCGTTTACAAGGCTCAGTCCATCAACGGCAAAATGCTGGGCGCGGGCGATCCGATCCGCGTCAAGGCAGGCCAGAAGGTTCTCTTCCGAATCGTGAACGCCTCGGCCACTTCAACCCACCGCATCGCGCTCGCGGGCCATTCGCTCAAGGTTATCGCGCTTGATGGCAACCCGGTAGCCACCCCGCGCACAGTCCCTGCCGTGGAACTTGGCCCGGCCGAACGCGCCGATTGCGTCGTCGATATGACCAGTCCCGGCGTCTGGATCATGGGCGAAACGCACGACGCGGACCGCAATGCGGGCCTCGGCATCGTCATCGAATACGCCGGGGCGCAGGGCGCTCCGCGCTGGCTCCGCATGCCCGATCACGATTGGGACTACACCGAATTCGGCACGCCCCAACCACCCACTCCCGCGCCCGCCACCACGATCCCGCTCCAGTTCAAATCCGTTGGCGCTCACGACTGGACCATCAACGGGAAATCCTGGCCGAAAGCCGACCCCATCGTGGTCAACGCCGGAGGCCTCTATCGCCTGATCTTCGACAACCAGAGTTCCATGGCCCACCCCGTTCATCTGCACCGGCACACTTTCGAACTGGTCAAGGTCGCGGGCAAACCAACTGCGGGCGTGTTCAAGGACGTCGTCGTCGTGCCGGGCTGGAAGGAAGTCGAGGTCGAACTCCTGGCCAACAATCCCGGCCCCAGCCTCTTCCACTGCCACCACCAGTTCCACATGGATCAGGGTTTCATGGCGCTGCTCAAATACGCCTGACTGTGCCGCATTTGACGCGAGTCTGCGCGTAGAGGCACGATCAAGGCGCAGTTTTCGCCCTCCAACCGGTATTTGGATTGGTTCGTGATTTGCATAGCACCTGTACGAAGAAAGCTGCTATGACACCTCACAACATCGCTCGCAACATCCTCGCGCCTCTCGGGCTCGCCGGTCTGATGACCCTCGGCGCTCTCGCTCAACCCACCATTAATAAGGTTCCTCCCAGCGTCATCACCTCCCCTGTCGACGCCAAAGGATCCTACACTCAGTACTGCGCAGTCTGCCACGGCACGCTGGGCAAGGGCGATGGCCCTGCCGCCGTCGCGCTCAAGAAGGCCCCCGCCGATCTGACCCGGTTGGCAAAGAAGAACGGCGGCAAGTACCCGGAGACCAGAGTGAGCCGTTACATCACCGGCGAAGAAACGGTCGCCGCCCACGGCACTCGCGACATGCCGGTCTGGAGCCAGATCTTCCACTCGATGGACGCCCAGAATAAAATCAAGGACGATCTTCGCGTATACAACCTCGTCGCTTACATCAAGACCCTGCAGGTCGACTGAACTGCGCCCGGCCTGCCTTACTGCGAGGCCAGCAGCTTCACCAGCCGATACAGATATTCCTGGCCCTCGTAAAAGCTCTTCACCGGCACCCGCTCATCTTTCCCATGCGCACGCACGTCGTCGATATCGTTCGCGAGTCCCGACGTGCCGTAAACCGGAATTCCCGCATTGCGCAGGAACCTGCCGTCGGTAGCGCCGGTGCTCATAATCGGAATCACCGGAATTCCCGGCCACAACTCGGCCGACACCTGCTTAATGGCGCCCAGCAAATCCGGCCTCAGCGGCGAAGGCGCGCTCGTCGCATCCCACACTTTGGGCGTCACTGAAATCTGGTCGTCGGCCATCACCCGCACCAAAGTTTTCTGTACTTCCTCCAGCGATTCGCCCGGCAACACGCGGCAATTCACCGTAGCCTGCGCCTTCTGCGGCAACGCGTTATCGGCATGCCCGGCCTGCAGCAGCGTCGCCACGCAGGTGGTGCGCAACTGCGCGTTATAAACCGGCTTAGCCGAAAGCCTCGCTACCGCCGCCGGGTCGGGCCGGCCTGACGCTACCGACAGCATGTCCGCACCGATCTGCTTGTCTTCCAAACGCGACGCCTCTTCCAGCCAGTTGCGCGTAGTCTCATTGAGCTTCAGCGGGAAATCGAACTGCGCCAGCCGATTCAGCCCCGCCGCCAGATGGTAGATTGCGTTGTCCTTCGACGGCACCGAACTGTGCCCGCCCGAATTCTTCACTTCAAGCACGTAATCCTCGAACACTTTTTCGGTGGTCTGCACGCTGTTGCGCAGCGCCTTGCCGTTGCGCGTGCCCACCCCGCCGCCTTCGTTCAGCGCAAATTCCGCGTCGATCAGGTCGCGATGGTTCTTGATCAGCCACTGAATGCCCACCGCGTCGGGATCGCCCGTTTCCTCGTCGGTTTCGAGCGCCACGATAATGTCGCGATCGGGCCGGAAGCCCTCCTGCTTCAGGCGAATCAGGTTGGTCACGAAGGTGGCGGCCATGAACTTGTCGTCGCCCGTGCCGCGCCCGTAAAAATAGCCGTCTTTTTCCGTGAGTTGAAACGGCGCGAGCGACCAATCCTGCGGCAGCGCCTCCACTACGTCGATGTGCGCCATCAGCAGGATCGGCCTGCGCGCACCGGCGCCGGTGCCGTGCAGACGGACCACAAGGTCGCCCTTGCGCGGCGCGGGCTTAAAGACGTGAACATCCGCCTCGGGAAACCCCGCTGCCAGAAGACGCGCAGCCATCGCATCGGCGGCCCTGCCCGTGTCGCCGGTTGGTGTGACGGTGTTGATCTCGACCAGTTCCTTATAGACGTCGTGCGCGAACTGCTGTTGCGGCGTCAGGGTTTGCGCGGACGCGGAAACCGTCAGCAAAGCGACGGCGGAAACCAGCAAGCGAATGGATTTCATGGGATGCGCCTTTCACGGGACCACTACCCTATCAGCATCGCATCGCCAATTGTTTTCCCTGACGATGTGCGGCATAAAAGGGGGATACGCGGTTATACCGCCTCGCGCGGCGGCGAGCCGCACTCGCGTTGCGCTTTGCGGATGGCGGCCTCTAACGGCCGTGCCTCCAAACGCTCGCGCTGACCTTGGCCCTTCCAGCGCATCCTGCGCTCGGGAATCGCTGTCTTGCGGAGCTCCCCGCATCTCCGCGACTTTCATAGCTTTCACCCTCCTGCCTTAGACAACGTTAACGCTTTAGATATACAATGATCCACTGAGAGGAACAATCAGGATGACCAGACTTTTCGCAGTGGCCTTGCTTGCCGCTGCATCTCTTATGGCGCAACGTGGCGCGTCCGGCGGCCCCGCACGCGGCGGAGGCGGCGGCAACGGGGGCATCGGCCCCTATGACAGACAAACCGTGGATAACGCAGCCGCCGACCGTGGTCGCACCCTGTACGCCGCCGAGTGCGTCGACTGTCATGGTCTCACCGCTCATGGCACCGCAACAGTTGCCAGCCTCGTCCGCTCCAACGTCGTCCTGAAAGACCGCTATGGTTCCGAACTCGGGCCCTTCTTCAAGAAAGGCCATCCGCTGCAAAGCAAGAAGAACAGCGCGGATCTCACTTCGGCCCAGGTGCTCGACCTCTCGCACTTCCTCAAACAGCGCGTTGACGACGCGCTCAAGCGCTCGCCCACAGGCATCAACAAAGTCACCGGCAACGTCGCCGCGGGCAAGGCTTTCTTCAATGGCGATGGCAAATGCGGCACCTGCCACGCTCTCACCGAAGGCGCGCCCCACACTCTGTTCGCGATCAGCGCTAAATATCCCGACAACGTCAATCTCCAGCAGGCTATGCTGTTCCCCGGCGGCGGAGGCGGCCGTGGTGGTCGTGGTGGCGGAGGTGGCGGAGCGCCCGGACCCAACGCCGTCACCATCACGGTGACACCCCCCAACGGCCCGGCCATCACCGGCACCATCGTTCAACTGGACGATTTCGACGTGCAGGTGCGCGATGCCGATGGCAAAGTTACCGCGTTTACCCGAACCCCGGCCCTCAAGATCGTCAAGCACGATCCCCTGGCCGCTCACCATGAATTGCTCGACCGCCTCACGAACGCCAACGTCCACGACCTGGTGGTCTATCTGGAGACCGTAAAATGATCAGACTCAAAGCCCTTCTCCCTTCCGCCCTGGCCCTGATGCTGGCGGGCCCCGCGTTACACGCGCAAAAAGGCCCGCTCGCCGAAACCTGGCCGACTTACAATGGCGACTTTTCCGGCCGCCGCTTCAGCACGCTCACTCAGATCAACGACAAGAACGTCAATTCGCTGCAACTCGCCTGGACGTGGAAGCTCGATTCCGGCCAGCAGGGCAGCAACAGCCCCAGTGGCACTCCGCTGATGTCGGACGGCGTTCTCTATCTCTCCACGCAGGACCACGCCTTCGCCGTTGACGCTCATACCGGCAAGCAACTCTGGCACTACACATGGCAGAGCAAAGGCGCGCGTCACTTCTCCAACCGCGGCATGGGCCTGTTCGGCAACTTCGTCTACTTCGAAACTCCGGATTGCAATCTGGTCGCGCTCAACAAGACCGATGGCACGCTCCGCTGGGCCAAGGTCATTGCCGATATCGACCAGTTCTACTATTGCTCCGTGGCCCCGGTCGTGGTGGGCAACCACGTGATCTCCGGCGTGAGCGGCGACGATCTCGACATCGCCGGCTACATCGAAGCGCACGACCCCGAAACCGGCGCACTGCAGTGGCGCTTCTACACCGTGCCGCAGCAGAAGGGCGATACCGGCATGGACACCTGGCCCAACGTCGATATGGCATCGCACGGCGGCGGCATGACATGGCAGCCGATTACGTACGATCCCGATACCGACCTCATCTACGTCACTACCGGCAATCCGCAGCCGGTCATCGCCAACGTGAACCGCAAGGGGGATAATCTCTTCACCGCTTCCGTGGTCGCCGTGCATGCGGCTTCCGGTAAGCTGGCGTGGTGGTTCCAGACTTCGCCGCACGATACGCACGATTGGGATGCCACGCAGGCACCCGTGCTGTTCGACGGCACCATCGCGGGCCAGCCGCGCAAGCTGTTGGCAATCGCCGCGCGCAACGGGCATTTCTTCGTGCTGGACCGCGTGACCGGCAAGGCCTACGTGCACACCGAGTACGTGAAGACGAACTGGTCACTGGGCTATGACACGAAGGGACAGCCGATTCCGAATCCGGAAAAATTCCCCTCGCTTTCGGGCGCGCTCGTGAGCCCCAATCAGGGCGGTGCGACGAACTGGTATCCGCCGACGTTCAGCCCGCAGACCGGGCTCTTCTACGTGAATGCCAACCACGCGTTCAGCGTTTACTACATCTATGACGACAGCGCGGATCCGCAGGGCTGGGGCGGTAACGACCGCGGCGGCTGGTCGGAATCCATGCTGGAAGCGATCGATTACAAGACGGGCAAGATCAAGTGGAGCCATACGTGGGAGGCCGGCAACGGCTCGGGCCTGCTGTCCACGGCCGGTAATCTGATCTTCACCGGCGCGCCGGGGGCGTTCCTTGAGGCGCTGAATGCCACGACGGGCGAGGCGCTCTGGCACGGAAAACTGCAGGCGGCCGTGCGCGTTCCGCCGTCGACGTGGCAGTTGGATGGCCAGCAGTATGTGCTGGTGGGGGCCAACGATACTTTGTACGCGTTCACGCTGCCGAAGTAGCTGCACCTGAGTGCGTCGAAGGCGCGACTTACCGCCAGGGTCTGGCACTTCGAGCCTCCGTGAACCGCCAGATACGCGGCACCAGTTCCACCGCAAGGGAGAAGCAGCCCAAACGCCGCACGATCGTTTGGGCAGCCTGGCGCTCGGCGTCGTCGGCGAACGGACGGTGTTTTTCGAGCAGGGCCAGGGCGTCGGCCTCGGGGAGCTCACCTACCGTCAGCCACGTGAAGTTGGCGCGCGGCGCGAGGCGGGTGGTCAGCGTGAGGTGGAGACTGGCGGCACCGAGGCTGGTCAGCGTGTCGGTCTCCTGCGCGGTCATCAGGTTGGGGCTGTCGATG
>Ga0302319_10017709_pt1 | contig 13023 bp, 12 predicted proteins | sample Bog_T0_2_FD_203319 | JGI IMG/M metagenome (GOLD analysis project Ga0302319, IMG submission 203319) | Peat permafrost microbial communities from Stordalen Mire near Abisko, Sweden - Bog_T0_2 | ecosystem: Environmental > Terrestrial > Soil > Wetlands > Peat | place: Sweden: Abisko, Stordalen Mire...
AGGAGATTTTACCGACTTTTGGGGGCTTGACAAGATTTGGAGCTACCGGCGTCCGTGAGATCGAAATTGGATGCAAATGGGCTTCTTGAGGTGCCTTTCGCGACGCACAACTGTCTCCGCGCGGCAGGGGCGCTAGACTGGAGAGATGGCAATTGCAACCGATCCACGAGAGATTTCCGCTGCACCGCGTACCACCGGGTACACTGACGGCCATGCAAAATCGGGCCTTGAGACAGAGTTTCCCACCATTGAGACGTGGCGGAACCAGTTTCGGGCGTATGAGATTCTGATCGACGACCCGGAGTTCACCAGCGTGTGTCCCAAGACCGGGCTGCCGGACTTTGGGGTGCTGACCATCCGCTATATGCCGCGGGAGACGTGCCTGGAGCTGAAGTCGCTGAAGGAGTACCTGTTTACCTACCGGAACCTGGGGATCTTTCAGGAAAACATCGTGAACCAGGTGCTGGACGACGTGGTGAAGGCGACCGGCCCGGTGTGGGCGGAGGTGAAAGGCGACTTTCGGCCAAGGGGCGGGATCTCGACGGTGGTGACGGCGCGGTGGCCGCGGACGGAAGAGATGCGGTAGTTGCCCAGAAGGCGTGGGCAGGAGTTCTGCGGCGGGCGAAGCTGCAGGTTCCTTCGGCTTCGCTCAGGACAGGCTCTTCGACTGCGCATCTCGCAAAGTACACGAGAGGCTCCGCTCAGGATGACAATTCTGTGGTGGCATGCGGGGATGCTGCGCTCAGGATGACAGTCTATGAGCGGTAAGGAGATGCGATGAGTGACGAGAAGGTTGAGACCGTTGTGGCGCAGCAAGATTTTCGTGTGTCTGCGGAGCGGGTGTACGACGCGTTTCTGGATGCGGAGACGGCGGCGCAGTTTCTGTTTCGGACGCCGGGCGGGGAGATGGTGTGGAAGGAGATCGATGCGCGGGTGGGTGGGAGCTATGCTCTGACGGAGCGGCGCGGCGGGGAGGATGTGCTGCATACCGGCGAGTACCTGGAGCTGGAGCGTCCCGGGCGGATTGTGTTTACGTTTGGAGTTCCGAAGTATTCGAGTGCGGTGTCGACGGTGGAGTTGGAGATTGTGCCGAGCGGTGACGGGTGCGCGGTGACGCTGACGAACCTGGGCGTGCCGGTGGAGTGGGCTGAGCAGACGCGCGTGGGGTGGGTGGGGATTCTGGCTAAGGCGGAGATGGTGGTGGGGTAGTGCGGATTCCGAGGCCGAAAGGTGCGGGCAGGAGTGCTGTGGCGGGCGGAGCTGCAGGTCCTTCGGCTTCGCTCAGGACACGCTCTTCGACTGCGCGTCTCGCAAGAGCGCGAGACGCTCTGCTCAGGATGACAGCGCTTGGGTGGTGATATTCTCCCACCACGATGAAAAACTTTCTGTGTTTGGTCACTCTGTTGGTGTGCGGGAGTGCGTTCGCCCAGACTGCGACGCCGGATGCGACCGAGGCGGCGATGGTGAAGGCTGTGGATGTCGAGATGCCGGGCGGTGTGGCGCTGCTGGAGAAGATCGTTGACATCAACAGCGGCACCATGAACCTGGCCGGGGTGGTGCGGGTGAAGGATGTGATTGAGCCGGAGCTGGAGGCGCTGGGCTTCAAGACTCGGTGGGTGCCGATGGACCAGTTGGATGGGCGCGCGGGCGATCTGGTGGCGGAGCATGCGTGTCCGCTGGGCACGGGCAAGTGTGGGAAGCGGATTCTGCTGATCGGACATATGGATACGGTCTTCGAGTTGACGTCCACCTTTCAGAAGTACGAGATTGTTGCGGGGACGGACGGCCGCGTGGCGACGGGGCCGGGCACCGCGGATATGAAGGGCGGGCTGGTGGTAATGCTGATGTCGCTGGAGGCAATGAAGACCGCCGGCGCGCTGGAGCACAGCGAGATCACGATTGTGTTGAGCGGGGATGAGGAGCGGCATGGGACGCCGACCAGCATCAGCCGCAGGGACATGATTGCGGCGGCGAAGCGGAGCGATGTGGCGCTGGAGTTTGAGAACGCGTCGCGCGACGGTGGCGTGGATGGGCACGATGCGGTGCGGATTGGGCGGCGCAGCGCGAGTTCGTGGCGGCTGGAGACCAGCGGAAGGACGGGGCACTCCAGCGGGGTGTTTGGCGAGAGCATGGGCTATGGCGCGGTGTATGAGATGGCGCGGATTATGGATGAGTTTCGCCGCGAGCTGGCGGAGCCGGGGCTGACCTACAACGTGGGGCTGGTGCTGGGTGGCGCGACGGCGGTGGAGAACGAGAATAAGACCGGCGGCGAAGCTACGGGCAAGACGAATGTGATTCCACCGGTGGCGATTGCGCGCGGCGACCTGCGCTGCCTGAACCAGGAGCAGGTGGACCGCGTGGAGAAGAAGATGGAGGCGATTGTGAGCGACCACCTGGCGAAGACGGGAGCGCATATCGAGTTTGAAGACGGCTATCCGGCGATGGGCGTGACGCCGGCGAGCCAGGCGCTGCTGGCAAAGTTGCAGGACGTGAACGCGACGCTGGGCTATGAGCCGGAGATCGTGACCGATCCTATCTTCGGCGGTGCTGGGGATATCGCGTTTGTGGCGCCGTATGTTCCGGGGCTGGTGGGTGTGGGAGCGATGGGCGCGGGCGCGCACGCGGAGGGCGAGACGGTCTATCTGGACTCGCTGGCGAAGCAGGCGAAGCGGATGGCGGTGTTGATGTATCGGTTAAGCAAGGAGTAGAGGGTAAGGAGTAAGGAGTAGAAAGCGGAACTGATATCCTCGGCTGAGGATGGCGTTGGCTGCGACAGTGACGAGACCCAACGGACGAGCGGTCGCCGGGGCGACGGTGGCGCTGCTGCTGTTGACGGCGATGAATTTCGTCAACTACCTGGACCGCTATATTCTGCCGGCGGTGCAGGAGCAGGTGAAGGGTGAGTTTCACCTGACGGACAGCCAGATTGGGTCGCTGACGTTCTGGTTCATGCTGGCGTATGTGGGGGCGTCGCCGGTGACCGGGTGGCTGGGCGACCGGTTCCGGCGCAAGCCGATGATCGTGGTGGCGGCGCTGGCCATTGCGGCGATGAACTTTCTGACCGCTAACGTGCATAGTTACTGGTCGCTGAATGTGCGGCATGCGCTGCTGGGCGTGGGCGAGGCGAGCTTTGGGATCTTTGCGCCGGCGCTGCTGGCGGACTTTTTTTCCGAGAACCAGCGCAACCGCGTGCTGACGATCTTCAACATGGCGCTGCCGTTTGGCGCGGCGTGCTCGTATGAGGGTGGGGCGTGGGTGGCGGCGCACTACGGATGGCGGATGAGCTTTGTGCTCTCGGCGGTGCCGGGGGCGGTGATTGCGCTGCTGATTCTGTTCTGGATGCGGGAGCCGAAGAGGACGGGTGGGACTATCGCAGCTTCTGAGAGTGTGCACCCCACCCGTGGCGACGATAGAACTGTCGCCATGAGTGGGCCACCCAGCAGTGTGAGCGAGGCACCCAGGAGTAAAGGCTGGTTGTCGCTGCTGCGGAATCCGGCTTATCTGTGCGCGATTCTGGGGTATGCAGCGGTGACGTTTTCGCTGGGCGGGATCTCGTGGTGGATGCCGTCGTTCCTGCACCGGGTGGGAGGCTACTCGATTGAGGCGGCGGGCGGGGTGATGGGGCCGATCATTGTGGTGGCGGGGCTGGGCGGGACGGCGTTGGGCGGCTGGCTGGCGCAGATGTGGTCCAGGAAGACGCACCGGGCGCTGTATCTGGTGCCGGCGATCAGTGCTCTGCTGACGGTGCCGCCGGCGGTGCTGTGCTTCTTTGGGCCGCGCAGCCTGATGGTGCCGATGCTGAGCGTGGCGGTGTTCCTGGTGTTTCTGGGCACGGGGCCGGTGAATGCGGCGACGCTGAATGCCGTGCCCGCCAACCTGCGCGCGACGGCGATGGCGGGGCAGTTGTTCGCGCTGCACGTGTTTGGGGACATGTTCTCGCCAAAGCTGATTGGCGTGATCAGCGACCACGCGAATCTGCGGCTGGGTCTGGGGGTGACGTTGATTACGTTTGTGCTGGGAGCGGCGATCTTCTTTGTGGGCTCGCGCTATGCGCCCGTGCTGCATGATGCGGCGGGCGAGGCGGTGGCGTGAGCTTGGAGACAGGGGAGCTGTGGCGCGCGGCCGTGGAGACGTGGGCCTGGCTGTTGGCCGGAGCGTGGTGCTGGCAGACCAGTAACGCGGTGCGGTTTGTGCCGACGCTGCCGGATTTGACATCGCTCGATTGGGACCGCCAGCCTGCGCGGGCCGCGACGCTGACGGTGGTGGTGCCGGCGCGGGATGAGGCGGAGAACATCGCCGCGACGCTGGATGCGCTGCTGCAGGCAGACTATACGGAGCTGAAGATCGTGGTGGTGGATGACCGCTCGACCGATGCGACCGGCACGATCATGGATGCGTATGTGCAAGAACAGGGTTTAGGGAAAAAGCAGCCGGCACTTGATGTGATCCATGTGAAGGAGTTGCCGGTGGGATGGCTGGGCAAGACGTTCGCCATGGCGCAGGCGACGGAGAAGAGCGACTCAGAGTACCTTCTGTTTACGGATGCGGATGTGCTGTTTTCGCCGTCGGTGCTGCGGCGGGCGATGGTCTGTGCGGTGGAGAGCCAGGCGGACCATCTAGTGGTGCTGCCGACGATGCAGGTGCGGTCGTGGGGCGAGGGCGTCGTGCTGGGGTTCTTTCAGATATTGGGGATGTGGCACTCACGGCTGTGGCGGGTGAGCGATCCAAAGGCGCGGGATTTTGTGGGGGTGGGAGCGTTCAACCTGGTGCGGCGGGAGGCACTGCAGGAGATCGGCGGATGGGTGCCGCAGCGGCTGGCTGTGCTGGAGGACGTGACGCTGGGCCGGCGAATGAAGGCTGCGGGGATGCGGCAGCGGATTGCGTTTGCGCCGGGTCTGGTGCTGGTGCACTGGGCCAGCGGCGCACGCGGGCTGATGCGGGTGATGACCAAGAACCTGTTTTCCGCGTTCAACTTTCAGCCGCTGCTGTTGCTGGGCATGTGCGGCTGGATTGCAGTGTTCTGCGTGGCTCCGCTGGCGGGGCTGGGATGGTGGCCGACGGTGATGCCCAGCCTGCTGGTGCTGTGCTGCGTGGGTGCGACCTACCGGCTGATGGGCGAGGCGAGCCTGATCGATGCGCGCTATGGATGGCTGTATCCGCTGGGGGCGCTGGCGTTTGTTGCGGCGATGGTGCGGTCGATGGCTACTGTGCTGGCGCAGGGCGGCGTGGAATGGCGGGGGACGTTCTATGTCCTCAGCGAGCTGCGGCGGCACAACAGCCCGTTGCTGTGGAAGAAGCGTGCCGCTCCGGCAAAAACGCAGATTCCCTTCGGGAATGACAAATCAAGGTAGTCGAGTTAGACGCCTACGGTCTGGTGGCCGTAGCGTTTTTCGACGTACTCATCGAGGATGACCTGGAACTCTTCGACGATGTGGTCGCCTTTGAGGGTGACGGCGAGTTTGCCGTCGATGTAGACGGGAGCCTTGGGCTCCTCAAAGGTGCCGGGCAACGAGATGCCGATGTTGGCATGCTTGCTCTCGCCGGGGCCGTTCACGATGCAGCCCATCACGGCGAGCTTGAGTTCCTCGACGCCGGGGTACTGCTTCTTCCACTCCGGCATGGACTCGACGAGGTAGTTCTGGATGCGTTCGGCTAGTTCCTGAAAATAGGTGCTGGTGGTGCGGCCGCAGCCGGGGCAACTGGTGACCTGCGGCATGAAGCTGCGGATGCCGAGCGATTGGAGAATCTGCTGGCCGCAGCGGACCTCTTCGGAACGGTCGCCACCGGGGGTGGGCGTGAGGGAGACGCGGATGGTGTCTCCGATGCCCGCGAGCAGGAGCGGCGACAGGCCGGCGGTGGAGGCGACCACGCCCTTCATGCCCATGCCGGCTTCGGTGAGGCCGAGGTGCAGAGCGTAGTCGCAGCGCCCAGCGAGCTCGGTGTAGACGTCGATGAGGTCGCGGACGCCGGAGACTTTAGCGGAGAGGATGATCTGGTCGCGGCGCAGGCCGTAGCGCTCAGCGGCGGCGGCGTTGTCCAGCGCGGAGACGACCATGGCCTCCATCATGACGTCGCGGGCGTCGAGCGGCTCCGGCAGGCGCGAGTTTTCATCCATCATCTTGGTGAGCAAAGCCTGGTCCAGCGAGCCCCAGTTGACGCCGATGCGGACGGGCTTCTGGTGCTTGACGGCGACCTCGACCATGGTGCGGAAGTTGTCGTCGTCCTTGCGGCCGATGGAGCAGTTGCCGGGATTGATGCGGTACTTGGAGAGCGCTTCGGCGCAGTCAGGATATTTGGCGAGCAGAAGGTGGCCGTTGTAGTGGAAGTCGCCGATGATGGGCGTGGTCCAGCCCTTGGCTCGGATGCCCTCCACGATGTAGGGAACAGCCTTGGCGGCATCGTCGTTGTTGACGGTGATGCGGACCAGCTCCGAGCCGGCGCGGGCGAGGGCGGCGATCTGCTGGACGGTCGATTCCACGTCCGCAGTGTCGGTGTTGGTCATTGACTGGACGACGACGGGGACGTCGGAGCCGACGCGGACGCTGCCGATGGGGACGGTGACGGATTTTCTGCGGCGGAGAGCGGGCATACAACCTTAGTTTACCATTCCGCCGCTGCGACAAGCCCCGCAGCGAGGACCCACTATCGCGCCGGTGTGGGCGGGTTTACTGGCTCATTGAGACCATGCTCTGGGTCGTAGTGGTGGTCGATCATCCACTGCTTCAGCACTTCGGGAGAGCCGGTGGCGTCGCTGTTGCGGCCCAGGTAGACGAACTCCTTGAGGTCGACCTTCAAGTCGCAGGCTTCGGTGGAGTCAGAACCGATGCGGTGGGTGAGGATGACGAGGGTTTCCCCAGGTCGCTTCCATTTTGCGGGGTAGGTCTCATACCCGGAGGAGTCCATAAAGCGGTCGCTACAGTGGTAGGCAAAGTCGATGCCCACGGGGTTGCCGTTCTCAAAGAGGTTGGCGCGCCCGTCGCCCTCGACCCACCAGATGATTCCGTGGCGGCGATGCGTGTGGCTGGAGAGCTTGAAGATGTGCAGGCGGAGGGGATAGTCGGCTGGATCGTGGGACTCCGCCGAAGAGGCTGCGCTGAGCAGAACCAGGGCTAGAGCCAAGATGCCGATGCGGACTTGGGCAAACCGTCGAATGAACAAGACCAGTCTCCAGGGAGGACGATGCGGACAGAATACGGCATCGCCCGGGAGGCTTGCCACCGCGCGGGGCTAGTTCGGCGCTTCCTGGCCGAGCAGGTCGCGGACCTCAGAGAGCGAGAGGAGGTTGCCGTCGACCTCGAATTCGAACTCGCCGGCGTTGTCCGGGACGGGGATGATATGGCCGACGTTGTGGCCGCGGTCGCGCAGGGTGCTGACGATGAGACCGGTGTCGATTTCATGCTTCATGGGTGGTGGAGACTCCTTCCGGTATGTGATGCAGGAGCTGCGTGAGGAGTGTATCTGGTGGCCCGGGCAGGAGTCCAACCTGCGACCTTCGCGTTAGGAGTGCGCTGCTCTATGCAACTGAGCTACCGGGCCACAGGGGTTAGTGTATCGCGGGGAAAGGCAACGACGAGGACGCAAGAGCAAGAAGCAGATCCTTCGACTGCGGCTCTCGCGATAAGACTGCGAGAGCCTTCGCTCAGGATGACAATTCGTGGTGCTGGGCTGCGGGGTAGAATCTTGGTGTGCCCAAGTATTCCATCGTCGTGCCGTTCCATAACGAAGAGGAGAACGTCACCAAGCTCTATGATCGCGTGAAAGACGTGATGGAGCATGTGGGCGCGAGCTTCGAGATGGTGTTTGTGGAGGACGGGTCGCGCGACCGCACCTACCGCCTGCTGGAGGAGATTGCGGCGGTGGATTCGCGGGTGCTGGTGGTGAAGCTGCGGCGAAACTTTGGGCAGACCTCCGCGCTGGCGGCGGGGTTTGACCATGCGTCGGGGGAGATGATCCTGGCGATGGACGGCGACCTACAGCACGATCCGGCAGAGATTCCGGCGTTTCTGGCCAAGCTGGAAGAGGGCTACGACGTGGTGAGCGGATGGCGGGCGCAGCGGGCGGACAACATGGTTTTTCGGCGGATTCCTTCGGGGATCGCGAACTGGCTGATGGCGCGGCTCTCCGGCGTGGATATTCATGATTTTGGAACGACCTTCAAGGCGTACCGGCGCGAGGTGATCCAGAACATTCCGCTGTATGGGGAGATGCACCGGTTTATCCCGGCGCTGGCGAGCTGGTATGGCGCGAGTATCTGCGAGATTCCGATTACCAATCCGGCGCGCGAATCGGGGCGCAGCCATTATGGGTTGTCGCGGACGTTTCGGGTGTTCTTCGACCTGATGACCATCCGCTTTCTGCTGAAGTACATGACGCGGCCGCTGCACTTCTTTGGCGGTATCGGCAGCCTGGGCGTGCTGGCGGGGGGTGGCATTGCGATGTGGCTGCTGCTGGAAAAGCTGCTGACCGGCAACGCCGTGGCGGGCGAGCATGGGCCGTGGTTCATTATTGCGGCGGTGCTGATTCTGGCGGGAATCCAGTTTATCGGCGTGGGGTTGCTGGGCGAGTTGCAGGTGCGGCATTTCTTTACGCAGACGCAGAACTCCCCCTATGCCGTCGACCGCGTTGTGCGGATGAAGCCGGTAGAAGAGAGACAGGGATTAGGGAACAGGGATTAGGGTTTAGGTGAGGCGATGCGGGCGATTCAGATTGCGAAGACGGGTGGGCCGGAGGTGCTGGAGCTGGTGGAGCTGGCGCAGCCTGAGCCAAAGACCGGCGAGGTGCTGGTAAAGATTCAGGCTGCCGGTGTGAACTTCATCGACACCTACCTGCGCGCGGGGCGGTATCCGGCACCGCTGCCATTTGTGCCGGGGCAGGAGGCGGCGGGCACGGTCGGTGCCGTGGGCGCGGGCGTAATCGAGTTCCAGCAGGGCGACCGCGTGGCGTGGAGCGGAACACGCGGGGCGTATGCGGAGTGCGCGTGCGTGCCGGCGGCGGAGCTGTTGCGGGTTCCGGATGGGATGAGCCTGGATGATGCGGCGGCGGTAGTGCTGCAGGGGATGACCGCGCACTACCTGGCGCACGACACGCACAAGATTCAAGCGGGCGAGACGGTGCTGATCCACGCCGGAGCGGGTGGGGTGGGGCTGCTGCTGACGCAGATGGCCAAGATGCTGGGGGCGACGGTCCTCACTACGGTGTCAACGGAAGAGAAGGCGGAGCTTTCGCGCGGCGCGGGCGCGGACCATGTGATCCTCTATACGCGTGAGAGCTTTGCCGACGAGGTGAGGAAGTTTACCGGCGGGGTAGGGCTGCCGGTGGTGTATGACTCAGTGGGCAAGACGACGTTTGACGACTCCTTGAAGTGCCTGCGACCCCGCGGGCTGCTGGCGCTGTATGGCGGATCGAGTGGAGCGGTGCCGCCGTTCGACCCGATGAGGCTGGCTGGTGAGGGATCACTGTATGTGACGCGGCCGACGCTGAAGGACTACACGCAGACGCGGGCCGAGCTGGAGAAGCGCGCCGCGGATGTGTTTGGGTGGGTCGCCAGTGGCACGCTGCAGGTGCGCATCGGGCACAGGTACAAGCTGGAGGACGCGGCGCAGGCGCACCGCGACCTGGAGGGGCGCAAGACCACCGGCAAAGTGCTGCTGATGTCCTGATAAGTGTGAGATTTGGGCCAATCGTCATGTTCGCTCTGTATGATAGCGAACATAGCCCGGCGGGAAGACCCGTGATCGGCGATCATCGGCACTAGAACATACCCTGATCCAACCCATTGTGACCCCACTCCCTGGAGCTTCCACCCGTTGAGTAAGGGAAGGTCTGGTCCAATGCGTGTACATCTTGTGAATCCGAGCGACAACTCCTTTGGCACGGCGGTGATTACACCGCGGTGGCTGTTTGTGCTGGCGGCGGCGACGCCGGCGGTGGCGGGCGATCCCGTGCTGGTGGATGAATCGCTGGAGCAGATTGTGCCGGAGAGTATTGCTCCCGGAGACATTGTGGGCATCAGTGTGCATACCGGCAATGCGTTGCGCGGATATGCGGTGGGCCGGATGGCACGAGCGCGTGGTGCCTGGGTGGTGTACGGGGGCATCCACGCAACGCTGTTTCCCGAGGAGGCATTGGAGCGCGGCGAGGGTCATGCCGTGGTGAAGGGCGACGGAGACATTGCGTGGGGCCGCGCCGCGGTGGATTGCATGGCGGGCGCGCCGAAGCAGATCTATGAGGGCGGGCGGATTGAGGGCAGCCAGTTTCTGGCCGGACGCTGGGACCTGATGCAGGCGGACAAGTACATGTGGGCATCGGTGCAGACCATCCGCGGCTGCCCCAAGCACTGCTCGTTTTGCAGCGTGTGGCGGACGGACGGGCAGCAACCGCGGCAGCGCCGGTTCCAGAGCGTGATCGACGAGATCATCGCGCTGCGGCGGATCGGCTTCCGGTTTATAGCGCTGGCCGACGACAACTTCTATCCGGTGACGCTGACCGACCTGCGCCTAGCGCGGGAGCAGGGCAACACCGCCAAGGTCGACGAGCTGATGGGGATTCGCAATGAACGCTTTGAGCTGATGGCCGAACTGGCGAAGCTGCCTAAAGACATGGTGTTCTTTACCCAGATCACGATGGAGGCTGGCGAGGACGGCGAGTATCTGGACGCGATGCACAAGGCCAACATCAAGGGTGCGCTGGTGGGAGTGGAGGCGGTGACACCGGAGGGGCTGAAGGCGGTGTTCAAGGACTTCAACTACTCGGGCGAGGCGCTGGCGAAGCAGCTACAGACGTTCAAGCAGCATGGTGTGCATGTGCTGGGGTCGTTCATCTTCGGGTTGCCGACAGACAAGCCGGCGACCTTTGACGCGACGGTGGCGATGGCGCTGAAGGCGGGCGTAACCTTTGCGCAGTTTGTGATGATGACGCCCTTCCCGGGCACGATCGACTTTGTGCGCTGGGAGAAGGAGCAGGCGCTGTCGCCGACGCTGGTGGGGGATGTGCCGATTACGCGCTACTGGCTGATTCCGACTGAGGTGCGGCCGAAGATGTTCACGCCGCATCCTTCGATGAGCTCGGATGAGATCAGCGTGCGGACGCAGAAGGTGTGGGACCGCTTCTATGACTGGCGATCAGTTTGGAAGCGGTCAGCATGCACACCGACGCTGAAGGCACGGGTGGCGTTTATGCTGCTGTCGAAGCTCTACCGGCAGATGTATGCGGGCACGGGCATCTCCACGGACAGCGCAAGGCGCAAGAAGTCAAAGAGCATAGCGCGCTTTATGGTGAGGCAGACGAGCAAGATCTTCCGGTCGAAGCCGATGCCGGAGTTGCAGTCGCCGGTGTGGGCGCTGCCCTCCACGGCGACGCTGCTGGGGGTGGCGCTGGCGGCAGGCATGCCGGCCGACGTGGGGCCGTTTGTGGTGCTGCCGAAAAATTGACAGCCGATTGTCCGCAGTAAGAGTCCAACCCGTTGGAGAATGCAACGATGGGTGTGTTGGGAAGAGTGTGGTCGAGTGCGTTGCTGCTGGCGGTTGCGGCCGGCAGTGGTGCGGCGGCCCAGAGCGGAGCTGCCGGGGACCATACCGCTCAGCGGCCGGAGGCCCATCCGGTGCTGGTGGAGCTGTTTACGTCCGAAGGATGTTCGAGCTGCCCTCCGGCGGACGCGCTGCTGCGCAAGATCGAGGGAGCACACACCGAGACCGGGCAGTGGATCGTCGCGCTGAGCGAGCATGTGACCTACTGGAACCGGTTGGGGTGGGCCGATCCGTTCTCTGCAGAGATCTTTACGGCCCGCCAGAACGACTACGGGGAGCGCTTTCAACTGGACGAGGTCTATACGCCGCAGATGGTCGTGAACGGTGATCTACATGTGGTGGGCAATGACGCGGACGCGATCCTGAGGGCGGTGCGGCAGCAGAGCGGCAGGTCTGCGGTGAAGGTGGAGATTCTTTCCGTTACGACCGAAGGCGGGTCGGTGGCAGTGACGTACTCCGTGAGCGGAGCTGTCCCTCCGCAAGGGGCGGAGGTGTATGTTGTGCTGGCCGACGACCAAGACACGACCCATGTGGAGCGGGGTGAGAATGCGGGGCGCACGCTGGTCCACGTCTCCGTGGCGCGGCAGCTGATGCGCGTGGCGACGGTGAAAGCAGCCGAGCAGAGGACGGTAATGATTGCGCTGCCGGAGCGGCCAGGCATGCAGTATGCCGGGAGCAGGCATCTGGTTGTTTTCGCACAGGTTGCGGGGCTGGGCAAGGTTCTGGACGTAGCCAGCCGGGCGGTCCCGCAGACCTTTCCCACAGTACAACCCGCGGCTGCCGCCGTACACTAGAGGCTCGCTCGATGTTCCTGCGTTGCTGTAAGCAAAGGCAATGCGTGAAAGTTTCATATGATCGCAATGGAATGTTTGGGAAGCGCGGTGAGATTCCGCCACTGCCCCGCAACTGTGATGCGCGCACTTTAAGTCCAGTGAAGCAGTTTTTGTTGCAAGGGATTTATGAGTGAAGACGGCCTGGAGAGTTCCACTGATGCCCACGGGCGCCGGGAAGGGACTCCCTGAAGTACAAGGGCCAGCTTTGAAATCGCGCCAGTCAGGAGACCGGTTCCGCTGCCAGTCCAGCCACGCTTCCGTCGGGGAAGCGGAGGAGTTCATGATGTATTGTGTGCTGTGCCGCCATGCGGCCGTGTCTTTGCGTGCGAGATATTCTCGTCGCGTTGCCCTTACTTTACTGACAATTTCGATGCTTGCGTTCAGCGCCCAGGCGGTGGTGATCCGTGGCCGGGTGACGGATGCTCTCGGTGCTCCGGTGGCCGGGGGGCGCGTGCAACTGGTGGAGCGCGGCAAGGTGATCGCGATCGCCTATGCCGACGTGGACGGCAGCTATGAGCTGCGCTCCGCGGATGGCGGTCGGTTTACGCTGCTGGGTTCTGCGCCGAAGTTTCTGCCGGCCATCGGGCAGGATTTCTACGGCGGCCCCACCGATGTGCTGCAGCAAGATGTGGTGCTGGCCACGAATACCGTGCGGCAGGACATCA
>Ga0302319_10017710_pt1 | contig 13022 bp, 11 predicted proteins | sample Bog_T0_2_FD_203319 | JGI IMG/M metagenome (GOLD analysis project Ga0302319, IMG submission 203319) | Peat permafrost microbial communities from Stordalen Mire near Abisko, Sweden - Bog_T0_2 | ecosystem: Environmental > Terrestrial > Soil > Wetlands > Peat | place: Sweden: Abisko, Stordalen Mire...
CCCGGCGCGATGAGCGGAACCTGACTGAACTCAGTGGTTCAAATCCGGGGGCAACTCATAGCGCCACTCGATCCCAAGCAATTTGGAATCAAACAGTTGAATCGGTATGCCGGTGTCATCCGTGACTTCCGATCCCAGTGCGCTGACGGCACCGGGGTTGCACGTTCGTTTCCGTTTTGAATTGGCTTTCCATGGGCATTTGAAAGATCCCGGGAATCGCCGCTTCAGTTCCCTGCTTACTCCTAGAATGTAACACAATATTAACAATTCGTTCGCATTATTTTCTACCACTTTTGATCACCGCGGCTGTCCATTTTCCAGCATTGCCCGGGCTCGCTTGGGGCGCGTCTTGCATAGGAGGGTTCAGTTCTGAACCGGCTGAATCCCTGTGGTATTTACAACCCTCTTGTATGGAGATAAAACACCACGGCAGATGCGAGCAAACAGTAGATCCCGAACAGATACCAGCGGCCGTTCTGCAGCCAACTGCTAAGCCATTTCAACGCAATCAATCCGGCGAGGAACGAGAACACCATGCCGAGCAGGCTCGAAAAAAGCGCTGCATGAAGATCGATCCGCGCTGCTGCCTCGGCCGCGGTATGCGCAGCCTTGAGCAGACGCGCCAGTTCAACACCCACGACCGGCGGCGTCAGCACCACTGCCAACGCAAAGCTGAACCGCTCTGTCTCCAGCTTTCTGGCGCCAGCCAGCATGCCTGCCGATATGGTCGATCCGGACCGGGAAAATCCGCGGAACGGCAGCGCCAATCCTTGAACAATTCCCATCCATGCAGCCTGGCTCATGGTTACGAGTCCATCGGCGAAGTGAGGCGTCTGCCCCGGTTGAAAAACCACAGTGGGATCTTTCATCCGGCGCCCGCGCCGCTCCCAAATCCCGGCGATGAGGATGAGGATGCCCGCCGCAGCCAAAGCGGGCGCGATCAGCTCAAGACGACTGAATAGCTGCTCGATCTCAGCCTTGTCCGTTCCATGAAACAGGGTCTTCTCGATGACCTTCTTGATCGCCTCGGCGACGATACCCGTTAGCAAAGTTGCCCAAATCACCAGGATTGCGAACCGCTTGAAAGCCTGGCGGCTCGAAAAGTAGGCCCCTTTCCAGGTTCGCCAGAAAAATGCGATAACCGCGAACATGGTTCCGGTATGCAGCATCACCAGCAGCAAAGTCATCTGTGGCGACGATGGGTCGAGTCCCATCAGCTTTTCAGCGACGACGACATGGGCGGAACTCGAAACCGGCAACAGCTCCGCAAGTCCCTGGATGATGGCCAGAACGATCACTTGAAGAATCGACATTGTCCAAGTTTACCGGCTCCTTGGTTTAACAAACAAAGGCAAAAGCCTTACGCGCCTCCGGAGGCGTGGAGTTGTTGTAGATCGTAAACCGTGGTGTGGTGCAGTTGCATGGCTGCAATCCCCTCCACCGCTGCCTGAGCGGCGGCGATGGTGGTGATGGTTGGAATCCGAGCCAGGACCGAGGCGCGGCGAATTGCCTTCTCGTCGAAGAAAGTATCCTGTCCGCGCGGCGTGTTGATGATGAGTTGAATGCGGTCGCCCTTAATCAAGTCGACCACATTCGGCCGGCCTTCCTTGACCTTGAAAACCCGTTCGACCGAGAGGCCGGATTTCTCAAGAACATTGGCCGTGCCCTCAGTGGCCACGATGCGGAACCCTAGGTGCACATATCGGCGAGCCAAATCGATAGCCGCGGGCTTGTCGTGATCGTTGACGCTGAAGAAAACCGTTCCGCCGGTGGGCAGCACCTGGCCGGCGGAAAGCTGCGCCTTGGCGAAGGCCTCTCCAAAGCTGGCTGCTACGCCCATCACCTCGCCGGTGGACTTCATCTCAGGTCCCAGAACCGTATCCACGCCGGCAAACTTCGACCATGGAAACACAGGCGACTTCACATAGTAGTATTTCCCGGTACTCAGGTCCTTGCCTGCGGCAAGCTGAGCCGGCAGCAATTCCTTCAGTTTCCGCCCGGTCATAAGGCGGGCTGCAATCTTGGCCAGCGGAATTCCGGTAGCCTTCGAGACGTAAGGCACAGTCCGCGAGGCGCGAGGGTTCACTTCGATGACATAGACATGGTCCTGGCCCCCGGCGTCTCGCTGTATGGCGAACTGCAAGTTCACCAGGCCAACCACCTTCAGTGCGAGTGCAAGTTTTCGTGTGTAGATGCGCAGCGTCTCCAGCGTCTCCTCGCGGATGCTCACCGCGGGCAGCACGCACGATGAGTCGCCGGAATGAATGCCGGCCTCCTCAATATGCTGCATGATCCCGGCTATGATTACGTCTTCCGAGTCGCAAAGCGCATCCACATCTACCTCAACGGCGCTCTCAAGGAAGCGGTCGACCAGCACCGGCCTTTCCTGCGAATATTCAACCGCCAGTTCCATGTATTGCTTTACTTCATGGGGGTCATAGCAAATTACCATCGCTCTTCCGCCGAGCACGTAGCTGGGGCGCACGAGTACCGGATAGCCAACGCGTAAAGCAACAGCACAAGCCTCATTGACACTGGTTGCGGTACCACCTGGCGGCGCTGGGATATTCAATTCATCGAGCAGCTTTCCAAAGCGCTTGCGGTCTTCGGCCAGGTCGATGGACTCAGGCGATGTGCCGATGATGGGCACGCCGGCTGTGCGCAGTCGCTGTGCAAGGTTCAGCGGCGTCTGCCCGCCGAACTGCACAATCACCCCGATTTCCGCACCCGACTTAGCCTCGTGGTTGTAGACCGCGAGCACATCTTCCAGCGTGAGCGGTTCAAAGTAAAGCCGGTCGCTGGTGTCGTAGTCGGTCGAGACGGTCTCAGGGTTGCAGTTGACCATGATGGTCTCGTACCCGTCGTCCTTCAGCGCAAAGGCCGCATGGCAGCAGCAGTAGTCGAACTCAATCCCCTGCCCAATCCGGTTCGGCCCCGAGCCCAGGATGATGATCTTATGCGTCGAGGTCGGCGGCGCCTCGTCTTCCTCGTCGTAGGTGGAGTAGAGGTAAGGCGTCATGGACTCAAACTCGGCGGCGCAGGTGTCAACCAGCTTGAAGACAGGCTTGATTCCCTTCTCTTCGCGCAGTTCCCTCACCTGCTGCGTGCCCGCGTGGCCTTCCAGCTTCCACTCGGTGGCAATGCGCTCATCGCTCAGGCCAAGACGCTTAAGCCGGCGAAGTTCGTCCGTCGTTATGGTCTCCGGCGTGGTCTCGCCAATTGTGCTTTGGGCCAGTGTTATCTCGCGCAATTGGTGCAGGAACCAGGGGTCGATGCCGGTGAGCCGGGCAGCCTCTCGCACGCTCATGCCGCGCTCGAATGCATAGCGGAGGTAGCTGAGCCGCTCCGGCTGCGGTGTGACCAGTTTTTGTGTCAGCCGCCGCGGTTCCAGGACTTCCGCGCCGGTCTTCTTGCCGGTTTCCAAGGCCCGCCAGGCCTTCATGAGCGCTTCCTTGAAAGTGCGCCCGATGGCCATCACCTCGCCCACCGACTTCATCTGCGGGCCCAGCGTGTCATCGGCGCCGGGAAACTTTTCAAACTGCCACTTGGGAATCTTCACGACCACGTAATCGATGGTTGGCTCGAAGCATGCCGGCGTCTTGCGCGTGATGTCGTTGGGAATCTCGTCCAGCGTATAGCCCACAGCGAGTTTGGCGGCGATCTTGGCAATCGGAAATCCTGTAGCCTTGGAGGCCAGCGCGGAAGAGCGCGAGACGCGTGGATTCATCTCGATCACCGTCATGCGACCGTCGACAGGATTGACGGCAAACTGCACATTCGATCCGCCGGTCTCAACGCCGATCTCGCGCATCACGGCGATGGCGGCGTCGCGCATCTTTTGGTATTCGCGATCGGTGAGCGTCTGCGCCGGAGCTACGGTAATGGAGTCGCCGGTATGCACGCCCATGGGGTCAAAGTTCTCAATCGAGCAGATGATAATGACGTTGTCCGCGAGGTCCCGCATCACCTCCAGCTCATACTCCTTCCAGCCCAACACGCTCTCTTCAATCAGGCATTCGTGAACCGGAGAAAGATCGAGGCCGCGGGCCAGAATCTCCATCAGCTCTTCGCGGTTATAAGCGATGCCGCCGCCGGTGCCCCCTAGCGTAAAGCTCGGCCGGATGAGCACCGGGAAGCCGAGCTTGCTGGCGAAATCAAGTCCATCGCGCAGGTTGTTTACGAGCGCCGACTTCGAAACGTCGAGGCCGATGCGCAGCATCGCATCCTTGAATAAGAGCCGGTCCTCGGCCTTCTTGATAGCTTCGAGCTTTGCCCCAATTAGCTCGACGTTGTACTTGTCGAGAATGCCCGCGTCAGCCAGATCGACGGCGAGGTTCAGCGCCGTCTGTCCGCCCACGGTCGGCAACAGGGCGAATATCCCCGAGCCGGGGGTCGAGGTAAGCATCTGGGATTCAATGCGGATGATCTCCTCGACGTACTCACGGGTGAGCGGTTCAATGTAAGTGCGGTCGGCCAGGTCGGGATCGGTCATGATGGTGGCCGGGTTCGAGTTCACCAGCACCACCTCGTAGCCCTCCTGCTTGAGAGCCTTGCAGGCCTGCGTGCCGGAGTAATCGAACTCGGCGGACTGGCCGATCACAATCGGGCCGGAGCCGATTACCAGGATCTTTTGTATGTCATTTCTGCGTGGCATGTTTTCGTTCGACTTCCTGATCTATGTTGATGCGGTTGGTTTCGTAGATGCTGTTGCTTTGAAAGGGCACGACTTCAGCCGTGCCGCATGACGGGGAATGTCGGCTTTGAAAGGGCACGACTTCAGTCGTGCCGTTTGCCGTCCCCAAGAAGTCTTCGGGCTTTAGCCCCTGAGGGATGATGTCCAACTTCCATCCTGGATAGGCCGACGAATACCGGTACTCCGCTGGATTCGCGCATAGATGTTTCTTAACCGGATTGAGGTGAATGTAATGCAAATGCTTGTCATAGTCCTCGGGATCCCGAACTCTGTGGTCTGCAAATCCGCGACGCCATATCTCTAAATTCGATCCAAGCTGCTTCTTGGCCTGAAATGAGAATCCACCCTTGATGAGTTGTATCGCCCGTTCGAGCGAAGCCGAGGGGGTAATCAACAGATGAAAATGATCGGGCATCAGTACGAATTCGTGCAGAACATAGTCCTCGCCTCGATGCGAGAGCAACGTCTTAAAGAACAGCCGCGCCCACGGCTCTGTGAGAAAAAGTGCGCGGCGTTCCCACGTATCGGACGTGACGAAGTAGGTCTGCGCGTTGTTCGTTGCATGCTCGCGTGCGGGTTTCAAAACCATCCCTCAGGGGCTAAAGCCCAGCTTCTAATCCCATCCTTGTGGCACGACTAAAGTCGTGCCCTTTCAAAGCGATTCACTTCTGCATTCCATGTTCTTGTTTCTGTCTCTCAAGTTCGACTTTATGCGCGCTAATCTGTCTCTCGAATTCTCTGCGGTTCTTAGTCACATCTGGAGGGCAGTCAAGGGACCCAACCGCTAGGGCAACGTAAAGTGTGTTGGATCGAAACCAAGTTTTCGGCCCAAAACCGACCACAAGTTCCGTCCATGCGCGTGTGAAACCAGGAGCCTGGACAAGAAGGTCATAGTTTCCGGGCGGAACCGCAAGTCGAAAATCTCCGCCATCGTCCGCTGTTGATTCGAGCACAGTTTTTTCATCCTGTCTGAGCGTTATTCTGGCTCTCGGAATGATCTCTCCGAGTTGATCGGTCACCTGGCCATGAACCTGGGAGACGTAAAGCCCCTGACTCACGCAAAAATTGGCGCTCGCAATTGGAGGGGTGCACATGGCCAAAGCAAGAAGCATTGGACTTGGTCCCAAAAAACAGCGGAGCCAAAAGCCCCGCTGTCTGGAATTGCCCATTCTCTCCTGGAGCATCCTTCTCATCCCTTCCACTCCTCCATCATCGTTCGGAAGTCACGGAAAAGATAATGCGAGTCGTGCGGCCCGGGCGCAGCTTCGGGGTGATACTGCACGCTGAACAGCGGCAGCGTCTTGTGCCGCAGGCCTTCCAGCGTCTGGTCGTTCAGGTCTACATGCGTCAGCTCAACTTCATTGGCGTTGATGGAGTCCGGATCGACGGCAAAGTTGTGGTTGTGCGCCGTAATCTCCACCTTGCCGGTCGAGTTGTTTCTCACCGGATGATTGCCCCCATGGTGGCCAAACTTCAACTTGTAGGTACGCCCCCCAAGCGCCAGACCCGTAAGCTGGTGTCCCAGGCAAATCCCGAACACCGGCACACGACCCAGAAACCTCTGAATGGCGCGCACCGCATAGTCCACTGGCTCAGGATCGCCCGGGCCGTTGGACAGAAAGACCCCATCGGGTTTCAGTTCCAGCACATCCTCGGCCGTCGTCTCTGCCGGAACCACCGTCACCCGGCAGCCCTCGCGGGTAAGCATCCGGAGTATGTTGTGCTTGATGCCGAAGTCATAAGCTACCACATGCAGAAGTTGCTTTCGAGCGTCCTTGTGGGCGAGAAACCCTTCCGTCAGCAGCGGCGCTCCCGACTGGTTGCGGCTGTCGGAGGAATCAAACTGGTAAATGTTCTTTGTGGAGACGACCCGCGCCAGATCCGTCCCGTCCATTTTGCGGATCGCCTTGGCCCTTTCGACCAGCGCCTCTGCGTTGCTCTCGGTCGTCGAAATCACCCCGCGCATCACGCCATGGGTGCGCAAATGACGAACCAGCGCGCGCGTATCGATCTCGGCCAGCACCGGAACCCGGTACCGCTCCATGTACTCGTCGGTCACCTGCTCCGAGCGCCAGTTGGAGCTGATGGGCGAGAACTCGCGGACGATCAGCCCCTCAATGTAGGGCTTGGCCGACTCGTTATCCGCGAGGTTGGTGCCGTAGTTGCCAATCTGGGGATTGGTGAGAACAACAATTTGCCCGGCATAGGAAGGGTCGGTTGAGATTTCCTGGTAACCGGTAAGAGAGGTATTGAAAACGACTTCGCCCCGGCATTCGCCTGGGTGCCCATAGCCGAGGCCACGGAAGATGCGCCCGTCTTCGAGCGCTAAAATAGCCTGCATTGCCTCTCCGAGGAGTGGATTCAATCGATTCTACCACCTGCGGTGGGGCAGACGCTCGCTATTCGCTCGCACACTTTTTGGTTGCTCCCAACCATTTTGGGAGAGGCTAGCGAACCACCCCTGCATCCCGGGTCGGCCAGTAAACAAACACGGCCTTGCCGTAAATCAGGGAGCGATCCACGGGGCCAAATTCGCGGCTGTCGGACGAGATGGACCGGTGGTCGCCCATCATGAAATAAAAGCCCTCGGGAACCACGATCTCCGCCATCGAGCGGTTGTCGCGATACATCTCCGGAACATAGCTCTCAGTCAGCCGATCGCCGTTCAACCACACCTGGCCTCGATCGATGCGCAAACGGTCTCCCGGCAGGGCGATCACTCGCTTGATGTAGCTCTTTTCCGGGTCCCGCGGATAATGGAAAACAACCACATCGCCGCGATCGATGGCTGAGATGCGGTAGACAAATTTGTTGATAAAAAGCCGGTCGCGATCTTCCAGACGGGGCAACATGCTGGTGCCCTCCACACGAACAGGCTGATAGAGAAAGGTAATAATCAGCACCGACGCCACCGCGGATATAAGAAGATCGCGTATCCAGAGACCGATGCCGGCAGTTGGCGACGGCCCGGGTTGCGTATTGGGTTTCGGTGACAGACCGGGAACCGTCGCGGGGGTGATCGCCGGGTCCTGCATCTGGGAAGTTGTATCGTGGGAAGCCGTTTCCATCTCTCTTCTAGATTACTCGCAACCGAGTCCCCCTGGTGGGCATAGCACACGAGCGCGATTTGGCTTGTCCAGCGGTTTGGGCTGGTCGGCTGCGGGAACCAGCGACGGCGAATTGCCGCTCAGGTTCGCCTCCTCCAGCAAGAGCGGCCGTTGTAGCACCATCTCCACCTGCGTACCGCTCTCGATATTCACGTCTGCGCCGCGGGTAAACAGCGATGCAATGCCAACCGCGGCAAGACCAGCGCCGATGCCTTCAAGGCCCCCGGCGATAGGATGCCCCGCAACAGCCCCGCCTATCGACCCGATGGTGCCTCCGGTTGGGATGGCAATCTTTGCCACCTCTCCTGCGTTTCGCCCTTTGTCCGCATCCTGCTCGATCGTTCCCTCGCCGTCATCTTTCACTGACTGTTTCCTGGCGCCGGGCAGGTTGTTCACCATGCCTGGAATCTCCACCACGGTGCCGTTGGGAAAAATGATCGAAGTGAAATGCATGTCGAGCTGTGCTTTGCCCTTCACGTGTCCCGCGCGCACCACGCGATCCACCGTGCCTTGCACGTACACTCCCATCGGGATCATTACCTTGTTCCCCACCACCACCGGAAAGGTCGAGGACAGGTAAACGCCATCGCCCGGTTTGGCGCTCTTGCTGTTGATGCCGCTACGCAACTGCAGCAGGATTTTGGTACCTGCGGGAACGGTGTAAATCTTCTTTTCCGGGGGAGCCGTTGGAGCGGCCGTTTCTTGCGCACGCAACGGCCAGCAACATGCAACCGCAAGGCCCAGTGCGATTGCAACCGCCAACTTATCTTTCAGCAGACGCATGAATTCCTCCGTAACATCCCCTGTAAGCGATAGACGAGCCGCATGCATCCAAGGATAGCCTTCTTTGCTCGCCGCGATACAAAAATGCGGCAATTCTCGATTCGCGTTACGATGCAAAGCAGATGTATGGTGCTGAAATCAATCCGCCCGATGAGGTGGCCGACGGCCAGCTAAACAAGTTTGCCGCCGCTTACCGCGTGCTGAACGACGCCATCGCCGCCCGCGCATTTCCCGGCTGCGCCTTTGGCGTGCTCTCGCAAGGCGAGGTTGTGCTGCACGATGCGCTGGGGCACTTTACCTACGACGAAGGCGCGCCCGCCGTTACCCAGGACACCATTCACGACGTCGCCAGCATCACAAAGGTGGTGGCTACCACGTCTGCAGCCATGCTGCTCTACCAGCGCGGCCTGCTCGACCTTGAAACGCCTCTGGGCGAGTTGCTGCCCGGCTTTGTGGTTGGCCGCGCACCCGGTGGGCAAGCCCGCCATGTGACGTTGCGCCATCTGCTGGCCCACAATTCAGGGTTGCCCGGCTACGTGGAGTTCTTTCGCACGGCCGCCACCCCTGCCGCACTTTTTCGAGCCTGCCTTGAACTGCCCCTCGAAGCCGAGCCGGGCGCGCGTGTCGAGTATTCCGATCCGGGCTTCATCCTGCTCGGCAAGGCGCTCGAAGTTTGTACCCGCGAGTACCTGGCAACCTGGGTTCGACGCGAAGTCTTTCAGCCGCTGGGGCTTGCCGCAACGGGATTCTGCCCCCCGCTCGAGGCTCGCGATTCAATTCCGCCCACGGAGGAAGACACCACCTTCCGCCATCGGCGCATTCAGGGAGAGGTTCAGGATGAACACGCCTGGCTGCTCAAGGGCGCCGCAGGCCACGCCGGACTGTTCTCCAACGTCGGTGACCTGCTGCGTTTTGCGCGCGAAATCCTCGCCGCTGAATCGCTGGACTCGGCCAGACTGGACTACTCTGGGCAGGAAACGCCCCGCCTGTTCGATCGGAGGACCGTTGAGATCTTCGCCGAGCGCCAAGGTCCGGAGGGCAGCTCGCGGGCTCTGGGCTGGGATACGCCATCTGCGGACTCAACGTCGGGCCGGCACTTTTCCCCGCGATCGATCGGGCATCTTGGATTCAGCGGCTGCTCCCTCTGGATTGACCTGGAAGCCCGGGTTGCTGTCGCCTTTCTCAGCAACCGCACCTGGCCCGACCGGAAGAGCCGGCTTATTCGCCAGGTTTGGCCTGCCTTTCACGACGCCATTCGGGAAGCGCTATAGCCTGCCACTATCGTGTGATCTCGTTCGGGGGTTCCCAATCCAGAATTCTCTCGTGAGTTGCGTGGTTTCCAGATACAATTAAAACTCGGGGGCATATGCATGCTTACGAGTTCTACGATTCAGGAAACGTCCGGCACCCACACAAACGACATCAAAAGAGACCAGGCCTCCCTGCTTCAGCAACTGACCACCGAGAGCCAAAACGAGGCTTCTCAAGGCTTCGACACAAAATCCGCCCTTGAGATTGCCCGCATCATTAACCACGAGGATGCCAAGATCGCGGCCGCGGTCAAAAAGGCCATTCCCGAGATTGCGCAGGTCATCGATCAGGTGGCTCGCAGTCTACGCGATGGCGGCAGGCTCATCTACGTCGGCGCGGGGTCCAGCGGGCGCATTGCCGCGCTCGACTCCTCCGAGTGTCCGCCCACATACTCCACAGCTCCAGGGCAGGTTCAGTACATCATGGCCGGCGGACCCAAGGCGCTTGCTTCGGCGGTCGAGGTCAACGAGGACTCAGAAGAGCTGGGCCAGCGCGACATTGCCCGCCGCCGCCCCACCCGCAAGGATGTAGTGGTCGGGCTTTCCGCCTCTGGCCGCACTCCCTACGTGGTAGCCGCAGTGGCCTATGCACGGGCCCGCGGAGCGCACACTGCCGCGGTCACCTGCAACCACGACACTCCGCTGGCTGGAGCCGCCGATATTACCATCGTTGCCGACGTGGGTGCGGAGGTCGTCTCCGGATCGACACGGATGAAAGCCGGCAGCGCCCAGAAGATGGTTCTGAACATGATCACCACCGGCGCAATGACCCGCCTGGGCTATGTGTACGAGAACCTGATGGTGAACGTACACATGCAGAATTCGAAGCTGGTGGAGCGCGGCATCCGAATTCTCATGGGAGCCTGCAGAATCGACCGAGCCACAGCCGTAGAGACCATCAAGAGCGCAGGCCGCAGCGTCCCGGTGGCCCTGGTGATGCTGAAGGCAAAAGTAGACAAGCCGGAGGCTGTTCGCCGCCTCGCAAAGTCCGACGGAAACGTACGGCTGGCTATTGAGGATAATGTGCTGGAGCTGTAGGGGAGCAACACATGGAACGACTGAATCGCATCACTCAGAATCCCGCAGTAATGGGTGGCAAGGCTTGCATTCGCGGCATGCGCGTCACGGTTGGCATGATTGTTGGACAGGTCGGCGCGGGGCGCGGCTTCGATGAAATCCTTGCCGAGTACCCCTACCTGGAACGCGAAGACATCCTACAAGCGCTTCGCTACGCGGCCTGGCTGGCGGAAGAGCGCGAGGTTGTTCTGGCAACTACATGAAGCTGCTCGTCGATATGAACCTGTCGCCCAGCTGGGTAGGCCTGTTGGCTGACGCTGGAATCGAAGCAGTGCATTGGTCAACGGTTGGAGCGGCCAAGGCTCCAGACTCGGAAATCATGTCTTACGCGAAAGCGCTTGGTTATGTGGTTCTCACGCAGGACCTGGATTTTAGCGCAATTCTCGCCGCTACGCACGGTGAAAAGCCCAGCGTCATGCAGATCCGCTCCGACGATATCAGCCCTAAGGCAATCGGCCGTCAGGTAGTCTCTTCCCTGCTGCAAACGGCGTCTGCTCTGGAAGAGGGGGCATTGCTCACCATCGATCCGAATCGTACGCGCTTGCGTTTGCTGCCTTTGCCACCGAGGAGCTAAGCATTTTCTATCCGTCTCCCTTTCCCTTTTACTCGCCGGGCTGGCGTCCACGCTCGTCGAGTGCGGCATCCGCATTCTCATGGGCGCCTGTAGAATCGACCGGGCCACAGCCGTCGAAACCATCAAGAGCGCCGGTCGCAGCGTCCCGGTAGCCCTGGTAATGCTGAAAGCCAAAGTAGATAAGCCGGAGGCTGTTCGGCGGCTGGCAAAGTCTGACGGCAACGTACGCTTGGCGATCGAGGACAACGTGCTGGAGCTGTAGAAACAAGGCTCGCAGAGAAGTCGAGTGGTCGCCTTGGCTGCGTCCTCAAGCTGCACAGCGAGATGAGTTTCTTACCGCGCTCGGTAGCTCTCCCTCTTCCCTTGGCGTCAAAAGGCTGAATTCCGCTCAATTCAAGCCCCAAGTTTTGCCCGCTCACCCCGGACTATTTACCACCTCGATTTACACTTGTATATCAGGGAGTCGCATAATATTCATGGATAAATTCGTCATTCGCGGCGGCAATCCGCTGATAGGCACCATCCGCGTCTCCGGCGCAAAAAACTCGGCGCTGCCCTGCATGGCCGCGGCAATCCTCACCGAAGACGAGGTTACGCTCGAAAACATTCCCCAGGTGCGCGACATTGAAACCGAGCGTAAATTGCTGGCTTCCATGGGGGCCGAGGTCGAGCTTGGCTACGGCCGCGCGCAACATCGCACCACCATAAGCTGCCGGAACCTCTCCGACCCCGTTGCAAAATACGAGATCGTAAAAACCATGCGCGCAAGTTCCCTCGTGCTTGGGCCGCTGGTGGCTCGAGCGGGAATGGCGCGCGTGGCCATGCCCGGCGGCTGCGCCATTGGCGGCAGGCCAATCGATCTGCACATCAAGGGCCTGGAGAGGATGGGAGCAACCATCACGCAGGCGCACGGCTACCTTGAGGCGCGTGCCGATCGATTGAGAGGCGCGCAACTGGTCTTTGACAGGATCACTGTGACTGGAACCGAAGACCTGCTGATGGCGGCCGTCCTGGCCGAAGGGGAAACTGTAATGGAGAACTGCGCCCGCGAGCCCGAGGTTTCAGACCTGGCAGCTCTGCTCACCGCCATGGGAGCAAGAATCGAGGGCGCCGGCACCTCCACCATTCGCGTGCAGGGCGTAAGCAAACTTCACGGCGCGCGCCACCGTATCAATCCGGATCGCATCGAGGCCGGGACGTTCCTGGTTGCCGGCGCCATCACCTCGGGCGATCTGATTGTGGCCAATTGCAACCCGGTTCATCTGGGCGCGGTGATCGCCAGGCTGCGCGAAGCCGGCGCGCGGGTCGACATTCTCGGACCGGACACAGTCCGCGTGCGTTCCGACGGACCCCTTCGAGCGGTCGACATCTCCACCGAGGAATACCCCGGCTTCCCCACCGACATGCAGGCGCAATACATGGCGCTGTCAACGCAGGCCGAGGGAGTCAGCGTGGTGAAAGAGAACATCTTCGAGAAT
>Ga0302319_10017713_pt1 | contig 13022 bp, 8 predicted proteins | sample Bog_T0_2_FD_203319 | JGI IMG/M metagenome (GOLD analysis project Ga0302319, IMG submission 203319) | Peat permafrost microbial communities from Stordalen Mire near Abisko, Sweden - Bog_T0_2 | ecosystem: Environmental > Terrestrial > Soil > Wetlands > Peat | place: Sweden: Abisko, Stordalen Mire...
AGAAGCGCAGAGTGCGAAAGCGAGGAGAATGGGGAGTAGAATACGGGGAATCATGGAGGGAATGTGAACCGCGCAGAGGGCGGCTGTCAATTGTCGGCATTGCAAAAACAAGGCGCGACTTTTGCGACCCAAAAATGTTAAAGGCAGAGCACCATGAAAATATCTCTTCGCTCCATTGCCGCCTCGTTGCTGATCGCCCCATTGCTGGCCGCTCCATGCCACGCAGAGGATAACGGGCCAAAAACTCCGCTTGCCCAGCAGATGGGGGGCATCGCGAAGGATTTCCGCTCGCTGCGCAAGTTGGTGGGCAACCCGGCGCAGAAAGATGCGGCGCTGCAATTGGTCAAGGACATGGAGGCGCGAGCCACGAAAGCGAAGGGGTTCGATCCTTCGAAAACCAAGGTAATTTCGCCGGCGGACAGGGATCAATTTCTCACGGATTACCGGAACCATATCGACGGGTTGATCGCGGATTTCCAGAAGCTGGAGACGGCGGTGGGCGATGGGAAGACCGCGGATGCATCGGCGCTGCTGGACAAGATCCAGGGGGACAAACGCGAAGGGCACAAGAAGTTCAACGCGGAAGACGAGAAGGGCGGACATCAGGCTGCGAACGGCCAGGCGCCGTCCAAGCCGGCGCAGAGCGGAACGAACGGTTAACGCGCGAAAAGCAAGAGAGGGACTCTCCCTCGATGGCAGGCGTTCGAAAATCCCCCCGATGGAACAAACCGAGAAGCTCGCGGCGGAAATGGCGGCCCAGTATGAGCGCCAGCTACGGCACGATTTCAAGCGCGCCGAGTCGGCGTTGCGCGAGAATGAGGAAAAGCTGCGATTGTTGCTGAAGCATTCGCCGGCGTCGATCGCGATGCTGGACACTCAGATGCGATACATCGCCACCAGCCAGCGCTGGCTGGCGCAATTCGGCATCCCGGACCAGGACCTGCGCGGGCGCGGCCATTACGAAGTCTTCCCGGAGATACCGGAACGCTGGAAGGAAATCCATCGGCGCTGCCTGGCGGGCGCCATCGAGCGGGCGGAGGCGGACCGCTTCGAGCGGGCGGATGGCAGGGTGCAGTGGCTGCGCTGGGAAGTGCGTCCGTGGTATGCGGGTTCGGGGGCGGTGGGCGGGATTGTGATTTTCGACGAGGACATTACCGAACGGAAACTTGCCGAGGAGGCGCTGAACGAGAGCCGGGACCGGCTCAGCGTGGCTTTGACGGCGGCGAGAATGGTCACTTTCGAATGGGATATCGTTAAGAACACGCGCTACTGGGACGATAATTTTCACCGCTTGTTTGGAACCGACCCGAAGACATTCGCCGGAACACCCGAGGAATTCTTCCGGGTAGTGCACCCGGAGGATCTGCCCGGCTTGCAAGCGGCGCTATCGAGTTGTCTAAAAACGGATAACTATGAGTCGGAATACCGGGTGATCCTGCCCGATGGCGGCATTCGTTATATCGCCGCCAGAGGGAAAGTGCATCGGGACGACGCGGGCCAGCCGATCCGGATGGCGGGAGTCTGCTGGGACATCACGGAGCGCAAACAAATCGAAGATCAAATCCGCACGCTCAACGAGGAACTCGAGTCGCGCGTGGTCGAGCGGACTTCGGAATTGCGGACGGCGGTGGATGCCCTGGAAACCGAGATCGCCGAACGGCGGCGGCTCGAGCGCGAAATCCTGGAAATCGGCGAACGGGAGAAAGCGCGCGTGGGCCAGGATTTGCACGACGGGCTTTGCCAAACGCTGGCGGGCATCGGATTCCTTGCAAAGGTATTGCAGCACAATCTCGAGGAGGAAAAATTGACGCCGGACGCCGCATCGGCCAAGGCGGAGGGGATTGCGAACCTGCTGAAGGAGGCCATCAACGAGGCGCGCGGTCTTGCGGCGGGATTGTATCCCGTGAATATCGAGGAGTACGGCCTGGCGCTGGCACTCGAGAAATTGTCGGCGGATATGGCGGAGCGTCTTCATATCTCATGCAAGTACCTGTGCGCGGAGCCGGTGGTGCTCGCGGACAAACGGGCGGCGGCGCACGTCTATCGAATCACGCAGGAGGCGGTTAACAACGCCGTCAAGCATGGCCGTGCGGAGTCGGTGGTCATCACGCTTGCCGAAACCCGCGGGCAGGTCACGTTGAAGATCGAAGACGACGGCACGGGGCGGCTCAGCGAATTGAAGCCGACGGGAATGGGCTTGAAGACAATGAACTACAGGGCCAGGTCCCTCGGAGGGACGCTGGAACTGCGGGACCGGCCGGACTGTGGGATTGCGGTGGTGTGCTCGTTTCCTAATCAGCGGACGGCGGAAGGGGCTTGACGCGTTCTTCGCTGGTCGCCCGGAAAGCCGCCGGTTGGGCAGAAAATCGCATCAACGCACCAAAAATAAGAAGCCGGATGGAATATCCCGGACGATATGGGTGTGGAAAATGCAATCCCCTATCGGAAACGGCTTAAATTTCCCCCGTGACGCCTCAGGCGTCGTGGCCCAATTTGGATAGACGTACGCAAGGAGATTATTATGGCGAGCCTGCCCGGATCCGGACAATGGAACGTTGCGAACCCCAAAGGGTTTTGGAAAGACAATCCGCCGTTTTCGTCGTTGAGCCTGGACTTCGATAACAATACGGGGCAGTGCGAGGTTCTTTGGTCGAAGGGCGATCAAATCAGCCCGCTGACCAACCTCCTGGCCCTCAGCCCCACGAAGTTCGGCGCCAGCTACACGTTCGGCGTGAATAAGGGAACGATCGAGGGGGAGATCGACGATCATATGCGGATCGATCTCACGTTCAGGGGCAGCGTCTCGACCTCGTGCATGGCCGAGCCGATCAAGACCAGGACTCCGCGCGTCGTCTCCGAAGCGCTCAGGGCGCTTGATCGCGAGTCGCAGCAGTTCAGCGTCGCATCGATCGACGATGCGGCTACCAAGCGCGAGTACGCCGCGAATATCAAGAAGTTCAACCAGGCGATCCTCTCCGATGTGAAGAAAGGCAAACTGACCAAGGATGAGGCCGTCAAGACGATAGCCATGATTCGCGGCGCCATCAGCGGATTTCTGGCGTCAAGATGGCTTACGAACTTGAAAAGCGCCAGTGGAGAAGCCACGACGGCGGCTTCGCACGTATGGGGACAGCACGGCACGATGACGATCCGTGAGGCGTTTGGAAATCTCGACCTGCCGGACGACGCGTGGGTTCATTTCGAGGCGTCGGCAAATTACTCAAAACTGGTGACAGACGGCGTGACGACGCGCTCGAAATCGTCCTGGTGCCGATGGGGCGAAGTCAAGTCGATGAGACAGGGCGACCTGGTTTGGAAGATGGGACCGATGAGCACGTTTGCGGAATCGGACGTCGGGACCATGGTCGTCGCGCCGAAGGATGCGGTGATTACGCCGGTGAAGAGTTCCGGTGGATTCGAGATCGAGGGAGAGGCAACCGGGACGGTGAAGAATCTCCAGGTAATGAAGTCCAGCTCCGTGCAGGCGCTGGCGAAAGCCGAACAGGAAGCCGGGGTTTCGATAGCGGCGCTCGAAGAGGCCTATGCAGTCAAGAAGTTCGCCGAGGCGGCCAAACGACCGACCCCCAAGGGCAAATCGACGCGGTTATTCGACAAGCTGACCAAAGGCGAGCAGAGCCAGGTGCGACTCGAAATCATAGAGTCGACGATGCCCGGAGAAACAAAGATGCCCGCTACCTCGGGAAAATGGGGCAAGATCGGCAAATGTCTGATGGTCGTCAGCATAGGCATCTCGATTTACAAGATCGCGACGGCCGAGGAAAAGTTGAAACAGGCATCGAGGGAGGTGACCGGCTTCGGGAGCGGGATGGCGGCAGGAGCGGCGTTCGGCACCGCCGTCAGCACGGTGGCCCCGGAAGCATCGCCGGTGATCATCGGATTGAGCTCGTTCATAGGCGGCATCCTCGGCGCGCTCGGAGCCGATTATGTCTTCGACTGGGTGGAAAGCCTGGGTACGCAGGAAGAGGAATATTAACCTGCGCTATTTCGTCTTTCCGGAGGCGTATTGGAGATCGGAGGAGAGGCGGGCGGCGGCGGCGCGCCATTTGAGGAGATCGAGATTGGCGGCTTTTATTTCGCCCGCGGCTTTGTCGGCGGCGGATTGAGCGGCGGCAAGGGCTGCGGCGGCATCGGCAGCGCGCTTGCGGGCGGCGTCGAGAGCGCCGGCGGCTTGGGCCTGGAGGGGCTGCAAATCGGCCAGGCGCTTGTTCACGGCGTCGATGCGCTGGGCGATGGTGGGCGGGTTTGAGTCGAGGTCCCCTGCCCTGTTGCCATCCGGAGTCCAGATGCGGACGAGGCCGCTCCAGTCGGCGGCGATGATTTTTCCGCCGGCGCAGGCGGCCTGCATGGCGATGTCGTTGAGAGGCTCGAATTGCTTGATGGAATTGCCGTCGGAATCCCAAAGGCGGACGAGGCGATCGCGTCCGCTGGTGAGGATGCGCCCATCGGCGGCAAAGGCGACCGAGCGGACGCCGCCGTCGTGGGCGTGCCAGCTCTTGAGCTGCTTGCCTTCGGCGATGTCCCAGAACTTGACGGTTCCGTCCTCGCTCGACGTGGCTGCCAGGTTGCCGCGGCAAGCGATGCCGGTGATGGCGCCTTCGTGGGCGCTGATGGATTGTAACTCGTGGCCCTGGCAATCCCACACGGCCATGCCGCCGGCGCGGTCGCCGGAGATGAGTTGTTTGCCGTCGGTGGTGAAGCTGAGGGCGGTCACCCAATCGGTGTGCTTCTTCATTTTACAAATCATTTTGCCGTCGGCGGCGGAAAAGATTTTCACGAGCCGGCCGGGGCCGCCAAGGGCGACAAGGCTTTGATCGGGACTGATGTCGGCGGCGAGGACGGTGTCGAATTCGTCACCGATCTGGGCGATGCGCCGGCCGGTGATCACGTCCCAGACGACCACGTGGCCGAGCTTTGCGCCGATGCCGCCGCCGGCGATGAGCAGGCTGCCGTTGCGGCTGAAGCGGACGACGTCGGGAAATCCTTCCGGAAATGGGAGGACGCCGGCGAGTTCGAGTGAATCGGTGTTGTAAAGGAGCACTTGTTTTTGCGCAGCGAGGGCGACCAGCGGCGCCCACGGACTGCCGGCGATGCTGGGAACCGCGCCGGGGCGCTCGGTGTGGACGACCGGCTCGAGCAAGCCGTCGCGGGGCATGGCCGGCGGGCCCTTGGGTTTTTCCTCGACGGGGACTATGGCGACTGCCGGGGCGATGTTATTGCCGGCGATGATGCCGCCGGTTTTTTCGGGGGCGTTGGCGGCGATCCATTGGCGGATGATATCGAGTTGGGAGTCGGGCAGTTTGTCGCCGCCCTTGGGCATGTACGGCTCCTCGACGTGGGCCAGGACTTTGTAGAGGACGCTTTTTTCGGCATCGCCGGTCGCAATGACCTTGCCATTATCGCTGCCATCCATGGCGGCGTCGTAAGTCGAGAGGTCGAGGCCGGCTTTGTGTTTGTCGGGGTTGTGGCAGTTCAGGCAACTGTTTTGGAAAAGGGGGCGGATGACATCCTGGTAAGTGGGGGTGGAGTGAGCGGAAACCGGGAGCAGGAGCAAAGCGATGAAAAAAAATCGAAATTCGAAATTCGAAATTCGAAGCGGTAAGGCGCGCGGGAGGCGCGCACCGATTTCGGACTTCGCCGACCGGAGTTCAGATTCCGCTTTCGGATTTCGAATTTCGAATTTCGAATTTTTCAATGGTTGAACATGAATTCTTTTGAATTCAGGAGTGCCCAGAAGATGTCTTCGAGGGTCTTCTGGCGATTGGCGGGATTGGTCAGGAGCGGGGTCAGGGTGCTCAGTTCGTCGGCGGTGGGAGAGCGGCCGAGGGTGCGGAGATAGAGCGCGGTGAGGATGGTTTTGTCGTCTTGTTTTGCGTCGATCATTTTCAGGACGATGGCGCCGCTTGCGATTTTGTCCTGGACGGTGCTGCCATTGATAAGGTGGAGGGCCTGGGAAAGATTCGGTTCCATCGAGACTCCGCAGGAGCAGGGGGTCTCGCGGGTCGTACGGCCGAAGGTGCGGAGGAAGTAATCGTTGGTGGTTCCATCGGCGATCTGAACGGCGTGGGCGCCGAGGGGAAGGCCGTGGAATTTATCCTTCGTGCCGGTGGCCTGGCTGATGCAATCGAGCAGGACCTCGGCGCGCATACGACGGACGGCGCTATGGGAGAAATTGCGCGCATCCTGGGCGTTGGTGGCGTTGGCCTGGCTGGAGGTTTGATATGTGCGGGAGAGGCAAATGTCGCGGATGAGGCGGCGGAAGTCGTACTTGTAATCGGCGAGGTGGCTGGCGAGGGCATCGAGCAGCTCGGGGTTGGCGGGGGGATTGCTTACCCGCACGTCGTCGACGGGCTCGATAATGCCGCGCCCGAAGAATTGCGCCCAGACGATGTTGGCAAAGTGCTTCGCGAACCAGGGGTTGTTCGGGTCGGCCATCCAATCGGCGAGGAGCTTGCGCCGATCGATGCCGTTGCCGGTTTCGGGCGCGGCGCCGCCGAGGAACTTGGGAGGGACGACGCGGTTGGTGACGGGATTGACGGAATCGCCGCCATGGCGGTCGAAGACGATGGTCTCGCGCGGGTCCTCGCCTTTCTTTCGCGCGACCTGGGTGAAGAAAGCGACGAAGCCGCGGTAGTCGTTCATCGTCCAGCGGTCGAAGGGATGATTGTGGCATTGAGCGCACTTGATCTGAACGCCGAGGAAGGCTTGCGCGGTGTCCTCGGCCAGTTTGAGCGGCTCGGTTTCGAACTGGTAGAAGCCGGAGGCGGGATTCTCGAAGGTGCCGCCGTTGCTCGAGACGAGCTGGCGGACGAGTTCGTTGACCGGGAGATTTTGAAGGACCTGGTCTCGGAGCCAGTTGTAATAGACCAGCGCCGATTTGTATGAGACCTCGCCGCCGGAGCGGATCTGGAGAAGCTCGGCCCATTTCATGACCCAGATATCGGCGAACTCCGGACGCTCGAGGAGGGCGTCGATTAGTTTGGCGCGTTTGGCGGGATCGGGGTCGGCGAGGAAGCGGTCGTGCTCGGCGACGGTGGGCAGCAGCCCGGTGATATCGATGGTGGCGCGGCGCAGGAATTCCTCGTCGGTGCAAAGGCCGGATGGCGCGACGCGAAGTTTTTTCAATTTGTCGTCGATCAACGTGTCGACGTAGTTGCGGTCGACGGCCTGGGGGAAAGTGAACGCCGGATCCTTGGGCACGACGATGACCTGGGTGCCGACGGTGGTGGTATCGAACCGGGCCATCACGAAGGCCTCGCCCCTCTCGCCGGAAGTGACGACGCCGGCCGGCGAGACTCGTGCGGTGGGCTCGTTATTGGTAAAGAAGACGGCCAGCGAGGTGACATCGCGCACCGCGCCGTCGGAATAGCGGGCGAGGACTTGAAGCGGGCGCGAGCCATTGTCGCCCTCGATGACCATTTCCGTGGGATCGATCTCGACGGCGGTGACCTTGGGAAGATTGGGCGGGTCGTGCGGCGCACCGGCGTTGAGCCATTGGAAGACGGCCTTGTAGGAATCGCTCGAAGAGTCGAAGCGCTTGCCGCCGGTATGCGCGACGCTGCCGGTGGCCTTGAGCAGGATGAGGCTCTCCGCGGGCATGGCGAGATTGACCCGGCGGACGCCCATCTCGCGGGTGATGCGGTCGTAATCGCCGTCGGGATCGTAGCCGAAGAGTGAAAGGTGAAAGCCGTCGCGGCCGCGCGCCGAGCCGTGGCATGCGCCGGTGTTGCAGCCCGCCTTTGTGAGGACAGGCAGCACATCGTTGCGGAAAGTCATCGGTTGATCGAGTTGCAGGGGCGGGAGGGGCGCTGCCGTTGCGGTCGCTGCAAGGAGGAGGCAAAGAGGGGCTGCTTTCATTTGGCGGCAACCTCCTTTTTCGCAGGCAGGTCGATGCGCAGCACTCCGCCGAATGCGGTGTTGGCCACGATCGCGGCGCCGTTGCGCTGGATGGTGACCTGGCAGAAGAGGTCGCGATGCTGGCCGGGCGGGCTGTCGGGATCGGTGGCGACTTTAAAGACGGCTTGCTTGTCGGCGGCGGTGACCTGGATATCGGGGGCGGAGACTTTGGCCGGCAGGCCCATAAGGCGGAGATTTGCCGTGCCGTCATAAGGGAGATTTTGATCGAGGTGGCAGGTGATGGCAGCCGGCTGGCCCTGGACGGCGCTCGCCCGGTCGATGCGGCCGGTTATGAAGGGCTTCGAAACCGTCAGAGGGACGAGCGAGGAGGAAACCCAGACGGCTCCCTGGCCGCAATCCGCGGAGCCGATGACGGCGATCTGCCAGGTCTTCGGCTTGGCATCGCCGTTTGCGTTGATGGGGAGATCGACGGAGTCCTGTTTTTCCGGGATCGTGACGACGGACTGGGAATTGAGGCCCGGGGGATTGTAAAGCATCGAGACGTTGATGGGACCGGTAAAGCCGGGCTTGCGGACGGCGGTGACCTTGAGGGCGCCGGAGCCATCATCGAGGACTGGGACGACGGGGGGCACGACATCAAGGCGGAATGGGGCTTCGCCGGCAACACAAAGCGCGAGGCGGTTGATATCGGTCTTTAGATAAGGGAAATCGTTGGGCAAACCGTGGACGAGCTCGACAGTCTGGGCGTAGCCGCCGGCGATCTGGCGCTTGGGATCGGCGGGCTGGGCGAGGACATCGGAAAGCGTGGCGCTGAGCGCGGCGTCGGGGGCCGCCTGGAAAACGACGGGCAACAGCTCGCCGGCGAGGCTGCCGGACTGGAGCGTGACCCCGGGAAGCAGGCCGGGAAGATTGACGCGAAAATCGCCGTCGAAGCTCTCGCGTTTCACACGCAGCATGGTGCCAAAGCGATTGCCGCGCGGGATGACGATGGTCTGGCGCTCCTGGGTGTTTTTTACGACCTCCGGAACGGTGAAGGAGACAGCGGGGGTCACGGGGACGACCTCGACACGATAAAAGAATGTCGGGCCGCCGCGATGGAGCTGGTCGCGAATCGAAAGGCAGTAATCGCCATCGGCTGGGACATTGAAGCGGAGGTAGCTGTCGGGGCCGATGGAGTCGTCGTTATAGGCAAGGTGGTGTCCCTTCGCATCCCAGATATCGAGGACTGAATCGAGCGGTGAACGCAACTGCCGGGCGAAAACGGTGATGTCCAGGACAGCGCCGCGGGCGGCGTGGAAGCGAAAGAAATGCCGGGCGCCGGGCTTCCCGAGAATGCCGTTGAAGGCGACCGGCGGAGGCTGGCCGGAAGTGGCGTGAGCGATGTCGCCGTTGGGCTCAAGGGCGAGGACGTTGGGGAATGGGGAGAGGCGAATGGGAAGCGGCGCGGGGGCGTCGGGAAGGACGGAGACGACCGAAGGGACGGAAGCGACCGAAGGCAGTTGAATCGTGGCGGGGATGGGGCCTTTGACATCGCCCAGAAGAGTGACCGGGAGCGATTGGCCGGGCTGGCCGCCGGGCGGGAACATGGCGACGGGCTGGGGATAGGTGCCGACGTGAAGGCGGTAGAAGCTGCGGGCACTGCCGCCCCAGGTGCTCTCGCGGACGGCTGCAAGGTAGGCGCCATCGGCCGGGGCGACGATTGAGACCATCGGGTCCTGGAGGAAGAGCGGGTTGTCGTCATTGGCGGCGAGCTGGCGGCCCTGGGCATCGAGGATGGCGGCCCAGGGATCGAACATATCCCGGGCAAGGCGCATGCCTTCGACTTCGACCGTGATGCGGTCGCCCTTTTTTACCCGGATCGAATAGTAATCGATCTCCTCGTCGCGGATGAGGCCGTTGACGGTGCTGTTGACTGGGACGGGCTGGGCGTGCGCGGGGTTGTGGTTGGAGCCGGAGCAGACGATGTTGGGGAACGGGCTGACGTAGATGGGAATCAATTCCGAAAGGCCGGTGTCGGTCCAGAGGCGGACTTCGTGCTCGCCCAACGGGCAATCGGGAGCGGCGCGGAGCCGGGCGCGGACTTTGCCGTCGTTATCGGCACGGAGGGAAAGGAGCGCGAGGCCGGGGTTGTAAAAGAGGAGGCCGCGAGCATCCTGGAGATGGCCGCCGGTGATGACGATGTCCGTATCCGTGCCGCGCTGGAGGCCGGCGGGATCGATGCCGGCGAGGTGGGGAGAGGCTGCGCGGACTGCCCCGCCAAGGATGAACAAAAGCGCGGTGATCCGCCGGGAGATCACGGCTTATGCGAGCAGGTCCTGGATGACCTGGCCGCCTCTTACGATATCGACGGGCCGGTTGCCCGCGGACATGAGTTTCCTGGCGCCATCGATGCCGAGTTGGTGGTAGATGGTCATGGCAAAGTCTTCGACGGAGAGCGGGTTCTCGTCGGGCTCGGAGCCGGTGGCGTCCGAGGAGCCGTAGACGGTGCCGCGCTTGAAGCCGCCGCCGGCCAGCAGGACGGAGAAGACGCGGGGCCAATGGTCGCGGCCGGCGTCTTTGTTGATCTTCGGGCTGCGGCCAAATTCCGAGGTGACCATGACGAGTGTGGAATCGAGCATGCCGCGGCGGTCGAGGTCGCGGATGAGGGCGGCGTAGGCTTTGTCGAATTGCGGAAGGTGTTTCTCGATGCCGGCGCGGATGTTAACGTGATGATCCCAGCCGCCGTAGACCATCGAAACGAAACGGACGCCGCCTTCGGCCAGACGCCGGGCCATGAGCATCCGCATGCCGGCGTCGTTGCGGCCGTACTCGTCCTTGAGGGAGTCGGGCTCGGCCTTGAGGTTGAAGGCCTCGCGCGCTTTCTGAGAGCTGATCATCGTGTAGGCGCGCTGGTAGAAGGCGTCCATGGCGTCGAGAGCGTCGGATTTCTCGAGCGAGCGGAAGTGGGCGTCGACGGCGGCGAGGATGGTCTGGCGCTGCTGGAAGCGTTGTTGATCGACCTCCGGGGAGAGGGAGAGATCGCGGACGCTGAAGCGCTCATTGGCGGGATCGCCGCCAAGGCTGAAGGGGCCGTAGGCGTTGCTCAGATAGACGCTGCCGGCGTAGGGATTGGGCTGGGAGGGGATGCAGACGTAAGGCGGCAGATCGTTGCTGCTGCCAAGCTCATGGGAGACGACGCTGCCCATGCTCGGGAACTGGATGGCGGGGCTGGGCTTGTAGCCGGTGAACATTTCGCTGGTGCCGCGTTCGTGGGCGGCCTCGCCGTGGGTGATCGAGCGGACGATGGCGAGCTTGTCGGCGACAGCGGCGGTTTCGCGCAGGAGTTCATTGAAGAATACGCCGTCGAGTTTGGTGGGGATGGAATTGAACGGGCCGCGGACCTCGACGGGAGCGAGCGGCTTGGGGTCGAAGGATTCCTGGGCGGAGATGCCGCCGGGCAGGTAGATGTGGATGACGGACTTCGCCCTGGCCTGCTGGAGGGGCTGGGCGGCCTGGAGCCGGAAGAAGTCGGTGAGCGTGAGGCCGATGCCTCCGAGGAGGCCGACGTAGAGGAACTCGCGGCGTGTGACACGGCGAAAATGCGCGGGATCATCATACCAAGTCACGGGGACAGGCTGGGAATCGCTCATAATTAAGATGTTGGCCGAAACCGATTTGCGGCGGAATCGGATGGCGGCAATAGTTGCACAAAATTCGGTATTCCGCGAGCAAATTTGGTGTAACAGAGGAGTAAACCGCGCGGGATGGGGAAAGTTGCGCGGACAGCGAAGGATGGTACGCATGGGGCCGACAGGGCTTATGAGCGGCTTGCAATTTGAACGGCGACAGGCCATACGGGCTGGCGGATGACAAACACGCCGTGCGCCGAATGTTATATCAAGTTCTGGGGAGTGCGCGGGTCCGTGCCGACGCCCGGGCCGGGAACGGTGAAGTATGGAGGCAATACGTCGTGCGTGGAATTGCGTGCGGATGGGCAGATAATCGTGCTGGACGCGGGGACGGGCATCAGGCTGCTGGGGCTCGAGCTGGCGAAGGAATTCAGCGGCGCGGGCTTCGAGATGACGCTGCTGATCTCGCACACGCATTGGGATCATATCCAGGGGTTCCCTTTTTTCCTGCCGGCGTATCAATCCAAGAACACGGTCCTGGTGCTGGGCTACGAGGGGGCGCGCAAGGGGCTGGCGAGCACGCTGGCAGGCCAGATGGAAAGCCCTTACTTCCCGATCGCGCTGGGGCAGATGCCGGGCAACGTGGTGATAGAGGAGTTGCAGGGCTTTGAGTTCCAAATCGGGCCGGTGCAGGCAAAGGCGACGACGGTGAACCACCCGGGCATCGCGGTGGGCTACCGGCTGGCGACCAGCAAAGGGACGGTGGCATACCTGCCGGACAACGAGCCTTTCCATGCTGACCAGCACGGCTATGCGCGGGAGCGGATCGACTTGCAGAACCATAAGCTGATCGACTTCATCCGGGACACCGATGTGCTGATCATCGACTCGCAGTACGACACTGACGAGTACGCCTCGCACATCGGGTGGGGCCACGGCAGCGTGGAAGAGGTGGTGAGGCTGGCGATGCTGGGCGGGGTGAAGCGGCTGTATCTCTTCCACCACGACCCGGGACACGATGACAACCGGATCGACGCCATGCTGGCCCACGCCCGGAAAGTGGCCGAAGGCGAGCCGATCGAGGTGTACGCGGCGACGGAGGGCGAAGTGGTGGTGCTGGGCGAAAGTGTTCATTGAAGTTTTCGTGAAAGCAGCCGCATCAATATTCACTTACAATCGGGCTGGTGTTAGTTGCGATCTTTGTGGACTTAGTGGACGGAGTGGACCTGCTGCTTTAGTTAAATTGTTTGCTTTATGAATAAACCAAAAATTGTCTTTATCGGAGCGGGCAGCTCGAAGTTTGTGCGGGAGGTGGTGGTGGATCTGCTTTCGTATCCTCACTTGCAGGGGAGTCATATCGCTTTGATGGACATCGATGCACAACGGCTGGAACGGTCGGAGAAGCTGGTGCAGCGGATTATTGGGGAGTTGAAGGTTCCGGCAACCGTGTCGTCGACGACCAACCAGCGGGAGGCGGTGCGCGACGCGGGGTATGTTATCATTACGATCATGGTTGGGGGATTCGAGGCTTATCACCGG
>Ga0302319_10017719_pt1 | contig 13020 bp, 14 predicted proteins | sample Bog_T0_2_FD_203319 | JGI IMG/M metagenome (GOLD analysis project Ga0302319, IMG submission 203319) | Peat permafrost microbial communities from Stordalen Mire near Abisko, Sweden - Bog_T0_2 | ecosystem: Environmental > Terrestrial > Soil > Wetlands > Peat | place: Sweden: Abisko, Stordalen Mire...
CTTGAGTCCGCGCCAGCCCATTCTGCCGACGCCTTACGCCATTTTTTCAGCCAATGCTGGAAACGCGGCCACGGCGGCCACGGCGGGAATCGCAGGCAGTGCAAATTCAGTTTCCGCCACAAACATTGTCGGTGCCGTGCCGTTGACGCAATTACCGGGAATCGTTCTGACCAACAACCAAAGCGGTGTGACTTTGAATGGCACGTTCGGCGGCGATGGCGGCGGGTTGACGAATCTGAATCCGGCGGCGGCGAATGCCGGGCTCCCGTTTTTCGCAGTGTATCCGCCGTCCTCGGGAATTTCCGAACGGCCCGCGCTTGGAATTTTCACCAACATTCAAGATGCAATTTCGGCGCTGCCGGTTGCGCCAGACCCGGATCATGCGGGTGGCGGCACCATCTGGTTTGCCCCCGGCATTTATTACACGACTACGAACATTCATACGCCAAACACCTCTTGTCCATTTTCTCTTACCTTGCTGGGTTCCGGACTGAACGCCTGTGGCATTGTGTATGTTGGGACACAGGCTCAAAGCGTGATGACCCTGTCACAACCGGATGCAAACGACACTTTTATCTTTTCAATGCAAAATATGTTCATGGCTTCGGCGGTGAATGGATTGACCAACATTCTCTGTTTCAACTCCGAAGGCGGGTCGGTGGGCCGCGCCTTGATTTCCTATTGTTGGTTCGGCTACTGGCCCTCGATGACCAACAACGGGTGCGGCTTCTCGACGCTGGGAGGTCACATGGGCTTGACGCCGCCGACTTGCGGGGATGGAGGCGATCATAACCTGATTGCCATAGACATTGACTGCAATTTCGACGACAAAATCACCGTTGAACATTGCAGTTTCAACTTTGTGAATTGCGTTTCCCTGGCGGCGGACCACGCCACCTTCAACGACAATTTTTTCAGTTTTTGTGGCGGCCAGAATTCATGGCCATCAACGTCTCCGTATCATTGGGGCGCGTCCATCGTGATGGCCGAGCCGGCGGATTACCCAAATGGCAATGAGGATTGGAATTTTTACAATAATTACTTCATGACGACCGCTGGATTTGCCTACTATGCCGGAAACAATTTCAGTTCAGCCACCCCGCCAAAAATCTCCTATAACGACCAGTTCGAGGGTCCCATCAACGGGGTCATTACCACGGGCACACCGTGGGTGATGATTGACCCCATCGCCCACTCAACGTCTCCGCCGCAAAATTACTATGCGCCGGGCAACGGGACATTGATCGCGGCCCCGGCGTCGCTGGTGAGGATCGTGGACAATCGCGCGGGGATTAACACCGGTAATTATAGTTTTGGCGGAAATGTGACCGTCGGCGGAACGTTCACGGGCAGCGGCGCGGGTTTGACAAATCTTTCCGCTAGCGCCATAACTGGCGGGCTGACAGGCAGGCTTGCCGTGCTTGTGCCGGGCGGCGGGACAAACACCCTTTGTTTCACCAACGGCATTTTGATGGCAACCCAATGAACAACCGAAAGCAATGAGGCAATTATGAAAACATTCATCACCGTGTGTTTGGGAGTTATCTGCCAATTGGTGGCTCCATCCAGCGTTCGCGCGCAAAGCTACTCGATTGACTGGTATAAAATCGCCGGCGGCGGCGGCACTAGCACCGGCGCAACCTATCAGGTCACCGGCACCATCGGCCAGCCGGATGCCGGCGGCGCGATGAGCGGCGGCAATTACTCTTTGACCGGCGGTTTCTGGAGCTTGATTTCCGTCGTGCAAACCGCCGGCGCGCCGACATTAACCATCACCCATTCCGGCAACATCGTGAAAGTTTTGTGGCCGTATCCGTCCACCGGCTGGACTTTGCAGCAAAATTCCAATCTGACCGTGCCCGGTGGTTGGATGCCCAGCGGCGGCATTTCCAACGACGGTGTGAACAATTTTATCACCATCACCTCGCCAACCGGCAATCTCTTTTTCCGCTTGATGCAGTAGCAGACTCGAATCTGAAAATCATCCAAACAAAATTATGAAAACCAAACTCAAAGCGATCGCCATTTGCCAACTGTTGATTGGCATCGGCTTCTCCGTCTTCGCCGCCGGGCCGGTGGAATATTTCGACGTCAACGGCGCGGCGTCGGGCTTCGGGTCGCCGTCAGTCACTGGCCTCTATGATTTGGCCGGCACCACGCTGGCGACCACCACTCTTTCCGCAGGATTTGACGGCAGCACGGTGGTTGCCTCGGTTGTGGTGGCGAGCGCCAACAACATCGTGGTGGGTGAGACATTGGCGGGAACGGGCGTCCCTGCCGGTGTGCTGGTTACCAGCGTCAGCGGAACCACGATTGGTGTCACCAGTTTCAATCCAACTGCGGCGAGCAGCGGCAATTATACTTTCGGTTATCCAATGTCATGGAACTTTTCCCCGCAAGGCACATCGACGACAACCGCTTTCCCCACCACCAGCCCCACCATGGAGTTCACCGGCATAACGGGCGCTTTCGCGGTCAATCTGGACGCCGCCGATACTTTGGCGGGTGTTGTCGTCAACAGTTCCGGTGTCAATGTCATTCTGACCGGCAATGCGGATGCGCGTCCATCCGGCTCCTCAACCTGGTCGGTGGCGGCCAATTCCTCTTTGACGGAAGCCAATTCCTTTACGACATCGGGAGGCATGGACTTTAATAACGCGTCTATGGCATTGTCTGGCGGTGGCACGATTACCTTCCTGACCCCCATCGGCGGCAACAGCTCCGGCGGCAGCGCGAGCTGGACCGAAAGCATGACCGGGACTGGCGCGGTGAATTTGGATTGGACCAATTCTGCCTTTTCGACCTTTGCCGGCAGCTACACGCTGACCGCCGGAACCTTGAACTTCGAAACGGGCGCGGCTTGCAGCAATGCCTTCAGCGACTTCAACTTCGCAACCTGCCAATTCAAGATCAATGGCGGGACGATTGACAACACCAGCGGCTCGGCGCAGACATTGTTCGTTAATGGCGGCGGTTTTTACAGCATCGGCGGAAACTTTATTTTCAAAGGCAGCGGCAGCCTGACCTTCGCCGGCGCAAACGTGTCGCTGGCGGTCACTCCCACGGTGACGGTTCTCGCAAATGCGTTGACCATTGGAACCGTCATTTCCGGCTTTTCCGAGGGTCTGACGAAATCCGGCGGTGGAACGCTGGTTCTGACGAATGCGAACACTTACCGGGGCAGCACGACCATCGCCGCCGGCACGCTGGCCTTGAGCGGACCCGGCAGCATCGCTGACAGCACGAATTTATTAATCGGCTCCGGCGCGACCTTTGACGTTTCCGCTTTGACCAGCACTTTGGCCTTGGGTGCCGGCCAGACCTTGACCGGCGAAGGCAGCACGGGAACCATCAATGGCAATCTGAACTTGAGCGCGGGAACTCCGCTGGTGCTGACCAACAATGGAGCCGCAGCGACTTTGACCATCGCCAATGGAACGCTCACCCTGGCGAACAATGCCGTCACAGTGGATGTGACCGGAAGCGCGCTGTCGGCGAACACTTACACGCTGATCTCTCCCGGAGCCAGCGGTTCGGTTGCTGGCTCGGTGGCCACCTCGTCCGTGACGGTGGGCGGCGCGGGACTAGCCGCCAACACCACGGCGTCACTGCAAATCAGCGGCAGCGGGGCGCTCAATCTGGTCGTGTCGCCCAATAATACCGTAGCGCCAACGGCGGTCTCCATCGTCAACAACGGTGACGGCACCGTGACGCTGGGCTTCCGGGGCGGTGCGGGAACAAAATATGTCGTCCAGTCCACGTCAAGCCTGGGTTCCCCGAACTGGTCGAACATTTCGACCAACACCGCCGGAACGGACGGAACGTGGACGATCATGCAATCCATGGCTGGCTCGCCGCAACTCTTCTTCCGCGCCGCCCTCGCACAATGAGCGTGGCCGCAAACATGACAACAGTGTTGATTTGGTTTGCTTTTCATCCGAATTACCCGTCCACATGAATCATGTTTCCATCTCCATGGGCCCCCGAAGTGCCCAGGGCCGGCGTGGTTTGACTTGTCGCTGTCATTGCGGTTGCTCCCGAAAACGTGCTTCCCTGTAATCGTTGAACGGTTGGTGTCCCAAGAGTCAGATTTTTGCGGACACCTTCCAAAAGCGTCGCGGCATCAATCGCTATTGGCCGTGAATAAAACCGATTTTGAACCGCTAACCGGTGCGAATTCACGCTAATGGCAGGAAGCTGGTAGCGGCAACGCCCGAACACAAAACGTCCGGCAATTTTGCGCCCCAAGTTCATGGAATTAGCGGTGGTGAGCGAAGATTAGCGGTTTCCACTTCGGAATCTGGTTTCAACCCGGTCATCCGCCAAACGCGGCGTATTTCCTGATGCCGCGATTCCACATGAAACGCGCGAGGCTGTAGGCGAAGAGGAGCCAGAGCAGTTGCATGAGCAGACCATGCCAGACGCCGGCGCCGGCGATCTTGCCCATGTAAATGCCGATGGGCGTGTAAAGCATGGACGGAAACGGCGTGAAATAGAGCGCGTGCTGAAGCGCGGGCGACAGCAAATCCAGCGGGAAGAGATGCCCGCTGGCGATGAATTCAAACGCGAACAGGATGAAGATGAACGTGGAAATTTCCAGCATCCAGAACGCCAGCATCGCCATCGTGTAGGAAACGAAAAATTGCAGCAGCGCCGTCAGCACGACCGAAATGGCAAACGCCGCCAACGCCGTCCCGCTCGCCGGCGGAGCGACAAAATCGCGGAAGAAGAAAATGAAGGCCGCCAGCGGCACGCATGCCATGGAGATGAATGCGATGCGCCCGGAAACAAACAGGCAGAGCCGATACCACAAGTAATCAATCGGCTTGAGCAGGAACTGGCTGATGCTGCCCTCGCGGATGTCGGCGGCAATCTGCCAGTCGTCCTCGTTCACCGCCGTCAGCACGTCCACCACCGCGACCAGCAGGTAATAAAAAATCATTTCCGACTTCGTGTAACCGCCGAGCGCGCTCCCCGCCACTTTGTTCGCATAGATTGTCCGCCAGAGCGACAGCATGGCGAATAGCGGGATGAAGCTGAACAGCGTCCGCGCCAGGTAATTGACGCGGTAGGTCAGGTTGTTCTGGATGCCGATGCCGATGACGTGCCAGTATTTTCTCATCTGTGCGCCGTCAATGAAGCACAGCCGGCGGCAACTCTCAATCCTCAACTCTTCCTCGCACAAACCGCCCCCCCAAAAAAAACAGTCCCGGTCGGGTAGGTAGATCCGCCGGCCGGGACTGGAATATTGAAGCCGCGTGTAGGTGCTGCAGACTTAAACAATCCAATGAACTTAAAAAAGCAACTGCCATGCCAACGTTGATTTCCTGGCATTCCCCTCAAATTTCAGAGATTTTCGACTGCCATGCGAATTTTACATGAGGTTTATTGACCCATGCGGGCAAAAAAGTCCACGAAAGCCAGTCTCTGCCTGCTCTTACGCCGGCAGACAAAGTCGTCAGCCCGCCATGGATTCATTCGAAGCCGCGATGAGCGTAGATTGCGACAAAGGCTTTTTCGCGCGTTCGATTATTTGTCGGATGTTTTGCAGCAGATCGAATCATTTTTTGTGAGCAGCCGCAAAGGCATCATTGCCCTGACGGGGGAAATGAATCGTGGACGAGCAGATTGGAGAGAAGCTTGCAAGCCACCGGTTTCAGACAAAACAACCGGAACACCGGCGGTTAATCGCCGATCAAATAAAATCCCGCAATGATCAGGCCGCCCGTTGCGACTCCCGCCACGAGTGCGACGATCAGGCGGTTGGCGGTCAGCTTGATTCCCTCGCCGCCATTGGCCTGCGCGAACAGCCAGCCAAAGCCGGCGAAGAGGCCGAGGATGATGACGCTATGGGACACCCAATGATGGCCGGTGAGTATTTGCATCCCGGCGAGAACAGCGGGAATTTTTTCCTTCGCGACCACGAGCAGGCCATTGGCCACGCTGGCCGGCGCCAGGGAGAGTCCGAATGAAATCGTGTATTTTGAGACGCCGGTGTTTTCCATGTTTGTTCTCCGGTTTTTAGTTATGCCCCGCCAGCAATCCTACCTTTACTCCCATCGCAATCATCGCCCCTTCGCCCTCCATCGTCAAAGCAAGCAGGACCACCAGGCCGGCGACCCAGAGCACCACGCGGCGGGCGGCTTTGTTCGCCAGCAAATTGCCGGCGGCGGCGACCGGCAGATAGGTGGCCAGCATCAACAGCAGAATGACCAGATGCTCCTTGGTTTCCATGAAGAAACTGTGGGCGAATGGCCAAGGCCCCTTCAAAATGACGGCCTTGTCCGCCGGGTAGGAGAAAACATACCAATAGCCGGCAATCAAAAAAGCAAACCACATGAAAACCGCCGCGGCACAACTCATCTTCCGAATGCGGCCTTGATTGGCTTCGGAGACATTCAGCACATCCACAAAAACCCACAAGGTTGTAACCAGACAGCCCACCCCAAACATGACATGAGCCATCAGGACAAGTTCATTCATAACAAATTAATCGTGCCTCATTTCGGTGGAATCACAAATGTTCCATCAACCGCAGCGAACCGGGATCGGGCGCCTCATCAAACAAGTGTAATGTGCCTTGTAGAAGCATCGTGTCAAGCCGCCAGCCAAAATGGATGGCAAATCCAGCGCTCTTTTTCTTGACGAGCGGCCTGGTTCTGCAAAGCCTGTTGCGAAATTGAACGGTCAATGTCATCCAAGGATGATTGCCACTAATTTATGAACCACGCCGCCAAAATCGCCACGCTGGCCGTTGGCCTGAATCTTATTTTAGCGCCGCGCCTCCTCGCCGGCCCGCCGTTCCTGACCGACGACCCTGAACCGGTGGATTATCAACATTGGGAAGCGTATATTTTCACCCTGGGCGACCATTCCGACAGCGGCTACAACGCCGAAGGCCCCGCGGTGGAAATGAATTATGGCGTGCTGCCCGACACGCAACTGCATTTGATTGTGCCGACGACCACCGTGGGCGGCAGCGGCACGCCGACCGCCACCGGCCTGGGCGACATCGAGTTCGGCGTGAAATACCGTTTTCTGCACGAGACAAACTGGTGGCCGCAAATCGCACTTTTCCCCCTGATTGAACTGCCAACCGGCGAGGCGAGCCGCGGTTTGGGCAACGGGCGGACGTGGTTTCAACTGCCGTTATGGCTGCAAAAAAGCTGGGGGCCGTGGACGACTTACGGCGGCGGCGGCGAAGTTTTGAACTCCGCGCCCGGCCAGCGCGATCATCCCTACGGCGGCTGGCTGGTGCAACGCGACTTCGGGCCGCACCTCACGCTCGGCGGCGAAATTTTTGCCCAAGGCCAGGACACGGACAACGACCAGGGATTTGCCGCGCTCAATTTCGGCGGCCAATACAACGTCAACGAGCATTTCAGCCTGCTGTTCAGCGCGGGACACAGCGTTGCCGGTGACGAGCACACGCTCTGGTATTTCGCGTTTTACTGGACCTGGTGATTGGTGATTTACGCCCCACGGAAAGCGGAAACATTCGCCGCCCATTGAAAATTCACGCGTCGGAATTATTTAGGTGACGGCGGTTGTTTGGTTGATTGTTGATGCCGGGGCAATTACTTTGCGGGCCGATGAACTTGAAGCGTTATCTCACGATTTACGGCGCGCTGTGGCGGACTTCCGTCACGCGGGAGATGTCGTTCAAGGGCAATTTCCTGCTCTGGATTCTCGTGGAACTGTGCTGGTTCGGCCTGCAATTGAGCTTTGTCGGCGTCATTTTTTCCCAGACCAAAACCATCGGCACCTGGACGGTGTGGCAGGTGGTGCTGCTGACCGGCACGAGCAACTTCATTCAGGAAATATACCAGGCGTTCTTCCTCGTCAACTGCACGAACCTGTCCGAGTTAATCCGCACGGGCAAGATGGATTTTCTGCTGCTGCTGCCGGTCAACACGCGCTTCATCGTCTCCACGCGGCAGGTGGACATTCCGTCGTTCGCCAACGCCGCGTTCGCCGCGTGCGTGATGACCTTTGCGGCGCGCAAGCTGGGGCTGCATCCGACGGTGCTGCAATTCGCCGGCTTCGCCGTGCTGTGCGTCGCGGGGCTGACGATTCATTACTCGCTGATGTTCCTGCTGGCGTCGGTGAGCTTCTGGACGGTGCGCGCGCAGGGCATCGTGCGCGGCTATTACACCCTGTTCAACATCGCGCGGCTGCCGGATGAGGCGTTTCACGGCGCGTTCAAGGCGGTGTTCACGTTTGCGCTGCCGGTGCTGCTGGTGAGCAACGTGCCGGTGCGCGTGCTGGCGGACAAACTGACTTCGCCCATCATGTGGATGGTGCTGGTGGGGCTGGGCGTGGTGTGGATGGTGATTTCGGAATGGTTCTGGCGTCTGTCCATCCGGTGTTACACCAGCGCGAGCAATTGAGCGGCCGGGACGGCGGAAGACGCAAAAAATAAATGCGGCGGCGGATCTGTGTCAGCTCACTATTCCGGCGCGTGGAAATTCTGGGTGTGTTCTTTTTTGGTGGAACGGCAAATGCCCTTCCGGTGAGATGCATCTCCTGACCGTCCACAATGGATCCGATGACTTTTTTGTCATTATATCCATCCAAAATATTTATTTTGGTTTCAATCCGCGGCGCAACTGGTCTAAATTGCGCTCATGCTGATGAACGAAAATTCGCGCGTTTACGTGGCCGGCCACCGGGGGCTGGTGGGCAGCGCCATCTGGCGCGCGCTGAAACGGCGGGGATTCAAAAACCTCATCGGCCGCACGCGGCAGGAAGTCAATTTGCTGGACCTCGCCGCCGTGCAAAAATTTTTCGCCGGGGCAAAACCGGAATTTGTTTTCATCGCCGCGGCGAAAGTCGGCGGCATTCACGCGAACAACACGCAACCGGCGGCATTTTTGTATGAGAACCTTCAGATTCAAAACAATTTGATCCACACCGCCAGCCAGTCCGGCGTGCGGAAGCTGTTGTTCCTCGGCAGTTCCTGCATTTATCCCAGGCTAGCGCCGCAGCCTTTGAAGGAGGATTACCTGCTCACCGGCGGGCTGGAACCAACGAACCAATGGTATGCCGTCGCCAAAATCGCGGGCATCAAACTTTGCCAGGCTTACCGGCGGCAGCACGGCTGCGATTTCATCAGCGTCATGCCGACGAATATGTATGGGCCGAATGACAATTATGATCTGCAGGCGTCACACGTGCTGCCGGCGTTGATCCGGAAATTTCACGAGGCGAAAATCAATTCCGCGGCCACGGTGACGTGCTGGGGCACCGGCGCGCCGTTGCGGGAATTTCTCTATGCCGACGATCTTGGCGACGCCTGCGTTTTTCTGATGGAAAATTACAGCGAGGAGCAGTTCATCAACACGGGTTCGGGCGCTGAAATCACCATTCGCGACCTTTCGGAACTGGTCGGGCGCATCGTCGGCTTTCCGGGCAAAATCGCCTGGGACACTTCCAAGCCGGACGGCACGCCGCGCAAGTTGATGGACAGTTCGCGGCTGTTTGCGCTGGGCTGGCGTCCGAAGGTGAACCTGGAAACCGGCATCCGCCTGGCTTACGAGGATTTTCTCGCCAGACAGCAGCGCGAAAAATAATTCAACTGGCCACGCGGCCCTTGCCCGTCAGATGGTCTTGCACCAGCCGGATGTCCGCGTCCACCATCAATTTGACCAGCTCGTTGAACGTCGTTTTCGGCTGCCAGCCCAGTTTTTGTTTCGCCTTTGAATAATCGCCGATGAGCAAATCCACCTCGGCGGGGCGGAAATAATTTGCGTCAATTTCCACGTGCTTGCGCCAGTCCAGACCGGCGTGGCCGAACGCGCCCTCCAAAAATTCCCGCACGCGGTGCGTTTCGTTGGTGGCGATGACGTAATCGTCCGGCTGGCCCTGCTGCAACATCAGCCACATCGCCTCGACATATTCCTTCGCGTAACCCCAGTCGCGCTGCGCATCGAGGTTGCCAAGGTAAAGTTTGTCCTGCAAGCCCGCCTGAATGTGCGCGACCGCGCGCGTGATCTTGCGGGTGACAAAGGTTTCGCCGCGGCGCGGCGACTCGTGATTGAAGAGAATTCCGTTGCAGGCGAAAAGCCCATACGACTCCCGATAATTCACCGTGATCCAGTAGGCGAAAACCTTCGCGCAACCGTAGGGGCTGCGCGGATAAAACGGCGTCGTTTCGCGCTGCGGAATTTCCAGGACCTTGCCATACATTTCGCTCGACGACGCCTGGTAAAATTTCGTCTTGATGCCCGTTTCGCGGATGGCTTCCAGCAGCCGCACCGCGCCCGTGGCCGTGATGTCCGTCGTGTATTCCGGCCCGTCAAAACTCACCCGCACATGGCTCTGCGCGGCGAGATTGTAGATTTCGTCCGGCGCGATTTTTCCTATCAACCGCGCCAGGGCGCTCGCGTCGCTCAAATCGCCGTAATGCAGTTTCAGCGTTGCCTGCTGATGCGGGTCGGCGTAAAGATGTTCCAGCCGCGCCGTGTTGAACGAACTCGCGCGCCGGATGAGGCCATGCACCTCGTAACCCTTGGACAAAAGCAGTTCCGCCAGATAAGAGCCGTCCTGTCCGGTGATGCCGGTGACCAACGCCTTTTTTGCCATAAAATTATGGCCACAATACTCGTCCATTGGCGCGGATAATGCAATCCCTTCCGCTGATGACGGAACAACGGCGGGGACGAACGGCTGAACCCGCCAGCACCGGCGTCGCAAGATCAGGAATTTTCGCCACGGAGCAAAACGGTGAAACCGGCCTGCTCAAAATGATGGTCACCCGTCAGCGCCTCCGTCAATCCTTCCTCCTGCATTGCGGCAAAGGAAATGCAATCGGTCAACGACCAGTCTTTGTCACGACGCTGCAAATACAGCGACAAACCCCGCTCCCAGAGAGTTGTTTCCGCCGGGAGAATCCGCATTCGTCGGTCCTCCTTGAGTGTCTGGTAGAAAGGCTCAAACGCATGGCGGTTTTGCCGCTCCGCCAGCGCATCCGCCATCTCGGTCACGACCCACGACGTCGTCAACAATAAACCGTCATAACCGTCGGACCATGCCAGGGCTTCGTGGTGCCGCCGGTCGGATTGGTTGATCGCGGCCAGGAAGAAAAAGGTGTCGCAAAAGACCGCTTTCATGGCTTCGCCCGTTTGAGGGTCCCGTGAATGTAATGGTCATGCTGCTCCGCCCAGTCTTCCGGCAATGTTTCCAGTTGGCCGGCGATTTCCCGCAGCCGGCGGGTCAGTTCATTTCGAGCCTGTGGCGGTTCGATTTCTTCCACCCGAACTTTGGCGCCCTCGGGTAAAACGGCGCCGGGTGGCAGCTTGACCATGCCGTGCTCGACTGTTCCAGTGTAGCTCATGCTTTGAAACTATCCTTGTGCCCCTCTGAATGCAAAACCTTTTGGAAATGGAGCGAACTGATGTTCACGGCTACGGGATTTGGATTTTGGATTTGGGAGCCGGCTCACGCCGACGGGCCAAGGCGGGTGGCAGTTGTGTGTCAACGATGAAGCGCACGGCTTAAGCGTTCACGAGCACCGGATAATTCACCTGTTCGGAAGCGAATTCCAAACAAGCGCGAATGTCATCCGGCTCAAGAAATGAATAATCTTTTAAGATTTGCGGTTCGCTGACACCCGCAGCCAGCATATCCAGGACGTCTTTGACGCGAATGCGATAATGGCGGATGCAAGGCCGCCCGCCGCACTGCTCCGGATCAAATGTGATTCTGTCAGTATGTTTCATTGCCTGAATGTATTCTTTCAATGAAGCATTTCAAATGAAAAGCCCCGCTCCGCGTGAACGGAGCGGGGGAACAATGAAACGAAACTAACTTATTCATCGCCGGCAAAGATTTGCGGCAAATTCATCATGCCATGCCGGACGCGAATAATTTCAACCGCCGTCTCGCCCGTCAAATAAAGAACGAGCCAATTTTTAAACCCATCAACCCGCCAGGAACGCAATCCGGGCGGTTTCAAATCCGCCCGCAACCTGCCCAAGCCGGGTTGCCGGGCCAAAGCCGCAAAGGTCTCTTGTGCGCTCTGCCAAAAACGAATGGCGGTCTGGTCGTCGGCCCGCTCCCGCAGCCACGTCATGCTTTCTTCAATGTCCAACCACGCTTTGGGGCGGACGACATATTTCATTTTCGCCCGCCTTGAAAAACGCGATCTTTGAGCGCGTTCCAGTCGGCTTGACTCTTCGGTTCGGCGGGGCCGCTGGCCAATCCTTCATCCACCCATTGCTGATGCAGGGCAGTGGTGGGTTCCGGCGATTCGATGGCCTCGACGCGGACGATGGTTCCGTCCGGCCATGTCGCTTCCGGGGGAAGCTTGACAAGGCCTTTCTCGATGGTTCCCGTGTAACTCATGATGGAAGATAAACCTGCCGGCATTGTTTGCAAATAATAGCTGCTGGCAAAAAACCCCGCTCCGGGTGAACGGAGCGGGGGAACAATGAAACGAAACTAACTTACTTCCGCTGACGACGGAACAGCAACAGGGACAAACCACCCAAGCCCGCCAATGCCAGCGTCGTGGGTTCGGGAACGGGCACCAGATACAATGGCGTGAGCAGCGAGAAGATTGGCGTGCCTACATTTGCCACTGGAGCGGTTGAAAATACCGAGTTACCTGGGTTAGCGCTATTTCCAGTAATAAAACCCGTTGTGGATATTCCAAAGAAACCCAACTGTCCAGCGAGTTGCGCTTGCAGCGGGGCGTTGTTGCCGGCAGCCGCTGCAGCCAGCAAGTTGACACAGAACTCCATGAACTGCCCAAGTCGGCCGACCAGCCAACCAGCACGATACTGTCGGTGACTCCAGCAGCCCACGGCACCGTTGCCTGTGTATTGGGGGCAATGGGTGTGAGTCTCCCTGCTACAGTGCCGTTGGTTGCTCCAAGCTGCGTGTCATTCCATGCCAGCAACGAGGCAAGAGAAGGAATCGTCGGCAGAGCACCAGCGCCACTATAGGTCGTATAGAGCAACTCGTAATCGTAGCCCAAACCTGTCGTAATGGCACCACCTGTAAGGCCAACGGCCCCGC
>Ga0302319_10017720_pt1 | contig 13019 bp, 11 predicted proteins | sample Bog_T0_2_FD_203319 | JGI IMG/M metagenome (GOLD analysis project Ga0302319, IMG submission 203319) | Peat permafrost microbial communities from Stordalen Mire near Abisko, Sweden - Bog_T0_2 | ecosystem: Environmental > Terrestrial > Soil > Wetlands > Peat | place: Sweden: Abisko, Stordalen Mire...
GGCCACGCAGGCGCAGCAGGTCAGCGCAAAACACAGGACTCTATGACCCCGTCTTCCACTCTTCCTCAAGCACTTCATCCAGCAGACCGCGCAGGCTGGCGGCGCGAACACGGCCCTGCCGCGAATCTGCGCCTCCGGCCTGTGACAGTTCGTCCGCCAGATTCAGCGCGGCCAGCACTGCCACGCGTAGCGAGTCCACGGTGCGGCCCTGAGCCGCCACAGCGCGCATCTTGGCGTCCACCCGCGCGGCCAGTCGCTTGATGTGCCCGGCGTCCTGGCCCGAAAGATGATAAATCTGGTCGTATATCTCCACCGTTACATAACCGGTTGGGTTTCCGGCTTGTTCCTCTGCCATGCATTCCTCACAATTCAATCGAATCCAGCTGGGCCAACAACCGCTCCACCCGCTGGCGCACTTGGTCGCGCTCGGCTCTCAGCGCCTCGACTTCCTTTTGCAACTGTTCCACGAGCGGCATTTGTGCGCGCAGTTGGACCTCGGCCCTTTGAGCGCGCTCCTCAGCCGCCACACTGGCCACCCGGCTACGCTTCACCAGGTCCACCGCACGCAGAATCCGCTCCTCAAGCGCCGAAAAATCATCGGGGCTCAAGGCAAGGTTTTCCGTCACCGCAATGGGTTGCAGCGCCTCTAATTCGTGCTCTTCAGGCTCCTGCGGCTCCTGCTCAACGTGCGACTCTTCCAAACTCTCCGGCTCCCAGGCAAAATGAGACATCGAAAAACCTCCGCGGAACATTGCCCGCATTCGAGCAAGTATAACGCCGTTTTGCTGTGTATCATCGGCTAACTCCGCAACCGCGCCCCAGCTTTGCCAACAGCCGCCACCACCTGCGCCTGGAAATGCTGAAGCTCTTCTTCGCGCAGTGTGCGGTCGGCTGCCTGGAAGGTTGCTCCAAGAAGCAACGCGTATTCTCCCGCGCCTAACCTGGCATCGCGAAAGACCTCGCGAGCGCGCCATTCCACTAATTCCGGAATCTGCAATCCCTTGAGCGCCTGGTCGATCCTTTCCCACTCAACTTTTTCATCCAGGACCAGGGAAAAGTCGCGCCGCACCGGCTGAAATCGCGAGATCTCCCGCGCAATGGGCTTGCGCAACGGCAACTTGTATAGCCGGTCAAGATACAGCTCGCCAACCAGGACCGGCTCCTTCAACTTGCGCGCCGCCCCTTCGCGCGGATGCAGTTGACCGAACCAGCCAACGGTAATGCCATCCACAGCAACCCGAGCCGCGCGGTAAGGATGCAGCCATTCCGGCGTGAGGCCGGCCTCTGGCGGGAAGCGATCGAAGTACACCTGGCTCGCCTGGAATCGCGCCAGCACTTGCTCCACCACGCCTTTTACGTCATGGAACTCGACAGTCCGCGCAGGATGCAGCGGCCCCTTTTCAGGCAGGCTACCCACCGCGCCAAACGCTACCGCTGGCCGTTCGTCTACCTTCTCCGTATTGCCGCTGAACACCGTCCCCACTTCAAACAGGCGAACGTCGCTCACATCGCGATGAAGATTTCCCGCGATCATGGCCAGCATTCCGGGCACCAGCGAAGGTCGAAGCATACCCGCCTCATCGCTGAGCGGATTACCCAGAGGTACCACCTGTCCCGGTTGCGGCGCAGTCAGCGCGGCCTCGGCAGCGGAGCAGAACGTGCTCGCAATGGCCTCATGGAAGCCCGCAGCCAGCAGCGTGCCGCGTACCGCAGCCTCGCTCTCCGCCCATGGAAGCGCTCTTACCCCCTCGCCGAACGCCGGCAAAGTGTTCGCAAAGCGGTTGTATCCGTAGACCCGCGCGACCTCTTCAATCAGGTCGATCTCGCGCTCCAGGTCAAGCCGCCAACTGGGAAGTGTGACTTGCCAAACTGCGCCATCACCGAGGGCCGTGTCGGGATGCATCACGAGCTCGCAGCCCAGCGCGCCGACGACCTTTTCAACTGTGTCCGCAGTGATGCCTGCCTTATCTTCAGTCTTGCCCAGGATGCGCCGCACCTCGCTCAGCGCCAGCGCAATCGGCTTGCGGCTTGCCGTCCGCGCCTCCCAGCCCGGAACCCGTCCGTCTACCAGGTCGCCCTCAAGCCACCCGCCATTGGCCAGCAGAATACTGCTCACCAATGCGGAGGCAACCGGCCCGGCATTGAAATCCGCTCCGCGCTCGAAGCGATGGCTGGCGTCGGTGTGCAGTCCGTGCCGCCGCGCAGTGCGCCTCACCGCCATGGGCTCGAACCATGCAGCCTCCACCAGCACATTCGTCGTCGTCGCCGTAATCATGGTGTCCCAGCCGCCCATCACCCCGGCCAGCCCCAGCGGCTTGGCGTGGTCGGCAACAATCAGGTCTTCTGCGTCGAGCACGCGCTCCACGCCGTCCAGCGTCTTTAGGCGCTCACCCTTAAGCGCCCGCCGCACCACAATGCCACCCTCGATCTTGTCCAGGTCGAAGGCGTGCGTGGGCTGCCCCATGGCGAGCCATGCAAAGTTCGACGCGTCAACCGCATTGGAAATCTTTTTCTGCTCCAGCAGCCCGAAATATGTGGCCACTTCCGCGCCCCGAAACCAGTCCCGCGATTCGCCGATGGTAATGCCGCGCAGCACGCGCGCCGTAAACCGGCCGCACTCACTCTCCGCCTGAATTGTCACCGGAAAATCCGCCGCGGCAAATCTCGCTTCAGGCAGAGCAAACTCCAGCCCCGGCAATGCCAACCCATAGATAGCCGCAGCCTCGCGCGCCACGCCATAGTGATTCATCGCGTCCACGCGGTTGGTCGTAATGTCCATCTCGTAGAGCGAACCGTTGCCTTCGCCGAGATCGTAGATGCCTTCGACAGCAATCCCGCGGAGCGTCAGGTCTTCAGCGAGTTGAGCGTCGTCCACTGGCAGCCCACCCAGATACGCCCTAAGCCATTTGGTCAGAATTCTCATGCAAACTGCCCCAGAAATCGCATATCTCCCGCATAAAACGACCCGATCTCACTAATCCCATACTTCATCATCGCGATCCGCTCCACACCCATGCCAAACGCAAACCCGGAGATTTTCTTAGGGTCATACCCTGGTTGCTTCTCGGCGGCAAACGCAAACACAGCCGGGTCCACCATGCCGCAGCCAAGCAACTCAATCCATCCCGAGTTCTTGCACTTCCGGCAACCCTTGCCTCCGCAGAAGATGCAGCTTATCTGTACGTCCGCGCTCGGTTCCGTGAACGGAAAGAACGAAGGGAAGAACCGCGTTTTGACCGAGGAACCAAACAGCGCCTTCATGGCGTGGTCCAGCGTCCCCTTCAGGTCGCTGAATGTGATGTTGGTGTCCACGCACAGACCCTCCACTTGGTGGAAGATGGGAGAGTGCGTCGCGTCGGCCGCATCGTTGCGATGTACCTTGCCGGGAATCACGATTCGCACCGGCGGAGGCTGCGCCTCCATGGTTCGCATCTGCACTGGAGAAGTGTGTGTGCGCAGCAGCAGCCTGTCCCGCAGCGGCTTGCGTTCCTGCCCAGCCACCACCAGCGTGTCCTGCGTGTCTCGCGCCGGATGCCCAGGCGGAAAATTCATGCATTCGAAGTTGTAGTAGTCGGTCTCAACCTCAGGCCCCACGCCAACCGAGTAGCCCAGCGCCGCAAACACCCGCGTGATCTCGTTCAGCGTCCGCGTAATCGGATGCTCGGCCCCAGTCAGCCTCCGAGTCCCTGGCAGCGTAATGTCGATAGCCTCAGCGGCAAGTGCGGCGTCGCTTGGACCCGACCCCAGAGCTGCTTCGAGTAGCCCATCAACCACTGCCTTGAGCGCGTTGAAGCGAATCCCCAGCGCCTTCCTGGCCTCCACCGGCGCGGCCTTCAACCAACGGCTCGAAACTTCGTTAAGCAGGCCCTGCTTCCGCCCCAGCCACTTCAGGCGAAAGGCCTCCACAGCCGCTTCGCTGTTGATCTCGCCGGCAGCGTTGCGAGCCTGTCTCTCCAGTTCGCCAAACGCCGCATTCAGCGACGCGTCATCAAATGCGTTCAGATCGGGTATCTCTTCATTCATCATGCGTAATCAGCAGGATAAACCACCTGCCCTTTGCGAAACGATCTGGCATTCTCTGCGAACTCGAAACCGGAGGATTTCAGTGCCAAGCCAGGGCCATCTGACTCCAGCGGGACAAACTTGCAGACAGAAAAAGCCCCGCATCGCGGGGCTTTTTCGCTTGCCTTGCTGCCTCGTTACGCAGCTTTCGCTTCCGCAGCCAGCGCCGCCCTGGCCTTCCCCACCAGGTCGGTAAATCCAGCAGCGTCCTTCACGGCGATATCCGCCAGAATCTTCCGGTCCAGCTCAACCCCGGCCTTCTTCAGGCCGTTGATCAGCTGCGAATAGCTGAAGTTGTTCAGCTTGGCGGCGGCGGAGATGCGCACGATCCACAGCGAGCGGAACTGGCGTTTCTTCTGTTTGCGGCCGGTATAGGCAAACTTCAGACCGCGCTCTACGGCTTCCTGAGCTGCCTGGTAGAGTTTCGATTTCGTCAGAAAGTAGCCGCTTGCCCGGTCGAGAATCTTCTTCCGGCGGTCATTCCTCTTCGTACTGCGTTTTACGCGGGGCATTGGGGTTCTCCATTTTGCGTTCGTCGGTCATGCGGCTGGAGGCAGGAGGGCCATTATCTCAGGCCGGTAAACCTCTTCACTCGCTCTTTTCAAGCCTCGATCTCTCGGCTAGCTCCGGACTCAAATTACCGTCCGGCATGCCGGGGGCCCGCGCAACGCGTTCGCTGGGGCCCTGAAGCGCTCTCATCCGTAAGGATCAGGCGCAGCGATCAGGCGTAGGGAATCATGCGCGCTACCTTCTTGTAGTCGCCGTCTGAAACCAGCAGGGTTCTACCCAGCTTGCGCTTCACCTTTGGCGGTTTCGAAGTAAGGATGTGCCGAGTCTTCGTCTGGCCCCGCTTGATCTTGCCGGTACCAGTCTTGCTGAAGCGCTTGGCCGCGCCCGTATGGGTCTTCAACTTGGGCATTTTCGTCTCGATTTGCGCCGAATATGTTCACCCGGCCGCACAACCCGTGAGACAGGGAACTCCCCGTCCTCTTGAGGCTCTAATCAGTATACCGAAAACTGCCCTCAACTGCCATCGGGATATCCGCCCCGATGCAGAATCATGGGAAAATGCGGCAAATTCTCCGGCACCGGCACATGCGCCCGCCAACCATCGGGATACGGTTTCATCCCTTCGAAAAGCCCGGTCCACGGTCCATCGTACGCGCCAACCAGCCGCTCCAATGACTCACGAAGCGCATCAATCCCATCCACGCCCCGCGCCCCTCGCCAGCGTTCCTCAACTTCATCCACCAGGATTGGGTACCGTTCCCGCGCCCCAACGCCCTTCTCGGTCAGCCGCAGCCACTTATCCTTGCCCGCCTCCGTTTTCACCTGCGCGTAGCCCCGTGCCTCCAGAAAGGTCAGCGCCATCCCGATCGACTCCTTTGAAACACCGCTCAGCCGTGGCAGATCCCGCAGGCGAATGCCCTCATCCGGCGTTAACCGCAGCACATTGGCGCTTGCCGCCAGCGAAACCGGCGAAACCCGCTCGAACTCCACCGCAATAGCCAGCAGCACCTTGGAAAGCAGCCCAGCCAGCCCCATTTCTGAAATCGGAGCCTCATCTCCCGCTGGCCTCAACTCCGCTTCCCCCTCCGGACCCGCGCTGAACAACCCAAAACCCAGAATCGGCAAACTGTCCGGCAACCCCGTTGCCACTCGCCCAGCCACCTCCACCAGCGCCTCTCGCAGCCTGCTCACCTCGTCCAGCCCAAACCGCCTAACCCAGCGCTTCTCGACAATCCCCTCCAGCGGCCTAAACTCCTGGATCGCCTTCAACCCTCCCGGCGTCGGTCGAAAGATCAACCCCGCAGCCGGCAGCCGCTTGCTATTCCACGGCAGCCCGTTGCCCACCATCAGATAGCCCCACCACGCGCTCAACCGCGTCAGCCACTGGTTCAGTTGCTGCGCCTTTAGCCCCGTCCGCCGTTTCAACTCGTCGAAAGTTGTTCCTTCTTCGTCCACGTGCCGCAGCACCTTGGCCAAAAACGCCATTGACACCAGCCATGGCACAAAGCGCCCGCCTGTCGCCCCCAATAAGCTCGTGCGATGCGGTGTACGGTGCTCGAATTCATTGTCGAACTCGACAATGAAGGCGACCAGCGTCTGCGAAAGAAGGGTCGACAGAGGAAGACGGCCGTCCATGCCTGCAATGATAAAACGCAAAATGATTCGAGGACTAGCCCTGGCAGCTATCCAAATTTGGGGAGAAGTTCGAGGCCTTGTATCAGTCGTCCACCGGCCTCACCGACCCACAAAAGATGAAACTGTAGCGTGGACGTCCCGGTCCGCGCTTGCTTCTTTGAAGAGCAGGACCTGGGTACCGGCGCATCCTGAGGATCGGAATAGGGTCCAAAAGCGCTAAGGTAATAGAAATTGCTTCGGGCTTCCCGACGGCACGCCTGGAACAGCGTCGCGCTCGGAAAGCTTGCCAAAAGTCGACTTGCCCTCACTGACCAATGGCTCTGGGAACGTCCCCAACAGACGGGACCTAACCCCTTTCCCAAAAGAGCGGCTTCCGGGCTCCAAACGAGCCGTCGGCATTCCGGAAATCTACCCCTTTGCAGGAGCGGCGGATTCCGGCCCAGGCATCTCGGCCACCGGGACATACCTCACAATCGCAGTAAGAATCGCCCGCGCTTCCGCTTCCATCGACCGCCTGTTCATTGCGGCACGAACCCGCAGGCTGCGCTTGATTTCGGCGTCAGGCTGCGGATTGTGATCATTGCCATGAATCCACCGTACCGGAACCATGCATGCAAGAAAATGATCCTGCGCCCAAAATAGCGCGTCAAGAGTGCGTCAGAAGTGCATCGTTGGCGCCCTTAAACGCGCTTAGACGGGGTTAGGATGTGTCGTTTTGTTTATTTTGTCACGCGTTTGCCTGAACACATTGGCACATGCTGCGCGGTTGCTACTTACATCGCAGCATGTGCAATTAACGTCACCCACCGTGGTGCGCTTTCATGCAAAACTGCCCCACTTTCCGGGGCCGGGTCGATAGTAATCTTCTCCAGTTTTTGGACGCTAATCGAACCGGTAAAGCGTCACCGTTTCCGTCCGCAATTGCCTTGAGTCGAAGCGCCAGCCCTTGCCCTGGTCGTTCTCGTCCCCGTTCAGCCGCCGCCCCGGAACCCACTTGCCATCCTCGAATGTTCCCTCGTCCACCGCCGCGATTCCCACCTGCCGGCCACCGGGCGCAGCCGCCTTGAACGACACTCTGAACCCCTTGCCCGCACCCAGAAATGCGTCCGGTCCGTTGGCCATGACGAGCCCGAATCCGCTTTCCGCGCCGTGGCCGAATATCTCGTCCAGGCTCACGTGAACCGCGTAGCCGCCCATTGTGAAATCCACCGACGGATGACTCTTGTCGAGCACAAAGCCATGCACATCGCCTGCGCCCTGATGCTTCAGCAGCAGCGGCGCCAGCCCTGCAATTGCGTGATAGCTGGCAGCCAGGTCGCCTTTCTCATCCAGCTCGTCGTCGATGCCGAACGGTGAAAAACCAAGCCCGGCCTCCTCGCCCAGAGCGTAAAACACATTCGCCGCTCCCTCTGCGCGGCCCCTTGCCTCCGGCATATATAGCGGGTTGCCGTCGCGGTGATACCGCTTCGCCCACAGGGCAAAATCCGACGCATACAGGTCCGGCGCATAAAAATCCAAACCCGGCCCCGCGGCCTTCCAAACATCCACAACCCACGGCTCAGGGCAGCCGCTGGGATATTCTCCCGGCGACGCGCCATAGTCGTCCAGCCAGGTATTCACATACATGGGAATGTTGTAGGCAGCCTTGCCCTTTGCGGCCACGCCATGCGCAAATCGCGCATACTGCCAGGCCATGAAAATCTCATCCGCCTTCGATGTCTTTCCAAAAACCTCCGACCAGGTGCCTGCTGTCCGGGCTCCATTCGCCTGCCAGAGCGCGAGCAAATCCGGATACAGCGCGTCCTTGTGAGCCTTCAGATAGCCCAGCAGTTGGTCGGGCACCGGGCCTGCGAACGCGTTGTTTGCAGCCTCGGACCGGTCGCGCGAGTCGCCCAGAACTCCAACCTCATTTTCCACCTGCATCATCACGACGGTATGATCGCGGCTGTCCACTTCTTTGATGTGCCGCATCAACGCTGCAAAAGCTCGCGCATCCGCCTTCTCGGTTGCAGCCTCGGCGGGGCTCAAAATCTCCACCTCCGCGCCGTGCTCCTCGACTCTCTTGAACCGCCGGGTATCCTGCTTTACCCACACCGGCGCGTAGCTGGACATGCCGTTCTTCCACGAAGCCAGCCACAGAAACACGATCCGCTGATGCTCGTGCCGCGCCTGCGCCAGCAACCCGTCCACGAGCTTGAAATCGAAGATGCCCTCTTTGGGCTCAATCAGCTCCCAACTCAGCGGAGTCACCACGGAATTCAGTCCCATGGCCGCCAGCTTCGGCCATATCGGCTTCATGTACTCAAGGCTCGACGAAGAAGAGTTGTGCAATTCTCCCGACAGCATCAGGAAGGGTTTGCCGTCCACGATAAGCTGGGTGGCCGCGCCGCGCTGCTCCAGGTGTGGAGGAGCGGTTTGCGGCTGTGCGCTTTGCTGGGCTGACAGCACCCCGGACCCAAGGCCCGCGAACGACAACAAGATTGGCAACGTGCAGAGATTGTTTCGCATAACGCCACGGAGTCTATCACAGGCTTCGCGTGTTCCTATGTGTCAAGGGCTCGAGGCAATTTCCCGGGGACTCATCCTTCGCCATGATCCCGAATTGGCATCCGTTTCCGTTACCGCCCGCGCAATCCCAATTCCATCCGTTTCCCATTGCCCTGTTCGTCGCTCTGGACGTACTGTTGGGGCGTGGCCGTCCTTTCTGTCGATCTCGCATTTCGCCGCTGGTCCGATCTGGGCATCGTAGTGCTCGATCGCCCCCGCCCTCCGCTGCCTTTGAAAGCAACCCAACCGCCAATCGGCTGCGAAATCCTCCCCTCAACCGTTACAGACTCTGAGCAGGGTCCCGGCCCAGTCGACGCCAATATTCTTGCTGGACTTCTTAACCACGTGTGCGGCGTGCGGGGAATCCGCGTAATGGTGCTTGACGGACCACAGGCATGGAAGTCGCGCACCAACGGCTTCGATCATGCACGCGTCAGCGAGCGCCAACTCAATACCGCAGCCAAGACCGGGCTGCCAGGCATGGTGAAGCCCGTAACTTACCGCCCGTTCGCTGAGTTTTGTCTGGACGTTTTCGACGCTCTGTGCCGGCGCGGGTGGCGGCGACTTGAATCCCGCGACCAGCCGTGCTCGCGAACTGAGCGCATATTGGTTGAGAGCTATCCATTTGCGGCCTGGAAGTCCCTGGGCCTGAAGCCTTTGCCTTCCAAGCGCCGCGCAAGGGTGAGCGACCTTGCAGAGGCCTACCACGCGCTGCGCTCCGTGATTCCTTTCACCACCAGCCACCCGCCGAACCATGACCAGCTTCAGGCCATCGTGGGCGGGCTTTCCGGGCTGGCTCTCGAGCCGCCCAGCACGGATGGCGCACGCATTGTCGGCAATCCGCCGCGCAAGGAAGACGGCCATTGGCGCGAAGGCTTCATCGTCCTGCCTACGCTTCCACCGCGGTCTGTTGGGCTTCGCTGGCTCCATTAAGGAATCTAAAGAAGAAGTCGGCGCTTTCAAGACAAGAAGCATGCGCCTGACGCATCGCCGTGCATGACGTTAAATGCACATGCTGCGCCGGCAAACCGACGTCGCAGCATGTGCTAATGTGTTCAGGCAAAACGGTGAAGAATAGTGCAAAACAGCATGTTTTAAGGCCGTGTTAGATGCAGAAAGTGCGCAAACGAGCGCGCTTCCGCACACAAAATCGCATGTGTAGACCATTAGAAAGTGAGGGAAGTGATATCACTGCATGCAGATAGTTGCCAGCTTTCAGCTCTCAGCTGCGGTACGAAACCCCGAGCCGGGGTGCCCCGCCTTAGCGCTGAGATAAGCTGCCTGCACCGGCCGCCCACATTCGAAGGTCGGGAACGATGCTCTCGTCAACGATAGTTTCCGAACTGGCGACCAGTCAGAGGCTGCCCCGTCGCTCGACCCTGGGGCGTTTTTCAGGACCGATCCGTTTTTCGTTGGGTAGGCAATGCTAGAATCGCGCATTGGGCTGTTGTCGTCAATCCATGATCGTGCCTGAGTAGATCGGCGAACCATGGCCTACCTATCGGGACCAATCCGATTGTGGAATGCGTAATTTGATGATTTAGCAGTCGTCGAGAATGACTTCTCGGAGCGGGAACTCAACTCGGTTCAGCCCTGCTGCTGACGAGCGACATCGTTGCGTCAAATGAAGGCGGTTCCTTATTTTGACAGCCAGCCAGCAAAAGAGAGGTCGATCGCGACGTTGTCCTCCGCTTTCCAGATTAAGAAGCTTGGATTCTTCAGTCCCCATTGGACGTACGGTACGACAAAATGAGTCTTGGCGGTCGCAGTTGTGCCTTCAAGATGGACAACGATGGGGATGGTGATCTCGTGAGGCGTGCCGAGGAGCGTGAAGATACCAGTTACCTGGATGGTCGAGTCGCCTGAAAGAGCGAGGACGCCGTTATAAGTCTTCGGCTCAAAGGAAACCGTTGCGTACTGTTCGACCTTGAGGATGTCCTTGTTCATCTTTTTGTCGCGACTGTCATTGCCGGTCTTGCCGCTGCCGGCGAGCACGACCACCGAACCCGACATCTTAGGCGCGGTACGGTCAAACTCAATCGATCCGGATTGAATGTGAAACGTGCCGTTGACGACTTCGTGTGTCGTGTTGAGCGTTATCTTGATCTCGCTGGCATCGGGATTGACAACGAAGGTCTGATGCTGGGCGAGTGCGGCTGGCGCGAGTACGAAAGCCAGGGCAAATACTGCGAAGGATTTCATTGCATTGCTCCTAGAAACTGTCTCATGAGTGGTCTTGCGTATCGAAGAACGTCCCTCAGGGGCTAAAGCCCAATTCACTTTATTGGCTTTTTCGGCACGACTGAAGTCGTGCCCTTTCAAAACTAAAGCCCAATTCACTTTATTGCCTTTTTCGGCACGACTGAAGTCGTGCCCTTTCAAAGCCCGCCTCATTCAAAGCTTCCCTCAGCCGGCAACGGCAAGGGAGCAACAGTGGCCTGCTGGGCGACGCGCGTCAGCTTTGCCGTCACACGCATCACGCCGGGCCAGACCCTGAGGCAGAACGGAAGTACAGCTCGTGCAAAGGCGTTGTTCAAGCCATCGGCGGCAAACTCGGCAAGGCGCATCTGCGACAGCAGTGCGGAGCGCAGCTTGGCTTGAAAAATCGGTGCTGGCTCTGCCGCAACATAGGCAGCGACGGCACAGCGGGCCGTATGCAGTGCGATGGAAATGCCATCGCCAGTGAACGAGGGGATGACTGCAGCCTGGTCGCCGATGCAGTAGAGCCCAATCTCCGATGTACGGCGGATGTAACCATACGGGATATGGGTGATGGCGATCGGCTTGGCGAGCAAGGGCTCCGCACCGGCAAGCCTCACAGCGAGGTGTGGACAGTCCTGTTGCATCTTTGCGAGGAAGTTTTCCCAGCGATTACCCGCAGGTGCCAGATACCGTTGCTGCACCACGCAGCAAAGGTTTGCTATGCCGCCTTCAACCGGCTGGATACCGCCATAACCTCCCGGATAGAGCATCAGCTCAGATGCGTGCGCGAGCTCAGCGGCCTGCGTCGCGGCCAGGCGAAAATACATCTTGAAGCCGATCCATCGCTGCGGGTCCTCGGGACGCGGGTAGCCGCGGAGATCGTGTTTGCCGGTGGCGAGAAAGACGGTTGGAGCTTCACGCGTGGAGCCATCGTCGAGCGTAGCCTGCCACATGCCGCTTTCGGTACGACCGAGCGCCTGAACGCTGCGACCTTGCTCCACGCGGGCTCCTGCGGCGATGGCTTCGGCTATGAGCGCTGTATCAAGCGACTTGCGTGTCAGCGAGGCCGCGGGAAATGGCAAGGGAGCCTCTGCGGCGCGCCTGGCAGCGGCCAGCCGAACCTTGTCGATGGGCACGGCGCCAAGCGAGGCCACGTCGATACCAAGCAGGTGCAGATCCTCAAGAGCCTCACCGCTCAGGAACTCTCCGCAGACTTTGTGGCGCGGGGTCGGCTCGCGTTCAATCAACGTGACGCGCCGTCCTTTGCGGGCCAGCGCGATAGAAGCGGCACAGCCGGCCACTCCACCACCGAGGATGAGAACTTCACCTTGTGCAGGAATCCGATTCAAAGTGGACGTTGTAACTGGATTCTCCTTTTCGGACCCGGTAGTGGGATTATATCGCTCCAACGGAGCTCCCTGATCAGTGCCGCCGTCGGGTAGCAGTGAACTTTGCAATCCAAAGCTCAGTCGCAATGGTTTGACTGAGCACGGTGGACTTGGTGAGCTTGAGCCTGCAGTGGCCATGCTTCCCCAAGTCGCCCACGCGACGTCTATCCCTATAATTCGAGTTGAGGAAGTATTGCGCGTGACTACGGCTTATCTGAACCGCACAGCGGCGCAATGCGCTCCCATGCGGTGTAGTGCGGAGATCGAACTCGGACAGCGAGGCTGCCCGCGCGATCCGGTGCACATCGTCGATGCGGGCTGCGGCGGCGATCTGCTGCGGCAGGTTGCACAGTGGGGACGGAAGTGCGGCATCCGATTCCTTGCAATCGCTTTGCTGACAATTGCGTTGGGCGCCGCAGCGCCGGCAGAACAGATTCGAGTAAAACATATCCAACTCCCGAACCATGGGTTTATGGTGGCGCGCTCCGAAGCTGGAGAGATCATCGCTCGGGTTGAGTTTACGCAGGTGGTCGAGGCCGATGAAGTGACGATGCGCCTGACTCATCGCTTTGTGGATGGGTCGATTGACGATGAGACCACGACGTACACTCAGCACGGCACATTTCGGTTAGTGCGCAACCATCACATACAGAAGGGGCCGTTCTTTAACAAGCC
>Ga0302319_10017722_pt1 | contig 13018 bp, 8 predicted proteins | sample Bog_T0_2_FD_203319 | JGI IMG/M metagenome (GOLD analysis project Ga0302319, IMG submission 203319) | Peat permafrost microbial communities from Stordalen Mire near Abisko, Sweden - Bog_T0_2 | ecosystem: Environmental > Terrestrial > Soil > Wetlands > Peat | place: Sweden: Abisko, Stordalen Mire...
TCAAAAAGGCCGCCCTTTGACAAGCTCAGGGTGACGGGGTTCTGGTTACTTCCCCGTTGTCATGATGCGAATCGTCTCGATAACCTCATACTGCGAATCGTCTCGATAACGTCATACTGCGAATCGTCTCGATAACGTCATACTGCGAATCGTCTCGATAACGTCATACTGCGAATCGACCCGATAGCGTCATACTGCGAATCGTCCCGATAACGTCATACTGCGAATCGTCTCGATACTGTCATGCTGAGCTTGTCGAAGCATGGGCGTACGCACGCGTTTAGGTGGAGTCTTGCATCGGGAGACGTAAGCCGTTTGCGCGTGCCGTTTCGCGTGCGGATTCGTAGCCGGCGTCTGCGTGGCGTGCGACGCCGCTCGCGGGATCGTTCCATAGCACGCGCGCGATGCGCTTGGCAGCTGCGGGCGTACCGTCGGCGACGATCACGACGCCCGCGTGCTGCGAGTATCCCATGCCGACGCCGCCGCCGTGGTGGATGGAGACCCACGTGGCGCCGCCCGCGACGTTGAGCATCGCGTTGAGCAGCGGCCAATCGCTGACGGCATCGGATCCGTCGAGCATGCTCTCCGTTTCGCGATTCGGACTCGCGACGGAACCGCTATCGAGATGATCGCGCCCGATCACGATCGGCGCGGCGAGTTCGCCGCTCGCAACCATCTCGTTGAAGGCGAGGCCCACGCGATCGCGGTCGCCGAGACCGATCCAGCAGATGCGCGCGGGCAACCCTTGGAACGCGATGCGTTCGGCCGCCATGTCGAGCCAGCGATGCAGGTGCGCATCGTTCGGTAGCAGCTCCTTCACCTTGGCATCGGTCTTGCGGATGTCTTCGGGATCGCCGGAGAGCGCGACCCAGCGGAACGGCCCCACGCCGCGACAGAAGAGCGGCCGGATATACGCCGGCACGAAGCCGGGAAACGCGAACGCATCGACGAGTCCGGCATCCTGCGCCATCTGCCGGATGTTGTTTCCGTAGTCGAACGTGGGAACGCCGGCCCGGGCGAAGCCGACCATGGCACCCACGTGCGCCACCATCGACTGCTTCGCCGCCGTCGCGACTCCCTCGGGATCACGTTCGCGCCGAACGCGCCACTCTTCGAGCGACCACCCGAGCGGAAGATACCCGTTGACGGGATCGTGCGCGGACGTCTGATCCGTCACCGCATCCGGACGAACCCCGCTGCGCAACAGTTCGGGAACGATCTCCGCCGCGTTGCCGACGAGCCCCACCGAGATCGGCGTTTTCGTGCGCCGCGCGTCATCCATGAGCGCGAGCGCCTCATCGAGCGATGCGGCTTCGCGATCGAGGTAGCGCGTTTCGAGTCGCTTCGCGATGCGCGTCGGATCGCACTCGATCGCGAGCAGCGATGCGCCCGCCATCGTGGCGGCGAGCGGCTGCGCCCCGCCCATGCCGCCGAGCCCGGCCGTGAGAATCCAACGCCCGCGCAAGTCGCCGCCGTAATGGCGGCGGCCGAGTTCCGCGAACGTCTCGTACGTGCCCTGCACGATGCCTTGCGAGCCGATGTAGATCCACGAACCGGCCGTCATCTGGCCGAACATCATCAAGCCTTTGCGATCGAGTTCGTGGAAGTGTTCCCACGTGGCCCAGTGCGGCACGAGATTCGAATTCGCGATCAGGACGCGCGGTGCGTCGGGATGCGAACGAAACACCCCGGCCGGCCGGCCCGATTGGATCGCGAGCGTCTCGTCGTCGCCGAGGCGTTCGAGTTCGGCGACGATGCGATCGAACGCAGGCCAGTTGCGCGCGGCCTTTCCGATGCCCCCGTACACCACGAGCTCGTCGGGCCGCTCCGCAACCTCGGGATCGAGGTTGTTCATCAGCATCCGCAGCGCCGCTTCCGTCTGCCACGACCGCGCACGCAACGTCGAGCCGCGATCCGCGCGCACGACGCGCGCAACGCTAGGCAGGGAAGCCACCGAATCGTTCGCCTCGCATCGCGGCTCTATTGAATCGACCGACGGGCGATCCTTTCATGGCGGGCGGTTCTCACACGCGGTGGAAGCCGCCGCGTGCTACGATGCGGGGACATGCAACTTCGCCCGAGCGCTCTTCCCCGCGTGGCCTTCCTCACGCTTGCCACATTCGCGACAATCGCGGCCGGGTGCAGCGGGCCGCCTGTGCGGTTGACGCCGCCCCGGGCGCCGAGCCCGAGCGCCACGGCTACGCCGCTCGTGAGCCCGACGGGGACTCCCACACCGACTCCGTCGCCAACTCCTTCACCGACGCCGACGCCGACCACGACGCCGACCCCGGTTGCCACGCAAACACCGGATCCGTCCGGATTCACGATCACGGGATCGCCGGCGCCCACGTACGCGAAGCTCGATACGAAAATGCAGACGTTCATGCAACAGTTCGGCATACGCGCGGGACAGCTCGCGATCGGCAAGGCGGGCACGATCGTCTTCTCGCACGGCTACACGAACACGACCGACCCGACCTACTACGTGACGCAACCCGATTCGATCATGCGGATCGCGAGCAACTCCAAAGCGTTCGTCACCGGCGCGATGACGCTGCTCTACGCGTCCGGCACGATCTCTCCGAACACGCTCGTCTATCCGTATCTCGGCGTCACCCAGCCGCTGCTTCCGACCCAGTCGCCCGACCCGAACGCAAACGCGATCACGGTGGCAGAACTCGTGGCGCACACCGCGGGCTTCCACAACGACGACGGCAGCGCGCCCGAGTTCAACATGCACGCGATCGAGATCGCGGCGGGAAACACCGGGCCGCTGACCGACGCGCAGTTCACCGCGGACCTCTACGGCCAACCACTCTCGTACGTACCGGGCACGATATCGATCTACTCGAACGAGGACTACTACCTGCTCGCTCGCGTGATCGAGAAGGCCACCGGCACGCCCTACATCGACTGGATCGACGCGAACCTGCTCGCTCCGATCGGCATCACCGACGCCGTGGTGAGCGCGACCGCCGTTGCCGGACGCCGCCCGAACGAGGTCGGCTACGACGATCCCTTCACCGGGCTTTCCGTCCTCACGCCGCAGCAGAATAACGTGCTACCCGATCCGTACGGCGGGCTCTTCGTCTACGAAGTGCTCGACGGGCCGTCGTCGATCGCGATCTCGTCGCAGTCGCTCGCGGTGTACGCGGGTCACTACAACGTCTACGGCTTGGGCGGCCGCGCTCCGGGCTACGCGCGCGAGGGTTCGGTCAACGGCACCACGTCCTGGATGGAATCGCTCGCCGACGGATACGACTTCGCTTTCACGTTCAACACGCGCGTCGACCAAAAAGGCAACCCCTTCGACATCACGCCGCTCACCGTCTATCTGGAAACGCATATTTGAGGGGCGCGCGAACGTTGAACGTCTTCGCGACGCTGCGCGGGTATCGCGCGGGATGGTTCGGCGGCGATCTGCTCGCGGGACTCATGCTCGCGGCGATCGCGCTTCCCGAGCAACTCGCGACGGCGAAACTCGCCGGGTTTCCGGTCGAAGCCGGCTTCTTCGCGTTCGCCGCGGGCACGCTTGCCTTCGCGTTGCTCGGCACGAACCGCTTCGCGTCGGTCGGAGCCGATTCCACGATCGCCCCGATTTTCGCGGGGTCGCTCGGCGCGCTCGTCGCGACCGGCGGCACCGAGTATCGCGAGCTCGCGGGCATCGTCGCGATCGGAGCGGGCGCGATTCTCGTTGCGGTCGGCTTCGCGCGGGCGGGCTGGGTCGCCGATCTGCTCAGCGTGCCGGTCACGACCGGTTTCCTCGCGGGCATCTCCGCGCACATCGTCATCGGCCAATTGCCGTCGCTCTTCGGGATCGCGAAAACGGAAGCACCGCTGATCCTCCAGTTCGTCGACGTCATCGCGCACATCGGCGCGGCGAACCCGTACACGCTCGCGCTCGGGATCGCGGTGCTCGCCGTGACACTCGCGGCGAGTCGCGTGAGCGAACGCATCCCCGGCGCATTGATCGGACTCGTCTGCGCGGGGGCCGCCGTCGCAGCGTTCCATCTGCGCGAGCGCGGCGTCGCCGTGCTCGGCGACATCAGCGTGAGCGTTCCGCGATTCCATCTGCCGCTCGTTCACGACGTCGAAACGCTCCTGAAGATCGCGCCGCTCGCGCTCGTCGTCGCCGCCGTGTGCGCCTTGCAGACGTCCGTGGTCGTTCGTTCGTTTCCATCAAACGCCGGCGCGAGCGACGATCCGAGCGGCGACTTCGTCGCGGTGGGTGCCGGAAGCATCCTCTCCGCGTTATCCGGCGCGTTCGCCGTGAACGCGAGCCCGCCACGGACGGCCGTCGCCAAAGGCGCGGGCGGTCGCTCGCAGATGAGCGGGCTCGTCGCGCTCGCCGCGCTGGTCGCGATCGTCGCGTTCTTCTCCCACCTTGCGGCGTTCGTTCCGCAAGCGGCGCTCGCGGGCGTGCTGATCTTCATCGGCATGCGAATCTTCCGGCTCGGCGACATGCTCCAAATCGCGCGGCGCTCGCCGGGCGAACTCAACCTCGTGTTCGCAGGCGCGCTCCTCGTGATCGTCTTTCCGATCCAGACCGGCATGCTGCTCGCGATCATGCTCTCGCTCGTCCACGGCGTGACGCTCGTGATGTGGCCGCCGGCAACGCAGCTCTTTCAAGTTCGCGGTACCACGGTCTGGTGGCCGCGCACGGGCGAACGCGACGTTATGGATGTCCCGGGCATCGTCGTGTTCGCGCCCGCCGCACCCGTCAATTTCACGAACGCCGAGTACGTGCGGCAACGGCTGCTCGCCGTCGTCGCGCAGGCTCCGCCACCGGTGAAGCTCGTCGTGATCGAAGCGAGCGCGGTCACCGACGTCGACTATACGGGCGGCGCGATCCTACAGACCGCGATCGAAGCGCTGAAGGCACGCAACATCGAGGTGGCTCTCGCACGCCTGATGGGAGCGCACGCGAACGAGGCGGCCGAACGCTCCGGGCTGATCGCCGCGGTCGGCATGGACCACGTGTTCCTTTCCGTGGCCGACGCGGTCGCGAAGCTCTCCGGAGAACCGGCGACTCCCAGGAACGCCTGAGGAACGTCGCTTATGCTCGCTCTGATGTCGCGCCGTCCGTCCGTGTTGTTGCGTCGTTCGACGCTTGCTCTCGCGTGGGCGGCGTTCGCCTTCGCGACCGCCCCCGCCGCGCTCGCGCAGAGCGAAACCGGCGAGATCGATCTCAACGTGATCGATGCGGCCGGCAAACCAGTCGGTAACGTTCGGACGTTCCTGCTCGGCGCGCAGACGGCCAATGCGCTCACGACGCTCGCGGGCGCGATCACGTTCACGGATGTCCCCGTGGGCATCTACCGCGTTCGCGTGCAGGCGCGCGGCTACGATGGTGCGAGCACGCGCGAGTTCGACGTGCTACCGAACCGCGCCGTACACGTGCGTATCTCGATCACGAAGCTGACTCCGGAAGAACTCGCCGCGCGGCGCGCGCGTGCCGAAAACCCCTTCGAGCCCGGCGCGGGCGACGACTCGAAGTTGAAGGTGATCGGCGTCGTATCGGCGCGCTCGAACGTCTCGATCACGAGCACGGACATCGGCGCGGACAGCCCGGTCCGGCGGCTCTCCGATTCGCTGACCGACGCACTCGACAAGCTCGCCGGCGTGAGCGTGACGGGCGATGCCACCGATCCGAATGCGCCCGTGCAGATCTCGCTCCACAATCAGGACGAGTCGCAGACCGCGCTCACGCTCGACGGTATCCCGCTCTCCGCACCGGGCTCCGCGGGCAACCTGCGCGGCATCGGCACCGATCTGTTCTCCGGATCCTCCGTGAGCTTCGGGGCGACCGCGGGGGGCCTCGCGGGCGGCGTGAACTTCTCCACGCTCTCGCCGACGCAGGCGCTGCAGGTTCGCGCGAACGCGACCACGGGAACGTACGACCGCTCGAACTATCTCTTCGCCACGACCGGATCGATCGGCAGCCTCGGCTTCGTCGCCGAGCACACCGACCGCTGGTCGAACAGCCCGCTCACGTTCCAAGACTACGAAGACCAGAGCGGCCTGACGTACGAGCATGGCGGCGAGTCCGTGAGCGAAAGCGATCTCCTCAAACTTCGCTACACGCTCGGCGACGAACGCACGAGCATCACGGCCTCGGCGCTCGACACCAACCGCGAGGCCTACGCGATCTGCGCGCAAGACGTGACCGTGCTGCCGTGCGGCATCGGCCCAAACAATCTCAACTTCGGACGCTACGGGCTCGCCTACGGCACGATCGCCTCGCTCGTGGGCGACGTGCAGACGACGCTCACCGCATACACGAACTCGGGCACCCAAGATACGGACGATCTCAACCGCTACATCGTCGCGCTGAACCCGGCCGCGGGCGTGGACCCGCTCAACCCCGCGTCGTACGGGCCGACGCTCGATCCGTCATCGTCGCTCTCGAACACCGTGACGCGCGGCATCGCGTATAGTGCGTCGCTCGCGCAGGGCAACCACACGTTCAACTTCAGCGGCAGCACGTACGCCGCGATCGATGCGTCCACGCCGATCGCCGGGTCGGTGTACGTCACGCCGTTCACGAACGCGGCATCGTCGTCGCGCTATCAGTTCAACGACGTGATAAAGTCGAACGATCACCTGACGCTGACGCCGTCGCTCTCGTTCGCCGACACGAGCGGGCTCGGCGGATCGTTTCTCGCGGGCATGAGCGCCGGCTGGACGCCGCATACGAACGATGCGTACTCGCTCTCACTGAACGTCGGAAGCTCGCAACCGAACCTCAGCGCGAACCGCTCGTTCTCGGACCCCGTGTCGGCACGCTTCAACTGCGGCGCCGATAGTGCCGTGGTCTCCGGGCCCGGCGACACGGGCGACGGATCGAAGCAGTCGGCGACCGCCATCAACGCCACGTGGGCGCACCGCTTCAACGGCGGCGCGACGTTGTCGGCGTCGGCCTTCTCGCAACTGCAGACCGGGCAGCTGATCACCGCGCAGATCGCGGAGCCCGCGGCCTATTTCGATGCGGCCGGCATCGGTTATCTCCAGACGCTCGACGCCGCGTATCACTCGCCATCGGTGTGCGGCGTGAGCGGTCCGAACCCCACCGTGTACGTCGCGGAGTCGGTGGCCGGCACGCGCCGTCTCTATCAGGGCGTCGATCTGAACGGCCGCTTCGAACTCACGCACTACATCGCGCTCTTGCCGTCGTACTCGCTGAACCTCGCGGTACTCGAGGCCGCCGGCGGCCGCCTGAACGACGGTCCGTCCACCACGATCGTCGGGGCCGAGCTTCCGAACCGGCCGATCCACAAAGCCAACATCGCGATCGACGGCCTGATCCCGCGGCCCGGAATCGAACTGCTCGCGAACGCGCAGTACGTCGGTTCCAATAATCAGCAGAATCTCGGTCCGTACGTGAACGTGAGCTTCGGCGTTTCACACCGCTTCGGCCCCGGGCAAGTGACGCTCTTCGAAAACAACGCCTTCAACGCGTACGCCGGCGTGTTCGCGACCGATTCCGACGCGCGACCGCTCCCGCTCTCCGACGGCGCGCAACTCTTGACCGCCGCCACGCCGCTCACGCCGCGGACGCTCTTTCTCTCGTACGCCGTCGCCATCGGCGGCCCGGCGCCGGGTCCCGCGTTCCGGCAGTTCGAGCGGGGCGCTTCCCGCGTCGCACAAGCGCAACCGACGCCGGAGCCCACGGCCAGCGGTGCGCCGCGCCGGCAGCAACGCTTCACGTCGAACCCGCCGCCGCCCGGAACGGACCCGCTCTCGCTCGCGACCGCGCGAGACTCGTGCGACGCGACGGCGCAACCGCTTGCGACGCCCGTCTTCGCCGCGCTCCGCGCGTATGTCGCAGCCTACGAAGCCGGCAAAAAACCCGCCGACGTCGCCGGTCTCACGCTCACCGTCAAGAAAACGGCCGCCGGCGCGAGCGTGCCGTACGTCATCGAGCTGCGCCCGAACTTCCCGCGCCCGCCGGGCGGCGGCGCGAACCCCGGTTTCGGCGGCGGCCGCACCTTCGGTGGCGGACCGGGCGGTCCGGGCGGACCGGGCGGCCCCGGTGGACCCGGAGGTCCGGGCGGTCCCGGCGGTCCTGGTGGCCCGGGCGAAGGCGGCCCACCGGGGCCGGGCGGCGAGATCACGGCGAGTTCGACGCGCGCGGAGCCGACGCCGGAACAAGAAGCCGCGCGCCGCAATTTCCAGAACTCGCCCGCGGTCAAAGCCTTCCGCGCGTTCGTGGGCTGCGCGTACATCACGATCCTCACGCAGTCCGACGCAAAAGCGAAAGGCATCGTCCTGGAAGGCGGCCGCCCGGGCCTGCTCTACGTACCGGGCATCGGCCTGACGTTCGTCGAGGAAACCCAACTCCCGCAAGGCGGCGGCAGCCTCAAGAACGGGACCTAAGGTCGCGGTGAAGTCTTCTTCTGCACGAAGCGCAGCGCCGTTAGCCGGTTCGAGACGGCGGCCACTTTCGTGTCGATGAAGCCGCGGGTTCGCATCGTTTCGCGGACGGTGGTCTCGCCGAGTGGCGCGGTGCGGCCTTTTACGTAGGCGATCCACACGGGTGGCGTTTCCGAGCGGTGTGGCGCGCCGTTGACCCACTTGAGGATCGTCGCGAGATCGTCGGTGCGTACGAGCGCGAGATCGGCGGTTGCAAGCGATGAGGTCGTCGCGGCGCCCTCGGCGACGGCCGCGCGGAGTTCGTCGTCGTCGATGGTTCCCGTCACGTGGAGGCGCGTCGTGCGTGCGATGCCGAGTTTGCGCGCGAGCGTGGGTGGACCGGCGGCGAGCGCGGCGGCCCAACTTTGCGCGCGCTTCGCGCCGAGTTCGAGCGCGACGGGCTCGTCTGCTACGAAGAAGACGAGGTCCTTGCCGCGCACGTCGACCCGTTCGAGCGTAGCGAGTGCTGCGCGCGCGCGGACCTCTCCGCGAACGATCAGCTCGTGCGACTCCAAGAGCGCGGTAACCGTTCCGCTTCGCTTCCCCCAACGGCACGCGCAGCGCGCTTCACGGCCCATGCGGCTTCAGGCCCCGCGCCTACTTCGGCGCGCCCGAGTTTTGCGGTATGATATTGATGTATGGCGTCGTCGGTTCGCGGCCCGGCGGCACGTCGATTGGCGCGGGTGTGCCGGCCGGACCGAGCGAGTGAATGAAGCGGTAGATCGCGCGGCGGTCGTCGATGTCGAGCGTGCGCAGATCGGTCCACTTCATCGGCGGATGACCGGCGCGCGTCGCGATCGCTTTGAGCCAATCTTCTTCGCTCGTTTCTTGAAACCACAAGCGCACGTTGACCGGATAGATCGTGCCCCACGGCCCGCGAAAGCCGACCGTGTTGCCCGTCATCCACTGCGAGACCGGAACCTGGCCGTCGGTTTCGCGCCAGCCCATCGTGTGGCAATCGTTGCAGCTGCCGAAGCCCACGAGCATCCGTCCGCGCTCGATCAGCGCGGCGTTCGAAAGCGTGGGAGCCGCGCTCGGCGGGCGACCCGCCGTCACGACGAGGAGCGCCGTGGTCATGACACCGATCGTTGCGAGAACGCGCATGAGCCCATCCTTACCGGCGGAAAGCCGCAAGAAGTTCCCGTCCTTTTCCGGCGTGGCCGAAGCGTTTTCCCGCGCCGCGAGGCGGTCCGGGCGAACGCGGGTCTCCTTCACTTGTGCGAACGGCTAACGCCTACCAGACGCGCGGCGCGAACGCACCGAACGTGCAGCATCCCATCATCGAACCGTTTCGCGCGCTTCGTCGCGCCGCGCTTGCAGCCGCCGTCGCGCTCGTCGCGCTCGCCGCATCACCCTCGGCCGCTCGCGCCGACGCGGCGCCGATCCCGATCCGTGCGGTCGTGGTCACGACGTTCGAGGTCGGCGCCGATACCGGCGACTTTCCCGGGGAATTCCAGTACTGGGTCGAGCGCCTTCCGTTGCCACAAACGCTGCCGTTCCCGCAAGGCTATCGCTCACTACGCTACAATCCCGCGCTCGGCGTGCTCGGCATCGTGACCGGGGAAGGCGCCGAACGCGGTGCGGCCTCGGTGATGGCGCTCGGATCGGATCCACGCTTCGACCTCTCGAAAGCGTACTGGATCGTGGCGGGCATCGCGGGCGTGGATCCCAACGTTGCGTCCGTCGGTTCGGCCGCGTGGGCGAACTGGGTCGTGAACGCGGACCTCGGCTACGAAATCGACGCGCGCGACATGCCGCCCGCGTGGAGCACGGGGATCGTGCCGCTCGAGCGCACGGAGCCGTTCGCTTCGCCGCGTCCGCAGGCGGATTCGATGAGCGGCGACCTCGCCTACGAACTCAATCCCGCACTCGTGACGTGGGCCTATCACCTCACCGCGACGACGCCCCTCGCCGACGATGCGAGGCTTCGCGCGATGCGAGCGCCGTACGCAAGCTATCCGAACGCCCGGCGCCCGCCCTTCGTCCTCCGCGGCGATAGCCTGTGCGGCGACCGTTATTGGATCGGTAAGCAGATGGATGCGTGGGCCGAACGCTGGGTCTCGTACTGGACCGGCGGCCGCGGCTCGTTTGCGATGACGGCCGAGGAAGATGCGGGAATCATGCAGTCCTTGACCTTTCTCAGCCACGCGGGCCGGGCCGACCTGCAGCGCGTGCTCGTGCTGCGGACGGGCAGCGATTTCTCCGCGCCCGGGCCCGGAGAATCGGCGGGCGCCCTGCTCGCGCACGATGCTGACCCGCACGGAGAATTCGCAGCGCTCGAAGCGTTCGAATCCGCCTATCGCGTGGGCAGTCCGGTCGTGCTCGAACTCGCGACGCATTGGGATCGCTACGCGAGCAATCCACCCGCCACGCCGTAAGACGGCAAAGACCTGGCGCGGGACATCTGGCCAAGGGACGGAAGCCCGGCGGGGCGCATCTCTCGGACCTTGAGGGACACATCGACGGAAACGCCGGCGCTCGGGCCCCCGATCGCCGAACCGCTGTCGCACCTGGACGTCGTGCTCGAGGCGAATCGCTGCCTCTACTGCTATGACGCGCCGTGTATCGCCGCGTGCCCGACCGGCATCGACATCCCGACGTTCATCAAGAAGATCGCGACCGGCAACCTGCTCGGCAGCGCGCGCACGATCATGCAGGCGAACCCGCTCGGCGCGAGCTGCGCGCGCGTGTGTCCGACGGACGAACTCTGCGAAGGCGCCTGCGTCTTCAAACACGACGCCGCGCCGATTCGCATCGGTGCGTTGCAGCGCCATGCGACGGACTGGCTCGCTGCGAGCGGCGCGCGGCTCTTCGAGCCGGGTCCGCCGACCGGCAAGCGCATCGCGATCGTCGGTGGCGGCCCGGCGGGTTTGGCCGCGGCGCGCGACCTCGCGATCCTCGGCCACGCGGTCACGATCTTCGAGAGCGGCGCCGAACTCGGCGGGCTCAACACGTACGGCATCGTGCCGTTCCGTCTGCCGGTCGACGTGGCGCGCTGGGAGGCGGGGCAAGTCGTCGCGCTCGGCGTCGACGTGCGAACGAACGCGAGCGTGGGCGTGGGACCGGGCGACGCCGTGTCGCCCGCGGAACTGCTCCGCGACTTCGACGCGACGATCTTGGCGGCGGGCATGGGCGACGTGCCGCGTCTCGGCATTCCGGGCGAGGACCTCGCCGGCGTCGAGGATGCGCTCGACGTGATCGAACGCGCGAAGTTCGGCCGGCCGCTCGACCTCGGCGACAGCGTCGCGGTCATCGGCGCGGGCAACACCGCGATCGATGCGGCGACCGTCTCGCGGCGCCTCGGCGCGCAGGACGTGACGATGTGGTATCGTCGCGGACCGGACGAAATGACGGCGTACGGATTCGAAGTCGCCTTCGCGCGCGGCGAAGGCGTCGCGTTCCGTTTCCACCGCGTTCCGGTGCGCATCGAAGGGATGGAAGGCGCGGTGCGCGCGATCGTCTTCGCGCGCAGCGAACTCGTGGACGGCGTGCCGGTTCCCGTTGCCGGCACCGAAGAACGCATACCGGTTACAGCGGTGATCCGCGCGATCGGCCAAGCCAAACACGTCGCACTCTACGAGGCGTTCGGCATCGCGCACGAGCGCGGCATTCCCGTGGTCGACGACGCGCTGCGCACGAGCGATCCGCGCGTCTACGCGGCGGGCGACTGCATCTTCCGGCCCGGCGCGACCGACGCGATGGTGGTCGTGGCCGCGCAGCAAGGCAAGGACGTCGCGGCAAACGTCGACCGTGCGCTGCGCGCGGGAGCGGCGCATGGCTGATCTCTCGATCGATTTCGCCGGCATCCGTTCGCCGAATCCGTTTTGGCTCGCATCGGCGCCGCCGACGAACAGCGGTTACCAAGTGATGCGCGCGTTCGCCGCCGGCTGGGGCGGCGCGGTGTGGAAGACGCTCGGCGACCCAATCGTGAACGTCAGCTCGCGCTTCGGCGGGCTCGACGTGGGCGGCCGCAAGCTCGTCGGGCTCAACAACATCGAGCTGATCACGGATCGCCCGCTCGACGTGAACCTCGCCGAGATCGTGGCCTGCAAGGCCGCGTATCCGGACCGCGCGATCGTCGCGTCGCTCATGATGGAGATGGATCGCGCACGCTGGCACGCGCTCGTCGAAGAGGTCCAGTCGGCCGGCGTCGATGGTTTCGAACTGAACTTCGGCTGCCCGCATGGGATGTCGGAGCGCGGCATGGGGTCGGCCGTCGGCCAGGATCCCGAACTCGTCGAACTGTGTACGCGCTGGGTCGTCGAGGTTTCGCGCGTCCCGGTCATCGTGAAGCTCACGCCCAATGTGACGGACATCCGCGCGACGGCGCGCGCCGCGAAGCGCGGCGGCGCGCACGCGATCAGCATGATCAACACGATCAACTCGCTGATCGGCGTGGACCTCGACACCTGGAATCCGATCCCGCACGTGGACGGGCTCGGCGCGCACGGCGGCTACTGCGGCCCCGCCGTCAAGCCAATCGCCCTCAACATGGTGGGCGACTGCGCGCGCGATCCGCAGGTGCGCTTACCGATCAGCGGCATCGGCGGCATCGCGACCTGGCGCGACGCCGTCGAGTTCTTCCTGATGGGCGCGGGCAGCGTGC
>Ga0302319_10017724_pt1 | contig 13018 bp, 8 predicted proteins | sample Bog_T0_2_FD_203319 | JGI IMG/M metagenome (GOLD analysis project Ga0302319, IMG submission 203319) | Peat permafrost microbial communities from Stordalen Mire near Abisko, Sweden - Bog_T0_2 | ecosystem: Environmental > Terrestrial > Soil > Wetlands > Peat | place: Sweden: Abisko, Stordalen Mire...
ACGCGACGTAGCTGCAGCCACCTGACGCGGGACAGTTATTGCCGCAAATCACGGTATTGAATTAGCAGATTTGCCGCCACGGTCGAGAGAGAAACCGGGTCTTGGTTAGTTCATCCAAGCGAGTGGGCCTCGCGGCGGAGGATTCCAGGGTTGGCGTTCCCGCGGGCGTGGCTCGTACGTTTGAAACATCTTAGACAGCGCGGGAACCAGCGCTTGGCAGCAAAGCATCAGAGGTTCTTCCTCGTCGCCAATTCGGTAGGCCCCGAGAAATCCCGCTAAAGATTCGAATACGCGGATTTTGTGCGCTGCCAGCAACTGCCAAAACTGATACTCGGCGGCCTCCTCGTGATCTCGTGGACAAAAGCTGCCATCTGAGTTCCGACTGAAGCTAGGACCCTCATCATGTTGGCGGAGCATGTGCAGGATGTTCTGCGCGCGGCGATTCCGGGGATCGGGGAGCTGGGACGGCTGCGGGTGGCGGCGTGAGTTGCCGAAGCGCTCCACAAATAAGCCAGCGCGTCGATCTACGCCATTCCCTATGGCTGCCTTCTTTTCCATGCCGGTGAGAATTCGATTCACGACCATTCCGTGCCAGCGCCGCACGCCAATCCTTCAGCGATCACGGTTGCGCCGGCTAGAGGATCAATTTGCTCCTACCGATGTAACGCCGCGGCGGCGGTTTCCAGCAATGGTCCCAACTGCTCTCAAAACATCCGCCATTCGCCTGCAAACGCCGCGAAGATCTATCCACTAGTTCGGCGATGTGGAATCCGAACGGCGTGCGGAACACGGCGCTTCGGTCGCCTGGGCTCCTGCCGCGAACCGCCGGCCTTTCCGAGTTCGGCGAGGAAGGTTCCTTGCCATTGGCGCCCCGCGTGTGGAGTACCAGACACCGACAAATCCGACAAATCCGACAAAACCCGGAGCCAACCTAAGGCCGAGTCGAGTTCAGAGAAGTTGCCATCACTTCGGCCACGTTCAGCTCGGCAAACGCGACGCCATGTCCTTTGTGTAATTCGCCGGTGCCCGAAGAAGCTGTAATGCGCTAGATCCAGCCACGGGAGAGATATTATGGCAGGTGCCCGACCCAGGGTCCGAATCGCGCACGGAAATTGACGGGCCACCAGTGGACATCGCAAGAAATTTGAGCATGGCGCGAGAGACAGCAAGTTGGCGGCCATTCGCAAGAGTGTGAATCAACAGCGGGCACGCGTTGGGGGGAGTGAGCGGCGGTCACATGTGTGGCCCAAGGTCACCGGCATTGGTTTCACTCCTGCCGCAGCGCCAGCATGGGATCGATATGCGCCGCCCGCCGCGCGGGTATCCAGCACGCCATCGCCGCCACAGCCAGCAGAAAGGCGGGCGTCATCGCGAAAGTGAGCGGATCGGTGGGGGTGACCCCAAACAGCAGCGTGGAGAGCAGTCGCGTCACTCCCCATGCTCCGAGAACTCCGGCGGCAACGCCGAACGCCGCCAGCTTCAGTCCTTGGCGCAAGACCAAGGCCAACACGTCGCCGGAGCGAGCGCCCAGCGCCATGCGCACGCCGATTTCGTTGGTGCGCTGCGCCACGAAATAGTGCATCAGGCCGTAGATGCCGATGGCGGACAGCAGCAAAGCGACCAACGAGAACAACCCGATCAACGAAGTTTGGAATCGCCGTTCGGAAGTCTGGTCTCCGAGTTGCCGCTCGACGGTGGTCACATCGAACTTCGCGACGCTCTGGTCCATGGACTGGATCTCGCTGCGCACCGCGGACGCCATGGTAAGAGGATCGGCCGACGTGCGCACGATGACGTCCAGCATGTCGTCGGGCGCCTGCGCGTGCGGCAGGAAGACTTGGGGCGCCACCTGCTTTTCGAGACCCTGGCGGTGCATATCGCCGGCGACGCCCACGACGGCGATCCAAGGCTGGCCGGGAAAGTGGAATCGCTTGCCGATAGGATCTTCGCCAGGCCAGTAAGTGCGCGCCGCGTTCTCGTTTACGATTGCGACGGGTGGTGAGCCGCGGCGGTCCTCCTCTGAAAAGTGGCGGCCTTTCATCAACGGGATACCGGCGGTCTCGAAGTAAGGCCCGGCGATTCCGTCCTCGCATGGGCCTGGTTGCTGGGGCGCGCGGCCTTCAAGCACCACCGATTCTTCCGGGTCCGACCGGAGAAAACCGGAGATCGCGGCGGCGGATTTCACGCCGGGAAGACCCGCGAGGCGCTCGATGGCATCGCGGAAATAGGTGATCTGTTGATCCGCGGTCTTTCCGACATGGAGGTCGATGCGCATGACCAGCAGTTTCTCGGGGCGAAAGCCGGGATCGACGCTTGCGAGGCGCACGAGGCTGCGCAGCATGAGTCCCGCGCCCGCCAAGAGTACCAGGGCGATGGAAAATTCCGCGACCACCAGCACGTTGCGCACGCCGCGATGGGCGACAGTGGTCCACTGCCGGGAGGGGGACAACGCCGCGCCGGGGCGCATCGCGGGCCATAAGCCAGATAGAACGGCGGCGAAAAGGCACACCAAGAGCGTGAACAGCAACACTTGCGGATCGATGCGGGATTCGCTGAGACGGGGAATTTCGCGAGGCCCAAAGACGACGATGGCTTGCAGCGCGGCGGCGGCCAGAGCCAGCCCCAATGCGCCGCCGACGGCCGATAGCACCAGGCTCTCGGTGAGAAGTTGCGCGGCCAGCGTGGAGCGGCCGGCGCCCAAGGCCCTGCGAACGGAGAATTCGCGCTCGCGGGCCGATCCGCGGGCGAGCAGCAGATTGGCGACGTTGATGCAGGCAATCAACAGCATCAGGAATACGGATCCAAACAACACGGCCAGCGGCCGCTCGACGCGTCCGGTGGTCTGCTGGTGAAGCGGCACGACGCGGACATCCGGCAGGTTATGGCTTTCGGGATGCGCGGCGGCGAGTTGCCGCGCGATTTCGCTCATTTCGGATTGCGCCTCGCTCCAGGCAACTCCCCGGCGCATGCGTGCCAGGGCATACCAGATCGACGACGAGCGGGGACTGGCGCGATCGCGAGCCGCCCAGTAAGGATGCGCGGTGATCGGCTCCCAGACCTGCGTATCGGCGAAGGGATATTGAAACGATTGCGGCATGATGCCGACGATGCGGGATTTGCGCCCGTCCATGATCAGCTCGGCGCCAAGCGCTTGCGGCGATTTTCCGAAACGGCGCTTGTGAGCGGCGAAGGGGCGGTGTCCGAGATCCGGTTAGTTCATTCTTCCGGGGCTGCTAGAAGCCGGCGAAGGGTTGGCCAGCCGTCGCGCAATATCCGCCCCTGCCTACCAGCCTCGCCGCGCAGAAACGCTGAGCGCTATGATGGCCCTGTGGCGGAGTCCGTGACCGTTCTGCTGAAGCAGTTGGGGAAGGGCGACCGTAGCGTCCTGGACGAGTTGGTTCCCCTCGTCTACCATGAACTGCACCAGATCGCCGAGGGCTACCTCCGGCGTGAGATGCCCGCCCACACGCTGCAACCCACATCCCTGATCCACGAGGCCTATCTCCGTCTGGTGGAGCAATCTCATCCGGACTATACCAGCCGCGCGCATTTCTACGGCGTGGCCGCACGCGTCATGCGCCAGATCCTCGTGGATCACGCGCGGACTCGCCAAGCCCTCAAACGCGGCGGTGACGAAGCCGATTTTCCGCTCACCGACAACCTCCAATTCCCGGAGCGCCCAGCTGCAGTCGTTGCGCTGGATGAAGCTCTGGATCGCCTGACGGCCGCCGACGAACGAAAAGCACGGCTCGTCGAAATGCGCTTCTTCGCCGGCATGACCACTGAAGAGATCGCGGAATGCTCTGGTATCCCCCCGTACACCGTTCGCCGAGAGCTGCGCTTGGCGCAGGCCTGGCTGCATAAGGAACTTACCCCATGAACGCGGAAATCGAGCGTCTGTTCGAAGCGGCGCTACAGATTCCGTCAGAAAAGCGCGCGCAGTTTCTGTCCCTGGAGTGTGCCGATGTCGAAGTCCGCCGCGAAGTGGAGGTTCTGCTGGAACACGATGGCGGCGCCGAAACGTTCATCGCGCAGGCCGTCGCCTGCGAGGCAGCGTCCTTCGCGCAAAACCTATTGTTTTCGCACGGCCAGCGCCTCGGCCCGTACCGCATTCTCTCCGTCATAGGACGCGGCGGCATGGGGCTGGTCTATCTGGCGCAGCGTGCCGACGGCAAGTTCGATCAGCGCGTGGCCATCAAGGTGGTCCAGGCCGGACTTGGCGGGTTTCTGGCCGGCCGCCTGCAACAGGAGTGCCGCATCCTGGCGAGTCTGGAGCATGCCAACATAGCCCGGTTGATCGACGCCGGCGCCACTGACGACGGCCTGCCCTACTTCGTCATGGAGTACGTAGCAGGCCAGCCCATTGACCGGTTCTGCGACGAGCTCAAACTCGCACCGCGGGAGCGCGTCAAGTTGATGCTCCCGGTCTGCGAAGCCGTTCAATTCGCGCATCAAAAGCTGGTGGTCCATCGGGACCTGAAGCCGGATAACATCCTGGTCACCGCCGACGGAATTCCCAAGCTACTTGATTTTGGGATCGCCAAAGTGATCGGTGAAGCTCCCGCCGCCACGCCGGAGGCAGTCACACGCGTTCTCACACCCGAATACGCCAGCCCCGAGCAATTCCGCGGAGAAATGGCCGGCACACCCACGGACGTTTACTCGCTTGGAGGAGTTTTCTACAAACTGCTCACTGGCGCGACTCCTCATCAAATCCAAGGCACGAGTCCCGTAGACACGTTGCGCGCCATTTGCGATCAGGACGTCCGCCGGCCGAGCAGCCTGCGCCCCGAACTTGGCGGAGACCTCGATCACATCCTGCAAATGGCCCTGCGCAAGGAACCGCAGCGCCGCTACTCATCCGCGGAACAACTCGCCGCCGACCTGCGGCATTGGCTCGCGGACGAACCCGTCCTCGCCAGCCCCGATACCATCTGGTACCGTTCCGGCAAATTCATCAGGCGGCATTGGCTGGGCGCCGCAGCAGCCGCCATCGTGCTGGTGGCCTTGTTGACCGGCGCAGGCGTGGCCGCGTGGCAAGCCCGCCGAGCCGAGCGCAGGTTCGAAGATGTCCGCCATCTCGCCAATGTCTTTCTCTTCGATTTCGAGCAGTCTATTCACAGTATGCCTGGCGCAACGAAGGCCAGACAACTCGTCGTCAAGACCGCGCTGGAGTACTTGCGCAGTCTCTCGCGCGAAGCTGCAGGTGACCCGGCTCTCATGCACGAATTGGCAGCGGCCTATGAGAAGGTCGGCGACATCCAGGGAAATGACGAAACCGGCAACGTGGACGATGCGCCAGGTGCCGTGCGCAGCTACCAGAAAGCGATTTCGTTGATCGAGTCATCGCAAGGTTGGCTCTCCGGCAATGTCGGTCTGCGCTCCAACCTGGCACAGGTGCTGGTGAAGCTGGCTGGTGTGCAGGTAAAAACCCGCCAACTGAAGGCGGCTGTCGAGAGCGGCCAGCAAGCTGCATCCGTCGATCAAGCGGTACTCCAATCCCACCCCACCGACCGCGTCGCTGCGGAAAGTCTCGCCGAGGCCTACGCGCTACTGGCGTTCTTAAACGGAAGGGACTCTCACACCTCCATGGACTACGCTCAACGCGGGCTGTCGATGCGAGAGTCCCTGGCGGCTAAAGCTCCCCAAGACCGCCGGGCTCAGCGGAGCTTGGCTGACGGATATCTGAGCGTCGGCAATCTATCCGAAATGCTCCAGAGAAGCCCCGTTGAATCGGTCGGCTACTATGAAAAAGCTCTTCCGATTTTTGAACGGCTCTCGGCCCAGGATCCGGCTGACGCCGACGTCCGGCGCATGCTCATGGTCGTTCTCGCGGAGCTTGGCGAGATGCAACTCCGTGGTTCCCCGAACCCGCGTACCATAGGCCAGATGCCGCTCGCAAATCTGAGAAGAGCGTACGCCATGGCCGACAACGCGGTGACCATCGATCCCGCTAACGCTAGGGCGGTGACCGATCTGGTCGCCATGTGCGCGCGCTTAGCAAATTCCCTAGGAGTGCTTGGCAGGGGCACCGAGGGTGAGCGCATTATGGAGCGCGCGGTCCAAGCGGCCAGTGATTTGGCCCGGCGCGACCAAGCCAGCGGAGAAAACCGCTTGGACCTCGGAAAAGTCCACAGCCAGTTTGCGGATTTGCTTGCCAAGAATGCACGTATGCCGGATGCCATCCGGCATCGCCGGATTGCCGCGGAGATATACGCCAAGATGGCGGCCGTGAATCCCGCCGACTCTAAGGTTCGTCTGCTGCAGGTTTGGAATTGGTCGAGCCTGGGCGACCTGCTCGCCAAACAGGGCGATTTGACCGGGGCGCGAAGCAGTTATGCTTTAGGCCGTGAAGTGGCGGAGGTACTGGCGCCCGGCAACCCCGCTTTTGCCGATGCCCTGGCGGTCGTCCGACGTGCGGATCTTCGCGTCACGCAGGCCCTCGGAAACCGCCGCTGAGTTTTTTCCTGGGAAGTGTACATTTTTCATTCGTTCTCCGCATGTTTGATTAGGGGGGCATGAATAATGTCACAACGGCGAAACGAATCTGACTTAAGTTTACGAGAAGAAACTATGTCAGCCGCACGAATTCTCGATGTTCGAAGAACGAATTGGAGCGGTTCGCTCCGGCTTCCGCTCACCTGCGCTTTACTGGTCGTGTTTGCTACGGCTCCGCTCCAGGCCCAGTCTTACCAGGACTTGTACGACTTCGACTGTACTTCGGGATGCACACCCTATGGCCGATTGACGCAGGGAAGCAACGGCAACCTCTACGGAACTACCGGGGCCGGAGGCTCTAACAACTTAGGGACGATCTTCATGTTGAGCACTGCCGGCGCATACACCCGTCTGTTCAATTTCGACTCGACTACCGGTGCGCCTAGCGGAGGCTTGACGCTGGCATCCTACGACTTGAATTTCTACGGCACCACCGCCAACGCGCTGTTTCGCTTCAATCCCTTAACGCTCGCCCTCACCGCCGTGCATACGTTCGCTAGCAGTGAAGGCAGCCCCGTGGGTCCTCCGGTTCAGTACACGGATCAAAACTACCTCTTCGGCGTCGGCAGTCTTGGATCAAGCCCTGGAACAGCCTACCGCCTGACGGTTTCGACGGAAACGTTTGAGCTACTTCCCAAGACAATACCCGCCTATCCGACCGGTCCCCTCATTCTCGCAGGGGACGGGACATTCTACGGCGCCACGGGATCCGGCGGACATTACGATGCGGGCACGATCTTCCGCTTGACACCGGCTGGAGCGGTTAAGGTTGAATACCCCTTTAGCGACGGCGACGACGGCGACTCTCCCAACGCCCCCCTCGCCCTAGGAAGGGATGGCAACCTGTACGGAACTGCCGCTTCTGGAGGTTATTTCCTTGATTACGGAACGACTTTTGAACTGATTCTGCCCTCGGACTCGTTTTCGATTGGCTACTCCTTCGACGGAACTGCCGGATCCGGTGCCCACCCTGCTGCCGGCCTCCTGGCCGCCTCGGATGGGAACTTCTACGGTACGACTTATGGCGGCGGGTCAAACGCCCTAGGCACCCTTTTCGAGATGGAGGCGGGCGGATCTATTATCCCGCTCTTCGATTTTTCAGGTAACGGGGGCGTAGTGAGCGGCGCTTATCCAAACACAACTCTCCTGGAGGACACCAACGGCCTGTTCTATGGACTGACGCCCAGCGGCGGGGCTAACGGCGAGGGAGTTTTCTACACCCTGACTCCCCCAAACCCGGTGAGCCACATTGCACTCTGCTGCAGTTGGTGGGTAATCCTCGACCAACCGGTGACGATTCTTGGCCAGAACCTGACGGGAGTCGTCCACGTTTACTTTGGCTCGGTGCCGGCACAATTCCAACCTGGTTCTGACACCTATCTGATAGCCGATGTGCCGAGCGCTGCTATCGACGGCCTCGTCACTGTGACCTTGGCAACCGGTCAGCAAATCGAAAGCCAGCAGTCTGTGCACATTCTCCCGAAGATCACCAACCTAGATCCTTCGAGCGGCCCGGTGGGCTCGCCGGTGGGCATCGTGGGCGGCGGATTCGCGGGAACGACAAAGGTGACCTTCGGCGGCGTCGCGGCCACCAATTTCACGGTGGTCACCCCGGCGCTGATCCAGGCCACAGTGCCGGTGGGCGCGGCGACGGGCAAGGTCGGCGTCGTTACCCCCAATGGCTCCGCCGCCAGCAAGGAGACGTTCACCGTCAACTGAGGAAAGAGACGAACTAAACTCGACCTCGCCACGGCCAGATCGTTGCGGTGAGGTAAGCTCCTAAACAGTTCCACATGGGCTGTTCCTGTTGCGGAACCTCCTAAGCCTTGGCACTGCCCGGCAATCGCAGCGGTTCAAGCGCATCGATGGAGCGTGTCCATCAGCAGGATAGCGGTGGTACGTCCTGGAAGGAGCACGGCCGCCGCCGCTCGACGCGGCCCATCGTGATCGGCGGGTGGGCCAGGACCGGCGCAGCCGGCAGGCCAGGAGCCTGGCTGGCGCTTCAGGCCGACTGATGGCCGGCGGACGGTTCCGCCGCCTGCCGCCCGTCGTCCGTCGCCGCGACCGCCAGCGCGCGGATGGGCGACGCAATCGGCGACAAGACGCTGCCCAAGAGCGAGCGTTTTTCGCGGCATCGTGGAGGCGGCCACCGCGGTCCGGTCCAAGCCCGAACCCGGCCACGAGTACGTCGTCGGTTGTGATTGGGGTCGGACGACCGACTACACCGTGTTTGTGGTGCTGGATGCCGGCACGAAGACCATGGTGGCGATGGATCGGTCCAACCGTGTGGATTACGCGGTGCAGTGCGGGCGCCTGAAGGCCCTGTGCGACGTTTGGCGGCCCAAACAAATTCTAGCCGAACAGAACAGCATCGGGCAGCCCATCCTGGAGCAACTGACCCGGGACGGATTGCGAGTGCAGCCGTTTAACACCACCAACGCCAGCAAGAGGGAGGCGATTGAAGGACTGTCGCTGGCTTTCGAGCGCGGAGAACTGACCATTCTCCACGATCCGGTGTTAATCGGCGAACTGCTGGCGGACCGCGCAGATCTGTCAGCCTCAGGCTTGCAACGCTATGGCGCCCCATCCGGTCAACACGACGACTACGTTATGGCTTTGGCCATTGCTTGGAGTGCGGTAACCCAACAGCAACAGGTCATCTATTCGATTCCGGAGGCAGAATATATTGTTGAACCATTTGTTATCCGGCCCATTGGAAGAAGGCGTATGGTGTAAATTTCGGCTGGGACTCCGCAGCCGTTATATGGGGTGCCTCTGAGCCGGAAACGGACATGTTGTATCTGTTCGATGAGTACTACGGTACGGGGAGCGATCTGGCAGGGCGCGTAAACGCCATCAAGGCTCACGGGAGTTGGATTCCCGGTGTCATGGACCCCGAGGGTCACGGGCGCCGACGGGAAGACGGGCTGCGCATGATGCAACTTTATAATAATAAGGGGCTGCAACTGGTCGCTGCCAGCAATAATTTGGAGTCGGGTATATTGGACGTTCAACAGCGGATGAGCGGAGGGCGGCTGAAAGTGTTTGCCACGCTGGAGCGGTATAGAGAAGATCTGCGGGAATACCGGCGAGACGAAAGAGGCCAGATTGTGACGCAAGGGGGTAACTTGGCGGAGGCGGCGCGGTGCCTGGTGGTCAGCGGCCTATGGCGTATGCGCGCAGAGCCCCGCAAGCAAGTCAAGACACCGGCAGAATTGTGGTACGAACGAATGAGCTGGAGCAGGGCAGGGGATTGGATGCGGTGATGTCTCCGCCGCGGCTTTGCAGATAGCGCTTATAGATTTAGTAACTATAATTATATCAGTCGCTTACAAGGATAATGCCGATAGATATTTTTAGCCTGTTCTTTGCCTGTTAGCAGGACGTCGTTCGCCGCGCTCCGCGCGGCGAAACAGACTGGTTAGGACGCCGCGACCCTACACTTCTTGCCGCCACGCGGTGGATACCATCGATCCGCAAGATCGTTCTGGGAAAACATTGACGTTTCCTCCTCGCCGGCCGCGCCGGACAGGACGATAGCACGGCTGGGCGGGCGTGCCCTACATCCCCAGCCACTTGACGGGCAGGGTGGTCAGCCAGGGCACATAGGTAATGAGCAGGACTCCGGCGAGCAGGATCAGGTAGACCGGCAGAGTGGCGCGATAAACGGCGGTCATGGGCTGCTTGAAGCGGTAAGCCGAAAGGCAAAGATTCATACCGATGGGGGGGGTGAGATAGCCGAGCTCCAGGTTGGCCAGGAAAATTACGCCCATCTGCACTGGATCGATGCCGAACTTAGCGGCAATCGGCTGGATCAGCGGCGCCATGACGATAATGGCGGAGAACACATCCATGAACGAGCCTTTGATCAGCAGCACTATGTTGAGCAGCAGCAGGAAGAGGTACTTGGAATGGATGTGGAGATCGACCCAGTTGGTGAGGATGACGGGAACATTTTGGATCGCCAGGTAGTAGGTGAGTCCCTTGGCGACGCCGATGATCAGCAGCACGCCGCCGACCACGGTGACGCACTCGACGGCGACGCGCGGAAAATCGCGGACCAACGAGAATTCGCGCAGAATGAAACACTCGGCGATGAAAGCGTAGGCAACGGCGATGGCGCCTGCCTCCACGAGTGTGCCGAAGCCGCCGAACAGGCCGATGATAATGATCACCGGGAGCGCCAACTCCCACTTGGCGGCCCAGAGGGCGCGGCGCGCTTCGGCGAAGGAGAAACGCGGGCGCGCAACGCCGCTTTTGAGACCGTTGAAGACGCCCCAGGCCGAGACCATTGCCACCATGAGCAGCCCGGGCGCAAGTCCGCCGACGAAGAGAGTGTCGATCTGGACGGTCTTGGCGTAAATGGCGTAAAGAATGACGGGCAGGCTCGGCGGAAATAGCAGCCCGAGCGAGCCGGAGCCATTGATTAGCCCGATGGAGAACGGCTCGCTGTAACGTGCCTTCAGGAGCATGGGCAGCATCAATCCGCCCATGGAGACGATGGTGACGCCAGAGCCGGCAAACGTGAAGATGGCGAAGGCGATGGCGGTGGCAATGGCCAGTCCTCCCGGTAGCCAGCCGAACAGCGCCGAATAGACGCGCAGCAGGCGCATGCTGGCGCCGCCTTCCACCAGCAAATAACCGGCCAGCGTGTACAGAGGGAGCGAGGGTAAGACTTCCGATACCATCAGGGAGTAGGCGTTGTCGGGCACCTCCACCGCGGGCTGCCCAATGTGCCAGAACAAGAGCAGGGCGATGCCGCCAAGAGTCGCAAAGATCGGCAGGCCCAGCACGGCGCCGGCGACGATGACGACGATCCCGATCCACAAAGGCGCCACTGCTTCCGGCGTCGGCGCGAAGGCCATCGTCAGGGGTACCAGCAGGAAGGCCGCGGCGGCGAGACGATGGATGGTAGCGGGGCCTGCGCCACGGACCGCGCGCAGGGTAATCAACAGGAAGCCGCAGGGCATCACCAGCGCCAAAACCCAACTCGGCACTCCCAATGCCAGCGTCTTACCGATCGACCTTTCGGAAACCACGAACTGATAACTGGCCCAGCAAAGGCTGGCGGCGATGGCGGATGTCAGTCCGCAGCCGAAGGCACGCACCGGCACACGCCAACGCTCCGGCACGAAGGTATTGGCCGACATGCCCAGCAGACGGTCGCCGGAGGCAGCAAGCGCGGCTCCCAGGAAGGCGATCCACAGCGTGAGCTGCTGCACGAAGACCACGGAACCGGGGATGCCGCGGACTCCGGCCAGACGGGTGGCCATGGCGATGAGAGGGAGCGCCGCGGCCAGCGAGATGGCCAGCACCGCGACCGCTCTTTCCCAACCTCCCAGAATGTGGCCCAAGCCTTGCCGGACGGCGGTCATCGGGCGCCGCTCTTGCTCGTGACGGCGTCCTGCCGCGGCGTTTCGGCCGCGTGCTGGGAGCGGTACTGGGCGCACAGTTTTTGAACCTCGGCGAAGAGTTCGGGCGGCACCATCTTGTCTTTCATCTTGGGATAGGTCGCTTCGGTCTGCTTGCGCCAGTCGGCCAGAGCCGCGGCATCTGGGTGCGTGACGGTCAGCTTCAAAGCTTTCTTGCCGGGCTGGCCAGCCATCATCGTGGCGATGGCTCTATCGCCCTGGGCGCGAATGTCTTCCTTCAAGGCGTCTCCGGACTTGCGCGCCGCCGCCAGCATGGGGCCGCGCTGCTGCTCCGGAATTCTCTCCCAAACCTGTTTCGATATGATGGTGGCGCCGACCAAGGGGGCCCACTTTACGTCGCACATATAGGGTGTCAGGCTGTATAACTGCGTGGTTTCGGCGTACAGGGACGTTTCGGGGACGGCATCCAGGTTGTGCATTTTCAGTTGCGTGACGATATCGGTGGCGGGCAGCGGGACAACGCGGAAACCGTTGGCGCGCCATAGCTCTTCTTCCGTGGAATCGCCAGCCCAGGTGAACAGGCGCAACTTCCGCAGGTCATCCAATTTCTGCACGGGCGTGGTGGAAAAGAATTGGACCCAGCCCACATCGCTCCAGGCCAGCACCACGTAGCCCTTCCGCAGGAGCCTTTGCTCCAGTTCGGGGGCGACGCGGCCGCGGACGTAGTCGAGTTCCTCGTATGAATCGAACATCATGGGGATCTGGAGGCAGGAGACCCCCGGGTCGATGTCGGCCAAACCCGCGCCGGAGAGGCCCGCGGCCTGGATGGAATGGTGATCGAGCCGGCGGACGCATTCCGGCTCGTCGCCCAGCACGCCGCCGGGATGGATCACCAGGTTGACGCCGCCGTTGGAAATTTTCTTCCATTCCGCGCCCATGTTCTCCATCACCTTGTACCAGGTGGAGTCGGCGGGCGCCAGAGTGGCCATGTCGATCTTCTGCGCGGGCGCGACCGAGGCAAGGCCGCCAAAAAACAAAACGGAAATAGCGTGCTTTAGCATGGCGTGCTCCTTATGATTCCTTGGGTAATTCGAGAAACAACTCGTCGATGTGGCCGAGCAGCCAGCGCGCGCGGCGCTGTGCCACCA
>Ga0302319_10017725_pt1 | contig 13017 bp, 10 predicted proteins | sample Bog_T0_2_FD_203319 | JGI IMG/M metagenome (GOLD analysis project Ga0302319, IMG submission 203319) | Peat permafrost microbial communities from Stordalen Mire near Abisko, Sweden - Bog_T0_2 | ecosystem: Environmental > Terrestrial > Soil > Wetlands > Peat | place: Sweden: Abisko, Stordalen Mire...
GGGGATATTTCTGTCAAATCAGCGATTCGACCACCAGCTACGGATCCTACTCCGGCGCGATTCCCAACGAAAAAATCACTTGGGAAAAGTTGAGCATCGATACGCCGAAGTTCGTGATCGAATCCGACGCATCGATTGTGGCGCCGCTGATATTTGCGGCAGTTTTAGGCTGGTGAACCTGCTATTTTAGAAGTGCCGGGACACGCGGTGAGGTGGCAGAGTGGTCGAATGCGGCGGTCTCGAAAACCGAATTTGGCCAGTTTGCAAGCTGATAATTTCAAAGCAAATCCTTTTGCGGCCCAACAACTTGCAAGGATTTTCCACTTCACCGGGATTCACTGAATTCCACTGATTTTGACGGCTCCATGGTGACAAAACAGTGACACTCGCCAAAATAGCGGGCGTTTTTTTCGGCAGGGTGTCACTATCGTCATTTGAGGTTCTCGTGCTAGGGATTCAAGCGATAAAATTTTGCATCGATTCCGGGAGAGTAGAGACTTCCCCCGTGACATCATCGGCGTGAACATTTATAATCCGTCATACTGAATGTAAAGGTCCGCCATGATCAAAGACGCCAAAGATTTGTCATCCGAACAAAAGGCCGCTATCGAAAGCCTGCTGGGCCGTCGTGTGCTTGAAAACGAGTCGGTAAGCGTCCGAACCTTCGAACCGATGCCTATTTCGCGGGAGCGTCGCCAGCATATCGCCGACGAACTGAGAACCCTATTCGCTGAAGTAGAGGCAAATCGCCAAGGCGTTTCCGACGAAGAAGCCGAAAGCATTATGACCGAAGCGATGAGAACTACCCGCCCCGGCTACACTCCGCGCTAGTGAGAATCGTCCTCGACAGCAGTATTCTGGTGCGCGCCTTCGGCGATAAGCGCGGCCTCGCCAGCGAACTACTGATAAGAATTGTCGAAGACAGCCATATTCTATTGGTTTCCAACGAAATCCTTCAAGAAGTCGCAAAGGTTCTCAGGTATCCGCAGATGATGCGATTGCACGGTCTTCCCGAGGAGAGAGTTTACGATTTTATCGGCTATTTGCGCGAGCGGGCCGAAATGGTAATGCTGAATCCTCTGCTCAATCCCGCCACGCGCGATTTGAACGACGTGGCCGTTATGCAAACTGCCATCTTCGGCGACGCCGCCATTCTCTGCTCTAAAGACAAAGATTTCTTCTCGCCTCCGGCTTTCGATTATCTTGCCCATCTCGGCATCGCTGTACTTGACGACATCGCTCTGATGCAACGCCTGCGCTCCTGAGCGTTGATACCCGCAGTCTATTCAGCTTTGCAAAGTGGAACGTTCTGACTGCTTAGGTGAACAACTTCTCTCTTTCGCTTTTTCTCTCTTCATGAAAGAGAGAAAAAGTGTATTGTCTCCTTCCATGAAAACGATAGTCATCGCAAATCAAAAAGGCGGCTCAGGCAAATCCACCTCAACAGTACATCTCGCTGTTGCGGCGGAGCAAGCTGGCGACGGCCCGGTAGTTATTTCCGATACTGATCCGCAGGGAAGCACTGGAGATTGGTTCAATCAACCTATAAAGTCCGGGCTTACCAAGCCGCGCTACGCTCCCCTCGCCCTCTCCGATCTCCCCAGCAATTTGCGTGCGCTCAGAGATGCGGGTGCGTCCTACCTGTTTATCGATACCGCTCCGTCCATCGGCAGCGTCAACGCTGAGTTGTTTGCCGTGGCAGATCTCATCCTGATACCTTTAAACCCCACCCCCACCGACTTGCGTGCGCTGGTGAAGGGGCTGCCTACCATCAAGCAATCCGGCAAGCCTTTCAATTTCATGCTGGCCCGAGTGCGGCCTAATCTGCGAAACAATGATGGGGTGGCGATGGCGCTCGAAGCGCTTGGACTTGTTTTGCCCGTGCGCATGCATGAGCGCGTTATTTATGCAGAGAGCTTCGCCCATGGCAAAACCGCATTCGGGATCGAACCCAAAGGAATTGCAGCCCAGGAGCTTCTCACTATCTGGCAATCGCTGAAAGGGAAACTCGCTGAAGCAAGAAAGTAAGAAAACAAGAAAGAGAGAAAGTGGCATGGGGATATTTCTGTCAAATCAGCGATTCGACCACCAGCTACGGATCCTACTCCGGTGCGATTCCCAACGAAAAAATCACTTGGGAAAAGTTGAGCATCGATACGCCGAAGTTCGTGATCGAATCCGACGCATCGATTGTGGCGCCGCTAATATTTGCGGCAGTTTTAGGTTGGTGAACCTGCTATTTTAGAAGTGCCGGGACACGCGGTGAACAGGTTCACCTTAATGATTCACAACGCCGAAGATCTTTCCGTTGACCAAAAGGCTGCGATTGAAAGCCTCTTAGGGCGGCATGTATTGGAAAATGAGGCCATCAGCGTCCGCGCCATAAAGCCCCAGGCGATTTCCGATGAGCGCCGGACCGAAGTGCTGAGTGGCTTGGAGAAGTATTTTGAGCAGGTGGATGCAAAGCGGCGACCCGTTACCCCCCAGGAAGCGGACGCCATTATCGATGAGGCGTTGCGCTCCACCCGTCTGCATTACCAACCGGTCCGGTGAGAGTTCTTCCCCACGTTAATGTCCTTGTCCGTGCCCATGAGAAGTCATACGGACCGGCTCGCAAGCTATTGCTTGAGTTGATCGCTCGAAAAGAGATCATCCTCACAAGCGCCGAGATCCTGATCGAACTTGGACGCGTCCTGCGCTATCCACGCGTTCAAGCGCTGCCTCCGACACGGCGATCCTAAAGACGGCAGTTGCTGGCGAAGCCGACTATATTTGTACCCTCGATAGAGACTTCTACACTCCTGAGGTCACGGCGTTCTGCGGCTCAGTCGGCATCAATGTTTTCGACGATCTCGCCATGTTGGAAGCGTCTTACCTTGTAAGTTTCTCTGCGTTATCGCCTTGATAGCCAGGCGCATGGCGACCCTGTTAGGCCCATCCGAATATCCCTTGAGGAATTCGGTAGGCAATACATGGACTACGCCAAAACTAACAAACGATCCTGGATTCGGGACGAGCAAATGCTGAAACAGCTAAACGGGTTTTTGATCTTCATACCGCCTGCGGTCAGGCGATTTATTTGAAGTGCGATGGGAGGACATCAATAGAAAAGAAACCCAACTGAAGATCATTCGTCCAGAAAACGCAGCAGGAGCTTGAGCTACCGCTCGGGGAGAAGCCCTAACCGGCATTCTCGAGCGGTGGCATGCGATTAAAGCGCTGCCCGTATGTGTTCTATTGCCAGTTGACTGGCGACCGCTCCCACGACGTGCGCGGCGGCCTGAAAAAGCGGTCAAGGAAGCGGGGCTTACGGGAATTACATGTCATACTTTCCGCCATACTTTTGCGACCCGGCTTCTCGCGCAGGGCACCGACATCGTAACGGTGAAGGAGCTTCTGGGCCATGCGGAAATCAAGACCACGATGCGTTATGCTCATACAAGCAAGGCCGCGAAGAAGAAGGCGGTATCGAAGCTTAGTGTAAAAACAGTGACAGATCCGTCCGAGGCCGAGTAGAGAGACCACTGCAAGGCTTATAACGGTTGAATCTGAATTAGTTAGAATACGGTGAGGTGGCAGAGTGGTCGAATGCGGCGGTCTCGAAAACCGTTGAACCTGCAAGGGTTCCGTGAGTTCGAATCTCACCCTCACCGCCAGAAAATAAAGGACTTAGCTCGAATAGGCTAGGTCGATGAAAACGGCAGTTTTCGGTCCCGTGCAAATATGGTGCAAATGCCAGATTCATTTCGCCCCCTCTTTCACTTTCTTCTTTGATCGTTTCTTGTAGATGTCGTCCGCTCGGCGAACGGCCGGAACGCGGTGTGACGAGAAGGGCGAGACTGCGCCGGGGGTCGAGTGAGAGTCAAAGATAGACTAGGGATAAGGCGTGTATGAAGGAATTCATTGAGCGACGGGAGGGGAGCTTCTACCTCATCGGGAGCCGTGTGCCGCTCGCCTTCATCGTTGATGAGTTCATGAACGGAGAGGCACCCGAGTCGATCCGAACACATTACCCCACCCTCAGCCTTGAACAGGTTTACGGCGCCATCACGTTTTATCTGGGCAACGAAGAAGAGGTCAAACAAGACCTGGCTGAACGTTTGCGGCTCGAGGATGAATTTTCGAGAACGAACCCTAATCCGCCGGAAATCGAAGAAAAGTTTGAGCGCATGCGGCAGCAAATGCTCGGGCGGCGAAGCTAACGTCGGCCCGGGGAGTTTAACCCTCACTGCGGCGCGCTCGCGTCCTGAATGGAGAGCGGGATCAGGCCTGTTTGCTGACCCTCAAGCGCCGGCACGCGTCGTCCGCTGAGCAATACCTGCCTGGAGTTCCGCGGTTAATAGGGGATCGAGTTCCAGAGACTTACTCCCATCGCCGTTGTCAGCAGCGCTATCGAGACGGGCGTTACGACCTCCCGTGACAGAGCAGGTGTGGTGGCGATCACTTCGCCGGCACCGCCCCAACCACCGACCGTGTGCCACTGCACGATTTGCAGTCGACACAGCCTCTGGATCGATCCATTTCCGCTCTCCCTCGGAGATATACCGGTCGGCAGGCTGTTCAAAAAAACCACGTTTTTCCGATTATCGCTAACACCGTCATCGCTCAGATCGACCAAAAACGGTGAGATTGTGGCACGCGCCTGGCCACTAGCACATAAGTCGTCTTCTCGTTCGGACCGATATGGCTTTAATGACTCGCATTAAGAATTCAGCGCGTGGGTCCGCGCTGATTTTATTTACGCTGCTGGCCACGCTCGTGCTGGTCCCGATGGTTGGATTGGCCATAGACGGGTCGATCGTGTTCTGGGAGAAGGCCAGGCTTGCGGCGTCCGTCGACGCGGCGGCGTTGGCGACTGGCCGGGCGCTGAATACATCGGTCCAATTAGCTGACCAGCAATCGATAAAACTAGTCGGCCAAAACTATTTCGTGGCAAACTTTCAGCCCGGCCACATGGGAACGTCGGTAGTGACGCCATTAGCTAATCTAGTGACGATTGACACCAGCACCACCTCGTTGATACGGATAACGGTGCAGGCCTCCGTTAGTGTCCCGTTGTACTTTCTGCGCATTTTCGGAAAAAGCAGCGCCATTGTATCCGACATCGGGCAAGCAAGCCGGCGCGACCTGAACGTATTCATTGTCCTTGACCGCTCGGGCTCAATGAACACCGGGACAGAATGCAGCCAGCTCATTCAATCGGCGCAAAATTTTGCGGATTTGTTTATCGACGGACGCGACACGCTGGAGCTGATTACCTTTCAGACAACCGCGAACATCGACTACCCGGCTTCTCAGACCTTTAAAAGCGGCAATCCTACTCTCGACTCCGTGATCGGGAACCTGGTTTGCGCCGGCGCTACAAATAGTTCGATGGCGCTGAGTACGGCGCACCAGGAAATAACAAAACTGAACGGGGCACCAAAGCTAAACATCGTCGTTTTCTACACAGATGGATATCCTACGGCGTTTTACGGAGTATTTCCCACCAAGAAGCTGACGGACACGCGCTATTCGCCCACTCAAACGTCCAGCCAGGTCTCTACCTCCGCCAGCGGTTGCAGCGCCACCACTTTGCCCGGCGTATTGACAATGCCCGGACAAATTTCCGCGCCAACCGGAACCACTTACGGCGTCTTGAGTCCTGCCGGCATTGCGATCAATTCAACGGCCGGCCAAAATCTGACGGTGATCAATTCTTCCGGCTGCGCGTTCTACAAGAATGGCGCTGCCTACATGAGGCAGGACGCCGCGTACATACCGGCGACGGATTTTTACGCCAACCAAACGGATACCGGCTACCAACCGCTGCTATACTTCCCTTCTTCGAATCCCTACTACAGCAAGGGGGCGACCGCCGCCACCATTCGTCCGGATGTGCCGCAAAATATTTTGAACGTGGCATTCAACACCGCTGACGCAGCGGCTAAATCCATACGTAACGATGCAATCTACAACCCGATTATCTATACCATCGGTCTTGGTACAAGCGTCGACACGGACTTTATGATGCGGGTGGCGAACGACGCGGATTATGCCGGGCGTGATACCACGCAGCCAACGGGACAATATGTGTACTCACCGACGTCCGATCAACTGAATGCATCCTTTCAGGTGATTGCGTCGCAGATACTCAAGCTGTCGCAATAGCTCTTGTAATGAGGGCCGCCTAGAAAATGAACCTGGCTGCGATAGATGGTGTCCCTACACCGACCCAACCGTTGTTTTCCGGTGAAGTAACAAATGCTTCGGCGACGTAGGCAAAGTGACCGGAAGTGAGGACGATGGGCGGCGCGAAGCTTAGGCCATTGGCTGCGGCTCTCGTAGTTGCGTTGTTCAAATAGCCGGCGGCCGTGATGTTTCCGCTAGTGGAATCCACATAGCATCCCGAGCATGGTGTTCCGAAGGCACTAGCCGTATTGGGGAGACTCGTGTTGCCAATAACGAGTCGCCTGGTTACCACGTCGTAGCCGTCGTTCGCGCAATTCGAAATTCCTGCCGGAGTGCAGTCAGTCGCTTGAACGACATGGCTAATCACGGATAAGATAACCACCCCGTGGCTGGTGCTAGAGGTGCTCAGTCCTAACGACGGCGCAAGGCTTACCAAAAGATTCTGCGCGGACGTTTGGGAAAAGTCTATTCCGTATGCCGACATATGGGCCGCGTCCCGGCAGAGCTGGGTTACCTGAAGAACGCGAATAAGATTCAGTCCTCCGAAGAGCGTGCCGGCCAACAAAGGCAACAAGAACATGCCTATGCAGAGTACAAATTCAACGAGAGCGCTGCCCGCCTCGCGCGGCCTGACATTGTTTGTCTTTTTCATCCGAATAGTCGTCCATCCATCAAGGCGACAGATTAGCCGTACCCGACTCCATGACATCCGAAGAACTAGCTGACAGTGCAACCGGGGTAACACTGCGCCAAAGGGGAGCTAACGGCACGAGTGGGAGGCCGATAACCGTTACTTTCAGGACGTTGCCGCCCATGGACGCGTTAGCTCCGCTGACCGGCGTCAGGTTCGAAGCCAGGTAGTAGTTGATCTGAATCACCGACGCGGCGTTCTTTGAATTCACGAAGCCAAACGAAAACCGCTGAATAGTTTGGGTGATACAGGCATTCAGGCTGCTGCTAACGCAGCCCGGGGGCTGCCCGGTGATGCCGACGCGAACTCCCTCACGCACCGCTTCCTGAATGGCTGCCCTGGCAAAGATCATCCAAGCGGTATCCATAAGCAGGAGAATAAGAGCCATCAACGGGAGCGACACAAGGGCGAACTCCACGATGGCCGATCCTGATTCGCGCCGCCGCCTACGCCGCGAGAGTTCCTCGGGCTGTCCGCCGGGATCACTACGATTCACCACTTCATGCTTTCCCGTCGCCCTCCAAAAGGCAATGCTGTTCAGCGAGCAAAATGCCGCTACAAACTAAATCGGCCAGAAGGAACTCTGACGTTAAGATTATGCCGGTCCCCCCTTTATTTAATGACTCTTAATGCAAGCTACCTTTAAATTGCGCTCCAGTTCCAGCGCCAGCCCACCTTTAAGCCCATCCAGACGCGCGTAAATACAGGGGGATCGACGTGTCCTCACGTCCCGCAAACCCACCAAGTTCGTTTCGTAGCATCCCCTGGAACTTGGGTCGGCGTGCGCGCCAAAGCCCGACCACAAATGGTCACCCGACCGCTAACGGTCACTCGCAGACCAACCTTATCCCATTAAAAACTACCCCGGAACGGACGCTTTCCCTCGTAGATTCAACAAGCGACCCAATTGGCAGCCGCTGTGCTTTCGATTTGACGGTGGATCTAACGCTGCGGGGATTCACCAGATTGACTAAGACGCGAATTAGAATCCGAGTCAAGCCAGGCGCCGCACTGCAGACCCGTTCTGAGGTGAAATATGCTTATTTCCATGCTTGGCCAAGGCGCCCAGCAAGCCATACAAAGACAGTCTCTGCTGCTCGACAGCAACCTGTCTGTCAAGGCGGCCAGCCTATCGTTTTACAGCGTGTTCCAGCTCAAATCCGACGAGATCCTCGGAAAGAAACTCGAGGACCTCGGCGACGGTCAGTGGAACATCCCGGCCCTCTTGAAGTTGTTGCGCGGCCTGCCTGGTGGGGAGGGGGAGTTTGACGACTTTGAAACGAAATGTGACTTTCCGCTGCTGGGGCCCAGGCGGGTGTCGCTCAGCGGACGACGCCTGCCGGCGTTTGGGAGTCAGCAAACAGGCCTGATCCTGCTCTCCATCCAGGACGCGAGTGGGCCGCTTATGCGATTCCCATCCGCCTTGGCCAGCATCGGTGACGCGGTGATCGTCACAGACCTGGAAAGCCGCATCATTTTCATGAACGCCACAGCGGAAAGGCTCACTGGTTGGGGCGGGAAAAACGCGTTGAACAGGTTCCTTCCCGACGTCCTGCATGTGGTAAACGAACAATCCGTCGAGGTAGAAAACCCCATCGAAAAAGCGCTGCAAGCGGGCCACGCGGTCGGTTTTTCGGACCACGCGATCCTGATTAACCGCGATGGCAGCCGGTACCCGATTGATGATAGCGCCGCTCCTATGTGGGACGACGCCGGACGCATGACCGGGGCGGTACTGATTTTTCGGGACATCAGCAGCCGGCGAAAAGCGGAGCAAGAGTTGGAACGTTCAGAAGCCCGCTACCGGCGCTTGTTTGAGTCGGCGCACGACGGCATCCTTATCCTTGATGCTGAAAGTGCCAAGGTCGTCGATGTCAATCCCTTTATGAGTAAGCTGCTGGGTTATCCCCGGGAGCATTTTATGGGCAAGGAGTTGTGGGAGATCGGCGTCTACAAGGATGCTGCTGCTGCCAAGGCCGCTATGGAGACGCTGAAAAAGGTGGGCCAAATCCGCTATGAAGATCATCCGCTGCAACACGCCGATGGCCGCCACATTCCCGTCGAGTTTGTCAGCAACGTTTACCGGGAGGTCGATCGGCAAGTCATTCAATGCAACATTCGCGACATCACCGAACGGACGCACCAGGCCGCGGAACTGGCGCAAGCGCGCGAAGCGGCCGAGGCCGCCAGCCGCTCCAAAAGCGATTTTTTGGCGAACATGAGTCACGAGATCCGCACGCCCATGACCGCCATACTTGGATTTACCGAAATGCTTCTCAACAAAAGCCCGGAAGAGTGCAAGCAGGTGGGCTGTGTTCAGATCATCCGCCGCAACGCTTCGCATCTGCTCGAACTCATCAACGACATTCTTGACCTCTCGAAGGTAGAAGCCGGACAAATGAAAGTGGAGCGCATCCCCTGCAATCTGCCGGCGCTCCTCTCCGAGATTCTCTCCTTGATGCGGCCGCGGGCGGAAGAAAAGGGTTTGGGCTTCGATGTCACCTTCGACGGGCCAATCCCGCGGCTGATCCAAACCGATCCGGCGCGGCTCAGGCAGATTCTGGTCAATCTGATTGGCAATGCCCTGAAGTTCACTGAATCCGGAAAGATTGACCTGCGTATCAAGGAGGAAATGCCGGACGGACCGAATTTTGTGCTGCGCATTGATGTAATCGATAGCGGAATAGGAATGACGCCGGAACAAATGAGGCGGCTATTTCGGCCGTTTACCCAGGGCGACGAGTCCATCACCCGCAAATTCGGGGGAACCGGCTTAGGTCTCACCATCAGCGCACAGTTAGCGAAGCTTTTAGGCGGCGACGTTACCGTTGTATCCGAACTGGGCAGAGGTAGCACCTTCACCGTGAAAATCGACGGCGGACCCTCTGCCTTGGTAGAACGATTGTCGAGTTTAACCGAAGGGAATCTTTCAATGATAGTTGAGCAAAGGATGCCAGCGGAGGTCTATTTGCGCGGGCGCATTCTCCTGGCGGAGGACGGCGCCGACAATCAGCGCCTGCTGTGCATGCAACTAAGCGGCGCGGGCGCGTCGGTGAGCAGCGCTCTGAACGGGCAGATTGCCGTCGATATGGCAACTACCGAACCCTTCGATCTCATCCTGATGGACATGCAGATGCCCGTTATGGACGGCTTTAAGGCCACCATCGAGCTGCGGCGGCGCGGTTTGACAATACCGATCATCGCGCTAACGGCCTATGCCATGGCGGAAGACCGCGAGAAATGCATGGCCAGCGGCTGCACCGCTTACCTATCCAAACCGATTGATGAGGAGACTCTTTTGACCACCGTCAATGCATTCCTGGGAAAACCTATGCCCCAAGATACAGGCAGATCCATTGCCGCAGCACCGTCTGCCAGCACCTCCACCGGGGCCGGTCTCGACCGCATCAAGAGCAGCCTTGCCGGCAATGCGCGGATGATGGAAATCATTCCGGGATATGTGAACCGGCTGCCGGACAAAGTGCGCAAAATGCACGATACGCTCGAGCACCACGATTTGGCAGGGCTACTGAAGGAGGTCCACGATCTGGCCGGCACGGCGGGTGGGTATGGCTTTGCAGCGCTTACCCAACCTGCCCAGAATGCCCAGGAGTCGATTCGGAATGGTGCTGACTTGAAACCACTAACGGCTGAGATCGATTTGCTCATCGGGATAATCCGCCAAATCGAAGGATATGACGAATCCAAGGCAATCGGCACTTTGGAGAAATTGACGAAATAGCCCTAAACTACACGACTGTTCGAAGCCACGACGAACAAACTGGGGAGTCACGGAATTACTCCAACAGGGTGATCCCACTCCGTTGTTCGCTCAAATGAGCGAGGTGAAGTGCGCCAAGAACGAAGGGCCGGGGGCTGGTCGGCGTGGCATGCGCCGTTTGGTGCTTCTGTAGTCTCGGTCACGGCTTATGAATCCTTCTGGCGGTAGGTCGTTTCAGTTCAAGGAGACGGCATAACTCTTCATTTCGTAAGCTCTCGAAATTACCCCGGTCTTTTACGGTAGTCAGACGTTACAACGCCGAATAGGGTACTCCCGAAACCCGGCTGGCGGCCCTAGCGACCTAATTCGCCCAAACCAGCTCTGGCGATTTTACAGCCTCGCTCAAACATCGCCCCTTGCGAGCCGCCGCAGTCCAATCTACGTAGATAATCGTCGCCTTCCCTCCTAAAGCGATGCGTTCCTTCTGTCGAAGAACTATGAGTAGCTGCAGATTCAGGACTCGGCTCAAGCACTACGCACGCTCGCAAATAGATGATCTCGAGCACAGAACAGCACTCGACAGACCTCATCCGCCGGCTGGCAGAGGCAGAAGCGACCATTCAGGCGCTCCTCTCCGGGCAGATCGATGCGGTGGTCAGTTCCGAGAGTGAGACGCCCGTGCTGCTCGTTAAGGCGCAAGAAGCACTCCGCGCCAGCGAAGAGCGCTACCGGAGCATCGTCGAAACGACGAACGAGGGGATGTGGCTGATCGACGCCAATAACAAAACAACCTTTATGAATCGCCGCATGGCGCAGTTGCTGGGCTGCGAGGCGGACATGGGAATGAACCGTTCACCCTTTGAGTTCCTTGATGAGGCGGGGCAAGCAAAACTGACCGCGCACACGGCGGGGTTGGAGAAACATCCGGTCGAGCTTCGCTACATCCGGACTGATGGAACGAGTATGTTTGCCCTGGTGGGAATGACTCCGCAGTTCGATGCTCTCGGCCATTACAACGGATCGCTCGCCATGGTAACGGACATTACCGAACGGAAACGGGCGGCGGAAGCGTTGGAACAGCTAGCGCTCGAAACTCAGCAGCGCGAGCGTATGCTAACCACCATGCTTTCGTCCATTAGCAATCTTGCCTATATCTTTGACCGCGAAGGGCGCTTCCTCTTTGCCAATCAACCCCTACTCAACCTTTGGGGCGTCACCATGGAACAGGCCATCGGGAAGAATCCCTTAGCTTTTGGATACCCCGTGGATCTTGCGGAACGACTGCAGCGACAGGTGCAAGAAGTGTTTGAGACGGCGAAACCCGTTACCGGTGAGACGCCTTATACAAGTCCAACCGGCCTGAGCGGTGATTATGAATACATTCTTTCGCCGGTCCTCGGCTTGGACGGCTCCGTCGAGTCCGTGGCTGGGTCTACCCGCGACGTCACCGGACACAGGCAGGCGCAGGCCGAATTGCTCTTGCGTGCCCAACGCCTGTCACTCGCCACCGCGGTGGCCAAAGTAGGCGTATGGGATTGGGACCCGGTCAGCAACAGGCTCACCTGGGACGCCACCATGCTTGATATGTATGGCATCTCGTCTAACGGCTCTCTTTCGTACCGGCAATGGTCCGACGCGGTGCATCCCGCGGATTTGCCGGCCTGCGAAGCGGTCTTGCGAAGGGTCATCGCCGAAAAAGGCGAGGGTTCCGTGGATTTTCGCGTCATCCTGCGTGATGGCTCCATCCGCCATATCGCAGCGTTTGAGAGAGTGGTTCTCGACGAACATGGAAACGTCACGCGAGTAGTCGGTGTGAACGTGGACGTTACCGAACGTAAGGAAGCAGAAGCCGAACTGCGGTCGGCTAAGAATGCCGCTGAGGCCGCCAGTCAGGCAAAGAGCGAATTCCTCACTAACATGAGTCACGAGATTCGCACGCCCATGAATGGCATCATCGGCATGACTGACCTGGTGTTGGACAGCCACCTTACAGCCCAACAGCGCGACAACCTGGAGATCGTCAAATCGTCAGCCGATGCCCTGCTTAACATTGTCAACGACATCCTGGACTTCTCCAGGATGGAGGCCCGCAAGCTTGACCTCGACCCGATCGACTTCAACTTCGTGGATGCCATCGGCGACATCGCCAACACTTTGGCGGTCAAAGCTCAGCAAAAAGGTCTGGAGATGATTGTGGATATAGAGCCGGCTGTGCCGCCGGCGCTGCGCGGCGACGTGGGACGCCTGCGCCAAATTCTCGTCAACCTGCTTGGCAACGCCGTCAAGTTTACCCAGCAGGGCGAGGTCGTTCTGCGCGTCACAAGAGAGCTGACGGCGCCCAAAGACGAGGTCGCGTTGCGCTTCTCCGTCAGCGACACCGGTATCGGCATCCCGCTCGACCGCCAAAAAAGCATCTTCAAAGCGTTCGCCCAAG
>Ga0302319_10017727_pt1 | contig 13017 bp, 15 predicted proteins | sample Bog_T0_2_FD_203319 | JGI IMG/M metagenome (GOLD analysis project Ga0302319, IMG submission 203319) | Peat permafrost microbial communities from Stordalen Mire near Abisko, Sweden - Bog_T0_2 | ecosystem: Environmental > Terrestrial > Soil > Wetlands > Peat | place: Sweden: Abisko, Stordalen Mire...
GCTGCTGGCGGCGAAAATGGATCACCATCCCGAATGGTTCAATGTCTATAACAAGGTGGATGTTACACTGACAACTCACGATGCCAGCGGCGTGACGCAAAAGGACATTGATCTGGCCACCGCCATGGACGGTTATGCCACGCTTATGTCGGGCCATAACGGTTGACGGTCCACAGCGCGGCGGCGCCGACTAGCGGCGACAGCAGCACGGCAATCACAAACCACCAGAATGGGTGGCGGCCTGAAAGCTTGGCGGCATAGGCCACGCCCATCGATGCCAGCACCCACAGAAAAATAAACATCTACTTTTTTGCGTTTTTGATGAGATCGTCCACCACCGACGGATCGGCCAGGGTGGACGTATCGCCCAGGCTGCCGATCTCGCCCTCGGCGATCTTGCGCAATATCCGCCGCATAATCTTGCCCGACCTTGTCTTGGGCAGCCCCGGCGCGAACTGGATCACATCGGGCTTGGCGATGGGCCCGATCTCATGGCCGACATGCTGTTTGAGTTCATGCGCCAGCGCGTCATGGGCCTCCACGCCGGCCTTCAGGGTGACATAGGCATAAATGCCCTGACCCTTGATGTCGTGGGGATAGCCCACCACCGCCGCCTCGGCGACGTGGCTGTGGCCCACCAGCGCGCTTTCCACTTCGGCGGTGCCCATGCGATGCCCCGAGACATTGATGACATCGTCCACCCGCCCGGTGATCCAGTAATAACCGTCTTCGTCGCGGCGGCAGCCATCGCCGGTGAAGTATTTGCCTTTGTAGGTTTTGAAATAAGTATCGATGAAGCGCTGATGATCGCCGTAAACCGTGCGCATCTGCCCCGGCCAGCTGCGTGCGATCACCAGATTGCCCGTCACCGCGCCCTCCAGAATATTTCCGTCGGCATCCACAATCTCCGGCACCACGCCGGGCAGCGGCAACGTAGCGGAGCCAGGCTTGAGAGCGGTGGCGCCGGGCAGGGGGGTGATGAGATGCCCGCCGGTCTCGGTTTGCCACCAGGTATCGACAATCGGGCAGCGCCCGTCGCCCACCACCCGGTGATACCAGCTCCAGGCTTCCGGATTGATCGGCTCGCCCACCGATCCCAGCAAGCGCAAGCTGGCGCGGCTGGTTTTCCGGACCGGGCCATCGCCGTCGCGCATCAAGGCGCGGATCGCGGTGGGCGCGGTGTAAAAGGTGTTGACCTTGTGCTTGTCGATCACCTCCCAGAAGCGCGCGGAGGTGGGATAATTCGGCACGCCCTCGAACATCAGGGTGGTGGCGCCGTTCGCCAGCGGGCCATAGAGAATATAGCTGTGGCCGGTGACCCAGCCGACATCGGCGGTGCACCAGAAGATCTCGCCCTCGTGATAATCGAACACATAATGATGCGTCCAGGCCGCCCATAGTAGATAGCCGGCCGAGCTATGCAGCACGCCCTTGGGTTTCCCGGTCGAGCCCGAGGTATAAAGAATGAACAGCGGGTCTTCCGCATTCATCGCCTCCGCCGGGCAATCGCCGCTCACCTTGGCGGCTTCGTCATCATACCAGCGGTCGCGGCCGTCTTTCATCGTTACCGCGCCGCCGGTGCGCTTGACCACGATCACGTCGCGCACCCCGGGACATTTCTCCAGCGCCTCATCCACATTCTTCTTCAGCGGGATCGGCTTACCGCCGCGCAGACCCTCGTCGGCGGTAATCACGATCCGGGAATCGCAATCCTGGATGCGCCCGGCGACGCTGTCGGGCGAGAATCCGCCGAACACCACCGAATGCACCGCGCCGATGCGGGCGCAGGCCAGCATGGCATAGGCCGCTTCGGGGATCATGGGCAGGTAGATGGTGACGCGGTCGCCCTTTCTGACCCCGCGCGCTTTCAGCACATTGGCGAAACGGCAGACCTCTTCGTGCAATTGCTTGTACGTAATGTGCTTGCTCTGCGCGGGATCATCACCCTCCCATATGATCGCCGTCTGCCCGCCCCGCTTTGCCAGATGCCGGTCGACGCAATTACCCGCCACATTCAGGGCGCCGTCCTCGAACCATTTGATGTGCAGGTTATCCGCGTCATAGGACCAGTTGCCCACCTTGGTGAAAGGCTTGGCCCAGTCCAGCCGTCCCGCTTCCTTGCGCCAGAAACCATCGGGATCGCGCACCGATTCCGCATAGGCAGCTTGATATTGTGCCGCGGTCATAAAGGCGCGCTTTTTCCATTCCTCGGGCACAGCAATGACCGCGTCGCTCATGGCGTTCCCCTTTGTCCGCGCCTGGTCTAGGCTGGCGGCGAAAATGGAGATTACGGTATGTCGCAAAATCGGCAAGCGGCGCCAAAGTCGCGGTCCGCGGGGCCGATGAAGGGCAATGCCGCCATGGTCGAAAAAGAACGCTTCCCCTGGAAGAAAACGCTGAAAAAGCCTGAGGGCCAGCTCTGATGCAGCTGCAACTCTCCACCTGGCCGGAAGTGGAAGCCTATCTGGCAATGTCCAAGGCGATCCTGATTCCCATCGGCTCAACCGAACAGCATGGCCCCAATGGTCTCTTGGGCACTGACGCGCTGTGTCCTGAAATCATATCCCGCCGGGCCGGCGACGAAGGCGGCATTCTGGTCGGGCCCACCTTCAATGTCGGGCAGGCCCAGCATCATATGGGTTTTTCCGGCACCATCACCTTGCGCCCTTCCACCATGATCGCGGCGATGCTGGACTGGACCCAGAGCCTGGCGCGGCATGGCTTTGAACGGATCTATTGGCTGAACGGCCATGGCGGAAACATCGCCACCATCACGGCGGCATTTTCGGAAATCTATCATGGTGTCACCTTTGCGGGCGCCGGCGGCAAGCCTGGAAGCAATTCAGGGGCGCCCCTGCGCTGCCACTTGCGCAACTGGTGGGAACTTCCCGGCGTCACCGATCTGTGCCGCCAGCTTTTCCCGGTGGGCGAGGGCAGCCACGCCACCCCCAGCGAAGTTTCCGTCACCTGGTTCGGCTATCCCGAAGCGGTGAACCACACCGCCATGAGCCCCAAAATCGCTCCCCATGGTCCGATCCTGGACGCCGAGGATTACCGCCGCCGCTTCCCCGATGGCCGCATCGGCTCCGACCCCAGCCAGGCCAGCATCGCCGCGGGCGAGAAACTTGTGGCATTGTCGGTCAAGGGCGTGATCACGGAATTCCGCCAGTTTGAGGCCAGCTAAGCCGATTGCGTGCCCGCGCCCCCGGGCCTAGACTGGGTTTTTCCCAGGGGTGCTCTGCAAAGAGCTGAGATCGCAATTCCGCGAATCCCTTTGAACCTGATCCGGCCCCCCTTCCCAGTGAAGAAGACCGGCGTAGGGAGAGGTCCGATGAACAAGCCCATTCTCAATTCCAAGACGGTTGAAGTCACCCGCGGTCCGCTGCCGGGGTCGAAAAAACTGCTGATCGATGGCGTGCCGTTCCGCGAAGTGGCGCTGTCGGGCGGCGAGGCGCCGGTGCGGCTCTACGACACATCCGGTCCGTATACGGATGATACCGTGGAGATCGACATCAAAAAGGGCCTGGCCGCCCGCCGCCGCGACTGGATTCTGGCGCGCGGCGATGTCGAGGAGTACGAGGGACGCCAGCGGCGTCCCGAGGACGATGGGCTACGGTCCGGCGAGCTTCTTTCGGTTCCGCAATTCGGCCGCGAAGGCGTCAAACTCTTGCGCGCCAAGCCGGGCCGCAATGTCAGCCAGCTGCATTATGCCCGTCAGGGCATCATCACCGAGGAAATGAAATTCATCGCGGCGCGGGAAAATCTCGGCCGTTCCGCCCTGGCCGACGGCAACAGCTTCGGCGCCGCCATTCCCGATTTTGTCACGCCCGAATTTGTCCGCGACGAAATCGCCCGTGGCCGCGCCATCATTCCGGCCAATATCAACCATCCCGAAACGGAGCCGATGATCATCGGCCGCAACTTCCTCACCAAGGTCAACGCCAATATCGGCAACAGCGCGGTGACGAGCGGCGTGGCCGAAGAGGTGGAAAAGCTGGTCTGGTCGATCCGCTGGGGCGCCGACACGGTAATGGACCTTTCCACCGGCCGCCACATCCACACCATCCGCGAATGGATCGTGCGCAATTCGCCGGTGCCGATCGGCACCGTGCCGATCTATCAGGCACTGGAAAAGGTCGGCGGCGTCGCCGAGGACCTGACCTGGGAGATTTACCGCGACACGCTGATCGAGCAATGCGAGCAGGGGGTGGATTATTTCACTGTCCATGCCGGGGTGCGGCTGGCCCATATTCCGCTGACGGCGGAGCGCGTCACCGGCATTGTTTCACGCGGCGGCTCGATCCTGGCCAAATGGTGCCTGGCGCATCACCAGGAAAATTTCCTCTACACGCACTTCGAGGATATCTGCGAAATCCTCAAACAATATGACGTCTCCTTCTCGCTGGGCGACGGCTTACGGCCCGGCTCGACCGCCGATGCCAATGACGCGGCCCAATTCGCCGAGCTCGATACCCTGGGCGAACTCAACAAGATCGCACAGAAGCACGACATCCAGGTGATGATCGAAGGCCCCGGCCATGTCCCGATGCACAAGATCAAGGAAAATATGGACCGGCAGTTGAAGGCGTGTGACGAAGCGCCCTTCTATACCTTGGGACCGCTGACCACCGATGTCGCGCCCGGCTATGACCATATCACCTCGGCCATCGGCGCCGCGATGATCGGCTGGTTCGGCACCGCCATGCTTTGCTATGTCACCCCCAAGGAGCATTTGGGCTTGCCCGACCGTGACGACGTCAAGGCGGGGGTTATCGCCTATCGCATCGCCGCCCATGCCGCCGACCTGGCCAAGGGCCATCCCGGCGCCCGCATCTGGGACGACGCCATGTCCAAGGCGCGTTTTGAATTCCGCTGGCGCGACCAGTTCGCTTTGGCGCTGGATCCCGAAACGGCGCAGCTCTATCACGACGCCACGCTTCCCGCCGACGGCGCCAAGGTGGCGCATTTCTGCTCCATGTGCGGCCCGAAATTCTGCTCCATGAAGATTTCGCAGGAAGTGCGCGATGCCGCCAAGGGCAGCAATGACACGATGAGCACCGCCGAAATCCGCGCCGCCATGGCGAAGAAATCGGAAGAGTTCAAACAGGGCGGCGGGGAGATTTATCTGCAAAAGCCCGCGGCGGGCTGATGGCCCGTGCCTTATGCCTGTTGCTGATTTTGGCGCTGGCACCGCTTCCCGCCGCCGCCCAGATCCAATCCGATTGCCGCGGCACCGGCAGTATCGGCATGGCGGTGATGGCGCAGGACGGCACCATCACCCTGTGGCTGCACTCGCCCGATGGCGCGGAAGGCGTGCTGGCCTATCACAAAAGCGATCCGCAATATGCGCGCATTCTTTCGCATATCGGCGGCATCCGCCCAGGCGAGCACAAATCCGTGCCGCCTTTCTGCTAGACGGCGGTCAGCGGTTGACCCGCCTTAACGGTTGACCCTTTTTAGCGGTTGAAAAGGCTGTGCGGTCCGGTGAGGTCGCTGCTGAACATCAGCTTGACCGCCAGATCGTCGGTCGCCGGCGTTAGTCCGACGCCGACGCCGGCCTCGATGGAAATCGGGTTGCCCGAATAGTCGGCTGTGGCCCAGAGCTGGTGGAACTGGTCGCGGCTGGGCACGAAGCCCCGCAACTGGCCGAAATCGTCATATTCTTCCGCCGCTACCGTCCAGCTGTCGTTCAGCTTGTAGTCCAGCCGGGTCGAAGGCACGAATTCCAGCCCCGCAATGCCGCCCTTGTAACTGTTGTCCACGATGGGATTGAAGGTAATGCTCCAGCCATCGCCAAAGCGCCAGCCGATGATGGGGCGAACCTCGCCGGTATTGACCTGTTGGTCCCATTGTCTCTGGTTCCAGCTGAATTCGAAATTCACCCCGTAATAGAAATCCTTCTGGTCATTGTCCGGCTGCACGAACAAAGCCCGCAGCTTGAAGCCGTTAAAGGTCCAGCCCTGGTTACTGGAGTCGGCGTAAAGTGGCAGATACAGCCCGGCTTCGAACCAGGGCGTCACGCCGTAGGCCCATTCCGTCACGCTGCTATAGGTGTGGTTGTCCACCAGCCCGCCGGAATAATCGGGCATCTTGGTGCCACTGATGGCGTAATTGTTGTGCCAGGTCAGGCCAAGCACGCCTTCCGGCTCGATGTCCCCGGTATAAACCTGGATTTCATCGGTGACGGCCAGGGCCGCGCCGCAGGAAGCCAGCAGATAAGCGGCGGTCAGGCCGAGACGGGCGCGCAGCATGAAAATCCCCTTTTTGGGATTCTCTAACCCGGCGCGCGGCGCGGCACACGCCCTATCATTGCGGATAATTCGCAGTCGCGGATTGATTATTCCCAATCGTGTCCGACTTAGCGCGGCGTCCGGCTGTCCGTCACGGCATGATAGACAATCAGCACGAGAATGGCTCCCAGCACGGCGACGAACATCGACGTAAAGAATCCATGATACTCATAACGAAAGCCGGTCAGCTGGCGGAAAATGAACCCTCCCACCACAGCCCCCAGCAAGCCCAGCGCGGTATTGACCATGCAGCCTTCGCCGCGCCGGTTGACGACCTTGCTGGCGACCCAGCCGGTCAGGGCGCCGAACAGGACCCATCCCAGAACAATCATGTTGAAATTCATCCTCAATGAAACGATACAACTACCATGGTGATGGTGGCCGCCGCCATCACCGCGGTGGACAGCCAACCCATCCCGCCCAGCACCGGGCCGACGGCAAAGCGCCCCATTTTTCGCTTGTTGCCCGCCACCACCATCATCGCCGCCATCATCGGCACCGCGATCACGCCGTTCAGGACCGCGCTCCAGTACAGCGCCTTGATCGGATCAATCGGGGAATAGTCGATTCCCAGGCCCAACAGGACCGCCGCCCCGATCACGGCGTAAAAGCCGCGCGCCTGCCAGGGCATATTATCAAGCCCGGTCTTCCAGCCCCGTGATTCTGCGATGGCATAGCCCGCCGAGCCCGCCAGCACCGGAATCGCCAGCAGCCCGGTGCCGATAATGCCGATGCTGAACAGCCCGAAGGCAAAGCGTCCCGCGATGGGCTCCAGCGCCCTGGCGGCGTCGGCGGCGGTGTTGATGTCGGTGACGCCGTGCTGGTGCAGGGTCGCGGCGGTCGAGATCATGATCGCCAGCGCGATCAGGTTGGACGCCAGCATGCCGCTGATCGTGTCCACCTCGATGCGGGCAATCGCCTCCGGCGCTTCACCCGGTTCCTCCACCAGCGGATGCTCCTCCGGTTTTTGGTCCACTTCCTCCACCTCCTGGGCGCTTTGCCAGAAGAAAAGATAGGGACTGATGGTGGTGCCGAAGATCGCCACAATGGTGGTGGCGGCGTCGTCCGTCAGGCTTGGGTGAAGCCCGATCAAACCGGCGCCGATCGCCGGCCAGTCCAGCTTCAGCATGAACAGCAGCGCGACATAGGCGAACAGGCTGAAGGTCAGAACCATCAGTATCCGCGCATAACGACGGTAAGGGATGAATAGCTGAAGCCCCAGCGACACCAGCGCGAATGCGATGGTGAATTCATGCTGGCCGAAACCGGTCACCAGCTTCGCCGCCTCGCCCATCGCCGCCAAATCGGCGCCGACATTGATGGTGTTTGCCAGGAACAGCAGCGCCATCAGCCCCGTCACCAGCCAGCCCGGCAGCACATCGCCCATATTCTTGGCCAGGCCGTGGCCGGTGACGCGCCCGATCAAGGCGCTCACCAGCTGGATCGCCACCATCAGGGGAAAAGTGAGCAGCAGCGTCCATAGAAGATTAAACCCGAACTGCGCCCCGCCCTGGCTATAAGTGGCGATGCCGCTGGGGTCGTCATCCGCCGCTCCGGTGATCAGGCCGGGCCCCAATTGGCTCAGCAGCGCCACGCCCTTCAGGCGCGCGGGCAGGTCTTTTTGAGGTTCGGCCATGCAGTCCCGTTGGCGATGATTCCGCAGTTAGACAGAGTTCGCCGGCATCGCAAAGGCTGGTTTTCCGGGTTTTTTGTTCCGGCGGCAACCGGCTAAAGGCGATTTCAGGATCGGATTACCCGCCAAAGGCGTATTAAAGAAAGGGAAGGGCCCGCTTTGGAGGTTCACATGAAATATCTTTTTCCCGCGCTGTCCGCTCTGCTTCTGACCGGGGCCGTGCTTGCCGCGCCCGCCGCTGCACAGCCGCAACAGCAATGCCTGCGTCAGAATATGGTGAATGGCTGGAAAGTGGTGAACGACCAGACCCTGATCGTCACCGATCGGGTCGGGCACCAATTCACGGTCTCGCTGGCCAAGGGCTGCCGCGACCTGAAATGGCCGATGCGGCTGGGTTTTTCTGCCGGCACCGGTTTCGGCCTCAGTTGCGTTGGCCGTCATGACTTTCTCTATGTTCCGTCCAATGGCGGCGACGTCTCACAGCGCTGCCTGATTGACGATGTCCAGCCTTATCCCGGCGGCATACCAGCGGGCAAAACGGCGATGAACCAGCGCTGAGAATCGTTGCCGGACAGAAGCCCAACTACGCCAACGGCAAAGCCGGGCCCGTGCTAGAACAGCGACGCAAGGCGATTCCGGGCGGGCAGGGCGGTGCGGGGATATTTCGGCGTCGGAGTGGACGGCATTTCCAAGCCGATGAATCTGGGCAATCTGGTTCGCATCGCCAACGCCTTCGACGCCAGTTTCTTTTTCTCGATTGCGCCAAGCCTGAAATTGTCCGACGCGCAAAGCGACACCAGCCGCGCGCAAGGATCGCTGCCATTTTATTCCTTCGCCGAGCCTTCGGAATTTCGCCTGCCGCTGGGCTGCCGTCTGGTGGGGGTTGAGATCACCGATGACGCGGTGGAGCTGCCGCGCTTCCGCCATCCCCAGCGTTGCGCCTATGTCTTTGGCGCCGAGCGTTTTTCGCTCTCGCCCCGGGTCCTGAAGGCGTGCGAATTCACCGTGAAAATTCCCACCCGTTTTTCGATCAATGTCGGCATGGCGGGGGCCATTGTCCTCTATGACAGGCTGCTGCAATTGGGCGGCTATCCGGCGCGGCCGGTCAAACCCGGCGGCGTCCCGACGCTGCCACCCCTCCACAAATGGGGTGCGCCTCTGGCAAGGCCAAGGGCGGAATAAAAAAATTCCTGCCAGCCCTGCGCTGGTCATTGGGGCCGCCCGCATGTTAGGTGACCCGCCATGACTCCCGCCCTTTCCATCTCCCATCTTCGCAAGGTCTATCGCCGCGGCAATGTCGCGGTGGAGGATATTTCCCTGACCGTGCCGGAAGGGGAATTTTTCGGCTTTCTCGGCCCCAATGGCGCGGGCAAATCCACCACCATTCATTGCGTCACCGGCATCGCCAACCCCACAAGCGGCACCATCGAGATTTTCGGCATAGATGCGGTGAAGAATTACCGCGACGCCCGTCGCCTGGTGGGTCTGTGCCCGCAGGAGTTCAACGTCGATCCCTTCGCCAAGCCCGCTGACATTGTGGACTGGGCGGCCGGCTATTTCGGCCTGAACCGCGCCCAGCGCAAGACGCGCGTTGATTACCTGATGCAGCGCTTCGAACTGACGCCACACCTGAAAAAGTCCTTCCGCGAATTGTCCGGGGGTCTGAAGCGCCGCGTGGTGCTGGCGCGCGCGCTGGTGCACGATCCCAAGCTGATCATCCTGGACGAACCCACCGCCGGTGTCGATGTCGAACTGCGCCGGGTGCTGTGGAATTACCTGACCGAGATCAACCAGGACGGCCGCACCATCCTGCTCACTTCGCATTACCTGGAAGAGGTCGAACGGCTGTGCCGCCAGATCGCCATCGTCAACAAGGGCCGCATTGTGCGCGAAGGCACCAAGGATGAGATGGCCAGTACGCCGGGCAGCCTGGAGCATGCCTATCTGGTCGCCACGGGTGCCGAGCCCGATCATGTCGCGGGAGCATAGATGAGCAACCCTGCGGACCTGCCCAAGATGGGCGTCAACTGGATCGGCCTCTACACCATCGTGCGCCGTGACGTGCAGCGCATGCTGCGCGTGCCCATCCAGGTCTTCATCGGACCCTGGAGTTCGGCGCTGCTGTTCATCTTCGTGTTCGGCTATGTGCTGGGCGGCACAATGCGGACCATTAACGGCCACCGTTATATCGAATTCGTGCTGCCCGGCGTGCTGATGATGAACATCATCACCGCCGCCTTCCTGCAATCCTCTTCGGCAATCTATTTTTCCCGCTTCATCCGCTTTGTGGAAGAGATGCTGGTGGCCCCGCTTTCCTATCTGGAGATGGTGGTAGGCAGCCTGTCCACGGTGGTGATCCGCGCCACCATCACGGGCCTTGGCATCCTTGTGATCGGGCTGTTCTTTCGCGCCACAACCATTCAGTCCTGGCCGCTGTTCATTTTCTGGGTCGTAGCGGTCTCCACCATCTTCGGCCTGGCCGGCATCCTGGTCGGCCTGTGGTCCAAGAGCTTCGAGCAACTGAACATGCCTGTGGTGTTCTTCCTGACACCGCTGTCCATGCTGGGCGGCAGCTTTTTCACCATGAAGATGCTGCCCGACTGGCTGCACTGGGTGCTATGGGCCAATCCGTTCTTCTATTTCATCAACGGCATCCGTGGCGCCATGATCGGCGTCGACGAAGCGCCCCCCGGCCTTTCCATCGGCCTGACCCTGCTGATGATTGCAGGGCTGGGCGGGTGGGTGTGGCGGCTGTACTCGCGTGGTTATGGCCTGAGGGAGTGAGGAGCGGTTGGCCGAAGGCCAACGAAATCGTCCGGCGGACGATTTCGAGCGACGAACGGTCCGTAGCGACAGCGTGCGGACAGCTTGGGCGAGCGGCAGCGGTTGGCCGAAGGCCAGCGCTGGAACACAAGCGAAGGCCAGGCGCGGATAAGGTTTGAGGTCCGCTCCCTAACCCGGTATCTTGCGCCTGCGGCACCACATAAACGCCCGATTTCCATGACAATAAGTGCTATCGGCACGCTGGAGTGTTCATGAATCGCAGTTTTTTCCTGGGTTCCATCGCAGCCCTGATGCTTTTTTCCCCGGCGCTCGCGGACTCGGCCGACGTTCTGGGCGCCTTCAAGAACTGGACTGCCTATTCGACCGGCAGCGGCGACAGCAAGACCTGCTATGCCATGTCCGCGCCCCGCGCCACCGAACCCAAGAATCTCAAGCGCGGCGCTATCTTCCTGATGGTGTCCGACTGGCCGGGCCGCAAGGTCAAGGCCGAGCCGGAAATCGCGCCCGGCTATGCCTACAAGCCTGGCGCGGTGGCGACGCTGGGCATCGGCGGCGACCGCTTCAATTTCTTTTCCCGCAATGACGGTACCAACGGCAGCGCCTGGCTGCAGAATCTCAACGACACCAGCCCGCTCCTCGATGCCATGAACCATGGCGTCTCGGCCGTGGCGATCGGGACCTCGGCGCGCGGCACCAGGACCGTGGACACCTATTCCCTGGCGGGCTTCGGCGATGCGCTCGCCCGGATTCACGCCGCCTGCAATATGTGATGCCCGCGCCCAAGACATCTCTCATCGGCCTCGATGCCGGCGCCATGGCGGCGGCGCTGATCGCCGCGGGCTTCGCCGAAAAATCCGCCAAGATGCGGGTGCGCCAATTGTGGAACTGGATTTATGTCCATGGCGCCCGCGATTTCGCGGTGATGACCAATCTGGCGAAAGACTTCCGCGCCGAAATGGACGCGCATTTCACGCTTGATCGCCCCGAAATCGTCACCGAACAGGTTTCCAGCGACGGCACCCGCAAATGGCTCCTGCGCACCGGGCCGGGGATCGAATTTGAGACCGTCTATATCCCCGAAGCCGAGCGCGGCACGCTCTGCGTTTCCAGCCAGGTCGGCTGCACGCTGACCTGCCGCTTCTGCCACACCGGCACCCAGAAGCTGGTGCGTAACCTTGATCCTGCCGAAATCGTCGGCCAGTTGCTGGTGGCGCGCGATGCCTTGGGCGACTGGCCCAGCACGGCGCCGGGGCGAAAAGTCACCAATGTGGTGATGATGGGCATGGGCGAGCCGCTTTACAATTTCGACAATGTGAAGGCCGCCCTCAAGATCGTCACCGACGGCGACGGGCTGGCGCTCAGCAAGCGCCGCGTCACCCTCTCCACCGCCGGGGTGGTGCCGATGATCGAAAAGGCCGGAAACGAAATCGGCTCCGGCCTGGCAATATCGCTGCACGCGGTGCGCGACGAATTGCGCGACCAGATCGTGCCGCTCAACAAAAAATATCCGCTCAAGGAATTGCTGGATGCCTGCCGCGCCTATCCCGGCGCCTCCAATTCCCGCCGCATCACGTTCGAATATGTGATGCTCAAGGGCGTCAATGACAGCCTGGCCGATGCCCGCGCCCTGGTGAAGCTCCTGGCCGGCATTCCCGCCAAGATCAACCTAATCCCTTTCAATCCCTGGCCGGGCGCGCCTTATGAATGTTCCGACTGGAGCCAGATCGAGAAATTCGCCGAGATCGTCAACAAGGCCGGCTATGCCAGCCCGGTTCGTACCCCGCGCGGCCGGGACATCATGGCCGCCTGCGGCCAGCTCAAATCGCAAAGCATAAAAGAACGCGCTTCAACCCGGTTGGCTGCGGAAAAGCTGGCCTCCACTTCCATGAATGAAGTGCAGTCCGGCCAGCTTGCCCGGATGCCCCATTAAAGGCTGGATTCGAAGCCGTTTCTGCCTATAGTCCCGGCGATTTTCGAAGGGTCGGACATGTCCAGGAAAGACATCAAAAAAGTTGTTCTCGCCTATTCCGGCGGGCTGGATACCTCCGTCATCCTCAAATGGCTGCAGACCGAATATGGCGCCGAAGTCGTCACCTTCACCGCCGATCTGGGGCAGGGGGAGGAGATCGAACCGGCACGGCAAAAAGCCCTGACCCTGGGCATCAAGCCGGAAAACATTTTCATCGAGGATCTGCGTGAGGAATTTGTGCGGGACTTTGTCTTCCCCATGTTCCGCGCCAATGCCCTGTATGAAGGTGTCTATCTGCTGGGCACCTCCATCGCCCGTCCCCTGATCGCCAAGAAGCAAAT
>Ga0302319_10017728_pt1 | contig 13017 bp, 9 predicted proteins | sample Bog_T0_2_FD_203319 | JGI IMG/M metagenome (GOLD analysis project Ga0302319, IMG submission 203319) | Peat permafrost microbial communities from Stordalen Mire near Abisko, Sweden - Bog_T0_2 | ecosystem: Environmental > Terrestrial > Soil > Wetlands > Peat | place: Sweden: Abisko, Stordalen Mire...
TGCCTTCCTTGTCGTCGCTGACAACCCACACATGCCCATGATGAGCTTCAGCCGCCTTCTTAACAACAGAAAGCCCTATGCCAGTGCCTGGAACGCTATCCTTCGACTCCGAGGAACGGTAGAATCTTTCGAATATGCGTTCCCGGTCTTCGATCCGAATCTTCGATCCGAAGTTATGCACGGAGATGAGGGCCTCTGTCCGGCTGGCGCGCGCGGCGACAGCAATCGGCGTTCCTGCCGACGAGTACTTCCGTGCATTGTCGATGTACTGCGTCAGAATCATTGCAAGCAATCCGCGATCCGCGCGCACGGTCAACGAAGGGTCCTCCATGGCAACCTCAATGCTGTTCCTTTCCTCTTCCGCTGGTTGACCGGCCAATACTTCGGACACCACATCGGCCACGGGCACGTCGGCTGTCTTGAGGCCAGATTCTCTCGCTTCGAGCTTGGCGGTTTTCAAAAGCCGCGTGCAGAGCCGGTTCAGTCGGACTGCTTCTCCATCAATCAGTGTCACTAGGTTCAGTTGGGACTCAGTTAGCCCGCCAAGCTCAAGCAATCCTGAACTGGCAGTTTGAACCGCGGTAAGTGGCGTCTTGAGCTCATGGGCGAGCGCATCCATTACCCCAGCGCGCAACTGCTCGCTACTCTTCGCGGTCTCAGCTCTCTCTTCCTTCTCAACCCACTGGTGCCGGTCGATCGCGATCACGGCAAGAGATGCAAGAGCGTCGACCACAAGCGGACTGAGGTTCCCTCGTACGGCCATTGCACCCACAGTCCCTGGGCCGGCTCGCAGGACGCGTTGCCAAGTCTGAGTGCTTGGATCGTCCCGCGATGAATTGCGTAAGTAGCATTCCTTGGCCAAGTCTTCCTCGCCTGAGTTCCAGTCGCCCATCCTGTCTTGGCGGCTCAGGTTCATGTCATACAAGGCCACTGCTTGCAGGTCAAATACTCGATGAATCAAAATCGCCAGTTGCGGACCGGGAGGCCGATGCAGATCCAGCAACAACGAGTTCCGGCTCAACTCATACAGTTGCTCCATCCCCGCGAGATGGCTCTCTGCTTCTTTTGACGCTCGCTTCTCTCGCCCGTGCAAGCTGCTGATTGTGAGCGCCGTCAACTCAAACGTTACCAGCGCTATAAAAACTCCTGGGCCTGAAACCGCGAAACTAAGAATAGGGGGCTCAAAGAAATAGTCGAGCAAGAGCACAGCTAGAATCGACGTGATAGACGCCTGCCAGAAGCCGAAGAACGATGCAACGGCCAACACAACGAGCAGATATAGAAAACCGATGGTGAGTGGATTCACCTCAAGGACGAACCCGCCCCAGGTCAACAAGACCAATACCGCGCAACCCGAAAGGCACTCAACCCATGCGCGGAGCTTCCGCCACGATGTCGTTTGTCTTATTGCAGTCGGCTTTGCCATTCAGCTCGCAGCACCTCTCCGGCTAATCGTGATCCTGAGAACAGCATATTGGCGCTAGCATCAGGAACTTATAAGGAACGGGTGCGTCCCAAGAAAGCATTGTCTCACTCTGGAAGTCAAGAAAATATAAGGAATCTATGATTATAACGTAAGGGAAAGGACGAATAGCTATAACTCCTGCTCCCGCCCTTTCTCCTCGCTGTGCCGTGTTTGCTCCTCACGAACGTCTTGGATCTAGCTGGCTGGTGCAGGTAATGTAGGCGCGGCGAGTTGGCCGTACTTGGATGCTTCGGCCTGAGCCTTGGTGGCCTTGGATAAATCGTAATGGTAAGCCTGGAGCGAGAAGTCCACGGGCCTTGGAGCTTTGGTTCCCATCCAGGTGGAGTCATGTTTCATTTGTGTCCATTCCTGCTTGTCTTGCTCAGCCTTGCGGAGGTATTCGCGTTGCAAGCCGGTATAGTAGTCGGCGAGCGCGGTGTACTGCTCCGAGGTATGCGCATCGCGAATCAATTGCTTCAACTGGCTGTGCGTGTAAGGTGAATTGCTCCCAGGAAGCGAGACCGAGCTCTGCGCGCTTGCCGAGGTTGTAAGTACGATTGAAACAACAGAGAGTGCAAATAGTCTACGAATCATGTGTGACTAACCTCCTATAAACCAGTATGGTTCGCAGCACATGAATGAGGCATGAGGAGAATGATAGGAATTAGTTTAGAGTTAATCGGATTCGGCGCTGCGGAGGAGTTGATCGGACGCCTTACTTAGTAATAGGTTTCTCGCAGCGCCCGCGCGTCCCTCACCAAGCCAAGGAACCTACTCGCTAGCTCACGAATGCGATCTTCTTGACGGAAATGCAAGGCCTCCCTGGGCAGGAGTTCTCCACCCAAGCCAATAGCGGTTGCCCCGGCCTGAATAAAGTCGAACGCTGTCAGCTGATTCACTCCGCCAGTAGCGATGAGCGGGATTTGCGGAAGCGGAACCTTGAGGGCCCGCAGGTATTTAACGCCTCCTATATGCCCGGTAGGAAATATCTTCACAAGGTCCGCACCCGCCTTCCAGGCAGCGATGACTTCCGTCGGAGTCAAAGCTCCAGGCAGCGCGACAACATCGAATTTGTTTGCATAGGCCACCACCTCGGGAACAAAGCCCGGACTGGTCAGGAATCTGGCCCCGGCATCTACACAAGACTGAGCAGCTTCTTCATCCAATACGGTGCCGGCGCCTACCGCCATGTCGGGATAGCGTATGGCTAAGTCGTTAATTACTTCAAGTGCGCCGGGCGTGGTCAAGGTGATTTCGACAACTGGGATCCCCGCCGCGTAGATGGTGTCTGCCGCATATCGCGCAAGTTCACGTGAATTCACACGGACGGATGGTAGAATCCCAAATTCCTCAATACGAGCTCGAGCTTCATGTCTCTTCATTCATTCGACCTTTCCGTCCTGTTCTTCAAAGAATTGAGGGACCTGGCTCTGCGCTTATGCGGCGAGCCTTCACTGAAGCTCCTCATGCCCTAAGGCAAGATTCATTTGTCCCGCAAATGTCAGATAGGAGCCAACTAACTGCACGTAGGCCAGTTGCACAACCCGGTAGTCGCTCTGCGCATTCAGGAAGTCCATCAGCGACGCCGCGCCGTGTTCATAGGAAAAGGTAACGGTGTCGCGCACGCGCGTTGCCTGGTCGCGGTATTTATCCTTGTAAGGCTTGAGAAGGGCGATGTTGCTGCGCAACTGCTCGTAGGTTGAATCCACGTCATCGAAGACCTGGGCCTTGGAGGCATCCGCCGCGCTCCTGCTTCGATCAATATCCAGAAGCGTACGCTTCTTCTCTCCCTGATTACGATCGAAGATGCGGAGCGGAATACTGACGCTGAGCCCTAGAGTTTCTTTGTCGTTTGGGTTGTTGAACGAAGGGTTGTACGTAGCCCATGCGCTTAGTGTCGGGTCGGCGGAACCGTTAGAGATGGCAAGCTTATGATTCGTGTCCGCCTGCTGGATGGTCTGAATCGCTGCTTCAAGATCCGGGCGGTTATCCAGCGCGATTTGATGGTAGTCGTCCAGAGGCTTTAATGCATCGCTCCAGTCGAACGTACCTGTTACATTGAACTTATCGACAGGCGTGCGGTCGTTTAGCAACTGGATGAGTTCGAACTTGGCAGTGCGAAGATTCACCGTTGCCGTCTCAATCTCCGCCTCGTACTGCACGCGCAGCAATTCGATGCGGTCCAAATCGATTTGAGCGATATCCCCCGCTTTGAACCGTGCGCGGCTAATGTCAATAATTTTGTCGTAATATTCAAGGTCGGCTGTTGCCAGATTGAGGACAGCCTTTGCCTCGAGGGTCTGCACGAACATCGATCTTAGTGCGAATACAAGGTTACGTTTCAGATCCTCGTGCTGCGATGCGGAAATCTGCGTCCCTTCCTTGGCGCTCTCCAGGCGCAACTCGCGCTTGTGCTGCCGTTCATGCAGATAGCTGAAAGCTCCTTGATACTGCGTTCCGCTGAGCGGCTGCCACACGCCGGCATGCCGGGCAAGCTGAGTTCCGTCCGTTGCGGCCGTGAACTGCGGATTAGGGCGGAGAAAGGCTGTGATCTCTTCAGCCTTCATCTCTTCCACATTAATTTCATCCGCTCTCAACGCAGGATTCGAGGCCTCGAACTTTGCTTTCACCTGGTCCCATGTGAGCGCCTGCTGCGCACGCATGGAACTCCCAAGGCATGCAATGCCCAATGCGTAACCGCCGATCTTTCTCGTAAAGACAGAAATCGTCTTAGGCTTCAATTGCCACCTCCGGCTTCGGGAGCTTGTCCCCTTCTCGCGCAATCCAGACATACAACGTGGGCAGAAGGAAGATGCTCATCACGAGAGATGCCATGAGTCCCCCCACGATGACAATGGCAAAGGGGCGCTGCGAGTCGGAACCAATGGCGTGGGACATCGCGGCGGGGAGCAGCCCCAGGGTTGCCACCAGCATCGTCATCATGATGGGGCGAAGTCGCAAAACGGCGCCTTCGATCGCAGCGCCTTCGGGAGTGTAGCCTCGGGCTCGAAGCTGATTGATGTATTCAAGCATGATCACGCCCGTTTGAACCGAAACGCCGAACAGCGCCAGGAAGCCGACACCGGAAGATACGCTAAAGAAGGTGTGTGTCGCTAGGAGAGCGAGCAAGCCTCCAGTGGGAGCCATGGCCACATTGAGGATGATCAGCAGCGCCCATTTGAAGGAACGAAACATGGCGTAGAGAATGATGAAGATGAAGAATACTGTCAGGGGCAGGATCAAGAGCAGCTTTGCTTCGGCTCGTTTTTCGCTATCGTATTCTCCCGACCATTCCAGGTGATAGCCACGCGGAAGCTGCACATTTTTCGCGATCTTGGCGATGGACTCTTTGACTGTGGTGCCCAGATCGCGCCCGCGTACCTCAAAGCGGATGGCCACATAGCGGGAACCATCCTCCCGATAGATGTCGTAGGCGTCATCGCGAACCTGGACTTTGGTCACCTGACTCAGCGAGACGCGCTCTCCTGATGGAGAGAGCAGTCGAATATTTTGGATGGCCTCCTTGGTATCGCGATACTGTTTCTGATAGCGCACGACCACGTCGTAGACTGCCTCTCCCTGCAACACCTGGCTCACGGAATTACCGCCGACCGCAGTCTGAATTGCATCTTGTACATCGGCCACATTAATGCCGAACCGCGCAGCCGCCCGACGGTCAACAGTGAGATCGATATTCGGCTGGCCTGTATCGCGTTGAATTCCCAGATCCTTGACCCCGTCGATATCGGACATAACTTCTTTGATCTGCTCGCCCTTTTGTTCGAGAACATCCAGATCAGGCCCGTATAACTTGGCGCACAGCCCGCCTTTGGTGCCGGTCATCGTTTCATCCACGTTGTCCTCAATGGGCTGGGAGAAATTCCAGAATGCCCCTGGGTTTTTCTCCACTTCGCGATCCATCGCGTCAATCAGTTCCTGCTTATTCTGATGAAAGATGGGTCTCCATTGTTCCTTGGGCTTCAAGTCAATGAAGTATTCCGTGTTGCCAAATCCTCCAGTGTCGGTTCCATCGTCAGGCGCCCCGGACTGCGAGACGACCTTGGTGACTTCGGGAAAAGAGGCGAAGATATAGCGGTTCTGCTGGGCGAAGAGAGTGCCTTCCGTCTCGCCTACGCTGTTCGCCATCGCGCCACGCGCCCAGATTGCGCCTTCGTCCAAATGTGGCAGAAACTCAGAGCCAATGACGCCGCTGAACGCCAGGAAAAGAGCGACAGCCAACGAAGCCAGGGCAACGCCGAAGGTGATCCAGCGATTCTCAATCGCCATCTTCACCGCACCCCTGTACCGATCCTTCAGAAACTCCATCACCGGGTTGCGCCATTCCTTGACGCCGTGCGGGAATAGCAGGGCAGCAAGCACAGGCACAAGGAAAATGGAAAACACTATGGCGCCAAGTAGTGCGAAGGCAACGGTCCAGGCCATGGGCCGGAACAAACGCCCTTCGACTCGTTGCAGCGTGAAGATCGGCATGTAGGCGGTGATGATGATGCCAATTGCAAAGAAAACTGGCCGTTGGACCTCATGAGCGGCATCACGGATCATCGCTATCGGTGACTTCATGCTCATCGTAATGCGGCCCGCTTCCGGCGAGATGTTCTTGCCATGATGGCTCAAGTGCCGCATGATGTTTTCCATCATGACGACCGCGCCGTCGACAACCATTCCGAAGTCGAGGGCTCCCAGTGAAATCAGGTTTGCGGGGATATGGCTCAGGTTGAGAAATATAGACGCGAAGAGCAAGGAAAAAGGAATGGTGAGCGCAACGATGAAGGCTCCTCGAACATTGCCGAGAAACAGAAAGAGGATGATCGTTACCAGGATCATTCCCTCGCCGAGGTTGTGCAGCACCGTGTGCAACGTGTAATGAAGCAGATCGCTGCGGTCGAGCATGGGGATGACCTTCACACCCTCGGGCAGGATGTGATTGTTGAGCTCGTCCACTTTCTGGTGAATCCCTTCGATCGTGGGACCTTCTTCGGCCCCCTTGCGCATCAACACGCCGCCCTGAATGACATCGGGCTCATCAACGATTGTCCCGTCCGGACGATGATCGGCTCTGGCCATATGCCCCAGCCGAATCTTGGGGCCCCACTCCACGACCGCGATGTCCTTTACGCGAACTGGAGCCCCATTCGAAGTCGTCAGCACAGTGTTTTCGATATCCTGCACACTACGGAAAAGCCCGAGTGCGCGAACGTTGAGTTGCTGCATGCCCTCTTCGACAAAGCTGCCGCCGGCGTTCACGTTGTTGTTGGATAACTGATTCTCCACCTGGCTGATACTCAAGCCGTAGGAGATGAGCTTATTCGGGTCGACGCGCACCTGGTATTCGCGCTTGGTACCGCCGAAGTCGCTGACGTCCACGACGTTCGGAACTTTTCTGAACTCCTTGTACAGTGTCCAGTCCTCGACGCTCCTCAGATTCATCAGGTCATATGCCGGATTCGTGCTCCGGATCGTGTACCAATAAATCTGGCCGGTCATGCTCCAGTCCGTTCCGATTTGAGGCTGCACGCCCGTCGGCACATTCACCTGCGTCAGCCTTTCCAGCACCTTCTGGCGGTTCCATTCGTCGACCGATTGGTCGTCGAAGATCAGCGTAACCAGGGAAAGACCGAAAATCGATTCCGACCGCACCGTCGTGAGGTGTGGAATCCCAAACATCTGAATCTCAACGGGAACCGAGACTTGCTGTTCCATCTCTTCCGCGGAACGCCCTGACCACTGGCTGATGATGTTCACGTAATTATCGGCGATGTCGGGATAGACCTCGACCGGCATATTGTGAAACGACACTGCCCCCCAGATAAGCAAAAGCGCCCCAATCGCCAGGACCACATACCGGTTATTGAGAGCAAAATCTACAAGATTGCGAATCATGATTTCTTCCTTGGCCTCGAAGCTGAGCGTTATTCGTTGTCGATGACATTCTGGAGATTGATCGCGTTTGTCACGACCTGCTGGCCCGGCTGCAACCCAGATACAATCACTTGCATGTTGTTCGGCAACTGCTCGCCACTGACGACCTCGATCCGCTTAAACTTCCCGTCCACAGGGGTGTAGACCCAATCGCGGTCGTGCAGATGCACGATCGCGGACGCTTGGACAGCCGCATAGTTCTGCTTCCCCTTGCCGAACAAGGTGACAGAGGCAAACATGCCCGGCCGCATCATCTCGCCGGGATTGGCCACTTCAATACGGACCTTCGCTGTGCGGATGTTCGGGTCGAGAATCGAACCGATGTTGCTGATCGTGCCCTTGAGAACCTTGTTCGGATAGGCATTCAGCTTGATCTCGGCAGGTTCCCCGACGCGCACGTTGGCCATATCGTTCTCGTAAACGTCACAGACGATCCAAACGGCGGTCAGGTCCGAAATAGTGAATGGGTTCGGCGTAGAGTAGGCCTGCACCGCCGCCCCGTTCGTCACTTGCTGATCGGTGATCACCCCGGAAGTAGGGGCAATAATATCGACAATTCCTTTTGGATTATCGGGATCGCTGCCGAGCAGGTGAAGATGCTCCGTAGCGGTATCGAGGGTGGTCTTGGCGTCGTCCTCGGCGTCTTGCGCGACCTCCAGGTCTCCCAGTGCTATAGCCCCGTGCTCGTACAGTTGCTTCGCTCGATCCAATTGCTTCCGTGCAAGCAGCTCATCTGAAACGGCCTTGTGGTAGGCGTCGAAGCCTCCCGAGATGTCGTCGCTGCGAACACGCAGCAAGAGCTGGCCTTTTTTTACTGCGTCGCCGAGGCGAGCGCGGATGTCGACAATGCGGCCGGAGGCGAGCGAAATCACCGGAACCGTTCGCGCGATGTCAGGAAATACAGTGCCGGTCACGGACAATTGCGATGGGGCTTGGAATTCGGTCGCTGCTACGATCGGATACTGCTCCGGATGCTCGACCGTGAAGGAGGAGATGTCCACTCCGGAAACCACCTTGGCGGGCGGAGGAGCTTCAGCGTCCGCATTCACCTTATCGCTCTTGCAACCAACAATCGCCAGAGACGCGACCAATACAGTCAGGGCAAGGCCTATTCCAAAACTGATGTTCTTCATAAAAATCTCTCACACCTCTTTTGCGTTTTCGGAGTGTTCAAATACGCGACAATCGTGTATCCTCCGCTGGTGCTGAGAGGCGGTCGCAGCGCGAAGTGCTTCGTTGGTTTGGAGCAGCACCGGAGGTTGAAGGAACCGAGGTGCTGCTCATTGAATTAAGGATTCGTTCAATATCCACAACCCGCGTATCCCACGGACCGGTGGGCTAGAAGCGGACCATAATTGCGATCGTGCTGACGGTTTGATCTCTGCGCAAATCGGGCCACCAGATGGCGCTGGTGTTGGCTCCATTCCCGTTTCCTGCGCCGTAGCATGCGCTTTCGGCTAAGCTAAGACTTCCATAGCCGTAGCCGGATGGAGCTCCACTAGCACAGGCATACTGGCCAGGTTGACCATTGTTGAGCGGAGGACCGCCCGCGAAAGCCGGAGGTGTGATCCCGCCGCGACCAGTCCAATACGGCGTATCTGAGTAGCGATAACCAGTCTCAAGTCGGAAGGTGATGAACTGGCTGGGCATGTAATCGAAGGTGATGGTGCCGTCATGCATCTGAGCGCGGTCGCCACCATTCTCGGTATAGTACGGGGTGCCCGTGATTGCCGTGGCGCCGTTGATGGGAGGCAATAGGGTGAGGTAACGCCCCGGATTGCTCATCTGGCCGCCGCCCAGAGTCACAGCGTAAAGGTCCTTCTTGAACCAGAAGCGTTGGTAGGCCATCCAACCCACAAAGGCCTGCTTTGGCCTGCCATTCTTGCTGTTGTGGCAGTTCACGCCACCGGCGTAGGTTGAACTCGAACCTGTCTCAGGGGAAAGGCCTTTCGGGTCGTATGGACCGGTGGAAGGTCCGCCGCCATACTCGCAACCGGCGTCGCCAGTAATGGTGAATGCTGCCTTGTCAAAGAAGGCGCTGGGCTTGTCGTAATACTTGACCTGCACGCTGTAGTCAGCATGAACGCGCGAGCGGCCAGGATAACCGATATCGTCTTCGCCCAAGCCATAGTTGTTCCAAACGAAATCCAGGTAGGGCGTGGGGCGCCAGAGGATCTGTCCACCGAGTCCAGGCTTGCCGTTGGGACGTGCATAGGTCTGCCAGCCATTGATGATCCAGGGCTCAATCTTCAGCTTCGCGGTTGGGAAATACTGGATACGCAGGCCGTTGAAGAACCACGGCGTATTTGACGAAACAAACGAAGGCTGATAAGTCCAGTTATCGAAGTTGTAGTAGCTGAACAGGCCGATGTATGAAACGAAGATGCCGGCGTCCACGTTGAGACCGTGGGCCACGTCCCAGTGATAGCCTCCCCAAGCCTCGGAAACGTACTTGTACGCGCCTGCTAAATCCCATTGGCCGCGACTCGGACTGGCGTCATTACGAACCGTGGTTGTAGCGAACAGGCCATTCATAGTCAGGATACGCCCGCGTACATTGTTGATGCGGATATCGCCGCCCATGCTGATCTGTTCAAGCTGCCACTCGTCAGAGCGAAACGTCTCGGTCGATCCGCCCAAGCTATCGTCGTGGGGATGGTTGTAATCGAGCGTATAGTTTGCGTCGGCGCGGAATTCCGGCGTGAAGTACTTGGTGCTCATCGGGCTGTCAACCGCATGACCATTGCTGTTGAGCCAGGTCCAGTCACCGGGGAATGGTTCCCCCTTTTTCGTGATCTGTGCATCGATCTCGGGCGGCGCCGGTGCCGCCACAGGGGCTTGTGCGGGAGCAGCTTGCATCTCTGGTATTGAGCTGCTCGAGCTGCCACCGACAGCTTCTCCTTCTGCTGTGCGCAGGGCGTTGGCGTCACCTTCGGCTTCAGCGGCGCCGTTCTTTGACTTCAGTTCGGCTTCAAGCTGCGCAATTCGCGCTTTCATCTCTGCAAGTTCTTTGATGACCGCATTATTGTTCAGCGGCACAGCAACGGGAGCAGGCGCCGGGGTGGCTGCGCCTGAAGTAGGCGGCGCGGTGGCGGTTCCCGCGGTTGCAGCAGTTGCGGAATCCGCCGTTGCCGGGGGCGCAGTGCCGAAACCGATTCCAGATTCCCTGGTAGCTGCGAGTTCAGTGAGACCTATTCGGACCGGGGACCCTGAATTCGGGGCGCTCGGTAGTGGGCTCGTGGGGGACGCCGAAGCCAAGCTTTGGGCTTGACACGCAATCTGCAAAGCGAACCCGCAGATTGAAAATCCTATTATGATAGGGGTTTTGAACCCTTGTTTCATAGTTATCCGACCTCCTCGACGACGAATGTCGCCTGGCTAACTTACGTTGGCTCTCACTGAGGAACAGTTAAATGACGGTTTTGGTCTTCCTCATCTCAATTGTTATGCGAAGCGACATAAAGGAATCGCAAAGAATACACAGTTACTTCAACAGGATTGTGGAGCATCGCGTCTATCTGGCATGGCTTTCCATATGCCGTTGGCCACGGTTTTTGCTCAGAGCCGATAGGCATTTCAATCGACTGTACTTGGTAAGTTATAAAGAGGCCGTATGGGTTTTTGAGAAAGTTATAAGCGTTGCGTGAGTTAGACATGAGGAAGCCATAAATACCGGTCCGCTTAGTTGGTTATCGTCCATGTTAGGTTCCGCTGCTTGACAATGTAAGAAGCATAGGACGACCGCACGGCTCAATATCTTTATTCAATCCTTATTCTTTCTTCTGTAGCTTGGTAATCGGACTTGGCACCTCCCTAAACTACCGAGGAGAGAAGGAGCCGCCTGTACTTATAAGGAAGCATTCGCTGAACAGCCTTGGTGAGCAGCAAAACGATCAGTGAAATCGAAGAACGGATCGGAGAATCGAATGGATCACGGCAAATACGCATGTGTTCTTCTGGCGCTGGCGGCCATCGCCGCAGGAGCGCACGAGGCGGTTCTTTCTGGCAGGCAGGTTCATCAGGCTCCCGATAAGGATGGCGTGTATTACTCGGGCCCAGAGGTCACCGCACCTCGTCTGCTTAGCACCGTATATGTGACCTACCCTGAGGGCGTGTCCGCTAAAGAAGTTCAGGGCATGACCGTGCTGGCCATGGTAATTGACCCCAACGGCACCCCTGCACACATTCAGGTACTGCACAAGCACGGCGACGCCTTCGATCGAACCTCCATAGCGGCAGTCAAGCAATCCGTTTTTGAACCAGGCAGACTGGGGGACAAGCCCGTTCCCGTCTGGATCGATGTGAGAGTTGTCTTCCACGCCAACCGCAGCCAGGCCGTTCCTCAGATCCTCATCACAGAGAGAGATCTGCCGCTACCGGACGCCTCGCAATTTGAAGACAAGCATCACAACCCACTCTCGTACACAGCGCCCATCCCCATCCACACGGTTGACGCGGACTTCGTTGACCCCTTTGCGAAAAACCCATATGTGCAGGTGGCCATCGTTTCGGTCTCGGTGGGCGAAGACGGATTGCCGAAGGAGGTGCGCGTTAAACGCGGCCTCGGGTTTGGATTGGACAAGAAGGCCGAGGCCGCTGTCTGGCGATACAAATTCTTGCCCGCTACCAGAAAGGGCAGGCCGATTGCAGCGACCAGAGAGGTATTGGTCGATTTCGCAAAGTTCTGATTCTTGGTGTGCAGTTGACCGGTCCACCAGCACAGCTTTCTTTTCCATGGGTGTTCCAAAACGGGCAGGTGGATTGGTCCTGATGTCTATGGTGTATAACTGCTGGTTGGCTCATCCATGCCTCCGATGTGAGGTTGAGCATCCGCGTGGCATTGATCCGCGGTGCGCTCGAATCTCCAGTCGCAGTTCTTCCGGGAGCGCCTTTCTTTCCTTGAGACGCTTGAAGAACCGTTCGAGGAGACTGACCACAGCCACGTCCGCATGGAAGCCAAACGAACTGCAATGGAAACTGGCAATCATGGCCGGGATCCGTCCGGGTGAGATTTTCGCGCTCACTTGGGGCCGTCTGACAACAACCTATGTGGACATTCGTCAGAGGGTCTACCGAGGCACTATCGATACACCCAAAACGGGTATCACGAACATTGTCCTAGCACACTCTGAGGAGTATTGTCCGCCGAAGAGCGATGCCCTCATCGATGTCGTCCGCGAGTACTTTTTTGACTCCTAGCTTCAGTCCTGCGCCCACGGAGCAGATACTGGAGTTTTTAGTTGTTGGTCAAACGGAGAGCAATCCAGGTTCGAGGTTCTAAGCTGACGCTACAGTCGGCTATGAGGTCGTCGTCGGCAGATTAGTCCTGACTAGTCGGCTTAACCGAACGAAATCTCAAGACCTGCCCGCCAGTGAATGTCGCCACAACGGATGCCTTTTTTCGTGGTGCTTCCTCCCGCCCGCGATTATCGCGACGAACCGTCAGTAGTTGCGTGCCCATCGTGTGCTTCGATACGTCAGCAATTCGCTATGTTCACTCAACGACTCCAGTCTTCGAGTGGCTCATGCCAGATCGGGTTTTCAAACAAGGCACCGCGGTCAATCCATCGATAGGCGACAAATCCGGCAAGCACCAGCACTGCCAGCAAGAC
>Ga0302319_10017730_pt1 | contig 13016 bp, 10 predicted proteins | sample Bog_T0_2_FD_203319 | JGI IMG/M metagenome (GOLD analysis project Ga0302319, IMG submission 203319) | Peat permafrost microbial communities from Stordalen Mire near Abisko, Sweden - Bog_T0_2 | ecosystem: Environmental > Terrestrial > Soil > Wetlands > Peat | place: Sweden: Abisko, Stordalen Mire...
AGTCCAACGGCAGTGTATCCCTCAGAGAGCGGGCCCAACACCTCACCCATTTTGAACGCTTGCACGCCGCTCCCTGAGAGATACACTGCTTGGCGTTAGCATGGGTCGGAAAGCGGTAATGCCGGGTGCGGGTTGTGGGAAATACAAATTGCATTGGTGTCCTTAAGTTTAAGGTTCGATCGAATCAAACGATGGCGGCGCTTGTTTCGAATCTTTTCCCCAGGGTGAGGGTTGGCTCCCGAGATGAAAGTCCAAGGTGGCCCCTTTGGCCAAATCCTGCCATTTAATCCAGGGGCTCGCGTAACTGCGTCCGTTCAGCTTCAGGTTCTGGACATAAAAAACATCGGGTGATGACTGTTCTCCGAGGATTTGAATCGACTTACCATTTTCCAAAAAAATGGTCGTTTTTGAAAACAACGGAGTGCCAACCGCAAATCCGGCCACACCGGGGATTTCGGGATAAAGACCGAGCGCAGAAAAAACATACCACGAGGACAACGAACCAGCGTCATCGTTGCCCGGCAATCCATTTGGTTTACTGGTGAACAAATCATTTTGAATCCGGCGCACGACTGCCTGGGTGCGCCACGGAGCGCCTGCAAAATCATAAATCCACGGTGTTTCCTCACACGGCTCATTACCCATGTAGGCCGTCTCGCCGCTAAAGGGACTTGTATTTAATTGCTGGAAAAAACGGTCCAGCCGCCCAACGGCCTCGTCATTGCCGCCCATTTTGTCAATCAATCCGCGCAGGTTGAAATTCACCATCCAGACATATTGCGCCGCCGTACCTTCGACAAAGCCTTCGTTTGAACCGGGCGAAAACTTCGTTCCAAATGTTCCGTTGGCCTTCCGTGGACGGATGTATCCGGTGTCAGTGTCAAAAAGATGTTTCCAATTCTGGGCCCGTTTCAGATAGATCGCATATTTCTCTCCATCGCCAAGGGCCTTCGCAAATTGCGCCAGGGCAAAATCGCTATTGCAATACTCCAGGGTAACGGCGGCTTCATCCGGCACATAACCCAAAGCCAGGTAGGTCTTCAAACTTTCGCGCACAGTGGCCCGGTCGGAAGTCGCGGCCGGATCCGACGCACCTTTGTTCATCGCCGCCAACGCGGCCAAGGTGTCAAAATGGGTTGCGCCAAACCCGTAAGCCGCGGCGATGATCGCATCATCACCATCGCCGCACATGCCGCCGGAATTCCGGTTAACCTGCTGCCAGCGGGGCAGACCACCGCCATTGGTCCGGACGCTCGCGTCCTGTTCCGCGTAATTCACCAGCGACTGCGCGATGTCGCTGCTTTCTTTGGGCGACAACATGGCGATCAGCGGAGCGTAGGAACGCCATTGATCCCAGGCCGGAATATTTTGATATTGATGCCGACCTGTGCCAACGCGATGAATCTGTCCGTCCATGCCGGGATATTCGCCATTGTCATCCTCCAGCACATTTGGATGCATGAAACAGTGGTAAAACGCCGTGTAGAAGGTCTGCCGCTGTTCGCCGGTGCCGCCGCGTACTTGAATTCGATTCAAATCGGTGTTCCAGGCCGCATCCGCTTTCTGCCGGACGGCGCCAAAATCCCACGTTGGATTTTCGGCCGCCAGATTTGCCCTGGCATTTTCGACGCTGACATAGGAAATCCCGACGCGCACCTGCACCAGCGAATTGGTTGCCGTATCAAAAGACAAAATTGCCCCGCATGATTTGCCCTCCGCCGACGTTTCTTCGCGAACGGCGTCCGCGTCCCAAATGCCCGCACTTTTAAACGGCCGATCAAACTGGGCGGCGAAAAAAAGCGTGTACGCGCGACCTTCCCCGCTGATGTGTCCATGGTGAAAACCAGTGACTTCGTTGTTGCTGATCGAAATGGAGCTGTCCGCGCGAATGAGCAACGTTCCCGCCGATCCAACCGGGAACATAAATTGAGCCATACCCGTGCGCGGAGTGGCCGTCAAGACAGTGGTGATTCCGTTATCGAGTGTGACCCGGTAATAGCCTGCGCAGGTGAATTCATTCGTGTGTGAAAAGGTGGCGGCATAATGGCCCCAGTTGGTTCCCGGCGAACCGTCGATTGTCCCCGTAACCGGCATGAATGGAACATCTTTCAAACAGGGAACACCGCGTCCGCTGAAGTGGGTCAGGCTGAATTCCTCGATGGCGCCGTCGGGATACCAATAGCCACCGGCAATGCGCTTTTGATGTGTCGTGTCGGGACTCCAGGCCAGCATTCCACGCGGACAAACCGCTCCCGGAAACACATTTCCCGTATCGAATGCATAGTCCACTTTGCTGAAGGGATTCGGATCCGTTCCAATAAATGGATTCACCAAGGGAGTCAAAGCCATCTCCTGTGCCGCGATCACCTGAGCCGTCACCGCTGCGGTGAACCCAAGGATGGCTGCGTAAAATGGTCTCATTTTATTTTTAATAATACGTCAAAACGGGGCACGATGAATGTCTCATGTCACTTTGAACTCTTCCTGCGAACCTTCAGGCCAGAGCACCTTGTAACGGTCACCTTCGACCTCGCGGTAAGCTGCCGTGAAGGTGTTCAATTGCCGCTGCTGCAACACTGTCCTGGCCCGCCCAAAAGCGGCGGCTGGGTCAGAAGTAAATATGAAAATATTGTACTCGCCGGAACCAATGTCGTGACCGTCAACGTCCGCCGAATCTCCCAGGTGCACAATCAATTCATCCTCCAAGGCAACCATCGCTTCAAAATCTTGCAGTGAATCACCGCGAAACTGTAGAACCAGCTGATAACGCGCGGCGGGGTCAAGCTTCACGCCTGTCGCTGCCTTGGCTAATTTGACGGCATTCCTTTTTGGTGGCTTGGTGCTACGGCGGAGTTTTCGCATGGCAGCAAGCGTTAGTTGACGCAATGGCTGATCGTCTAACTTGCCGCCGCATGAAGGACAAATGAATCGTTTGATATGCAGCCAACTCAAGCTCTGTGTCTGGGGATTGCCACAGGCGGTGCATTTCGTGTTGAAAATCCTTGTCGCGTTGGTTCGCAAAATACCTGTCGCAACCTCGGTCGCAAACCGCTTAATGTCTTCGGTGACACTCATATTGATGGCAGCGGCGTAAATAATGCTAAATTAGAAGACGCCGCCAAACTCAATTTTCCGACAGCGCTGACATGATGATGACGATTGAAGCAAACGGCAAACATCCCCACTGTTCAACAGGTGTATCAGTGTTCATAGGTTAGGCCGAGCGACAAATGCCGAGCCACCGGCAACCAGTGACGCGTTTAGTCACGGGCGTTTCCGATTGACCTAACGTGCCGCTGTCGGCTGGCTCGGGCGACTTGATAGGTGTTTTGTTCGCTGTTCGGCTGCGGCAAAATGCCAGCAAAACGATGACAATGCCAAGGATGGTGCCATAGATGACCGGCGCCTCCATGCCCATTCTCCATACGTAGAAAAACCAGCAGGAGACGCCGTTAAAATGAGCGAGGATGAAAGCAAAAGCGCAAATCAGCGCGGCCATCCTGGGAAGTTTGGAAACCAATAGGAATGCGCCCCAAGCGTAACCCACGTCATAAAGAAAAAACGCCCACCAGCCATAACCCAAAAACAATCGGCTTACGGCATTGCCCTCATGCATTGTTTCCGGATGGTGCCAATAGCTGCCTGGTTGTCCAATCAGCGTGGCGGTCAAATCCGAGAAAATCATGATAACCACGAGCCAACGCAATCGTTCGATGGCTGGATCAATGTTTTCAGCTTCCGGGAAGGCAGTGAAAGCCAGGACCGCACCCAGCACAATGCCGTAAATTAATGGACCGGCCACGCCTAAATGCCAACGCACCGCCAGCCAGTTGGAGGCACCAAAATAATGACCTAAAATAAAAGAGAAAATGGCAATCATTGCGACCGTTCTTGGAACAATCGAAACGATTAAACATGCGATTGCAAAGTAAACTATGCAGGCGGGGAGATAAGCCTGCCAGCCATGGCCCAAGAAAAACTCAAAAGTGTGATTGGTTTTGTTTTGGATGGATAATCCATCGCCGCGAATGGCCGTTTCCGGGTGATGCCAAAAACTCTCTGGCTGACCAAAAAGCGTGTTGAACAGGCTAAAAAGCATCACGGCCATCATGGCCCAGCGAAGCCGCTTAACGATTGGGTCGTCGGTGAATTTAATCAGAGCCATAACTTTGTCGGTTGATAAACGGAAACACCCAACGAAAAAAGCTGGGCCATCGCCGAGTCTCTGTGGATAGCCACCAAGGCTGTATCCCGACTTGTAGGGAAACAGCAATGTCCCCGCCCGTCGGCATTGCTTTAGGGGATTGGCTGGGAGGTAAGCCCATGGGATTACGGCTTCATGCGTTTGTAAGTCACCGAGTAAAGCTTGGTGCCGGCAACGCTCCTAAATTCTGAGGGGCGTTTCGCACCCGAAAGATCGTAGCAAATACGAAGTGTATCGTTGGTCAGCTCATAAATTGCCGGAAACACCTTGCTTCGGTTCGGGCCTTCGACGCCGGTGATGGTCATGGCCTTGGGTTGAGCGTTGGGGTCAAGTACATAGGTGCCACGGTCAGGTTCATTTCCAACAAATACTTCATATTTACCTTTTTCCATCTTCAGACTAATTATTTGCATTACGGACTCATCCATTGGCTGGCCAGCTAATATCGCTATCGTCGGTTTCCATTTCCCCTGGATTAATTTGGCGTCGCCAGACGAGTCCGAGTCGCCCGCAAACATGGTCCACGGGACAGTGAGCAGCAATAAACAGAGGATATGTTTCATACATTATATCTTGTTTGTGTTAGATTACCAAAAGCTTGGAAAGTCTGCCCATGAGAATAAGCTGGGCCGCCGCCGAGCCATTGCGGACGGCCGCCAGACGTGAATCCCGACTTCCAGGAAAACAGCAGCATCCCGACCCGTTGGAATTGGTTCCGGTGACTTATTAGGCATCATGTCATGTTGGAGACCAAAATCCCGGTCTGATCAAAACATCAACCCGGTGTGCTGGCCAAAAGAAAACCACGAATCGCTTGTCGTCAAGTGCCTCGCAGCGCGTCACAGGATTGATATAGCTCTCAATGCGAACGTGCCTTTCGGGTGGTCCGGCCAGGATCGGATGAACCAGCACGAAGTATGCGCCGAAATAAACAGCGACGCACGCTGCTATCACGAGTGTATTCTTTTTTGGGGTTGGTTTATTTTTCACAAGGGTGAGTGACCATCGGTTCGTTGGATTCATTCCTTTTATCTCACAAGCTGATTTTGTGCAAGTGTTTGATAATCAAAAAAGCTCAATTGGATCGGCGACCATCGATTCGTTGATTTCGCTAATTGGTCAGCTTTCGACAAAACAGGCGCGGACGGTCTATCCTACGGAGGTGAAGAGGTCCGCCGCCCCCCCAAGACGGTAATCTATTGGAGGATAAAACCAGCCACGGTGTGGCTGGCTAATATCCTGTTGTGCTTTCAGCACGAAGAAGTCGGACCGCTTCGCGTGAATTAGCAGTTCGGGTTAAAATTTAGAACCCAGCCTTCAGCCTTTAGCTCTGTTTTAGGTGGTGGCCCTCCGCACCGAGTGGGGCAAAATAACAAAATGTTTATCTGCTTTGTTACCTAAAAGTAACAAACCCGGTCTGGACACGCTCACGTTCCCTTGCATGATGATATCAGGAGCCACAAAGCAATACCGCAGCTGTCCAAACGTCCAACCACAAATAAACAAAACAAGAAAGAAGGATTCTTATGAATATTCAAGTGGGATTAGTTGATACGACCGGCAAATTGAATCCGGATTTGGTTCAATCCGTCGCGGCCGCCCTAAACATTCAGGTGATGCAAGATTTGCCCCAGTTTTGGAACGTCCAGGCGAGCGTGATTTATCTGCCTCACGCAAGCAAGTTACCGGCCGGAGTCTGGCCGGTCCGACTGGTGGGCAGTCTGCCGCCCGGCGAAGGCGGTGTGCATATGGACGAGCATAACCAACCGTATTCCAAGGTAATTGCCACCCCGAAAAGCGACGAATGGACCATCGACGCCAGTCATGAAACGATAGAAATGCTGGTGGATCCCTACGGGAACCGGCTCCAATCATCCACCGCGATTGCCATTTCCGGCAACGGGGTCAAGGATACGACCGGACAATTTAATTATCTCGTCGAAGCTTGCGATCCATGCGAGGCCGATAAATATGCCTACTCCATCCAAGGAGTGGCGGTGTCTGATTTCATTACCCCGCATTTTTACGATAGCATCGCGACGACCGGCACGAGATACAGTTTCACGGGTGCCGTGGGATATCCCCGGAATCTGCTGCCCGGCGGGTACATCTCGTTCGTGAACATGGAAACCAATGAATGGCAGCAGATCTTATGGGTGAATCCCGGTCCGCCCACGCTGAATAATCTTGGTCCTGCACCCCAGGGAACAAGTTTGCGGGTCTGGGTTGATTCTGAAATGTCGAAATACAAGGAAAAGACAAAATTCAAACGTAAACTTAATTCGACTCTGATGAAGTCAACCGAGAAACATCGGGCCAAGTTGCTGGAAATTGCGATCAATCGCGCCAAGTCCTACGAGTAAATAAAGCGAAGACGTTTGCGCGAGATCTCAAATAATTTATTTTATTTAACCCATGAAAACCCCGAAAAAAGTAAAGGCGAATTTGAAAGTCGCGGCAAAAGGTGCCACCAAAGCGCATTTAAAGGGTGTCACGCCGCCGTCCGGCTCGATTTCCACTGGCCGCGGCGCTGCGGCTGTCCCTGCCCCTGCCACCGTCCTCCGGCAATATGCTGAACCCAGGTTCGTTCCGCTACTGCCGGGTCAGTTGCCGGACGGGGAAGTGGATCAGTACACCGCCGCCAACCAGTTCGACAGTCAGCACGGGACTTTGCGCAATCTTCCGCCTCGGAGTCCCACTGCGCCGGATTTTATGAATCTGTCGGATGTGCTGGGAACGGAAGCCGTAGACCAAATCACGGCGGGCGGGCAGTTGGTTTTTCATTCGGTTGGCGATACAGGTGCGGATAAAGAAACGCGGGTGGTGGCCGAGGCGGATGTGGCGAGTGCCATGGTGAATGATCTGCAGGCCGCCAGCGTCGCTGAAAAGCCTGCCTTTTTCTATCATCTCGGGGATGTCGTTTACGAATTCGGGCAGCCCGATTGTTATTATGCCCAATTCTACGAACCTTATTGCCTGTATGATGCGCCGGTCTTTGCCATTCCCGGCAATCACGATGGCATGATCTGGGCGGAAACCCAGACTTCCCTGGCGGCTTTTCTCGCCAATTTTTGCGCGCCGGTGGTCGGACATGCCGAAAACGCCTCGAGTTTGCATCGGACCACGATGAACCAGCCTGGTGTGTATTTTACCTTGGAAGCGCCATTCGCCAGTATCGTGGGGTTGTACAGTAATACGTCGGACAAAGGGCCCGGGGTCATTTCCACGCCCGATCCGGTGGGGCCGGCCTCCGCCGTGGGCCAAGAGCAGAAGAATTTCCTCATCCGGGAGGTCAAGCGGCTGGCCGCAGCCCGGGCCGCCGGCCAACCCAAGGCCTTCATCCTGGCCCTTCATCACCCTTCTTATAAAGGTTCGGATACGAGTGTGCAGGGATTATGCAACGATTTGGACAGCGCCTTTACCGCGGGCGGTCTTTGGCCTGACTTGGTGATTTGCGGTCATGAACATGATTATGCCCGTTACACGCGCACCGTTAATGGCAGACAGATTCCGTATGTGATCGCCGGCTGCGGTGGTTACAACCTTGCCATGACCTCAGCGGCCAGCGATCCGACGGTGAAGGTGCCGCAACAGTTGGCGCAGAACAATCCGACCTTGCGGGCTTACATCAATGCGTTTGGTTATTTAAAAATCAAAGTTAACAGTAGTAAGCTGGCGGTTGTTTTCAATTCCACGGACCCGGCGTATGGTCACGCCGCGGATTCCGTGGTGGTTGATCTCAGCACGCATCAGGTGTCGGAAGGTTCCAAAGGGGTGGAACCACTGTAGCTTCTTGCTGAGGGACACCACTAAACACAATTCTAAATTCTAAATTCTGAATGCTAAATTAAGGCCAAAGTCTTAACCGCGAAGTGTGCCGAACCTCGGCTTGGCATGCTACCTCCCAGACGCCAATTAACGTGAATTGGTTGGATTTTTTCTTCTCACCTGTTTTGGTGATGTGCGCCGTCCCGGTTAGGGTATATGCTGAGGGACTCAAAATAATGCTAAATTTTAAATCGCCATGCGGAGGTCGACCGGGCGAACCAGTGCTAAATTCTGAATTCTAAATGTTAAATTCTTTGCAGAGGGTCCCTGTGCTAAATATTGATTGGTTCCGCCGTCCCTTCAGGACGGACATTTTTTCCGAATTTAACCAGTCACTTTGTGGCTGGCTAATATCCTTGTGTGCCTTCAGCACGGAACGACCGGACGCCTGCTGGGCATGGCAGCGCAATGTCACTGCCAGGTTTTGGCGTTCGCTGTAATCCTGTAACTCATGTTAATCCTGTCAGAAAAAGTGGCCTATCAGTGGGTAGGGTCATCGCGTTGCGATGACCGGACGGCGCGGCGCACCATCCCTGCCAATATTTGCATTTGTCTGTTCATCTTGCTGGGGCTGGCGGCGACGGTGCAGGGGCAGCTGGCGGTGGTGAATGGTGACTTTAGCGATCTTGCCGGACTGACCCAGGGCAACGATGGCTGGTATTCCGGGTTGCCTAAGGGATGGGCGGGTTCGGTTGGGACGTATGCGGTCAATATCAAGGAAGGCGCGACGCCGCCGATTTGTAATCCATCCCAGTTGGGCCAACTGCGTCAGGCGGTCGGCACCTTGGATAAAACGGCGGATGTCGTTTTGACCTTTGATGTCTCAAACATTTTCAATGGCGAGACGGTATTGACGGCGTCCATTTTGGATGGCGATCAGCATCCGCTCGCGAGCGGTGAATTCACCGATGGAACCGGACAAACGCTGGTGGCGAAGCGCGTGCCCGCCGGCACGGCGATCTCCATTGCTTTCCAAGCCAGCCTATCCACACCCGCACTCGATAATGTTTCGGTGGCGGTCCGGGATCCGGATTCCATCGCGGCGGCTGTGGCCGCAGCGTCTACAGTTGCCGAACCTTCCATCACGGTCGCTGCTTATTATTATCCCGGGACGCATCCGGATCCGCGTTGGGATAAGAACAAATATCCGGGCTTCACGGAGTGGGACGAGATCAAGGCCGCCAAGCCGCGTTTTCCCGGTCATATCCAGCCCAAACCACCGGTTTGGGGCTACCAAAATGAGGCAAAGCCCGAGGTCATGGCGCAGAAAATCGATGCGGCCGCCAAGTACGGGGTAAACGCCTTCATCTTTGATTGGTATTATTACAACGACGGGCCTTATCTCGATGATGCGCTGGACCAAGGTTTTTTGCACGCGACCAACAATGCCAAGGTGAAGTTCGCCCTGATGTGGGCAAACCATGATTGGTATGATATTCAGGGTTATAATCCAGCTGATAATAACCTGAAGCTGTTGTACCCGGGCAAGGTCACGCCGGGGACCTGGGACAAAATCTGCGATCTGGTCATTGTCAAATATTTCAAACATCCGAGCTACTGGCTCGTGGATGGCAAGCCGTATTTCTCCATTTACGAAATGAGCCAATTCCTGGACAGCTTTGGCTCGATTGAAAGCGCCCGGGCCGCGCTCGATCGATTCCGGGCCAAGGTCCGCGCCGCCGGTTTCCTCGGTCTGCATGTCAATGCGATCGTCTGGGGCGAGCCGAATCTGCCCGGCGGCAAAACTCCGCCCGGCTGGCCCAAACTTTGCCGCGAGCTCGCGCTGGACAGCTTGACGAGCTACACGTGGGTGCATCATGGTGCCCTGAACAACGATACTTTTCCGGTATCCGATTATCTCTGGGGGCGCCGGAAATATTTGTCGTTTTGGGCGCATGCCCGAACGGATTATTCCATCCCCTATTTCCCCAACGCGATGGTGAATTGGGACAATAGTCCGCGTGCGGCGGCGGATGCAGATTGGAGTCATCCGGCGGCGCCGGTCGTGAATTCGGTGGTCACCGGAAACACGCCGGCGGCGTTTAAACAATCGCTGGAGATTATCAAGCGACGGTTGCTGGCCGCGCCGACGGAGCCGAAAATCATTACGATCAATGCCTGGAATGAGTGGCCCGAGGGCAGCTGTCTGGAGCCGATGCAACAATATGGTTATGGTTATCTGGAGGCGGTCAGAGCAGTTTTTCAAAAGGGCGAAGAATTTCAACCGCGAATGGACGCGAATGGACGCTAAGGTGGGGACAGTGTGCTACTATTGAGTTTTCAACACATCGTTAAAAGGTTTTTCAAGACATGGGTGACAGTTTCTCCCATACACATGGGATACAGTTTTTTTGTGCCAAGAGTACTGAATGGGTTGGTGGAAGTATCATCGCCCGCCCTCACCCAATCTCTCTCCCCCGAGGCAAGGGTTAACTACCTTTGTCGACCATGGATTTGTTGTAAGCGCAATCAACAATCCAGCCGGTGGTATAATCCAAACCGCTCTGCGCGATGCTTACTCACAACAAAGGAGAGGGCGATGCGAGGCTGACGGCGAGGGTCAAACCATATATTCAATAGCGATTAAGTTTTCCCGGTGGCCCTGACGCAGTCAGTCAGTCGGGGACGAGTTTGCGGAGGTCGGGCGGGAGCCACCAGCGGAGGAGGGGTCCGGTCATGGCGGTGGTCACCAGGGCCATGATGACGAGCATGGTGAACAGCGCGGGGGTCAGCAGCCTGAGATCCAGGCCGACGTCGATGGCGATCAAAGCCATGAGGGCGCGGGTGTTCATCAGGGCGGCGAGGCAGCCGGCTTCGCGCGGTGATTGTCCGGTAATGCGGGCGCCGACATAACAGCCGCCCAGTTTGCCCACTACCGCCGCAATCAGAATAACGCCGCAGGCGAGCCAGGCTTCGGGTGTTTGCAACGACCCGATCCGGGTGTTAAGGCCGGTGTTGGTGAAAAAGATCGGGACGAAGGCAACCAGGACGACTCCGGAGAAACGGTCGCGCCAGGCTTTGACGATGCCGGGTTCCTGGTGCAAACAGACGCCGAACATGAAGGCGCCGAAGATGACAAATATCCCCAGATAATGGGTCGCCAGACAACTTGCAAAGAGGCACAGCAACAAAACAGCGAGAAAGCCATTAGACATGCCGGCCGCAGGCACGGGCTGGCCGTTGCCTGCTGGCGCAGGCGCCGGCGTGATTGCACCGGACTTTTCAAAAACTCCATTACCTACCGCAGGTGCGGGCGGGGAACTAATGTTTCCGTTGTCACCTCTGCCATTGCCGTTGAGTGCAGACGATGTCTGCTGCCAATGCTTGCGGAGGGCGGGGCCGATGACTTTTTGCAGGAACAGAAAGAAAGCAATGATGCCGGCGATTTGGGCGAACAGATGCCATACGTTGAAATCAGCAGTGACGAGTGCGGTCGCAACGCCGAGCAGGATCCAGCCGATGACGTCGTCGATGGCGGCGGTGCTGACAGCGGCGGCGCCCAGGGCAGTGCGCTCCAATCGCATTTCCAACAATATCCGGCCCATGATTGGGAGGGCGCTAATCATTAAAGTGATGCAAATGAACAGGAGGAAGCCGAATCGCGGGGTGTCGGGCGCGAAGGTGCGGTGCAGCCAGGGGCCGATGGCGAGTCCGCCCAGGGCGGGGGTGAGGATGCCCAGGGCTGACACCATCGTGATGGTGCGCGAGCGGGTGCGCAGATGGCCAAAGTCAAATTCCATTCCGACCTGGAACAACAGAAAGATGAGGCCGAGCTTGCCGAGCAGTTGGAGGGAGGTTTGGGTTTCGTGCGGAAAGAGCACGGGCCAATTCGCCGGCCAGATAGCGCCCAAGGCGGATGGTCCCAGCAAAATGCCGGCGGCGATTTCGCCGACCGCGAGGGGCTGATGGATTTTTTTGGCGAGCCGGCCAAAGAGCCAGGCCGCGGCAATGATGATCATCCACTGGATCAGGACGAGGGTCAGATGGCCTTCAATGGCGGTTGGGTTCATTTTCGCTTGCTTTATTGGCCACAGAGTCACAGAGCGCACAGAGGTCCGATGCCGGACTGGCATTTGCGGAGGGCCATCTGGGCAGACAATAATAAACGAAGGCTAAATTCTAAATGCTAAAAACTGATTTTTTGACCTCCTTGCGGAGGGCCACCACTTGCGGAGGGCCGCAGGGGCGGACAGTAATAAACAAATGATGGGAAACTTACAAAGGCGCCGGGGCGGCGGGATGAGTTGCTCGCCCTCAACCCGGCCTTCTCCCCGACCGGAACGATTCAGTTGAATGATGTATTTCATGGATTAAACGCCGCTCAAACGCGTGGCCATTCAACTGCATAGTAGTTGCGCGGCGGCAGCCAGCTGTTGAGTTTTTCAATGATTTTGAGCCACCAATTTCGCTCTGGCTGGCCGCGCACGGCGAGTTTGAGAGTTGGTTGGCCATGGGCGCGACTCCAGACCCCGGCGCGACAAAACAAACGCCACCGCAAAGTCCGGAGTTCCACTTTTTCCAGCAATCCCAGTTCCCGTTGCAACAACACGCACAGGTTGTAGGCCCAGATCGCCAACTGGCACACCGCCTGGGTGGCCCAGAACTTTTGGCAGCAAAATCCCTTAACGCCAAACTGGCTGCCTAACTCCTTGATTCGATTTTCGCTATCACCAAGCCCGTTATAGCGCCGCCAGATGGCCAGCACGCTCCGACTGGCTGGCAGATTGGTCATCAGGGCCTGAAAGCGGCAGCCTGGCACAGACAAGAGTTCTTTGCCCGTGGCCTCTGGCCGGTCATTCAGCCGTTGGCGAATAATGACATGCCGCCGCCCCAACACGGCCGATGCCACCTCCTGCACGTCGACACCCGCTATCTCCGTCGCCGTCCAGGCCGTCTCGCTATGCCGGCAATATTTTTACCACGTGGGATAGAGTCGCATGACCACCACGTAGTTCAGGTGACGCTGCTCCAACATTTGCAGCAC
>Ga0302319_10017731_pt1 | contig 13016 bp, 10 predicted proteins | sample Bog_T0_2_FD_203319 | JGI IMG/M metagenome (GOLD analysis project Ga0302319, IMG submission 203319) | Peat permafrost microbial communities from Stordalen Mire near Abisko, Sweden - Bog_T0_2 | ecosystem: Environmental > Terrestrial > Soil > Wetlands > Peat | place: Sweden: Abisko, Stordalen Mire...
CCACGCTAAACGCCAGCGGTGTAACGTTCATCGGCGGCCCGTTCATCGGCATCGGCTTCAACGATTACCTGGGCTGGACGCACACCAATAATACGATCCAGAACGCCGACCTGTATCAGCTCACGCTCGATAGCACGGGCAAGAAATATTTGTTCAACGGCAGCTACCTGCCGCTGCAACACACCACCAGCGTGGTGAAGGTGCTGCAATCCAACGGCACGCTGTCGTCGCAAACAATCAATATCTACAGCTCCATCCAGGGGCCGGTGGTCGCCTTTAATTCGGGCAACACGCAGGCACTGGCGCTGAAAGTCGCCGGGCTGAACCAGCCGTCGCTGGTGACGCAATACTGGAACATGATTCAGTCGCAGAATCTCACGCAGTTCCAGGCCGCGGAATCCGCGCTGCAAATGCCGTTCTTCAACACGATGTACGCCGATCGCGGCGGCAACGTGTTCTATTTGTTCGGCGGCCAGCAACCCGTGCGCAACGGCGGCACCGCGCTGGATTATTTCAACACAGTGCTCGACGGCACGACGTCGTCCACGCTCTGGACCAAGACCCTTACGTTCTCACAACTGCCGCAGGCGGTTAATCCCAGCGGCAACTGGGTAGGCAATAGCAACAACCCGCCCTGGACCAGCGCCATTCCGCAGCCCAATTCGCTGAACCCGGCGAATTACCCGGCCTATATCGCGCCGAGCTTCATGGATTTCCGCCCGCAGCACGGCGCCACGTTCCTCACCTCGCCGCCGGCGAAACTGACCACGGCGCAGGTGGTGGCGGGCAAGATGTCTACCGAAATGTATCTGGCCGACCGCGTGCTGCCGACCCTGCTGACCTACGCTAACGCCGCAGCACAGAACGGCGACGCCACCGCCGGCAAGGCGGCCGCGATTCTGAACGCATGGGATCACACGGGCGACGCCGCCAGTGTCGGCGGCGTGCTGTTCGAGGAATGGTGGAACGAAGTGGTGGCCGGCGTGGAAGCCGGCACGATCGTGCCGGATACGAGCGATTCGTTCTATTCGCCGCACCCGAAATTCATCACGCCATGGAGTGCGTCCGAACCGATTACCACGCCGGTCGGGCTCGATCCGGTCAATACCACGGCGCTGATCAGCGCGCTGGATAACGCCTACAACGTCGTCTCCACGAATTTTGCTTCGGTCGGTGGCGCCAGCGTGCCCTGGGGCAGCGCGCATTTCACCACGCTGGTGTATCGCAGCGGCGCCACGCAGCAACTTTCCGGCATCGCCGCGAACGATCCGCAAAGCGGCGCCGACGATCCGTTCGGCCCGCTGCGCGTCACCAACCCCGAATATGTCAGCAGCTTCGGCGAATTCATTTCCTATGGCGGCGATGGCTACGTGCAGGTGATCGAATTCACCCCCACTGGCTCGCAGGGCGGCACTCTGCTGACCTACGGCAACGCCTCCCGCCCCAATTCGCCGCACATCGCCGACCAGTTGCCGTTCTTCGACACCAAAACGCTGAAGCCGGCATTGCGTAGTTTTAGCGCTGTGCAGGCGGCGGCGGTTTCGGTCGAGAGTTACTGAGGCAAGCGAAGGCCTGCTTTTTGGAAAAGAAGCAAAAACTTTGGTCAGTGCTGTCGCCGAATCTCCGGCGAGTCGGAGACAGCAATGAAAAAAGTTTTTTGCTTCTTTTTTTCAAATAAGAAGACCTTCCTTACTCTGCCTTCTGAATTTCCTTCGCCGCATCCTGATACTGCTTGATCAGCTTCTCTTCGAACGCCTTCAACGATATCGTATAAACCAGCGTGACCCGCAAATCGCCGAGTCCGGCACGGATTTCGTCGTCGGTCAGCGCGTCAAGATCGCCATACCTGACGACACCGACCCATTGCTCGCGGGCCTGAGCGCTCAACTCGTTGAATGCGCCGACACCATTATGAATCTTGGCCAGCGCGCGTAATTCCGTGAAGCGCATCAGCGGCAGTACTTGCGTGGCCTCCGCGGTGGTCCAGGCTTCGTCGGGCAGCACGGCGAAGGACCGACCATCCAGGAAATCCGGCGTCTTACCCGGCTTATGCTTGAGCCGTGCATCGCCCCAATCCAGCAGGTCCCGCATCCATTTGATGTCGCGGTCAGCCAGGCCGTGCACGCTTTGCAATTTGTCGATGCTGTCCTGGATTTCTGCGCTGAATTCGGCCCGCGTTTCGCGCAGCAGGTGGGCTTCGTGCCGATGCACCACCAGCGCCTCCATGCCCAACGCGATAACGATGCCGCAGGTCACGGTGAAAATCTGCACGGCGAAGTCGCGGAACGACCGGATCGGGTGCTCGGGCGGGTGAATCTCCAAGTGCTAGGTCCCCAATTCACAAGCAAACGCTTCTTTTTGAAAAAAGAAGCAAAAACTTTTATCGGTGCTGTCGCGGACTCGCCGGCGACTCCGCGACAGCGTCCAAAAGTTTTTTGCTTCTTTTTTTCAAAAAAGAAGCGCTTCCTTAACTTGCCAGATCATTCAAACTCAGCATAGCCAGCATCAAAGAACTCACGATCCCCGCCACCGCGCCACCAATAAAAATAATCAACACCGGCACCAGCAGCGCCACCAGGCGCTCGATGCCCATGCGCGCCTGTTCTTCATGGATTTCCGCGGCGCGCAGCGACATGGCGCCAAGCTGCGCCGTCTCCTCGCCCAGCCGCAGCAGATACACCATGCGGACCGGAAAAATCCCCGCCTGCTGCAACGGCCGCGACAGCCCGGCGCCACCCTTCGCACTTTCCGTCGCCGCCCGCAGCGCCGCCTCGCCGGCCGTGTTGTCGATGACTTCAAGCACGATGCCCAGGGCGGAGACCAGCGGCACACCGTTTTGCAGCAATGTGCCCAGCGTGCGCGCCAGCCGCGCGGCCAGCACTTCCTTGGCCAGATTGCCCATCACCGGCAGCCGCAGCATCATGCGGTCCCAGACGATACGAATGCGCGGCCGTTTCAGCGCCTGGCGCGCGGCGGCCACCAGCACCACCAGCATCACCAGCACGTACGGCCCGTCATGCGAAACAAAATCGCCCAGCGCGATCACGAACCGCGTCGGCGCCGGCAGGGCGGCGCCAGTTTGCTGAAACAGCGGAATGAATTGCGGCAGCACCTGCGTCAGCAGCATGGCGATCGCGCCAATGCCCACGGCCACCAGGATCGCCGGATAAATCAGCGCATTCGTCACCGCCGCGCGCAGGCCGCGTTGCCGTTCCAGCAGATCCGCCAGCCGCGCCAGCGTGGCCGCCAGCATGCCGCCCGATTCACCGGCCCGCACCAAACCGACATATAACCGCGGAAAGCTTTTCGGATGCTGCGCCAACGCGGCGGCCAGCGGGCTGCCATCGCGCACCGCATCGCGCAACTGCGTCAGCACGCCGCGCACGCGCGGATTCGGCGCCGTATCGACCAGGAAGCGCAGCGCACGGTCCAGATCCTGCCCGGCATTCAACATAACGGATAATTCGCGAGTCACATTGGCTACTTCGGCGCCCGATAGCGCCCGGCCCGTGCCGAACTCGGCCTTCAGCAAATCGGCGAAAAACCCGCGCCCCGCGTCCGCGGGTTCGGCGCGCATCGGCAAATTGCCCTGCCGGCGCAACTGCTCGATCACCGCCTTTTCCGAGGGCGCGTCGAGGAAACCCTGGATTGTCTCGCCGGCCGGTGAGATCGCTGTGTAACGGAAGGAGGGCATTTACAAACCTAGGGCGAAGAAGAAAGCAGTTCTTTTTTGAAAAAAAGAACCAAAAAACTTTTGCGCGGCTGTCGCGGACTACCCCGCGACAGCGGCACAAAAGTTTTTGCTTCTTTTTTCAAAAAGAAGACCTTTCTTGCTCCCTGCCGCATCAAGCCTCCGCCCGAATACTACGCACCACCTCTTCCAAAGTCGTAGTGCCGGCCAAAGCCGCGTTCAGCCCGGCCTGGAACATCGTCACCATGCCATGCGCCACCGCGGCGCGTTCGATTTCCGAGTTGTCCGCCTTGGTGAAAATCAGGTGTTCGATTTCCGGATTGGGCTGCAAAAACTCCGCGATCGCCTGCCGGCCGCGATACCCTGTGCTGCGACATTGTGCGCAACCCACCGGATGCCATAGCCGCACCGGCCCCGCGGCCGCGCGTTCCTCCAGCCCAAAGCGCTTGATCAATTCCGCCGGCGCCGCGGTTTCGCTTTTGCAGGCATCGCACAGGCGCCGCACCAGCCGCTGAGCCAGCACGCCGCGCAGCACGGCGGTCAGCAAATAATCCTCCAGCCCCAGATCGCGCAAACGCGTAATGGTCGCCGACGCCGAGTTCGTGTGCAGCGTGGACAGCACAAGGTGACCGGTCAGCGCGGCCTGCACGGCAATCTGCGCCGTTTCCAGATCGCGGATTTCGCCCACCATGATCACGTCCGGATCCTGGCGCAAAATCGACCGCAGCATGGCGGCGAAATTCAGCCCGATCTGCGGTTTTATCTGGGTCTGGTTAATGCCCTGCAACTGATATTCGATCGGGTCCTCAACCGTGACGATATTGCGCGTCACCGCGTTAATCGTGGTCAGCCCGGTATAGAGCGTGGTCGTCTTGCCGCTACCGGTGGGCCCCGTCACCAGCAGAATACCGTTCGGCAATTCAAGGCAGCGCGTCCAGTCCGCCACCACATTGGCCGGCAAACCCAGCTTTTCGTAATCGAACACAACGGAGCTGCGATCGAGCACGCGGAGCACGACTTTTTCGCCGTACAAAGTCGGCGTGGTGGAAACGCGGAAATCGATTTCGGTGCCACGCACCGCCAGCTTGATGCGCCCATCCTGCGGCAGCCGCCGCTCGGCGATATCCAGCTTGGCCATGATTTTTACGCGCGAAATAATGGCGGGAGCCAGCCGCGCCGGCTGGCCGTCGGCCTCGTGCAGCACGCCGTCATAGCGGTAGCGGACGCGCAACCGGTCCTCGAATGGCTCGATATGGATGTCGCTGGCATGCGTCTCCACGGCGCGGCCGATCAGCTGGTTCACCAGCCTTATCACCGGCGCCTCGCTGGCCAGATCCTTTAGCCGCTCGGCATCCTCCTCCAGCGCCTCGCCGCCATCCGCGCCGCCTTCAGCCGCAGCCGCGTCGCCCTCCGGGTACAGCTTGCCGTATGCCGCCTCCAGCTCGATCGGCACGGCGATTTCCAGCCGCACGGGCATGCCAGTGGCCGCCGCGATCGCGGCCGGCGAGTATTCGTCCAGCGCATCGGCCACGGCCAGCACAACCGTGTTATCTTCCACGGCCAGCGGCAGCACACGCGCCGTGCGCAGAAAGCGCGGGGTCAGCCGCTCCGGAAACAGCGGCGCCTCGGGGTAGCGGGCGGGGCCGGCAATCTGCACGCCCAACAGCGTGGCATAGCCCTCGGCCAGGCCGCGCTCGGTCACCAGGCCAAGCTGCAGCAACACCAGGTCCAGCCGCTGGCCGCTTTCGTTGGCCACGCGCCGGCCGCGATCCACGGTCTGCGCGTCGCACTGCCCCTGCCGGATCAATATGTTAGCCAGCAGCTCCACCTGGCGGCTGGCCGGCGCCTGGGTAGCCTGGGCGGAACTGTCCTTCGAGGAGAGCCGGAGGCCGGAAACCGTCATGCTGCCAAAAATCCCCCAAAAATCGCATCGTCCAGCGCGCCGGGGACCACCCCACGCCTATACGCGCCGGTAACTCTACACCATGGTGCAGGGCAATGGGCGCCGCGGTCGAGTTAATCAATGGACGGCTTTGGGGATGGGTTTGGCCAGTGGCCGCCGCCCCCTTCATCGGCAGTTTCCTGGGCGTGGTGGTGCGCCGCCTGCCCGCCGGCCGCGGCATCGTGGCCGGCCGCTCCGCCTGCGAAGCCTGTGGCCACACGCTGTCACCCATCGAGATGGTGCCGATCGCCAGTTTCCTGGCTCAGCGTGGACGCTGCCGGGCCTGTGGCGCGCCGATCGCGCCGGCGCATCTCGGCATCGAGCTCGCCGCCCTGGCCGTGGCGGTGAGTGCCGCGCTGGTGGTGCAAGGCGGCCCGTTCCTATGGGCTGGCTGCGTGTTCGGCTGGTGCCTGCTAACGCTGGCCTGGATCGACGCGAACACTTTCCGCCTGCCGGATGTGCTCACGCTGCCGCTGATCGTGCTGGGCCTGGCGGAAGCTTACTGGCTGGAACCGGACCGCCTGCTATCGCGCACCATCGCCGTGGTGGGCGGCTTCGGGGTGCTGTGGCTGCTGGCCACAGGCTACCGGCTGCTGCGCAAGCGCGAGGGGCTTGGCCTGGGCGACGCCAAGCTGATTGCCGCGATCGGCGCCTGGGTGGGGTTCGAGGCGCTGCCCTGGGTCGCGGTATTCGGCTCGGTGCTGGCCATGGTTTGGGCGCTGGGGCTGCGGCTGCGCGGCACACGGATTACGCGCACGTTGCGGATTCCGTTTGGCCCGTTTTTGGCGGCGGCGGGTTGGGGGATTTGGTTGTTTGCTGGGTAGATAAGGAAGCAGTTCTTTTTTGAAAAAAAGAACCAAAAAACTTTTGCAATTTTGCCGCCGGCTAGTCCGCGGCAGCGGCGCAAGAGTTTTTGCTTCTTTTTTCAAAAAGAAGCGCTTGCTTTCTGCCTGCCTCACCCGCCAAAGCGTCCGGCGAACTCATTGACCCACCGGCACGCATGGGCGACCCTGGCACAGGGCTGAACGGATAATACAATGACAGCCTTACGTATGAAGCTGGTCGCCGCCGCGTTCGGGCCCTTCATGGGTGTAGCGCCCGATGCCGCTTCAACCACGACCGGCACGCTCTATGGCTTCACCGGCGCCGGCGATGGCGGCAATCCCGTCGGCGGCCTCGTCGTGGACTCGGCCGGCAATCTCTAAGGCCCACCATGGCGGCGCGCTTTACGGCACCACTTCCAGCGGCGGCTCACATAGCGGCGGCGACTGCGCAGCATATGGCTGCGGTGAGGTGTTTTCTGTCATGCCGTGATGCAAACAGTTCAATTTTGAAAAAAATAACCAAAAAAACTTTACGTCGTGCGTAGCGCTGGATGCACTCCGGGTGCGCGTGCCGGCGCAGCGCCCGTTCAATTTCGAAACGACCCCCCGCCGCGCGGTTCGCACCCGCCGCCAAGTCATACAATTCAGCGATGGGCGATGGATCCAAGCAAGAAAGCAAGCGGAATCACCAAGCACACCAACCGAGCATGCGCACCGAGAAGCATGGCGAAGCCAAGAAACGATTGCTTCGCGCCTCAGTAAGACCGTTGCGCCACACCACACACGTCGCAGCTCCAAAGAATCGGTCCGATCTTAATCTTCTTCGTGCGCTTTCTTGCTTGGTGCGCTTCGTGATTCCGCTTTGCTTGCTTGCTTCCGTCCCACAGAGCGCGACATAATATCTGCTATGCGGCAACAGCGGGCCCCGTAACCCCCACCGCATCCTTCAAAAACGCAGCCGCAATCGCCAATGATTGGCCTGCCTCCGGCACATATCCATTCGCCAACTGCCAAACATGCGGCACCACATCCCAAATCCGCAGCTCAACCGGCACCCCGGCGCGTCGCGCATAATCGGCAAGCCGCGTGCTGTCATCGCGCAAAATCTCCCGCGCGCCGGCATGGATCAGCAATGGTGGCAGCCCGTGCAACTTGGCGTAAAGCGGCGAGGCCAACGGATTCTTCGCGTCCGTCGAACCGAGATAAAAACTGGCCCCAGCCAGGATGCCGGGCGCCCAGAACATCGCGTCCCTTTTGGCGTTCTCCTGGACCGAAGCCCCGGTGCCCGCCAGATCGGTCCAGGGCGAGAACAACGCAGCGGCCGCCGGCAGCGCGTTCCCGCCATCACGCAACCGCAGCATCAGCGCCACCGCCAACCCCCCGCCCGCGGAATCGCCAGCCAGCACCATGCGCGCCGGCGAACGGCCACCCGCCAGCAGCGCCAGCCAAACCTGCTCTGCATCGTCCAGCGCGGCCGGAAACGGATGTTCCGGCGCCAGCCGGTAATCCGGCACGAACACCGCGAAACCCGCCTTGGCGAAATACCCGGTCAGCGGCCGGTGCGTGCGCGGCGAGCAGGCGAAATAGCCGCCGCCATGCAAATACACCAACGTGGGCGCATCCTCCGGCGTGCCTGGCGCGCGCACCCATTCCCCCGCCACGCCAGCAACCGTCTCCGGCGTGTACGAAACATCCTTCGGCGCCGGCAACTCGCCGCTGCCCAATATCTTGCGCACCACCGCCAGATCGGTCTGGTTCCTGAGCCGCCGCTTGACGGTAAACCGTACCGCCAGATCCAGTGCGTGCGCCTGCCAACTTGCCATACCCGTTACGCCCTCTTGTCCGGCGCCAACGCGGCCGCCACGTTGCCCTGGCCCTTCGCGATGCGCTTCCAATACGTCACCGGGAAAATCCGCTGAATGATATCGATGAAGCGCGCATCGCGCCCGATCAGCAGCCGGGGCTTGCGCGCCAGTATGGCCTGCGCAATTGCCTCAGCCGCGTCCTCCGGCGAGGTTTTCAGGAATTTGTTGAACTCCGCCGTCGCCGCCCGGGCTTCCGCCGGGTCGATGCCCTGCGACAGCCGCGCGCTATCGGCGATCGCCGTGCGGATGCCGCCCGGATGCACCACGGTCAATGAAATATTCGTTGCCGCCAGCTCATGGCGCAAGGATTCCGAAAATCCACGGATGGCGAATTTCGCCGCGCAATACGCCGCCTGCCCCGGCGGCGCGATAATGCCGAACACGCTTGATATATTCACGATATGCGCGGCGTTCTCCTGCCGCAGCACGTACATGAACGCCTTGGTCAGCCGCACCGGCGCCCAAAAATTGATGTCCATCAGCCAGGCGAAATCGGTCAGCGACACCTGGTCGAAATCGCCGATCAGCGCCACGCCGGCATTGTTCACCAGCACGGTCACCTTCCCATGCGCAGCCAGCACCGCCTCGGGCAGCGCTTCCAGCGCCGCCACGTCGGTCACGTCCAGCAGATGCTCGCTTACCTTCACGCCGGCCGCGCGCGCCAACACCGCTGTCGCGGCCAGCCCGTCCGCGTTGCGGTCGGCCAGCGCCAGATCCATGCCGCGCCGCGCCAAATTCGCGGCCAGCGCCGCGCCGATGCCGCTGGCGGCGCCCGTAATCACCGCCACGCCGCCCTTGATCGGAAATGCCATGCTGACTCCCCTCATGCGGCAGCCCACCCCGGGCCGGCCGCTCCTGCCGCGCAAAAAAATGTCTTCCGCCCCGGCGTCGCGAGTTCTAAGGTGCGCACCTTAGACCTGGCAAGGGGAGATGCAACTTGGCGCTAAAAGCCGAGGCACGGCCAAGATCAAAAACCCGGGACCGCGTGCTGCAAGTGGCCCTTGCCCTGTTCAACGAACGCGGCGCGGACCGCGTCACCACCGCTGAAATCGCTAACGCCGCCGGCATTAACGAAGGCAATCTCTATTACTACTTCCAGAAGAAGGAACAGCTCGTCATGGCGCTGTTCGATTTCTTCGCCGCCGCGATGCTCGCCACCGCCGAAACCCCGATCGAGGACCCCTCCGAGCCGCTGTCCTACACCAACTACCAGCGCGGCTGGTTCAAGCTGATGTGGGATTACCGGCTGTTCTACCGCGACGGCCCCGCTTTGCGCGGCATGGCGCCGCGCCTGCGCGAAAGCCTGGCGGAACTCACCGGGCGCGGCCAGCAAGCCGTGCGCCGCCTGTTCGGCCTGATGCGCCAGCACGGCTTCATGCGCGCCACCGACGACGATATCGAGGTGCTGATCGGCAACCTGTGGATCGTCTCCAGCTACTGGATGGATTTCCGCCTGATCGAGCACGGCGCGCCGGTGGCGCCGGAGGATTTGGCGTGGGGGTTCCGCCAGGTGGAGCGGCTGGTGCGGCCTTATCTGACCGAGCGGGCCGTGCTGATGGACGAGGTGCCACAGGTCTAAGGAAACGTTCTTTTTTGAAAAAAGGAACCAAAAAACTGTTGCGACGGCGCTCGCCGGTGGGCGCCGTGGCAAATGTTTTTGCTTCTTTTTTCAAAAAGAAGCGCTTCCCTTGCCCCTCCGGCTCCCGGAGCCAATCTCACCAACATGCCCACCCCAGTCACGATTCTATGGTTCCGCCAAGACCTGCGGCTGCTCGACAACCCCGCCCTCGAAGCCGCCCTGCTAGCCGCGCCGCATGTCGCTCCCGTCTATATACTGGCCGACAATGCCCCGATCGGCGGCGCCGCACGCTGGTGGCTGCATCACAGCCTGCAGGCACTGAGCGCCGCGCTGAACGCCAAGGGCGCCGCGCTCTGCCTGCGCCGCGGCGACCCGGCCCGCATTCTGCCCGAGCTCGCCGCGGAGCTCGGCGCCGCAACCGTGCACACCAATATCTGCTCCGAGCCACACTGGCGCCGCATCGACGCAACCACCGAAGCCGCACTGGCGAAGTTGGGCGCCAGGCTCGTGCGCCACCGCGCGGCCACCCTGTTCGACCCCGACCAGATACGCACCAAAACCGGCGGCATCTACGGCATGTACACGCCGTTCGCGAACGCCGTCCGCGCGATGCGGCCGCCGCCCACCCCGCTCAAAACCCCCGATGCGATCCCGGGGCCGCCCAATTCCCCCGCCAGCGACAAGCTGGACTCCTGGCACCTGCTGCCCACGCACCCCGACTGGGCCTGCGGCTTGCGCACTACCTGGGCGCCAGGCGAGGAAACCGCCCGGCAGCGCGGCCGATCCTTCTTGCGCGGCGCGGTGAGCCAATACGACACTGGCCGCAACCTGCCGGGCCAGGACCTGACATCGATGCTATCGCCCCACCTGCATTTCGGCGAAATCTCGGCCAATGCGCTGTGGCACGCGCTGCACCGTAAACCTCTCACCCCGGCCGAGAATGTCTACGCCGCCGAGCTGATCTGGCGCGATTTCGCCAACTACCTGCTTTGGCACCGGCCGCGTTTGCCCGATGCGCCGTTGCGCCCCGAATTCGAAAACCTGCCCTGGCGTGACGATCCTGAAGGCCTGCGCGCCTGGCAGAAAGGCCGCACCGGCGTGCCGATCGTGGACGCCGGCATGCGCCAGCTCTGGCACACCGGCTGGATGCACAACCGCGTGCGCATGATCGTAGCCAGCTTCCTGGTCAAACACCTGCTGATCGATTGGCGGCACGGCGCTGCCTGGTTCATGGACACGCTGGTGGACGCCGACCTGGCGGCCAACAGCGCCAACTGGCAGTGGGTGGCCGGAACCGGCATCGACAGCCAGCCGTTCTTCCGCGTGTTCAATCCGGTCAGCCAGGGCGAAAAATTCGACGCGGACGGCGCCTATGTGCGCCGCTACGTGCCCGAAATCGCGGCTTTGCCGGACAAGTTCCTACACGCCCCGTGGTCCGCGCCGCCGCTGGTGTTGCGGCAAGCCGGGGTGGAGCTCGGCGCCACCTACCCCACGCCGCTGGTGGACCTGGCCGCCGGCCGTCAGCGGGCGCTGGAAACCTGGAAGCGCACGGTTCAGTCCGCGGCCAAAGCGGCATGATTCCAACCGGCCAATCCCTGCGCGTGGTGGGAGACGTACACGGCGATGCCCGCGCCTTCGCCTTCGCCGCCGAAACCGACCATTTCATCGTCCAGCTTGGCGACCTGACCGATGGCGGGCCGGACAACGCCGGCGCGCTGCGCCTGATGTTTCAGCTGATGGACGAAGGCCGCGGCCTGTTCCTGCTCGGCAACCACGACCGCAAGCTGGGCCGTGTGCTGGCCGGCGAACGCGTGAAAACCGGCCCGGCGCTGGATGCCACGCTGGAGCAGTTAGACGCCAAGCTGCGCGACCGCGCGCTGTACGAAATCGGCCGCGCTCAGGCCTGGCTGATGCAGGGCGAACGGTTTTTCGTGCACGCCGCTTTTCACACCGCCATGCTGGGCCACAAACCACCGGCAGCACTGGGCCCGGTGGATCCGTTGCTGTCCCGCGCGCTGTTTGGCGAAACCACGGGCCGCACCCAGCCCGATGGCTTCCCGGAACGTTTACTCCGTTGGGTCAATCACATTCCAGGCGGCCTAACGGTTTATTGCGGCCACGATCAGCGCAGCCGCGACGGCCGGCCGTACGTTGCGAATGGCGATGGCGGTGGCAGCGCGGTTTTTCTCGATACCGGCGCCGGCAAGGGTGGCCATCTGTCGTGGATCGATTTGCCGTCGCGCCCAGGTGCAGTGGCGGCGGAAGCCGCGCCCGCCGGGTCCGTGCTGTATTTGAATGCCGGCAAATTCAGCCGCCAAGCACGGCTTGGTGACAACAGCAATGGCGCCCGCGCAAGGCCACGCCCTGCCCGGGCCGCTTGTATTCGTGATCGCCCTGCGCGATGAGCACGGTTCGGGCCTCACCAGGTCGTGTGATTAGGCAGGCAAGGCGGATCCATCATGGACGGTAACGTCGTAAAGCCGCGCTACGTCTGCCCTGCGGACCATGCCGCTCTGCTCGCCAGTTCCGGCGGCCTTTCGTGCACGCTTTGCGGCACGTTTTATCCCGTGGTGAACGGCGTGCCGGTGCTGATCAACGACGGCAACAGCGTATTTCGCCGCGCGGATTTCGCCGGCGATGCGGCATATCAGGGTGCCAGCGGCTATGGCGGTGCCGCCGACAAAACGTCCGGCCTGCGCCGCGCATACCGGAGCTTCGCCCGCAAGTTGAGTGAAGCACCGGTGCCGAGCGATGGCGGCATTGAAAGAATTCGCACGATGCTGGAGGCTGATCCGGCAAGGAAAGTGCTCATCATCGGCGCCGGCGAACGCCAATCCGGACCGAACGCCGTGCGAACGGACGTGGCCTTCGCCGCCGGCGTGGACTGCATTTGCGACTCGCACGACCTGCCCTTCGAGGATGGCGCGTTCGATATTGTGTTCGCCGAATCCGTTCTGGAGCATGTCTGCGACCCGCAGCGCTGCGTCGCCGAAATAACCCGGGTTCTGGCGCCGGACGGCCGGGTCATGGCCGTCACTCCGTTCCTGCAACCGGTGCATATGGGCGCTTATGATTTCACCCGCTTCACCTACCTTGGGCATCGCCGTCTGTTCCG
>Ga0302319_10017732_pt1 | contig 13016 bp, 12 predicted proteins | sample Bog_T0_2_FD_203319 | JGI IMG/M metagenome (GOLD analysis project Ga0302319, IMG submission 203319) | Peat permafrost microbial communities from Stordalen Mire near Abisko, Sweden - Bog_T0_2 | ecosystem: Environmental > Terrestrial > Soil > Wetlands > Peat | place: Sweden: Abisko, Stordalen Mire...
CCGATGGGGGCGAGAGTGCCGGCGATCTTCACGCCCGTCAGAAAATAGGGCAGGGCGGAAGGAATCCGCAGGTAGCGGAACTCCTGCCAGCGGCTGGCCCGGGACATGGCGAAAAGCTCGAGGAGCCCCGGGTCGACCGAGAGGAAGCCCATGGTGGTGTTGGCCACGATGGGAAAGAAGCAGATCATGAAGGTGATGGCCACGATGGCGGGCAGGCCCTGGCCCAGCCAGAGGACGAAGATGGGCGCGAGGATGATGACCGGGGTCATCTGCAGGATGAGGATGTAGGGATAAAAGGCCTGCTTCAGCCGGAACGAAAAGCCGATGACGACCGACAGGACAAAGCCGCCGGCGACCGCGGCCAGGAACCCCAGGAGAGCCCCCCGGCCGGTCAAGAGGGCGGAGGAGAGGAGCGAGCGCCGCTCGTGCCAGCCGGCCCGGACGATCTCGTCGGGCGAGGGCAGGATGAAAGACTCGATCCCGAAGATGGCTTTGACCGCGTACCAGACGGCGAGGATCAAGATTCCGGCCGCGAGCGGCAGGATCCAGGGAAGGTGGCGCTTCATCGGGCCGCTCCTTCGGGCGTGGCGGCCCGGAGGCGATGCGACACCTCGGCCAGGAGCTGGAGGAAAACGGGATCCTCTCGAAGGGAGGCGGGACGGGGATAGGCGAAAGGGACTTCGACGACGTGGGCGATCCGGCCGGGATGGGGGGCCAGGACGACGACGCGGTTGGAGAGAAACAGGGCCTCGCTCACGGAATGGGTCACGAAACAGGCGGTGAAGGGATCGCGCTCGCGAATGGCGAGGAGATCTTCGTTCAGCCGGTCGCGGGTCAGTTCGTCGAGGGAGCCGAAGGGCTCATCCAGGAGGAGAATCTGCGGGGCGACGCTCAGGGCCCGGGCGATCGAGGCCCGCATCTTCATGCCCCCGGAAAGCTGCCAAGGAAACTTATCCGCGGCGTCGGTCAGGCCGACCAGTTCCAAGGCCTGCCCGACCCGGGCGCGCCGCTCGGCCGGGCCCAGGCCGCGCAGCAAGAGCGGCAGTTCGACATTGGCCGCCGTCCGCCGCCAGGGCAGGAGGCTCGCGTCCTGGAAGACGAAGAACATCTTGTCCCGGGCGGAGGCGGGGGCCGCGCCGGCGACCGCGATCTGGCCCTCGCTCGGGCCAATCAGCCCGGCGATCAGGCGCAGGAGGGTGGACTTCCCGCAGCCGCTCGGGCCCACGATGCTGACGAAATCCCCGCGCTCGACCGTCAGGTCGATGCCCGCCAGGACCGCCGGCCCCTCGCCGAAGCGCTTGCCGACGCGTTCCAGCCGGACCAGCGGGGCCGAGGTCATGGGCGCCTACGCCTTGGGCTTGCCCTGGGCGAAGTAGCGGGCCCGCAGCCGCAGGCCGTTCAGGCGAATGAAGCCGGTGGCGTCGTTCTGGTTGTACCAGCTCTTCACCCCCTCCATCGAGGCGACCTTGAAGTCGTAGAGGGAGTAGGGGGACTTGCGGCCGCAGGTGATGACGTTGCCCTTGTAGAGCTTGAGCCGGACGAGCCCGGTGACCCGCTTCTGGCCCTCGTCGACCAGGGCCTGCAGCGATTCGCGCTCGGGCGCGAACCAGAAGCCGTAGTAGACCAGTTCGGCGTACTTCGGGATGAGGGAGTCGCGCAGGTGCATGACCTCGCGGTCCATCGTGAGGGATTCCACCTGGCGGTGGGCGTGCATCAGGATCGTGCCGCCCGGGGTCTCGTAGACCCCGCGCGACTTCATGCCGACAAAGCGGTTCTCGACCAGGTCGACCCGGCCGATGCCGTGCTTGCCGCCGAGCTTGTTCAAGGTCTTGAGGATGCCGGCCGGGCTCTGGCGCTTGCCGTTGACCGCGACGCAATTGCCGGCCTCGAACTCGAGTTCGACGTACTCCGCCTTGTTCGGCGCGTCTTCCGGCGATACGGAGAGGGTGAACATCCCCCGGTTCCTCTTCGTCGTGGGATCGAACCAGGGATCCTCCAGGATGCCGGCCTCATAGGAGATGTGGAGAAGGTTCCGGTCCATCGAGTAGGGCTTCTTCAGGGAAGCGGTGACGGGAATCTTGTTCTTCACACAGTAGGCGATCATTTCCGCCCGGCCGGGAAACTTCTCCCGGAAAGCGTCGATTTTCCAGGGCGAGATGATCTGCAGCCGCGGATCAAGCGCCATGTAGGTGAGTTCGAACCGGCACTGGTCGTTGCCCTTGCCAGTCGCGCCGTGGGCGACGGTGTCGGCCTTCTCCTGGTGGGCGATGTCGATCTGGGCCTTGGCGATCAGGGGCCGGGCGATCGAAGTCCCGAGGTAGTACTGGCCCTCGTAGATCGCGTTGGCCCGCACCATCGGGAAGATGTAGTCGCGGGCGAACTCCTCCACCAGGTCGAGGGTGTAGTGCTTGCTCGCGCCCGTCCTCCGGGCCTTCTGCGGCAGGCCGCGCAGTTCCTCCTCCTGGCCGATGTCGGCCGCAAAGGTGATGATTTCCGCGTCATAGGTTTCGCGGAGCCATTTGACGATGACGGAGGTGTCGAGTCCGCCGGAGTAGGCGAGAACGATTTTCATGAGACAGGGAGGTTGGAGCTATCGGCCCGGAACTGCCAGAACGGACATGATGGCCTTCTGGACGTGCAGCCGGTTCTCGGCCTCGTCGAAAACGACCGACCGGGGATTGTCCAGGACCGCCTGCTCCACTTCCTCGCCAGGATGGGCGGGCAGGCAATGCATGAAGAGGGCGTCGGGCTTGGCGGCGGCAAAGAGTTTCTCGGTGACGGCGTAGGGCTTCATCTGCGCCAGCCGGGCCGCGGCCTTCTCCTCCTGGCCCATGCTGGACCAGACATCGGTGTAGACCAAGTCGGCGCCGGCGACCGCCTCGAAGGGATCGGTCGTGAAATGGAAATTGGCCGCCCGGCCCTCCGCGCGGAGCAGGCCCTGGATCTGGTTGCCCGGGGAGCAATGGGCCGGGCCGGCGAGCGAGATCTGCATCCCGAAAACGCTGGCGCCCAGGACCCAGGAATTGGCCATGTTGAAATTGGTGTCGCCCACAAAGGCGATCTTCCGGCCCTGGAGGGCGCCCAACAGATCGCCTTTGGGTCCGGCCCAGCGTTCCGCCGCAGTGAAGGCATCGGAGAGGATCTGGCAGGGATGGAGGAAGTCGGTCAGGCCGTTGATCACCGGAACGGTGGCGGCCGCCGCCAGCCGGACGACCTCCTGATGGTCGTAGGTCCGGACGATCAGCCCGTGGACAAACCGGGACAGCACTTTGGCCGTGTCCTCGATCGTTTCGCCCCGGCCCAATTGGATGTCGTTCTTGTTCAGAAACAAGGCGTGGCCGCCGAGCTCATGGATGCCGACTTCGAAGGAAACTCGGGTCCGGGTGCTCGACTTCGAGAAGATCATCGCCCAGGTCTGGCCCGCGAGCGGTTTGGCCGTGCCCTGGGCCCGGTCCCGCTTGTATTCCCGGGCGAGCCGAAACACTTCCACGAGCTCGTGGGCCTGGAGGTCGCTCTCCTTGAGGAAGTGTTTCATGGCCGGAAAGGGAAACCGTAGAGTTTTTGAGAGGGCCCGACGAGTGCAAAAAGCTCGGCGAAAGTGACGGTTTCGAGAACTTTGCGGAGGGCAATCAATTTGGGCAGACGCGGCGACTTCCCGCCGGAGAGAAGGTGATTAAGCCTTATAGATTTAAAGAGCAAATTATTGCCTATTAAATCCAATTATGGCATTTAAAAGCAATAAAATGCTTATTAAAGATAGAATCTTTAAGAGCAATTATCTGCTCTTTAATTGACATATAGGACTTAAATGGCAGATTATTGCTCTTATGATAGATACCGCTAAATTACCCCAGGATCTGCAACGCGAACTCGGCGAGGCGCTCCGCACCCTTCGGGTGAGCCGCGGCCTTACCCAATCGGAGGTCGCAGCCAAGGCGGGCGTTTCCCTGCGTTCGCTCGCCACCCTTGAGCGCGCCGGCAATTCCTCGCTGGAGACCTTTGTTCGGGCACTCAACGCCCTGGAGGCCGCCGACATCATCGCCCAGCTCGCGCCCCGGCCGCAGGTAAGCCCGCTGGCGGTCTTCCGCCAGGAGAGCGGACCGCGGCGGGTGCGCCACCGCCGCCAGGCGGCATGAGCACGAAGGCCATCGGGGTCCGGATTTGGGGCCAGGACGTGGGCGCGGTCGCGGCCGATCCCGGCCTGGATGCGTACGTCTTCGAATACGAGCCGGCGTGGCGCCGCCGCGGGATCGAGCTTTCGCCGCTCCTCCTGCCCGTTACCAGCGCCCAGACCACCTTCGTTTTTCCCGGGCTGGCGCCATCGTTCCAGCGGCTGCCCGGCCTGCTGGCCGACGCCCTGCCCGACAAGTTTGGCAATAGTCTCATCGATGCGTGGATGGCCCGGCGCGGCGTGAGCAAGGATTCGATCACGGCCCTGGACCGGCTGGCCTACATGGGCAAGCGCGCCCTCGGCGCCCTGGAGTTCCGTCCGGCCCTGGGCTCGGCGACGGAGAGCCAGAAGCCACTCGACATGAAGGAACTGGTCGAGGAGGTCCGCCAGGTGGCCCGGGGGGATTTCGCGGGCGACAAGCACGCGCCGGCCGCCCTGGCCAATATCATCCGCGTCGGCTCGTCGGCCGGGGGTGCCCGGGCCAAGGCGGTCATCGCCTGGAATCCGGAGACCGAGGAAGTGCGCAGCGGGCAGTTCGAGGTGCCGCCCGCCTTCGAGCATTGGCTGCTCAAGTTCGACGGGATTGGCCAGGACCTGGCGCTCGGGACCACCGGGGACTATGGCCGCATCGAGTACGCCTATTACCTGATGGCGAAGCGGGCCGGCATCACCATGGCGCCCTGCCGGCTCATGCGGGAGAACGGACGGGCGCATTTCATGACCCGGCGCTTCGATCGGGAGGGCAATCAGAAGCACCATATCCAGTCGCTCTGCGCCCTCCAGCATCTCGACTACAACCAGCGGGCGACCCACGCCTATGAGCAGTATTTTATGGTGATCCGCCAATTGGGCTTGGGCGATGCGGCCCTGGCGGAGGCTTTCCGGCGGATGGCGTTCAACGCCATGGCTCGCAACTGCGACGACCACACGAAGAACTTCGGCTTCCGGCTGAAGGAGGGAGGGTCCTGGGAATTGTCGCCCGCCTACGACGTGACGCACGCGCACCATCCCCAGAGCGAATGGACGGCGCAGCATCTGATGAGCGTCAACGGCCAGTTCGCGGAGATTTCCCGGGCGGACTTGCTGGCGGTGGCCGATCGCTTCCTCGTGCCGGCGGCGAAATCGCTGCTAGGACAAGTGCAGGCGGCGGTGGCGGCGTGGCCGGAGTTCGCCGCGGCGGCGGAAGTGCCCGTGCCCAAGATCGAGCAGATCGCCCAGGATTTCCGGCCGGTGTGAGCCACCCCGCCCGGTCCGTCAATCCGGCACCACGGCGTCCCCGACGCGAATGACGCCCGTTTTCGTCTCGTGAATGAAATTCTGGCCGAAATTGACCTTGGTGTTCTCCGTCGCGTCCCGGCGGTAATGGGCCAGGGTCCGGAGGGGCTCGGGGCCGCGGACGCCCGTAAGTTGGTCGGTCGTGGTGACGAGGCAGCGGGCACAGGGTCCGCCCGCGCGCAGGCGAATCGGGCCAATCGTGACGCCGGACCACGTGTCTTCCTCGAAGGCGGCGGCGCCGCGGACGACCAGCGTGGGTCGGAATCGGTTCATGGGCAGGCGTTCTTCCCCTTGCGCCACGAGCCGGTCGTTCAAATCCTCGAGGGAGGCTTCGCTGACGATCATGAAGGGATAAGCATCGGTAAAGGCGATGACATCCCCTGGTTTGGCCTTGGTCGGTTTTAGGCCGCGCTGGAATGCGGGCCCGATCCGGACCAGCCGGCAGTCGTCCTGCAAGGCGTGCGAGAGCCAGGCCGCCGCCTCGTCGCCGCAGTCCTCGGCCAGGAGCCCCTCGGTCGAAAAGATTTTGGTGGGGCGCACCACCGCGTCCGCCTGCGGGTGGCGGGGGACTCGAACGGTTCCGAGCTGTTCGCCGGAAAGAATCAACTCGGTGCTGGTCAGGCCGGTATCGATCAGCGCCATGCGGGCCCGGGTCCGCTGCGTGAGGCCGGTTCCCTGGGCGTCGATCACCATGAAGCGGCGGTCGCCCACCAGGCCGAACTCATCGACGGACGCTTCCGTCGCGGACCAGGCGCGAAGGGATTTTACGGGATAAAGATGCAGGGATTGGACGTGCATGGCGGCGCAGGGGCGGGACCTGGCCCCATCAGGGGCCGCGAGCCGCGGCGTTGCGCTTCAGGAAATACTGCTGTTGTTCGACGGATTCGATCAAGGACTGGCGGAAAACCGGGACCTGGGCGGGGGAGAGCAGCGGCGTGGCTTGGTCCAGAATTGCCTGGGCGGCTGCATTCAGCCCGGTCTGAGGATCGGGTGCCCCGTTTTGATTTGATGCGAGCCCGCCCCCGTTCGGACTGTGCACTTTGGTGTAAATTTGCGCCAGGGCGTCGATTTGCTCGGCGGATAACGGGCTGCCGGCGGCAGTCAGATCTGCGCCCACTTGGTTTTGGATCACTATCTTCCATGTGCCCGTTTGCTGCGCGGATTGAATCTGGCTAAAGCCCTCCGCCCCGACCAAGGCTTTGATTTCATCGTTCACTTCGTTCATAGCGTTTTGCACTGCTTGAATGAGTGTCCGCTGGTCGAGATCGGCGTCTCGTCCGGCCTCCCTTGCGTCCTCCGCCGCTTCATCCCGATCGACCAGAAGGTTTTTGAGCTTGGCCAATTCTTCCGGGGGCAAATTGAGTTTGGTGAGGGTGTCGCCCAACTGGAGATTGAGGGTTCGGAGCCGCTGTTTGCGCCAGAGGGCGGCGAATGCCGGATCTTTCCGCATCTCGGAAAAGTCTAAGATCGGGCTGGCGCGGCGCCGAGGGGCCCTGGAGTTGCCTTCGGCTTGAGCGGAGGCCTGGGGTTTCTTTTCAGCCGCCGTCGCGGCGGATTGGGCGGCGGAGAGTTTTTGCCTTAGCTCCGCAATCTGGCGGCGGGCGTTAAGCTCATTTGCCGCCGACTTCGCCTGGATGGCGATGATCTCCTTTTGCTCGATGAGGTAGCCCCACGTCGCGACCAATAACCCCGCGACTGCGAGGAGGGTGACCCACCACAAGACCCTGTGGCGCATAGCAAATTTTCCGTATCCGCTGCGGCCGTAGCAAGCCCATTTCGCCCTGGAGAGGCGCACAGACTGCAGCATTGAGTTGGTGAGCGGGTAGCCATTGAGATCCGTATTTCAGTAATTCGGTGTTACTGCATGGGCACAGCCATCAGTATCTCACCGCGCGGAACCCTTATGCTGCCTATAGATATCCGGCGCCGCCTTGGACTTGATCGGGATCATGCCGTGCTTCTCGCGGAGGAGCGGCCGGACGGTATTTTTCTTCATCCCCGCGATAACGGTCCCGATTCGGGACCTTTCTGCCGCCACCATGAAGAAATGGGTCAAGGCCGACGAGAAGGACGCTGCTCGTGTCACAATCGTCAAGCCGGCTCTACGACGCCGATTTCAAGGAGAAAAGTCTTAGGAGCGCGGATCTTGACTCCATAAACGATCCTATCGAGGACACGCGCTAGCGCTTGGCATGGATGAACAGAATCACCCCTTCCGCCTCCCGGCCGATCCGAAGCGCCGGAATTGGGATCCCAGCCTTGACCGCCAGCGTGGCGAGATGCGTCGCATCCCGGGGAATCAGACTCCAACCATTCAGCTCAAAGTAGGCCCGGCTGGGATTGTCCGGTGAAATATTGCTCGCGACCAATTCGCCGCCCGGCGCGAGGAGAAGCCACAGCCGGCGGAGCAGGGTCACGAAGTTCCCGTCGTCCAGATAGTCGAAAAGGCCGCCGACCCAGATCAGATCCGGGCTCGCCAACCTGCCGAAGGCGAGGGGATTGGCTGGCCAGAAGCTCACCTGGCCCGTGATCCCGGCGCAGCTGCGCCGGGCGTAAGCGACCGCGCGCAGGTCCGGATCCATATAGATGCAAGAGACCCGGCTCTCTGGCGCCCGGGCGAAATACTCCGCCAACTCCCGTCCGGGCCCGCCGCCGAGGTGGAGCAGATGGATCATGGGCTCGGCCCCGCGGCGCTCCGCCTCAGCTAAGCGCAGCCAGCGTCCAAAATAATCCTTAGCGCCCCGGAGGGCCCGCACCGCCGGCTGGGCCTGAAAGAATTGGTCCCAATTGCGGAGGGCCGGATCGGGCGAATGCCACCGTTGGTAGATGCGATCGAGAAGTTCGAAGTCGCCGGCATAGCCATGAGGCTTGACCCGCATGAAACCCTGCATGGTGGCGGTCGAGCCCAGGGCCGCGCCGCCGCGGCCGAGCAGAAACTGGAGGTCGAGGGCCGAGAAGCTGGCCGCCCGACTGGCATCGGCGAGAGTCTTCCACCAACCCTGGAATGAGGCATAGTCGGATACCGCCGGTCCGCCCCGGGCCACCAGATGGTCGAGGTATTCCTGCCACGGCCCGATTTCCGGCGCCGGCGGTTCGAACGCGATCATGGAAGGTAAGCTAGCGGCGGGGTTGGTCGACATGGATGCCGGCGCGCAGGTCGGCCCGCACGGCCCGGAGGATGAGGGTGGGGACGCTTTGTTTCCTGGCTCGGGCCTGGGCCGCCAACCGAGCAAGGAGCGGTCGCGGCAGCTTCAGCCGAACCGTTCGGACAGCGGCGGCCATGAGCAATAGGGTTACTAGCCGTTAATAACCGTCAAGCGCAAAGCCTCACCCCCCGGCACGAAACGCTCTTGCGCGGTTCCCCCCGGAAAGCGAAGCTGCCCTTGCCATGGCCAAAACCGGCAGAGTTTACGTCAATCAAAGCGTCTCTTTCCCGCCTGCCCTCCTCGAGGCGGCCAAAAAAAGGGCCCAGAGCCTGGGCCTGGGCTTCAGCACCTACGTCCGCAAGTGCCTGGAGCAGGACATCCGCGAGCGCAAAGCGCTCGTCTTCGACGAGATCGACGACGTCGATCGCCTGGTCGCGGAAGCGGCACCCGCACCGGCCCCGCGCCGGCGCCGGTCCTAGCAGCCTGTCGGGCTTAGGACTGACTTATCAGGGACGGAGATGCGGTGCCGGCCGGACTTGAGTCGGCGCTGCCATATTTTCGTGAGATGAGGGATCGGTCCGACCTGGTGAGCGGCTTTGGGCAAGGACGAAGGTCGGTCACGGGCCCCTTTTAGGTGCTGTCCCTTCTGCGGGACAAAGTTTGATCGGGTCTTTAACGATTCTACTTAACAAAGTAATCCTAGGCCAGCGCCGCGCGGAAGATCTCGACCGACTTGGCCAGTTCCTCGGCCGTCGCGACCAGGGGAGGAAGGAGCCGGATGACATTGCCGCCGGCGGGGGCCACCAGGAGCCCTTTTTCCCGCAGGGCGGTCACGGTCGGGGCGGTGTCGGAGGTCATTTGGACTCCGATCAGGAAGCCCAAGCCGCGAATCGAGCTGACCTTGGCTGGAAAATCCTTCGGCAGTTGGCTGAGCGCCTTGAGCCAGATCAGGCTGGCGGCGCGGACATGAGCGAGCAGCTGGTCCCGTTCGATCACGTCCAGGACCGCCAGGGCGGCCGCACAGGCCAGCGGGGTCCCGCCGAAGGTGCTGCCGTGCATGCCGGGCTGGAAGAGATCCGCCGCCCGCTCGCCGACCCACATGGCGCCGATCGGGAAGCCGCCCCCCAGGCCCTTGGCCATGGCGATCCCATCCGCCCGGATGCCGGCGTACTCAAAGGCATAGAAGGTCCCGGTCCGGCCGACGCCGCACTGGACCTCGTCCAGGAGGAGGAGAAGATTATGTTTGTCGCAGAGCTGGCGCAGCCCACGGAGGAATTCCGGGGTGCAGGCATTGATCCCGCCCTCGCCCTGGATCGTCTCGACGAAGATGGCGGCGGTCTTCTCGTCGATCAGGTCGGCGAAGGCCTGCAAATTGTTGAGCTCGGCGAAGGCGAAGCCGTCCAGGAGCGGGCGGAAGCCCTTCTGGATCTTCTCCTGTGGGGTGGCGCTCATGCCCCCGAACATCCGGCCGTGGAAGGCCGCTTTGGCGCAGATGATGTGGTAGCACTTTCCCTCCACTCCTCCGGCCTTCCTCATGCCGTGGAGCCGGGCGAGCTTGATCAGCGCCTCGTCCGCCTCGGCGCCGCTGTTGCAGAAGAACACCCGGCCGGGACCGGCGTAGCCGACGATCCGCCGTGCTAGTTCGCCCTGGTTGGGATGGCGATAAAGGTTGCTGACGTGGATCAGTTCACCCGCCTGCCGCCGGACCGCCTCGACCCAGCGGGGATGGCAGTGTCCCAGGGCGTTGACCGCGACGCCGCCCGAAAAGTCGAGGTAGCTTTTGCCCTGGTCGTCCCAGACCTGGGAGCCCTGGCCGCGCACGAGGGTGATGGCGGGCCGGCCGTAGTTTTTGAGCACGTAGGCGTCGTAGAGCTCAGCGGTGTTGGTGCGAACGATGGACATGGCGGCCTTAGAGGACGATTTCGGTGCCGATCCCGGTATCGGTGAAGATTTCCAGGAGGAGGCTGTGCGCCAGCCGCCCGTCGATCAAATGGACCCGCTGCACCCCTTCCTCCAGGGCCCGGACGGCACTGAGGATTTTCGGCCGCATGCCCTTGTCGATCACGCCCTTCTTTTTCAAATCGTCGACCTGGCCGATCTTGAGGGTGGAAATGAGCGAAGTCGGGTCGGCGGGATTGGAGAGGAGTCCGGGGACGTCGCTCATGTAGACCAGCCGCCGGGCCCGCAGCGCACTCGCGATTCGGCCGGCCACGACGTCGGCATTCACGTTGTAGGGCTTGCCGTCGTAGCCCTCGGCCACGGTCGAGATGACGGGAATGAAGCCCTCGGTGATTTCCTTTTTGATCAGCTTGATCTTCACCTCGGTGATCTCGCCGACGTAGCCCAGGTCGACGGGGTTGCCGTCGTCGTCGACCGTCAGCTTCTGGCAGACCAGGACGGAGCTGCCCGGCATGCTCTTGGGCTTGGCCTTGGTGGCGGCGAGCGCCTCGCAGACCTCCTTGTTCACGACTTCGTCCAGGGTCTGCTTGACGATGGCGATGGCCGCCTCGTCCGTCACCCGCATGCCCTTGTCGAAGGTCGGCGTCAGGCCGGACGATTCCATCGCCTTGGTGATGGCCTTGCCGCCGCCGTGGACGACGACGACGTTGATCCCGACGGCGGCGAAAAACGCGATATCGTAGGCGACCCGGATGCGGGCGGCGGGGTCGGGGTCATCCATGAAACTCCCGCCGTACTTAACGACGAAGGTCGATCCGTGAAAATCTTGGATGTAGGGAAGGGCTTCGAGCAGGACCTTGGCCTTGGCGGTGACTTCGGCAACGTTCATTGCACGCTAGAGCCTTAGTGCACTCGCGCCGAACTTATCCACAACAATTTTGAAAATCTTTTTAGGCGCAGCCCCCGGTGCGCGGCCGGGAACGGCGCTCGGCATGGTAAAAGCATTGAAGTTCTATCGCGAAATTTCAAATTTCAGGGACCGACGTGCCCAAAACTGAACTTACTTTCCCCGATCGCGCGAGTCATCGCGCCTGGTTGTCCTCCCAAGCGGCCTTGCCCGAGGGATTCCGCGTCGGCCGCTCCAGCTTCGAGTTTGTCCCGCGCGAGGCGCCGAAGCCGGCGAAAATGAACCTCACCGTGCTCGCCCTGGACCGGCCGAGCCCGGATTTCGCCGCGGTTTTTACCCGCAACGCCTTTCCCGGCGCCCCCGTCATCATCGGCCGCCAGCGGCTGGCGGAGCCGACCCTCGGCGCCATCCTGATCAACAACAAGATTTCCAACGTCTGCGCCCCCGGCGGGGTGGCCGCGGCCGAGCGGGTCTGCGCCGCGGCAGCCTCGGCCCTCGGGCTCGCCCCCGCCCAAGTCCTGCCCTGCTCGACCGGGGTCATCGGCTGGGGCCTGCCGGTCGAGGCCATGCTGGCGGCCTTGCCGGCCGCCGCCGCCTCCCTCGCCGGCGGCTCGATCCTCCCCGCGGCCGAAGGCATCGTCACGACCGACCTTTATCCGAAGGTGCGGCGGGCGGAGGTGGGCGGCGGGGCGATCGTCGGCATCGCCAAGGGGGCCGGCATGATCGAGCCCAACCTCGCCACCATGCTCGTTTACATCCTCACCGACCTGGCGGTGCCGCGGGCCGAACTGCGCGCCCTGCTGACCGAGGCGGTGGCCGGCACCTTCAACGCCATCAGCATCGACAGCGACACCAGCACCTCCGACACCGTCGTCCTGGTCTCCTCCGGCCGGAAGCCCCGGCCGCCGGCGGCGGATTTTGCCCGGGCCCTGGCCCAAGTCTGCGCCGGCCTGGCCGAGGACGTGGTCCGCAACGGCGAGGGTGTGCGGCACGTCCTGCGCGTCGTGGTCCGCGGCGCGGCCGACGCGGCCCTGGCCCGGAATCTGGGCAAGGCGATCGTAAATGCCCCCCTCTTCAAATGTGCGGTGGCGGGCAACGACCCCAATGTCGGCCGGCTGGTCCAGGCCGTCGGCAAGTACGTCGGCGCCTCGGCACCCGGCCTGGATCTCTCCCGGCTGCGCCTGAGCCTGGGCGGAATCGAGATCTTCCGCTCCGGGGTCTTCCAGCTCAATCCGGAGAAGGAGCAGGCCCTGGCCGCCCACCTCCGGGCGGCCGAGCTCTACGCCAGTGCTCCGCCCCGGGACGGCGTCTTTGCCCCGCCGATCGATTTTCCGCCCCACGAGCGCTGCGTCGAGATCGCGGTCGATTTGGGGGCCGGCGCGGCGGAGGCCACGGTCTTCGGGGGCGATCTGACCCACGAGTACGTGAGCGAAAACGCCGACTACCGGAGCTGAAAAATCGCTGTCCGGCGGTGACACCGTCTCGTCACAAAGGATGTTCTTGTCAGGCGCGCGGCTTTCTCCCACTGCTCAAATACTCTTTCTCGCCCATTTTCGTACATGATCGAATTCAATAAAAACATCCTCTTCGTGGGCTATGGAGCCGTGGCTGAATGCAC
>Ga0302319_10017734_pt1 | contig 13015 bp, 10 predicted proteins | sample Bog_T0_2_FD_203319 | JGI IMG/M metagenome (GOLD analysis project Ga0302319, IMG submission 203319) | Peat permafrost microbial communities from Stordalen Mire near Abisko, Sweden - Bog_T0_2 | ecosystem: Environmental > Terrestrial > Soil > Wetlands > Peat | place: Sweden: Abisko, Stordalen Mire...
AAGGTTTTTGAGAAACCAAGAATTACCCCTGTCCCTATTGATGATTAGCGCATAAATAAAATAAATTAAAATTACAAGTCATTAAGTAATACTACTGCTAAAAACCATCAAGCAAACGTAGAAAGTCAATACTTAAAAGCTTGACTTAAAAAGAAAAGTTCCCTACCATGAAAATATGGGAAGTCTTTGCGAACTCCCTGCCAGCGAATATGACTTTGCTCCGTGTAGGTGCGAAGATTTGCGACAGGTGAGTAACCGCGAGAACCCGAATAATGCTCACGATTGCAGAAATTAAACCAGCCAACATAGGCGAAATTAAGCCAGAATTCGGCACTACTGGCGACGTTAGGAAATACTACGGCATCAAGAAGGGAACGCTCTACAACCTTCACAATCTTGGCAAGGTGCGCGGCAAATTGCTTCGCGTCACTGGTGAATTCAAAGGCGTCAGGTTGTGGGATATGTCGAGTGTCCGCGATTTAATAAATTCGCAGAGTGACGATGACAATGGCAACAACGACAACGGACTTGCGTTAGCTGCCTAGTTTGCAGGTGTAATTTTCAACGCTGGCATTTTTGCCATAGCCCCGCGCAACTTCGCTAAATCCAAGTGCGTGTAATCCGTGTTCACTGCCTTCGTTGTTTGACCAATCAGTGCCATGCGTGTTTCTTGGTCAATTCCGTTGTTTGCCAGCAAGGAGTTTGTCGTGTGGCGCAAGCTGTGGAAAGTTCGTTGGCTGAATTTACGCTTTCCCTGTCCTTTAATTTCTAGCGGGTCAACCCCAGCCTTGACCATGATTCTAATGAATCGGTTGCTCAAACCATTTTTCCCGCCTGATTCTCTCCCGCCTGATTCTTTCCTTGCGAGCGAAGGCGTGATATGTGGGTCAGTGCTGTCCGTTGACGCGATAGCTTGCAAGTGTTCGTCCAACTGTGGCGACATCGGAACAATAACGCGCTTTCCGCGTTTGCTTTCAATGTAGTCAACCAATCCTTTGTTGAAATTGATGTTGCTCCACTTCATAGAGGCGCAATCTTCCAAACGCGCTCCCGTAAAATAACCAAACAAAATTACAGTTTTCCATTCACCATCTGCCGCTTCCAAGATTTGTGAAACTTGCTCTGGTGTAAATTCCATGCGCTTTGACGATGTGACCTTGATTGGTGCAATCGCCAGAGCCTTATCGAAAGGATTGGTTTCAATGAAGTCGAGTTTCTTTGCCAGATTGAACGCGCCACTTAAAATCTTCGCCTCTACGCGAATGGTTTTCGATGCGTAGGTTTGTGCTTGGCGGCTCTTGATAAATTTCTGCGCATCCTTGTGGCTGATTTTTGAAATCAAACCTTTGGACTTGCTGCCAAGCTGATTCAAGAAAGCGTCCACAACTGGCTTGTAGCGTTCGTTCGTGCCGACATTGGACTTGCCGTTAAGCCATTCACGCAAAAAATGGTCAACCGTGTCGCCGCTCATGGTGTCTTCATTGGCGCGTGTGAGGATGGCGTTCAACGCTGCGCGAGCATCCTTTTCAACGAACTGGCCTTTCTTGGCTTTGCGCGTTGCTTCTTCCAACGAGTCTGCGATTGTTTGCGCCACTTTTTTATCATCCGTGCCAGTGCTGCGGCTCGTTCGCGTCCCGCCGGGCAGGGTGATGTTGGCAATCCAGTTTTTGCAGTCGTGTTTGCGAGTTAGTGAAGCCATACGCTTACTACAGAACTTACTACAGTCAGGGCGGTCAGGCAAGTCAAAACAGTCAACAAATATAGGAAATGTTCAATTATCTAGGGTTGCATCGAAACGAGGGTTCGATTCCCTTCACCCGCTCCATTTGTTTGCAGGGGTTTGGTGAGGCGTGCAGCAAACCAAGCCGCGTCATCTCGTTACGGTTCATCCGTTTCCAGTTCTTCCGCAGCACAGAGGAAACGTCCATCGGCGATTTCCTCATATCCGACACTGTGCTGCCCATGCGTCCCTTGAGTCGGCAAATCAAGCGCTGATTGCCCAGGGTGACGGCAGGACGGACGCCGAAGCCAACCGAAATTGTAGTTCGGCAGTGAGAAGTCTCCCAATATGCTGCTCACTATCAGATGCCATATTCCCCAATTATCCCACATAGGATCAAATCCGCAAAAGGAAAAATGGCCGGGATCATCCAACGTCAAATGCTGCCGCCACGTTTTGTCAGCGCCACCGATGGCACCAAAGTGCTTTTGCCGGTTTGACAGGCGGCATTGATCAGGACAGGACGGCGGGGGATCCCCCGCCCTTATTTGAGGTTGCGGCGGCAAATTTTGTCCAATGACGGCGACGAAGGATTTGGGGTAGCATCGGAGGCTTCGGCTGGGGACCGGGCGAAGGATTATTAACAATGAACACGATGCGCAGGCCGCGCGACGGGCGGCTGGATGCTTTGCGGGGTTTGTTCCTCCTCATCATGGCGGGGGTGCATGTGCCCGCGCCGCTGTCGCGCCAGTTTCAGGATCCGCTGGGCTGCATGGGCGCGGCGGAGGGCTTTATTTTTCTGAGCGCGGGTCTGGCCGGCCTGGTTTACGGGCGGGTTTATGAGCGGACTGACTGGCCCACCGTGCGCCGGCGCATCGGCCGGCGGGTGCGACTGATTTACGGGGTCCATCTCCTGGTTTTGCTGCCCACGGTGCTGGTGGTTTGGGCCATTGCCGGGCGGGTGGGGCCGCTGGCCATCCACTTTTCCGACTTTCTCAGCCATCCGTGGGGCAGTCTGGCGCTGATGCCGCTGTTGTTGCACCAGCCGCCGCTGTTCGACATTCTGCCGCTATACGTGGTTTTTCTCGGGGTCACGCCCGGGTTGCTGGCCGTGGCGAGGCGGTTCGGTTGGGGGCCGCTGCTGGGGGGGTCATTCCTGGTCTGGCTGGCGGTGCAATTCAAACTGGATGCCTGGATTCCGGCCAATCCGGTGGGTTGGCTGCCGTTGCGGTGGGGGGCGTTTGATTTGTTGGCCTGGCAGTTTCTGTGGGTGGGGGGCGTCGCCCTGGGCGAAACGGCCCGGCGCCGGGCGGTTCTGCCCGGCTCGCTGCGTCCGGTGGTGGGGCTGGCCGCCGGGGTGGTGGTGCTGCTGGGCCTGATTCTGCGGCGCGGGTTCTGGCCGCATCAATTATGGAATGATGACTATTTTGTGTGGATGGACAAATGGACGCTGGGGCCGCTGCGCCTGCTGGATTTCGCGGCGTGGACGCTGCTGTTGGTGGCGTGGAATCCGCATCCGTCCCCCCGGCCCCTGGCGCCGTTGTCCCTGTTGGGACGGCATTCGCTGGCGGTTTTTGCGCTGCATCTCCCGCTGGTGATTGCGGCCGGGGTGGTCATTCAAATGACGCCGCTCCCGGCCGGCTGGCAAAACGCGATTTGCCTCTCGATCTTTGGACTCATCTTTCTGTGGGCCGCCTGGTTGGATCGTAAACCGCGCACGGGCGACCCCGGGGCGCGGAACCCGGAGCGGGCGGAAATCAAGACCGGCGAGCAGGGTGGCCGACCGGCGTTGGTGACGTGAGGCGGGAGGGAAAAGTTCAAATTTCGAACTCCCAAATCCACGGAAAATTCCACCTTCGCCAAGGCTTCCCCCTTCGCTAAAGCTACGGAGGACAGGCTGGCGGACAGGTCAAAGTCCACGCTTCAAGTCCGAGGTTCCCAGATTATTTTAACGGCTTCACGCCGGCTTAAGGTGGTGGGGCGTAGATTGGCTTCATGAAAACGATGAAGCCTGATTCGGCCCGCCGGCTCCCGGGGAAGTTCACCGGGGGAATGGCACGGGGCCGCTGGGTCTTCTTGACGCCGCCAGTGCGGCCACCCTTTCCGCACGCCCACCGAATGGTTTACCGCACCGGATGGTGCGGTCGGGGGGTTGGCGGGGAAATCACCCAATAGAAAGCAATGCATATTATGAAAACAAAAGCACTCCTCATGGTCCTGGCCCTGGGGGCCTCGACTTGGTTCGTCAACGCCCAAAACACGAACGCCCCCGCCGACGGTCAGCGTCCGCCGGCCTTCGATGGCGGGCCCGGCGGTCCGGATGGCGGCCCGCGCCGGGGCGGGTTTCACCTGCTGCCGCCCCAGGCCGGCGAGCGGTTGAACCTGACCGCCGATCAACAGAAACAAATCGCGGCGCTGGAAGCCGATGTGAAAGCCAAACTGGCGGCGATTCTGACGGCCGACCAGATGAAGCAATTGGAACAAATGCGCCCGCCGCGGCCGGGCGGCCGTCCGGGGGGCGGTTATAACGGCGGCCAGGGCGGTCCCGGCGACCGGCGCGGCGGGCCGGAGGACCGCCCGGGCGGCCCCAACGGCGGACCGGACGGTCAGGGCGGTCCTGATCATGGACCGGGCGGCCCCGGCGGCCCCGGGGGTGGCGACCAGCAGTAAGGCTTGAGCCGAATCAAAAGGCCGCCGTCAGTGACGGCGGCCTTTTTGTGCTGGGAGCGGGGACTGGGGGAGAAAGTTCAAATTTCAAACGCCAAGATCCCAGGAAGATTTGAAATCCAACCTCAAGCCCAAAGCGGAAAGCGTGAACCCCTTTCCGTCCGGGTTTTTCTGACGGCGCGCGGCGGGTGCCCCCCCCAATGCCACTAACTTTTCACCCCTCCATCAGCCAAAGACCGTTGATTTTCCATCCGCTGCCCCACTTTTCAGGCTGGCACCGGCTCCGGCCCAACGGGCCGTAATTCCTTAGCCCAGCCCGGCGGGCTGGGTGGGGCCACCCCCCGCGTCCGGCGGCCTGAAAAGCCGCGATCACGAGCGTAACCGGTTGATTACAAATACTGTTTCGACAAACCTGAGTTTTGAAAAGTGAGTGGCCTTGGGTGGGACACCCGCAGTTCACCGGCAAGGCCCCCGGCGGGGAGGGCCAGCACGAATGGGGCGGCGGGAAATGACGGTGCTTATTGCGGCGGGATGGTGGTTTGGGCGAACGCGAGTTCGGCTGCGGTATGGGTGTGGTTACCGGCCGAATCAACGAGGTTGGCCGTGATAAAGACGAAGAGTTCCATGTTGGCATCGTCGGGTTGAGCATTCGGCAAGGCTGACTTGGAGCCCGCCGATGCCAGATGGGCGTCATAATCCGGGTCGCCGCATTGAATTTTTTGCCCTTGAGGAAGTAATACCCCCCGGTTTCACGCCGGGCCAGTTTCCCCAATACCTCGGTCTGCCCGTCCCAAATTTTCACATTGGCGGGCGCCTCGCGGACGGAAAACCGGGGCAATAAAGGGGCACCGCCTGATTGATTTCTTTCACATAATCCCCCACGGCGCCGGCGGGCGCCTCGTCATAACCCAGGAACTCGGTTAGCGACGCTTGGGCTTGCAACGCGATCGCGCGGCCGTCCTCCAAGACCCGGGCGGTCACCTCGATAATCGGGCCCGTCTCCACGGGCTCGATCTGTGGGACAATGGGATTGGTGCCGGCGGAAGGCGGTTGATAAACCAGTTTGAAGACCACCTGCTCGGTGGTGGTCGCCCTCATTTGTGTCCGCCGTCCGCCCAGGGTGGTTGCCTCGGGCTCGCCCAGCACTTCCGAACCTTTTCCTTGTTCCAACTCGTGAATGAGGGGCCGAAAATTCTTATCGCTCAGGATGCCCGTGAATCCCGCGGCGGCGTCGGCATTGGTGCTGGACAATGCTTTATCCGCGGCAAACGTCCCGGCGGGGGCTTCGATCCATCGGGCCTTGATGAGGGCAAAAGCATCGTCTGCGGCCGACGTTCCGGCGGGCACTTCAATAAAGCGGACCTTGATGGGTACTTGGGGCGGGGTCGTTTTTTGCGCCATCGTTTTGCTTAGCTCGCTCTGCCCGCCAGCAGGCGCGGTGGTCGCATCCCTCATGCGCACGGCGACAGCGATAATGGCGAGGATGCCGAGTAAGGCGGCCAGAGTCAGGCCGGTGCGGCGCGCGGTGCGCTGCCCCCAGAGGCGTTCGAGGAAGTTATTCATGAGGTTCCCAAACGGCCCTGATGACGGACCAGTCGGCCTCGGTGAGTTCGACGTTTGGCATGAGACATGCACGGATAGCCTCTACAAACGTCAAGGAAGTCGAGCGTGGAATTTACATTTGTAGATGCCCCCCCAATCCCTGGCGGAGCCGTCGCCAAAACGAGGACTCCAACCGCAGATGCGCTGCCCGGGGAAAAATTTTCAATTGGGCTCGGCGGGGGATGCGGCCGGCCGAGTCGAACGTTGGACCGCCACAGCGGTGGAGGGCCGCCGCCGGGACGGCTGAAAATGGGCCATACCCCGTGGTTTGACCCGAATTTCGGTCATTCCGCCGGTGCAGTGCAAAAACATGCAATATAACGCCGTTTTATATTGACTTAAAGCATATAGTTGCGTATTATTAGGGCGAAGATATATGACTATCTATCGCATCGAAACTGGACGACTCCCCGTCGGCCAGCGGGAGCCATTGATCCAACGCCCTGAGGCCGGGGAAACCGGAGAACCCCGGCCGACCACCGCCGGAACCAGCCAACCAGCCGGAAACCAGGCTAAATTCCCCGGAATCCAAGTTAAACCAGCCGGTACGTGCATAAGCTTTTCGCCTCCAGTTTTGGTCCTCGTGGTGCGGCGGCTTCAAGGTGGGACAGGCTTCCAGCCTGTCCCGGCGCGCGCCCTGTGCGCGCCGTTCCCTCCCAAGACACCTGGGCTCGCCCGGCTCACCGGAGAACTCCGGTCGGCCACCGCCGGAACCAGCCAAACCAGATGGAAACCAACTGGAAACCAGGCTAAATTCCCAAGAAACCGAGCTAAATTCCCCGGAATCCAAGTTAATCCAGCCGATACGTGCATAAGTTTTTCGCCTCCGATTTTGGCCCTCGCGGAGCCGCGTCTGACCCGGTGGCGGGCCCCCGGCCCTAGCCCGGGTGGCTGCCCCCGCAAACCGCGGGTTATCTCGCCGGTTTGGTTCCTCGCCAGTGGCTTTATCCGAACGAAGTGTGTCGGTCATTTACATGACAAGACAAGGACCGGAAATCCTGTTTAATTCCACCACCAAAAAATGCCTTACTCCATCAACCTGCGGGTGACCTTGGGCGCGGCCTTGGTCCTGACCACTTTGGGTTTGTCGGCGCAGCCGGCGGCCTATCTCGATCCAACGCTATCCATTGAAGCGCGGGTCGCGGATTTGCTGCCGCGCCTGACCGTGGATGAAAAAATCGGTTTGGTCCATGCGCGGTCCACGTTTGCCGACCAGGGGGTGCCCCGGCTGGGCATCCCGGATTTGTGGATGGATGACGGTCCGATGGGGGTGCGGGAAGAAGTGGGCGAGGGTTTCCGCAATCTCAACCGCCAGGATGATTTTGCGACGGCGATGCCGGCCACGCTGGGGTTGGCGGCGACGTTCAACCCGGAGCTGGCCCGGGAGTACGGCGCGGTGATCGGCCAGGAGGCCCGGCAACGGAACAAGAACATCATGCTGGGGCCGAGCCTGAACATCCAGCGCACGCCGTTGTGCGGACGCAATTTTGAATACATGGGCGAAGACCCGTGGCTGACTTCGCGCATGGCGGTGAATTACATCAAGGGCGAACAGTCCCAGGGGGTTTCGTCCTGCGCCAAGCATTTTGCGGCGAACAACCAGGAATATCAGCGGGGTTCGATCAATGTGGAGATGGACGAGCGGACGTTGCGGGAGATTTACCTGCCGGCCTTTCGCGCGAGCGTGCAGGAGGCGGGGGTGCTGAGCATCATGGGCGCCTACAACCAGTTTCGCGGCCAGCATTGCTGTGAAAACGATTATCTGCTCAATCAGGTGCTCAAAAAAGAATGGGGCTTCAAAGGCCTGGTCATGTCCGACTGGAGCGGGGTGCATTCCACCGCCGAGGCGGCGATGAACGGCATGGATTTGGAAATGGGTTCGCGCCCGCCCTACACCAACAACTACCTGGCCAACCCGTTTCTGGCGGGCTTAAACTCCGGCAAATACCCGATGTCCGTGCTCGATGACAAGGTTGGCCGCCAGCTTTATTTGATGTTTAAACTGAACCTGATCCGCGATCCGGCCCAACCGGCGGCGGCGGCGGCCAACCCGGGGGTGTTGAGCACGAAGGAACATCAGGCGGTCGCGCGGCGGGTGGCGGAGGAATCCATGGTGTTGCTGAAGAACAAGGATTTTCTGCCGCTGAACCCGGCGAAGCTGAAGACAGTGGCGATCATCGGGGTGAATGCCACGGCCAAGTTCGCCAGTGGCGGCGGGGCGGCCAATATCAAGGCGCCGTATGAAATCACCGCGCTGGAGGGCATCAGCAACCGCCTGGGCGCCGGGGTGAAGCTGGTCTATGCGCCCGGCTATGTTCAGCCGGCGGGCCGGGGCCGGCGCGACCGGGGGGATGCGGTGGCCGCCGTTCCGGGTGCCAACACGAATTTGATCGCCCAAGCCGTGGCGGCCGCCCAAGGGGCGGATGCGGTGATTTACCTCGGCGGGCTGAGCCACAGCGGCGGTTATGACACGGAGGGTTCGGACCGGCGCGATCTGAAGCTGCCGGGCGGACAGGATGCGTTGCTGGCGGCGATTGTGAGGGCGAATCCCAAGACGGTGGTGGTTTTCTACGGTGGCGGCGCGGTGGAAATGGGGTCGTGGCTGGCCCAAACCCCGGCGCTGCTTTACGCGTGGTATCCCGGCCTGGAGGGCGGCAACGCCCTGGCGGCCGTGTTGTTTGGGGACGTGAATCCCTCGGGCAAGCTGCCCTGCACTTTCCCCCGGCAACTCAGTGATTCCCCGGCGCACGCGCGGAATGATCCGGGCGCTTATCCGGGCACAAACGGCACGGTCACCTATGCGGAGGGGCTGCTGGTGGGTTACCGCTGGTTCGACACCCAAAAAATCGAGCCGCTGTTTCCCTTTGGCTATGGCTTGTCCTATACGAAATTTAAATATTCCGGTTTGAAGCTCACCCCGGATGCGGCGGGGGGCGCGGGGGTGACGGTGACGTTTGAACTCCGCAACACGGGCCGGCGGGCCGGGGCCGAAACGGCGCAGATTTATGTGGAGCCGCTCACCGCCACGGTGATGCGCCCGCTGAAGGAACTGAAATCGTTTATCAAAGTCGCGCTGCAACCGGGTGAGCAGCAAACCCTCACCGTGCATCTGGATCCGGCCGCGTTTTCCTACTACGACCCGGATAAAAAGGGGTGGGTGGCGGAAAAGGGCGATTACCGGATCCTGGTCGGCGGTTCGTCGCGCCGGCTTGAGTTGAAGCGGGATTGCCATTTGACGGAAACCACCTTCGCGCAGGATTGAGCGACGGTCGCCGCGAGGCGGATCAGGTTCGCTCGGTTGGGGCGGGACCGGCGCTTTTGGGGAGCAAGAATGCGAGCGCGGCGGCCAGCAACATTCCCAGGCCCAGGGCGGTGAAGGGCACGGCCACCCCGTGATATACGGTCTTGAGCCAGCCGACGATGTAGGGTCCCGCAAACCCGCCGGTGTTGCCGAGGGCGTTCACCAGGCCGATGACCGGGCCAAACACGGCGCGCGGCAGGGTCTCGGTGGGAATGGCCCAGAACGGGGCCAGCGCGGCGAAGGGGCCGGGAATGGCCAGGCACAGGAAGGCGTAGGACAGCCAAAAATGCCCCCGGGTCAGAACACTTAAAATCAGGCTCAGCCCGCTCAGCGTGTAGACGAACGCGACATGGCCGCGCCGTTCCCGGGTTTTATCCGAATGCCATGAATTGAGCACCATGATGACGGCGGTCACCGCGTAGGGGGCGGCAAACAGGCAGCCATACTGCACGCCGCTGAAATGCCGGGCCTTCAAGCCATCGGTGAAAAAAGTCATGCAGCCGTAAGCCGCCGAGTTGTGGAGGAAGTTCATGACGATCATCACCCCGATTTCGCGCCGGGCCAGCCGCCGCCAGAAGGGGATGGGGCGCACGGGCTCGGCCACCGCCGCCTCCCGTTCCAGGGTGGCCTCCAAAAATTCCCGTTCCGCCGGGGAGATCCAGCCGGCGTCGCGCGGATGGTCGCTGATGAAAAACCACCAGATGGGCAGCCAGAGGAACGGCAGGGTGCCCTCGAGGATGAGCATGGTCTGCCAGCCGTAAGCCCCCAGCAACCAGCCGGTGAACGGGGCCGAGGCCGCCACCGCCAGCGGCTGGCACAAATTCCACAGGGCGTTGGCCCGCGCGCGTTCCGCGCTGGGGAACCAGTGGGCGAGCAGCACCACCGTGGCGGGGAAGACGCAGCTTTCCGCCACGCCCAGGAGAAACCGCGCGGTCTCAAACTGGCCGAAGGTTTTGGCCAGACCGCAACCGACGGCGCACGCGCCCCAGAAAATCAGGCACAGGCTGACCAGTTTTTTGGCGCTCCACCGGCCGGCCAGATGGCCGCCGGCCATTTGCAGGAGGACGTAGCCGAGAAAAAACACCCCGGCCGCCCGCCCCTTCATGCGATCGTCCATCACCAAATCGTGCATCATGGTCGAAATTTTCGGGTCCAACGCCAGCGAGACGTTGGTGCGGTCCACATACGAAATGGTATACATGATCAACGCGACGGGAATGATGCGGAACCAACGCCGGGGTATCATGTGAGGAATAGATTTATGGCGGACAGTCTTGCGGTTTTCCACGGCGGATTCAATGCCGCTTTTTTTACGGTCTGAGGCTGAGGATCATTCAGCGCGCCCGGATCGGACGGGCCGCGCCGATGAACGGGTTGGGAAGGGTGCCGGACACGGCCCCCGAACAAGGGGGACAGTTGCCCGGAGAAAAATTGCCGGGGAGGGAAACGGCTCGCACGGACGTGCTCGCCGTGGGCGGTCCCGCCCCGGCATCGGCCGCTTTGCCGTTGAAGGCGGGGGGGTTCACCGTTATTGTGCCGGGGTGACGCCGACTGAAAATGCCGCTGCTGTTTCGCCCCTGGCTTTGCCGGTGAACTCCCTGTGGGGGGTGGGCGGCGAGCGCACCCAGCAACTGGCGCGGCTGAAAATTTTCACGGTGGGGGATGTGCTGATGCACGCGCCCCGGCGTTATGAAGATCGCCGGCATTTTCGCACGATTGCCGAATTAACCAAGGAGGCGGCGGGCACGACACGAGGAACGATTGTGGCCCTGGGGCTCAAACGCTATCGCCACGGGGCGAAGTCGGTGTTTGAGATCATTCTCGATGATGGCACGGCCCGGTTGCACTGCCGGTGGTGGAACCTGCCCTTCATGCAGAATTATTTTGCCATGGGTGACGAGGTGTTTGTGTATGGCAAACTCCTGGAGACCCGGCCGCGCACGGTGGATCATCCGGAAACGGAGGTGATCGAGGCCGGCGAGGAAAGCTCGATTCACATCAACCGCATCGCGCCGATTTATCCGCTCACGGAGGGGCTGCCGCAACGCTGGCTGCGGGGTTTGATCTGGCGCACGCTGGGACAGTTTGAAAACCAACTGGCGGAGCCCTGGCCGGGATTGGCTCCCGCCGGGCTGCCCACGCGCGCCGCCGCCGTGCGCCAACTGCATTTCCCGGATGAGTTTGCCGACTGCCACCGGGCGCGGCGGCGGCTGGCGCTGGATGAGTTCGTGGAGTTGCAGCGGCAAATCCAGTGGCGGCGGAAAAATTTCGAGGCGCACGCCCGCGCCCTGCCCTGCGGGGGCGACAACCGCTGGATGCGGCCCTTTCTGGCGGAACTCGGGTTCAAGCTGACGGCGGCCCAGACGCGGGTGTTGCGGGAAATCCGCGCCGACCTGACCGGGGCGCACCCGATGCGGCGGCTGTTGCAGGGGGACGTGGGCTCGGGCAAGACCGCGGTGGCGGCCTGCGCGGCGCTGATGACTTTGGAGAGTGGTTTCAGCGTGGTGTTGATGGCCCCCACGGAAATTTTGGCGGAACAGCACCGCCGGAATTTCACCCGCTGGTTCGCGCCCTTCGGCCTCCGGGTGGAATTGCAGACGGGCGCCCACAAGCCGCAGGAACCGGCGGCGGCCGGGCCGATGATGTATATCGGAACGCACGCGCTGATCGAGACCGGGTTCCGGGTGGCGAACCCGGGGCTGGTGGTGATTGATGAACAGCACAAATTCGGCGTGGCCCAGCGCGAAGAATTGCTGCGCAAGGGCCGGTTCCCGCATTTGCTGGTGATGACGGCGACGCCGATCCCGCGCACACTGGGGCTGACGCTGTATGGCGACCTGGACGTTTCCGTGATTGACGAACTGCCCGGCGGCCGGGGCCGCATCCAGACGTTTGTGCGCGCGGCGGACAAATTGCCGCAGGTCTGGGCGTTCATCAAGGAGCAACTGGCCGCCGGCCGGCAGGCCTACATCATCTATGCCCGGGTGGATGCCGCCGATGCCACGGTGGACCTCAAGGCGGTGACGCTGGAGTTGGAAAATGTCCGAAAGGCGCTGGCTCCTTACCGGGTGGGGCTGTTGCATGGGCGGCTGAAATCATCGGAAAAGGAGGCGGTGATGGCGGAGTTCCGCGCCAACACGCTCCAGGCGCTGGTGGCCACCGCGCTGATCGAGGTGGGGGTGGATGTACCCAACGCCACGATCATGCTGGTGGAGAACGCGGAGCGCTTCGGGTTGGCGCAGTTGCATCAATTGCGCGGGCGCATCGGGCGCGGGGCGCACGCGAGCCATTGCATATTGATCTCCGGCGCGAAAACGCCGGAGGCCCGGGAGCGGCTGCGGGTGCTGGCGGAAACGAATGACGGCTTCAAAATCGCGGAGGCGGATTTGCAGTTGCGGGGACCGGGGGAATTGCTGGGCCGCGATCAGAGCGGGCTGCCGGACCTGCGTTTCGGCCGGCTCACGGAAGACCTGGATTTGATCGGTCAGGCGCGGGAAATCGCGGCGAAGATCATGGTTGCGGAGTGATGAGTCCAGGTCAAAGCGTCAGGGCTTTGAGCACCTCGACTTCGGAGTGGAACACGAGGCTGATCACGTTTTTATTGAAGGCCACAGCCAGCGGCGCGCGGGGTTCATCGTATTCCCACAGGGTGTGGCCGTTGGCCGGGTCGAGCCGGAAGAGTTTCAGGAAGGCCGGTTTTTGGAGGCCGGACGTGAGGTCGCTGG
>Ga0302319_10017736_pt1 | contig 13015 bp, 8 predicted proteins | sample Bog_T0_2_FD_203319 | JGI IMG/M metagenome (GOLD analysis project Ga0302319, IMG submission 203319) | Peat permafrost microbial communities from Stordalen Mire near Abisko, Sweden - Bog_T0_2 | ecosystem: Environmental > Terrestrial > Soil > Wetlands > Peat | place: Sweden: Abisko, Stordalen Mire...
CCGATCCTGGATGCGCTGCATGAACGCGTGTTGCTCTGCGACGGGGGCACCGGCAGCCGCGTGCAGGTCATGCCGCTGGACATCGAGCGGGATTACTGGGGCCAGGAAAACTGCACCGAAGTGCTAAACCTGTCGCGCCCGGATATCGTACGGGAACTAGCGCGCGGGTATTTCCAGTCCGGCTCCGATATCGTGCAGACCAACAGCTTTGGCGGTTCGCCGATCACGCTGGCCGAATTCGGCCTGGGCGAGCGCGCGCGCGAAATCAACCGCCTGGCCGCCGAACTGGCGCGCGAAGCGGCCGCCGAATTTGCCGACGGCCGTACGCGCTACGTGCTGGGAAGCGTCGGGCCGGGCACGAAACTGCCGAGCCTGGGCAATATCGATTACGATACGCTGGAAGCGGCACTGGCCGAACAATGCCGCGGTCTGCTCGATGGCGGCGTGGACGCGATATTGATCGAAACCTGCCAGGACACGCTGCAAATTAAGGCAGCGGTGAACGGCGCCCGCATCGCGCGCACAGAATTCGGCCGGTCGACGCCAATTTTCGTGCAGGTAACGGTGGAAACCACCGGCACGCTGCTGGTGGGCCCCGATATCGCGGCGGCTGCCACCGTGGTGCAGGCGCTGGATGTGCCGCTGATCGGCCTGAACTGCGCCACCGGGCCGCAGGAAATGGCCGAGCACGTGCGCTGGTTGTCAAAAAACTATCCAGGCCTGCTCAGCGTGCAGCCGAATGCCGGCCTGCCCGAACTGGTCGATGGCCGCACGCGCTATCCGCTGGAAGCCGCCGAAATGGCGAGCTGGGTGGAGCGTTTTGTCGAAGAAGACGGCGTTAATTTGATCGGCGGCTGCTGCGGCACCGACATGACGCATATCGCGGCACTGGACGCGATGCTGCGCCGCCGCGGGGGTTTCCGCCCGGCGCCGGTGGCGCGCCAATCTTTCTGGGTGCCGAGCGTGGCCAGCCTGTACGGCCAGGTGGCTTTGCGCCAGGAAAACAGTTTCTTCGGCATCGGCGAACGCTGCAACGCCAACGGTTCGAAAAAATGGCGTGATTTGCAGGAACGCGCCGATTGGGATGGCTGCGTTTCGGTGGCGCGCGAGCAGATGGCCGAGGGCTCGAACGCGCTCGATGTCTGCACGGCTTTTGTCGGCCGCGATGAAATATCGGAAATGAACGAGGTGATCCGCCGCTTCACGAGCTCGGTGAACGCCCCACTGGTGATCGATAGCACCGAGACGCCGGTGATCGAGGCCGCGCTGAAACTGCATGGCGGCAAGCCGATCATCAACTCGATCAATTTCGAGGATGGCGAACAGGCCGCCGCCGAACGGTTGATCCTGGCGAAGAAATTCGGCGCCGCCGTGATCGCGCTGACGATCGACGAGGAGGGCATGGCCAAGACCGCCGAGCGCAAGCTGGAAATCGCCGCGCGCCTGGTGGATTTCGCCTGCAACAAGCACGGTCTGGCGCAAAGCGATTTGCTGATCGACCCGCTGACCTTCACCGTGGCCACAGGCAATGAGGACGACCGCAAGCTTGCGGAATACACACTCGACGGCATCAGGTTGATCCACGAGCGCTTCCCCGCGGTGCAAATCATCCTGGGCCTGTCCAATGTCAGTTTCGGCCTGAACCCGGCCGCGCGCGCCGTGCTGAACAGCGTGTTCCTGGATCACGCCGTGCGCGCCGGCATGACCGGCGCCATCGTGCATGTCAGCAAGATCAAACCGCTGCATCTGATCGCGCCGGAAGAAGTGCAGGTTGCGGAGGATTTGATTTTCGACCGCCGCGCCGAAGGCTACGATCCGCTGCAGCGCATGCTGGCGATTTTCGCCGACCGCAAGGCGGCTGATGCCACCAAGAAAGTTCGCTCGGAAACCGTGGAGGGGCGGCTACGCGACCGCATCGTCGATGGCGACCGCAAGGGGCTGGAGGACGAACTGGCGCTGGGCATGCAGACGCACACGCCGCTCGAAATCATTAACAATATTCTTCTCGCCGGCATGAAAATCGTCGGCGAGCTGTTCGGCGCCGGCAAAATGCAGCTGCCCTTCGTGCTGCAGAGCGCCGAAACCATGAAAGCCGCCGTGGCCTATCTGGAGCCGTTTATGGAGCGCGTGGCCGGGCAGGAACGCGGCACCATCGTGCTGGCCACCGTGAAAGGCGATGTGCACGATATCGGCAAGAACCTGGTCGATATCATCCTGACCAATAACGGCTACCGCGTCGTCAATCTCGGCATCAAGGTCAAGCTGGCCGACATGGTCTCGGCGGTGAAGGAACACCACGCGCATGCCATCGGCATGTCTGGCCTACTGGTGAAATCCACCGTCGTCATGCGCGAAAACCTCGAGGAAATGTCGCGCCAGGGCCTGGAAATTCCCGTGCTGCTCGGCGGCGCGGCCCTCACGCGCAACTACGTCGAGGACGATTGCGTCAAGGCCTATGCCTGCGGCCGCGTGGCCTACGCGCGCGATGCGTTCGATGGGCTGCATCTGATGGATCGCGTCACCAGCAACGGGTTCGACGATTTCCTGAGCGCCATTCAGGCCAAGCGCAGCGGCCGCGCGCGCAATACGTCACGCAGCCTGGGCAAGGCGGACGAACGCGCTTTCCGCCCGGTGGACGTGGCCGCCGTGCGCGAACGCCGCCACCGTATGACCCGCGATGTGCCCGTGGTAACGCCGCCGTTCTGGGGCAGCCGCGTGATCGAGGCGCCGCCGAAAGCGATCATTCCGTTCATTAACGAACGCAGCCTGTACCAATTCCAGTGGGGATTCCGCAAACAGGGCCGCGACCTGGAGGATTTCCTCGGCTGGGCCAAGCAGGAACTGCGCCCGGTCATGAAGCGCATGCTGGCACTCTGCGAGGCCGAAGATATTCTGCGGCCGCAGGCAATCTACGGTTATTGGAAAGCCGCCGGCGTCGGCAACGAACTCGTGCTGTTCGAACCGGATGGTGTCACTGAAGTCACCCGCTTCATACTGCCCCGCCAGCCGCGCGAGGATGGCGAGTGCATCGCCGATTTCTTCCGCGATATCGACGACGAGGAACGCGACGTGATCGGCCTGCAAGTGGTCACCATCGGCCAGAAGGCCAGCGACACGGCGCGTGTGTGGTTCGAGGATAACCGTTACCAGGACTACCTGTACCTGCACGGCCTGTCGGTGGAAATGGCCGAGGCGATGGCCGAATACGTGCACAAACGCATCCGCGCCGAGCTCGGCTTCGCCGCCGAGGATGACCGCGACCTGGAAAAAATGCTGGCCCAGAGCTACCGCGGCTCGCGCTACAGCTTCGGCTACCCGGCCTGCCCGAAGCTGGAGGACCAGATGCAGATATTGCAAATGCTGGACGCGGAGCGGGTGGGGCTATCGTTGTCGGATGAGTCGCAATTGCATCCGGAGCAATCGACTAGCGCTATTGTGGTGCTGAATCCTAAGGCTAAGTATTTTTCAGTTTAAGGAAGCGCTTCTTTTTGAAAAAAGAAGCAAAAACTTTTTTCAATTTGTTGGCCCGACCAGAGCGGCAAAATGATCGAACGTGCGGTCTTCTCCAAGGGATCGTGGCCAGCCGGCGGTGCTGTCCTGCTGCTTCGGGGCCTCGCCCAGGATCAGATTGCCGAAGAAACCGTCGCCGGCAATATCCGTCTTCACCGTCAGCGTCACGTCAATCTGCACCTGGCCGCTATCGCCGATGCCGCCATTGGCCAGCGATGCAACGCTGTCGTTGAACGATGAAAACGCCTGGCCCAGCGTGGTGAATGTCTCATTCAACAGCGTGGCGCCGCTGCCTTCCCGCATCTGCAGAACGATCACTGCCGCGTCCGCCGCACCGCCGACTATTTCACCATTGTAAAGACCTAGTACAAGATTGCCGGGCGCGCCTAGCGTGGACGCGTTGATCGTGACGCTCGCCGTATCGCTGACCGTCTGGCCGCGCTGCAGGCCAGGCCCACCGCCACCAATCGCGCCGACGTCGAAAATCACCGGATTCGCCCCGAACGCCGCCGCTATCGCCGGGTTCGATTGCAGAATCGTCGGCACATCCGGCGGCGCCACCGTGGCCTCGGCCAGCGCATTCGGCTCGCCCGATCCCAGCAACGGCAGCGCAATGCCATACTCCGCCAGCGCCACCGCGGTCACCGCCGTGCCGGCCAGCGAAAGGCTTGTCGCGGAACTGATGGCGGCGATCAGCGGCGGCACCTTCACCGTGGTTTGCGTTTGCGCAGCACTACTGGCGGTGGCCGCCAGATCGCCGCTGGTGGCCATGCCGCTGGCGTTCACCACGGCCGCTGCACCCTGGCTGTCGCTACCGCCAGCCATGGCCGTGCCGCTGGCGTGGATCGTGGCGCCGGTGACATTCAGGTTCACTGTCGCCGCGCCGCCGGCGCTGTGGCTCCATCCACCCGTGGCGCCGGCACTGGCATCAACCGTGTTCGCACCCACCACACTCAGATCCGCGATCGCCCCGCCGCCGGCGCCATCGTTGGCAAGCGTGTTCGATGCGCCACCCTGGCCGCCATCGGCGCCAACGGTGACATCGATCGCCCGGCTTGCGGCATGGCCTTTGCCGGATGTGTCGTTCAGCGTCAGTTCCGATTTGGCATCCCCGCCACGGCCGGCGATGCCGTTATCGCTACCGCCCCCGCCGCCGCCGGTCGCGGTTTGCTGCAGCGTCAATGCGCCGTCCTGTGTCGTGCCGCTGACGGCATTGATCAGGCTTTCCAGCCCGCCATCGCCGCCCGCGGCGCCAGCGCTGCCAGCCCCGCCGGATCCGGAGGTCGCGTTGGCGATGGCCGAGGCGTCGGTAACGCCGGTCGCCGTGGCCGCCACCGCGGCGCCGGCCCCGCTGCCCGCGGTGAAACCCGCGCCATTCGCCGCGCCGCCGTTGCCGGCCACGGCCGTGGCGGCGGCATTCGCCTGGCCGCCGGCGGCCAAAGCGCTTGCAACCGCGCGGGCGCCAGCGCTGGACGATCCGCCCTGGCTCTGGCCGGCCGCGCCGGTCTTCGCCGCGGCCGTGGCGAACACGTCCGCTTGCGCGGTGCCGGTCACGGCAATGGCGGCATTGGCGCCGGCGGCCGCGCCGCCCAGCGCGCCCATGCCGCCACTGCCCGAAACGGCCAAACTCGTTGCGGTGATCGAGGCGCTTTGTTGCTTGGTTGGATTGGACGTGTCGTTGACCGTCAGGCTGGAGTTCGCCTTGCCCGCGGCGCCGCCGGTGCGCCCGCCGCCGCCGCTACCGCCATCGGTCTCCTGGTACAATATCAGCGCCCCGCCCTGGGTCGTGCCTGAAACGGCGTTGGCCAGATCACTGCCCGCGCCGGCCCCGCCATTGCCGGCCGAAACACCGTATTGGCCGCCGCCGTTACCGCCGTGCTGCTGCACGGTGGCGCTGGCGCTGGCGGCGCCGCTGGCGCTCGCGCTGGTGCGCGACGCGTTACCGCCATCGCCGCTGGCCGTGCCCGAACCATAGGCCGCGCCGCCAGTACCACCGAAGCTGCTCGCCGCCGCCGTGGCGAATGTTGCGGCCGTCACCGTGGCAACCGCGGTGGCGCTGCCGCCGCTAGCGGCGCGGGCCGCATATGAGGCGCCGGAATTGCCGCCCATGCTGGTGGCCGCCGACTCCGCCGAGCCGAGCGCATTCGAAACCGAAACGCTGGATTTCGCCCCGCCGCCTTGGCCGCCCTGGCCGCTGGCCTGGCCGCTATCGCCGCCCAGCCCGCCGGTGGCCGTCGCCTGCCCAATATTGGCATCGGCGCCGGCGGCGGTGGAGTTCGCGGTGTCCAACACGCCTGCCGTGGCACTGCCGCCATCGCCGCCATTTCCGCCGGCCGCATTGCCGCCGCCACCGCTACCGCCGGCGCCGCCGGCGCCGCCTTGCGCCGTCGCGACGCCCAGCGCCGCGGTATTGAAGGCGCCATCCATGGCAAGCGCCGCGATCGCATGGCCGCCGGCCGCGCCCGCCCCCCCGGTGCCGAAATTACCATTGAAATTGCCGCCAGTGCCGCCGGTGCCCCCTGCCCCGCCGGTAGCATTGGCGGCATTATCCGCGTCGTTGGGAAATTCGTTGTTGTTCCTGGCGATGGCGGCGCCCCCCGGCGTAGCAGCGGTGCCGTTGATTTGGCCGCCCGTGTCGCTGCCGTTCGCGCCGTTCGTGCCGGCGATGCCATCGACTGTGACTGTTCCCAATTTGCTCTCTCTTAGGTTCGATAAAAGCAAGCAGTTCTTTTTTGAAAAAAAGAACCAAAAAACTTTTACGCGGCTGTCGCGGACTACCCGGCGACAGCCGCGCAAAAGTTTTTGCTTCTTTTTTCAAAAAGAAGCGCTTCCCTTGCTTACGGTTCGTCCGCCTCCATTGCCGCCGAAGCCGGGCTCGCGGTCTGCTGGCTGTCCACGGTATAAATCCGATACAGATGGTTGCCGGGCCCCGGCGTGTCCGTGCACTTACTCTTCGTGGTTTCAACGCATGTGCTGACAGGCGCACCGTCGCGCGTCACGTAATACGTGTAGGGCGGCACGCCGTTGCCGTTGGTGACCGGCGTCCAGGAAATCTGCACCGTGGCGGAGGTGCAGAGAAAGTTATCGGCTTTGCTTGCGCCGCAGATCACCGCCAGGTCGGTCGGAATCGCGGTGGACAAAACCAGCGGCGGATGCGGCGGTTTGACGAAGTTGAATTCGTCCAGCAAATCGCCAACGTGCCCCACCGTGCCGTCAATGAAATAGACTTTCTTGACCGCGTCGCGAATGGTCGGACGGCTATCGGGGTTGCCGAGCGTTACCGGATCCAGGCGGGCACCGCCGGCAAACAGGTCCTCGATCAACGTTGCGTAGCTATCGAAGCTCAATACCGAATTGTCGATCATCCCCGAGCGCGCATAGGGGCTGATGAGCAGCCCCGGCACGCGCAAGCCGTAACCCTGCACCGGCGTGGGTGTGTGATTTGTATCGACGATCGGCGGCACCACGTGATCGTAAAACCCGCCCCATTCGTCCCACGTAATGAAGATTGCCGTGTTCGACCAGTACGGCGATTGCATCACCGCATTTACCAGCGAAGTGACGTGCTCCATCCCTTTGGTAATGCTGTCGGGTGGGTGCTCCGCATTGCCGCCGTTGGGCACGAGCCAGGAAACCTGCGGCAGGGTTCCGCCCTGCAGGTCGGCGAAGAACTGCGTGACCGCCGGGTTGTGCAGTGCAAGGTAGGAACTGCCGCCCTGCTGCACCGTGCTGTAGAACGGTGGCGGATTCCACTCCGACCCGACGCCAGGCTGCTGGCCTCCGGGAATGCAAGGCCCGGCATCGTCGTCGCAATCCGGCTGAATGCCAGTAGAGACGTAATATTTCCAGCTCACGCTGTGCAAATCGAATAGCTGAAACAGATTGACCCAGGGAAACACCGTAGTGCCGTTACGCCTGGGGCGCGTGGGCTCCGGATTAGTGTAACATGTCGAAGCCTGCGTTTTATTCTTGCACGCCGCGGTCCACTCGCTCGTCAACTCGATATGCGACGGGTAGGACCACGACCTTACACCCTCGTATAGCTGGTCCTGCAGCACGAAATGCTTTGCGTAGGCCCAATAATTCGGAATGTCCGCATTCGTATGGTAGCCCATGACATCGTGGCGGGCCACGCCTTGCTCGTAACTATTGCACGCCGAAGTGCCGGCGGATTTCGAGCATTGCGTTCCGCGGCCGTTGGTTTGGCGGGTGACGAAGCCATCCATCAGCGCTAGGGAAATGCCATCGTCCAGGTCGAGCTGCGCGTCGCTGTTCTGGTGTGGGCCGCCGGCGTTGACATCGTGTGGGTCGTAGTAGGGCGCCACGCAGCCCTGGCCGGGGTTCGTCGGATCGATCGGCACGCACGTGCCGGAGGGCGGGCCATTGGCGCCGGGAAACGCGCCGAAATAGGAGTCGAATGACCGGTTCTCCTGCATGATGATGATAACATGCTGAATGGCGGCCTTGGCCTGCTGCAGCACGGCAATGCGGTCCGGTTCGGCCGACGCCGCGCCGCAAGCGGCGAGAGACTGGATCAGCAGTGCGGCCCGTATGCCGGCGATCACCGGGCCAGGGTGACGTTGACCTGATTGGGTCATGTGCAGAACGGGTCGCTCGCTTTATTTCGCCACACGCTCCACCCCGCTGTCGTAATGTGTCATTTCAATAACATCTAGATACGCTGCCTGTCTTTCGCGTCGCGCCCGCAGCCGATAGATACGCGTCATCGCCGCGAATTTGCAAGATCGCAACAACCGGGCTGTTGAACTTGCCCCCCGGCCAAGTACAGTAATTGGTACGCATGGACCAAGTCTCGTACACCAATCTCCGCCAGAACCTGGCCCGCTATCTCGACCAGGCGGCCGACAGCCGCGCCCCCATCCTGGTTACCCGCTAGGGCGGCAAGGCCAACGTGGTAATTGTGGCCGAGGACGAGTGGTCTGGGTGGCAGGAAACAGTCCACCTGCTCAGCAACCCCGCCAACGCGACGCGTCTGCTGGAATCCATCCGGCAGGCCGACGCCGGAGAACTCCACGAACACAATCTGATTCAGGCGGCGCCCAGCAACCGGACGTGAAAGTTCAGTTCACCGATCAGGGCTGGAGTGATTACCAACACTGGGCGGCGAACGATCAACCAATGCTGCAACGGGTAAACCGGCTGATTGAGGACACTCGCCGGTCACCGTTTCAAGGACTTGGCAAACCGGAGCCGCTCAGGGAAGTCCTGGCTGCATGGTGGTCGCGCCGCGTCACCGGCGAACACCGCCTCATCTATCGCGTCGCCGGCGCGTCCGGCATCGATCGGCGCCTTGAGATTGCCGCCTGCCGCTACCAATACGGTAAGTGACGCCAGCCGCCTGGTTTGCTAATCCACCCCAACCCCAGGGGCGCCGCCGCCGTGCAGACCACGCTCAAAATCGCCGCCGGCAGCATTCTGATCGGGCTCACCGTGCTCGCGCTGAAAGGCGCCGCCTGGTGGGTCACCGGCAGCGCCGCGCTGTATTCCGACGCGCTGGAAACCGTGGTCAACGTCGCCGCCTCGCTGATCGCCTTCCAGGCCCTGCGCGTGGCCAGCCGCCCGGCCGACGCCGATCATCCGTTCGGCCACGCCAAGGCGGAGTTCCTGGCCGCCGCGCTGGAAGGCGCGCTGATCGTGGCCGCCGCCGCCTCCATCCTGCAAGCCGCCTGGCACACCTGGCAGCACCCGCATCCGCTGCAAACGCCCTTGCTGGGCCTGGCGCTGAACGCCGGCGCCACACTGATCAACTTCGTCTGGGCACAGGTGCTGCTGCGCGTGGCGGCACGTAACCGTTCGCCGGCGCTGGCCGCCGATGCCCGGCATCTGCTGGCCGACGTGGCCACCGCGCTGGGCGTGGCGATTGGCGTCACCCTGGTGATCGTCACCGGCAAATTGTGGCTCGATCCCGCGGTGGCCGCCGCTACCGCCGTTTACGTGCTTTATTCCGGACTGCATCTGATCAAAACGGCGGCCGGCGCGCTGATGGACGAAGCGCTCGACGATAAAACGCTGGCACAAATCCAGGCGATCATCCGCTTCAACGGGGCCGGCGCGCTGGAGGCGCACGATCTGCGCACGCGCCAGGCCGGGCAATCGACGTTCCTGCAATTCCATCTCGTGGTGCCCAGTGACATGAAGGTGGCCGAGGCGCACGAAATCTGCGACCGCATCGAAGGCGCGTTCCACCGCGACATGTCGCATCTGATCGTGGCCATCCACGTCGAGCCCGCCCACAAAGCCAAGCACGAAGGCCCGATTGTTATTTTTCCAGCGTAGCTTGCCCGGCTGGCGCGCCTTGGGCGGGATGTGCGGCGCGCTGTGCCTGCTTGCCGGCCCCGCCTGCGCGTCCGGCGTGGTGTCGTTAAACCTCTGCACCGATCAGCTGCTGGTGCTGCTGGCGCCGGAACGCATCGCGGCGCTCAGCCCGCTGGCACGCGATCCGTCGCTCTCCGTGGTCGCGGCGCAAGCGGCGGCGATGCCCTGGGTGCGCGCCGATACCGAGGCGGTGCTGCGCCTGCGGCCCGATCTGGTGCTGGCGGGTGATTACGGCGCGCAGGCAGTGGTGGCGGCGTTGCGCGGACGCGGCATTACGGTGGTGCAGGTGACAGAGCCGCGCGATTTCGCCGGCGTCGCGTCCGAAATCGACGCTGTCGCCCAGGCGCTGGGCCAGCCGGCGCGCGGCGAGGCGCTGGTCGCCACCATGCAAGCGAGGCTGGCGGCGATTCCGCCGGCTCGGCGCGGCAACGCCGTGTTCTGGGAAGCGCGCGGCTTTTCCGCCGGCCCGGGCAGCTTTGGCGACGCCGTGCTGCGCGCCGCCGGCTATCGCAACGCCGGCACCGGCGGCGAAATGGGCGTGGAGGCGCTGGCCGCGCATCCGCCCGATATCCTGATCACCAACGCGGCGCCCGCGTACCCGTCGCTGGCCACCGACATGCTGTGGCACCCGGCGCTGCGCCATCTGCGCCGCACCAGCGTGGCGCCGGCGCTGATGGCCTGCGCCGGCCCGTGGTCGGCCGGCGCGGTGGAAGCCTTGGCGCGATGAAACTCGCGGTGGTGGCGATCGTGGTGCTGGCGGGTCTCTCCTTGCTGCTGGGCGCGGCCGGGTTCGGCCTGCCCGATGCCGATATCCTGTGGCAGTTGCGCGTGCCGCGCACCGCGCTGGCGCTGCTGGTGGGCGCCGGCCTGGGCATTTCCGGCGCCGTGCTGCAAGGCGTGCTGCGCAATCCGCTGGCCGACCCCGGCTTCCTGGGCATTGGCGGCTGCGCGGCTTTGGGCGCCGTAATCGCGTTCTACTGGGGTTTTACGGCAGCCTTTCCGCTCGCGCTGCCGCTCAGCGGATTTCTCGGCGCCACATTGGGCTGCGTGGCGCTGCTGCTCGTGTTTTCGCGCGCACAATCCGGCCCCGGCTTGATCCTGGCCGGCGTGGGGGTATCGGCCCTGGCCGCCGCGGCACTCTCGCTGCTGCTCAGCGCCGCGCCGAACCCGTTCGCGCTCTACGAAATCACCTTCTGGCTGATGGGCGGCCTGCAGGACCGCACGCTGATGCATCTGGGCCTGGCCGCGGTGCCCATCATCCTGGGCTGCGCCGTGCTGCTGCGCCTGGGTCCTGGCCTGGATGCGCTGAGCCTGGGCGAGGAAGCCGCCGCCAGCCTGGGCGCGCCGGTAGCCCGCACGCTGCAACTGGCCGTGCTGGGGGTAGCACTTTCCGTGGGCACTGGCGCCGCGGTAGCGGGCGGCATTGGCTTCGTCGGCCTGGTTGTGCCGCATTTGCTGCGCCCTTGGGTAGGGCAGCGCCCCGGCGCACTGCTATGGCCCAGCGTGCTCGGCGGCGCCGCCCTGCTGCTGGCCGCCGATATGTGCGCCCGCGCCGCCCCGCTGCTGCTACCGCTGGCGGCCGAGCCACGGCTGGGCGTGCTGACGGCGCTGCTCGGCGCGCCGTTCCTGGTGGTCGCCGCCCGCCGCGTGGCGCCGTGATGCGGGTGGACCGGCTGAATGTGGCGCTCGGCAACCGTGCGGTGCTGCAAGGCGTCACCTTTGCTGTAGCGCCGTTCGAATTCGTCGCCATCTGCGGCCCCAATGGAGCCGGCAAAACCACCCTGCTACGCGCTTTGGCCGGCCTGCTGCCCGGCGGCCGCCCGCAACCGCGCGATGTGGCCTACCTGCCGCAAGGCGCGCGCTGCGCCTGGGCGATGACGGTGCGCCAGGTAACCGCGCTGGGCCGCATTCCGCATGGCGACCAGAACCCGGCCGCCATCGAGGCGGCGCTGACCGCCTGCGGCGTACAGGCGTTGGCCGATCGCCGCGTGGACCAGATTTCCGGCGGCCAGGCCCGCCGCGCCATGCTGGCCCGCGCCTGGGCCGGCCAGCCAAAAACCCTGCTGCTGGACGAGCCGATAGCCGATTTGGACCCATCCGCCGCGCACGAGGTGATGGCGCTGATGGCCGGCTTCGCGCAGGCCGGCGGCGCCGTGGTGGCCGTGCTGCACGCGCTGGACCTGGCCGCCCAATATGCCACCCGCATGGTGGTCATGGAAAACGGCAGCATCGTCGCCAACACCTCCCCCGCGCTGGCACTGCCGGCCGCGGCCGCCTCGTTCGGCATGGATTTACGCGCCGAAACCGCGCTGCTGTTGCGGCCGAAACAAACCAAGGATGAAGCCGCATGACGATCCGTATCGACCGCGTCGTGACCCGCGGCGGCGACGGCGGCGAAACCTCGCTGGGCGACGGCACGCGCGTGCCCAAGGATGTGCTGCGGGTGGAAGCCTACGGCACCGTGGATGAAGCCAACGCCACGATCGGCCTGCTGCGGCTGCACACCGCGCACGATCCGGAGGCCGACGCCATCCTGGCGCGCGTGCAGAACGATCTGTTCGATATCGGCGCCGATCTCTGCGTGCCCGGCGAACACGGCGACAGGTTGCGCGTTGGCGCCGATCTGGCCGATGCCTATGACGCGGCGGTGGAGGCGTTCAACCAGCACATTCCGCCGCTGACGAGCTTTGTGCTGCCCGGCGGCAGCCCGGGCGCCGCGTGTGCCCACCTGGCCCGCACCACGGTGCGCCGCGCCGAACGCCGCGTGGTGGCGCTGGCGCATGAAGAGGCGGTGAACCGCGAGATTATCCGGGCGTTGAATCGGCTGTCCGATCTGCTGTTCGTGGTCGGCCGGCGGCTTAACGAAAATGGCGCTGGCGATGTGGATTGGCGGCCTGGAGGACGCGCTTCGTTTTGAAGAAAGAAGCAAAAACTCTTACCAGGCTGTCGCGGACTACCCGGTGACAGCCATGCAAAAGTTTTTTGGTTCTTTTTTTCAAAAAAGAACTGTTTCCTTACCTCCGCGCCGCCAAAACGTTTGCACGCGCCATGGCCAACGCATTGGCAACGCTGGCCGCATCGGCCGCCGCCAAATGCACATGCGTGGCGCCGCGCGCGCCCCAGCCGCCCGGCACCGGCGTGAAACTCCCGGGTTCGGCCTGGGCCAGCA
>Ga0302319_10017739_pt1 | contig 13013 bp, 15 predicted proteins | sample Bog_T0_2_FD_203319 | JGI IMG/M metagenome (GOLD analysis project Ga0302319, IMG submission 203319) | Peat permafrost microbial communities from Stordalen Mire near Abisko, Sweden - Bog_T0_2 | ecosystem: Environmental > Terrestrial > Soil > Wetlands > Peat | place: Sweden: Abisko, Stordalen Mire...
AACACGATAGTATTCCGGATACAGCGGATGCGTGGGTTCGTCCTTGGTTGCTGTTGGCGAGAGCTTATTCAGGATTTTTCTATCAAAACCAAATCTCGATTTACAGGACGGTTGAGGACAGAATTTTACCTTTGGTCGATTTGAAAAATCAGCGCATCGATGCAGCACGGTTGGCGCTGGAGAAAAAAGACGTGAAGGAAGATCACCGTTTCAGCCCCTACACCGTCTTCGCCAGAATGGCTCTTCCTGTCTATTTCAGCGTGCTTGAAAAAAACGCCCAAGTCCAGACATGGCTCGACCAGGCAGTCATCGCTTGCTCCATCGAACGCTACCGCATCGCCCATAACTCGCTTCCCACCACTCTCGACGATCTCCACGCTGCCGACCTTCCCCATGACATCATCACCGGCCATTCCATGCACTACCGCGTCCTCGCCCCTGATAACTACATCCTCTACTCGACAGGCTGGAACGAGACCGACGACGGCGGCAAAATCACCAAGGATGGATTAGGCAGAGTCGACCGTGACAAAAGCGATTGGGTCTGGTCGCTCAAGCCGCTGTAAGCCCGCCGCTCGACACCGATTTTCCTGATCCGGAAATTATTTTTTCTTCGTCTGTTTGACAATCTCCTTCCGGTTGGGATGAAAGCAGTAGGTACCCCAGCTAAATGCCAGGAGATAAGGGCAGCCCCCATGCACGTGGTTCAGGCACTCCACAAAATCCAAGGCGCACGTCAGATCCTTGGCCTGGCAATCGGAAAAATTTCCCGGGTAAGGGCGTGAGGATTCGCTCTCCTTGAGCGAAGCTCGGTCTTTTTTCATAAAATTCCTTTCTTTATCGCGACGTTTTCACTTTCGGAAAGCATGTAGGCGGTTTCTTCATTCTGTAACGCCATGGTAATCAACTAGCAACGCCCTGGCGGCTTGCAACCGCTGCACAGCCATCTGGCCTGTGCGCATCGCCAGTTCGCGGCCGAATTCGGGATTCTTTTTCCCGTATTCGCGCAGCGCGTGGGCATTCAGCGAAACAACCTCCGTCCGGTGGATCGGGCGCGCCGTGAACCGCCAGCGATAGGGCGGGAATAGCCAGGAAAATCCCAGCGCCTCCCCGGCTCCCAGGAGCTGCACCGTCACCGATCCCTTGCCTGGCAGGTAGGCCTCCAGCGCCACCGTCCCGGTGTGGATGAGATGGAACCGGTCCGCATCGGCCCCCTCGTTGAGGATCGTGTCTTTAGCGTCATACGTGGCAAACATCGCCACGCCGTTCAGAACGCTTCCAAATGCCGGGTTCATTCCCTCGAAAAACGGATGCGCGGCGATCAAATCCGCCGCTGTCACTTTGTTCGTTTGCATATCGGTATCCTTTCCTTATGCAGCCTTCTTTTCTTCCTCGTGGGTTTCGTATGGTAACGGTCGTTGATGTGGAATCCTGGCGGGCGGGTGCAGGCGGGTCACATTTTTTAAAAAAGACATCCCTTCCGGCATCCTCACGCCCCGGCTTTTGCCGAACATCCTGCAATGGATGCGCTCCAGGCTCTCCCTCCAGTTTCTGATCGAGCATTGAATATGTGGCGGACAAGCCGGCTCCCCTATGCCCACACACGCTTCCTGTTTTCCGTATTGCCGGCGCAATCTTTCCAATTCATTGACGATTGGCCGGACCCTTCGCCAGAAATCCTCATGCGATTCTGATACCGCAAACCAATCCCTGGGATTGCGGGCGTACTCGCGGGACTTCTCCAAGGCGTCCACGGAAACTGTCGGGGTACGCGGGATCTCCTTCCCCTTGGCCCTGGTTAAACTCCTGTTCCTCGACGAAGATGTGGTGGTCGTGTTCATACTCCAACAACCAGCTTGCCCGCTCCTTCAATAGACAGCCGTCCAAGCAGGAACACTTTCCATCCATTGGCAAATCCTCACCGTTCTCTGTTCCCCCGGTGGGGAAGGATTACAGGCATTTCCAGGTTGGGAAAAGTCACTCCGGCTTCGGACCTGGGCATCAGGTCTTACAAGTTATCCAACATCTTCAATAGCGCCCTGTGCATTGGCTCACTGGCAAGTGATGGAATTACGTCCACAGGAACAACGGTACCCTCGGACCACACCAAATTCGCAGGCCTTGCGTCAAATAGCGCAATACGCTCTTTGGGATTGTAAAATATCCATTCATTCGGGATGCGTTCGTACCCATGTTGGGCGAACCAGTCGTTCGATAGTTCGATGGTAGGTGGCGGACCCTCAGCATAACGTTGTGTGAACACGAATGAAGGAAATCCTTCCTTTTGAGCGGTGACTCCTGCCACGCGCGTATCACTGCGAAGCAAAGTATTGTGTAAATTCCATCGCCCAAGACATTCGAGCGGAGTGGCGTCGCCAATCAGCAGGGCTCCTGCACTGTTTATTACAGGGTGACGCCCGAATACCGGTGGTATGGTAATTTTAAGAATGCGTCCCTGTTCGAGTAGCGGTTTAACAAAATGCTCTACGCCGCCTTTTTGCGCGCCGTTGCTGATGACCGACCAGTCGAACCAGAGCCCGTTTTTTTCTGCCCACTGTTCGATTGCGATTTGCTGAGCGCTAAATCCGAAAGGCGGCCTTGCTCCACCTGCTTCCAAAAGGCTTTTGAGGTCAGCGGCGGCTGTTTCTGGTAAATATTCTCCAGTTCTTCGACCATCTTCTTCATGCTGGAAAACTATCTCATCACCTTCCATACTGTGCAAGGACTTTTGGGACTGCCCCTCTGTAAGTCCGTCTCTAACCGAAAACCGTAACGATCAGCCAAAAACTGATCGCAGATCAATGACAAACTGGGACCTTTGAACTAGGAACAAGGAACTCTGCCTACTGCTCCATCGCCCCCTTCTCATCCACCAGCGTCCACTTATCATCAGGATTATATTCCTTGATTGCCGCGGAAAGCTCCGCCGTCTTCGGTCCCAGATTGCGCTGATAAACCTTCCCCTGCTGGTTGACGATAAATGTCATGATGCCCGACTCACCCCATTTGAACGGGTAGGCGACCATGGCAAACCCGCCGATCATGTTTCCGTTGATGATGTAATTGTATTTTCCGCCGGGCGCCCTGGGCCCCTGGGCGGTGAGAATCCTGAAAATGTAGCCATGGAATGGATGCGGCTCATTGCCCTTTTTGGGGCCGTAACCCTCCTCGCGTGCTTCCGCGACCAGCGGGCCATACGGGCTGGTCTCCTCATTCGCTGCCGATTCCCAGAAAAGACCGTCCTTCTTCCCCTCGGTGCTCTTGAATTTTTGCGCGTATTTCAGCACTTCGCTTCCGTCGCGGTCCTTGCTGGCATATTGCCGCTGCGCTCCCACATAAGTCCGGCATACGCCGATTGCATTGATCTCATCCTCGCCGATGTGGCGGTTGATGATCTCCTCTTTCCCGGCGGCAGTGTCAAAAAACCATGTGTCTCCCTTCTTCACGATCGGAATAGGGAAAGGCCAGTTCTCCGCGCCGATATTGAGGACGACTTTGTCGTCCCCCTCGTGTTTCTGGTTGCACATTTCCCCGATGGCCTTGGCAAATTGCGCAAACGAGGCGGCATCCGCCACCTTGTCGCCCGTGACAAGTGTCTTCCCCTCGGGCCCGAAGATTTTATGCAACGTATCGTGATCTCCAGCTTTCGTCGCGTCCACCAGGGCTTTCACGGCATCGTCAGGCGACGCGAAGGTGAGTTGTTTGTCGTCGGATTTTTCATCCGCCGCCCGCAATGGCACAGGCAAAGTCAAACCGGCGATCACGGAAAGCAGCACGATCAACCGCCAGGCGGGGAATTGGATTGGGTTCGGGATTTTCATAGGCGCTTCCTGTCTGGTTTTTTTAATAAAATTTGTCGGAGGTTGGGGTTCATCTGCCACGGCTTTGCGCGCCGCGTGCGCCGAATCCGCCTGCCGCGGCGCCGGAACTCATTCCTTGGAATGCGGCTGGAGGCGGACGTGGCGCGGGTTGAAATGATCGGACAGGCTCTGGCGCTCGCGCAGGTTCCACCGGCCTGGTGAACGTCTGCACGGGTGGCCGCACGATTTGGGGGGCAACCACGGGCCGGCTGACCACCTGCCCGGTGGATTGGCGGCTCGCCTGGCCGCGGAGGCTCTGATCGCGCGCCACGCTGCCACGGCCATATTCGCCATAGACGACACCGGTTTGTGCCGGTTGCGGAGCCGCGGTGAGATGGCCGGTCTGGAGATGTCCTGTTTGTAATGCCGCACGGTTCCCATGGGGGATCGTGGCGCCGGGCAAAGGTTTCGGGCGTACAATCGCCGCGTTGGCCACACCGCCGTGCTGCGCCTGTCTCTCAGCATGTACCCGGTTCGGATTCGGCTGCCACGCGCTTGCATTTCCAGCCGCCCAGTTCCCATGCCCGTGATGATTCCATTCGCCCCTGTAAATGCCGCGCCGCCGCCAGTCGAATCCATAATTCAGCCACGGCCCCACCCCATACGCCGGCCCGAAGCCGATCAACGGATATCCATAGTCCGAATAAGGCGAGTCGTACACCAGATCAGGATCATATTGCGGCACATAAATCGAATTCGGATCAGTCGGATCAATGGTGATATCCCCATCATCCACTCCTACCTCCTGCTGCGGAGTATTCACCAGGTTTCCCTCCGCCTTCGCCTTCGCCCGCAACTGCTGGATGGAATCCATCACATCCGCCGGCTGATTGACAAACGCGTTGCCGAGCTGCGTGGTCCAGTCGATATTTTGAGTCAGCCAGTTCAACACATCGGGGTAACGCGTGAGCGCCTTCACGCTGTCATCCCAAGGCTGGTTCGGGATCTGCGCCGGGTCGCCGCTGGTATTCACATATTGCGCCGCCTGCTGGATATCCGCAGGCACCGTCGAAGCCGGCAATATCAGCGCAATCAGCGAATCCGGATAAAGCGCAATCGGCCCCAGCAGATCATCAAGTTCATCCGCTGTGAGCAACTGCGCACCATCCTGCGCCGCCGGCGCCTGCGCACGAAGCGAAGCCGCAAAAAAGACGCCCAGGCAAAGGGTGAAAAAAAGAGCCGCAAAAGTTTTCATGGAAAACGCGCCTACAGGGAACACTCTCATTTCGTTCCCCAAAGAGCAAGCGGATGTAAACAAAGCGTGGCCGCTAAAAACCAGGAACTTGGAACCTTGAACTAGGAACTTTTTAGTATGACCCCGCCCGCCTGCTGATTAAACCCCAGCGACGACACAAGCACCTTCCCCAGCCCCCGTTCTTCCAGCGCCAGCGCCCCATGGATCGTCTGGATCAGCGCGCCTGCCCCAAGCGCATCGCCGATCGCCCGCTTCGGATACTCCACCGCCGCCCCCGGAAAAAACTCCCCGATCGCCGCCGCCTCCGCTGCATCGATGAACGTCCCGTTCGCGCAGCTCACCACCAGGTCCACGCCCCCGCACCGCGCTGCGAGATCGCCATGCACCTTCCGGATCGCCCCGCGCGCCGCCTTTTGATTCGGGAACGACACGCCGTCATGCACCGCCTCCAGCGCCACCTTGCCCGTCCGCGCCAGCACCAGTGCCGCGCCCCCCTCCGCCAGCATCGCAGGCAACCGCCACGCCCGGTAGGCCTCGCACAAAATCCAGTCAATCTCCTCGCCACCTGCCACCACCACGCGGTCGATATCCGACGTCTCCATCAATTGCTCCGCGAACTTCAGCGCCGTCAGCCCGATCGACCCATCCCCCACCAGCGTGTAGCTCATCCCTGTCGTCCCCAGCAGCGCCGCCAGATGGCTCGCCGGCGCGTTATACACCGTCTCCGGGAAGAGCAGGGGACTCGCCGCATTCGCCCCCTGCTGCACCACAGTCTCGTAAAATTTCCGCGTATAAACCACCCCCCCGCTGCAAATTGCAAAAACCACCACCGTCCGCTCCGCCACCTCCGGCGTCATCGTGATCCCCGCATTCTCCAGCGCCGCCAGCCCCGCAGCCACAGCGTAGTAAGTAATTGCACTGGAACGCCTTAGCCTCGGATTCCTCCCCAGCGCATCCACAGTCTTCGGAGGCACCCCGTAGTACGAATGCGTCCTCGTCGAATGTGTCGTCGTAGCCGTGGCTTTCCAGCCGTTACCAACCCTTACCAACCCTGCGCTCACCTCCTCCAGCCCCGTCCCGAGCGGCGTCACCCACCCCATCCCCGCAATCCGGATAGTGCCCATCACGCCACCCCCCGTTCCAAAACAATCGTCGCATTCGTCCCGCCAAACCCGAACGAATTCGAAATCACGCACCCCACCTCCGCCTCCCGCGCCTCATTCCCCACCACGTCAAAATTCCACCCCGCCTCCCCCTCCCGGAAATTGATATTCGGCGGCAAAAATTGCTCCCGCAGCGCCAGTATCGAGATCACCGCCTCGATCGCCCCCGCCGCCCCCAGCGCATGCCCCATCATCGATTTCGTGGAGCTCACCGCCACCCTTCTCCCACCTCCAGATTCGCCTCCAAAAAGCTGCGTGATCGCCACCCCCTCCGTCGCGTCATTAAAAGCCGTCGCCGTCCCGTGCGCATTGATGTAATCCACCTCCTCAGCCCGCCGCCCCGCAGATTCCAGCGCGCGCGTCATCGCCTGCAACGGCCCGATTCCCGAGGGATGCGGCTGCGTCAGGTGATGATTATCCGTCGAGATCCCGTACCCCGTCACCTCCGCCAGAATATTCGCCCCGCGCGCCACTGCATCGTCCCACGCCTCCAGCGCCAGCACCGCCGCCCCTTCCCCCAGCACCAGCCCCGTCCGGTCCTTGTCAAAAGGCCGTATCCTCTCCGCCGTCGAAGCCTGCAGCGAATCAAACCCCGTGAACACCATCTCCGAGATCGCATCATACCCCCCGCATAGCACCCGGTTATATTTCCCGCTCCGCACCATCTGGAAAGCATGCCCCACCGCATTCGACCCCGAGGCGCACGCGTTCGCAATAATCTGGCACGGCGCCGAAATCCCCACCGAGTCAAACGCATCCAGCACCTGCTTCTGTGGCGAATAATTCGCAAGCCACCGCCCGCGCTCCTTCTTCGGCCCCCCATTGATATAAGACCTGAAAAACGCCTCGCCGAAACTCATCCCTCCGCTCGTAGTCCCGATCACCGCCAGCTCCGGCTTGAACTCCGCAGCGCCACCCGGCAATTGCCCCATCGCCTCCCGCATTGCCGCGATCATCATATGGCTCGCCCGGTTCATCCGCCGCGTCGCACGGCTCTCCCCGGCCACCCCCGCCAGGAATTCCTCCGGAATCCACCCCGCCGTCGAGCATTTCGTCTTCGACACGTCAAATTGTGTCACTTTTTTTACACAATCCCGCCCCGTTTTCAGAGAAGCCAGCGTCTCCCCCGCATTTTTCCCCAGCGCGCTCATTATTCCTACAGCCGTCACCGCCACACGACGCGATAGGAAAGTGGGGGATTTATCAGAGTCACACATGATTTCGATTTGAGAGTTGTTTTTTATTTCCCGTTGTTCTAACACATGCAAACGTTTTTTGTAATGCAAGCCAGTATACATTCATCCAATATTAACCACTTGCACACTGCGTTGCCTCTTCCTCCAGGGGCCCCCTCCACCACCATCCTCGACAAAATCTCCTCCCGCGAGCGTATCACGGAAGCGGATGCCCTCAGCCTTTTCCAGGCCGGCGACCCCGCCCTCCTCTCCCGCATAGGTTCCATCGCGCGCGAAGCCCGCCACGGCCGCAACGCCTTTTACACCATCAACCGCCACATTAATTACTCCAACATCTGCGTCCTCGACTGCGATTTCTGCGCCTTCGGCAAACGCAAACGCGACGCTGGCGCCTACGAGCTCACCATCGACGAGATGGTCGCAAATGCCCGCGCCTCCATCGCCATGGGCGCCCAGGAGATCCACATCGTCGGCGGCCTCCACCCAACCTGGAAATTCACCGCCTACCTCGAAATGCTCCGCGCCCTCCGCGCACTCAGCCCCACCATCACGCTGAAAGCCTTCACCGCCATCGAGATCCTCCACTTCGCGTGGCTCACCAAGAGCGACATCACCGATGTCCTCCTGCAGCTCAAGGAAGCCGGCCTCGGCTGCCTCACCGGCGGCGGCGCCGAAATCTTCGCCCAGGGCCCGCGCAACCAGATCTGTCGCGGCAAGGAAACCGGCGTCGAGTGGCTCCACGTCCACCGCACCGCCCACGGCCTCGGCATCCCCTCCACCGCCACCATGCTCTTCGGCCACATCGAGACCTACGGGGACCGCGTCGACCACCTCCGCCAGTTGCGCGAGTTGCAGGATGAAACCGGCGGCTTCATCGCCTTTTTGCCACTCGCATTCAAGCCAGCCCACCGCCTCAGCCACCTCGTCGGCCCCGATGCCGGGGAAACCCTCAAGACCATCGCCGTCAGCCGCGCCTACCTCGACAACTTCGCCCACATCAAAGCATACTGGATCAGCTACGGCCTCGAGCTCGCCGAGCGCGCCCTCGCCTTCGGTGCCGATGACCTCGACGGCACCATCGAGGAGGAACGCATCTACCACATGGCCGGCGCAGCATCGCCGATCTCACAAACCGTCGAATCCCTCCGCGCCGCCATCCGCAAAGCCGGCCTCGACCCTGTCCTCAGGGACAGTTTCTACAATGCAGTCGCCGTCTCCGCGTAGCGCCCTTTGCAAATCATTGTAGCCACGTCCCTGCAGGACGTCCTCCCCCCTCCGACTCCTCGCTCCCAAGGTGGGGCCTTGGGTGCGGAACATTGCGCGGCTGAAACTCCGTTTCGCGGTGAGGGGCGGGCAAACCCTGGCGCAGCCACCATTATTTTCTGAGAGGGCGTCTAAAAAGTCCGATTTAAAGTAGCGCAAGCCTCCGGCTTGCCGTCGAACGCTCTCAAGCTGCAAGCTTGCACTCCCGTCTTCAGGCGGCATATGGGCTTCAGCCCCATTCAATTTTTGACTTTTCCTCCTCGCACCCAAGGTGAGGCCTTGGGTGCGGAACATTGCGTGGCGGAAACTCCGTTTCGCGGTGAGGGGTGGGCAAACCCTGGCGCAGCCACTATTTAGTTCTTCCATTATCCAGCATCCCTTCCAATCCTTGCAATTCAGTTGCCGTTGCCTCGCTTTCCCGCTACTATTATCAGGAAAGCCAGCAACGAAATCACGATGAAAGAACAAATCGTCAAACTCCTTCACAGCAATCCATTTTTGCCGTTCACGGTCGAAGTGGCGGAGGACGTTGCGTATTCCATTCCCACGCGCGACCACGTCCTGGCCGGGAAAAACCTGCTCGTTATCGAGGATGATAACGGCTACGTCGACCTCATTCCCTACTCGCACATCCGCAGGGTTCGTCACCTCGCCACGCTCGGCTGATTTCCAAAATCGAGCGAAGCGGCCGGTAATTCAATATTGGACGTTGAGCGTTGGACGTTCGTTTCCTTCTCCATAAGTCCTATTCCCCAGACTTGATGCTTCCCCCCGCATCAAGTATCCCTTCTGCCAACCAGCATCCAGTATCTCAGCATCCAGTATCATGCCTCCCGCCCCATCCACCATCGACACCACCGCCCCCCGCAGGAAAAACGTCCTGTGGGTCCGCATCTTCTGGTCGCTCGCCGGCTCCGGGGTGAACTACCTCCTCATCGCCACCCCCTTCAAATACCTCTCCCACCACACCCAACTCCCCACCATGGCCATCGCCGCCATGAGCTACGCCGTCGGCGTCACCGTCTTTTTCTTCTGGAATTACTTCGTGAATTTCCGCACCGCCATGCACAAGCATCAGGCCTTGAAGCGCTACCTGCTCGTCGCCACCACCATGTACGTCCTGCAATCGCTCATCCTCACCGGACTCAAGAGCGTCAACTTCCAGCACACCCTCAGCCTCGGCAGGCTCCCCCTCGACCTCGATGTCATCGCCACCCAGCTCCTCGGCAGCTTCAAATTCATCCTCTACCACCTCTGGGCCTTCCCCGCCGGGCCTCAAGCAAAGCCCGAATCCCCCGGTTCAACATTACTCGAGTCTTAGAGGGCGTCTAAAAAGTCCGATTTAAAGTAGCGCAAGCCTCCGGCTTGCCGTCGAACGCTCTCAAGCTGCAAGCTTGCATTCCTAATTTTCGGTAGTATGCATCGATCAGCACACGCGCCACTTGGACTTTTTAGACGCCCTCTTAGAGATTCGACTCAGGGAGAAGCAGAGGGGCAGAGGCTGCAACCCGGGGGGCGAGGGCGGCAAAAGTTGAACGTTGGAAGTTCAAAAATTCCTTTCTCCTCGCTCCGAAATGGTGGATCGCGATCTCCGAGCACGATGAGACAACCCCGGCGCAGCCGCACTTTTGCCTCGCTACGAAGCTGAGGCCTTGGTAGCGAAACATTGCGCGGCGGAAACTCCGTTTCGCGGCAGGGGGTAGGCCGAAACTGGCGCAGCCACATTATTCACACCCTGAACCCTGAAATCTGAACCCTTCTCCCTTTCGATCCAGCATCCAGCATCCAGCATCGAGTGACTACGTCGCCAGCATCCGCCGCAAGCGCGCCGCTAGGCGCTTCTCCTGCTTGCGGCCCAGCCCATGCTCCCACACCCTTACAACCCTCCACCCCTTCTTCTTTAAAAACCGGAACACCTCCCGGTCCCGCTCCTTGTTCCGCGCGATCTTCCTCCGCCAGAACGCCGCATTCGTCCTCGGCTTCGTCCCGTGGATCGGGCACCCATGCCAGAAACACCCGTCCACAAACACCGTCACCCGCGCCGCGCGAAACACAAAATCCGGCTTCCCGTACAGCGTATCGTTCCGCCGCCACCCCGTGATCTTGTGCGCCCGGAAAATCTCGATCAACCGCAGTTCCGTCTTTTTGTTGCCCCGTGAACGAATGCGGGACATCACCTCGCTCCGCTTGGTTTTGGTGAAAACGTCAGGCATGTTTACTAGATATCGAGGTAATGAACCGCTCAGGTGTGAGTTACATGCCGAATGTTTTACATATTAGGCTTAATTCCCACGACAAAGGAGGGATATATCGTCCTTGAGCTGATCAAAAATCTCCGGACGCTGTATTGAAATGTCATAGATTTTCTCTTCGACGTCCAAAGGTTTGTGATCCTTAACGCATTTGACCAAGTCGGTTTCCATCCATGCTTCTCGAGGTGTATCTTTTGTTGGAACAACCACAGTTGAAACCGTTCCTTTTGAAAAAACTAATACTTGTTTACTGCAAGATGCCGTTTGGAAAAATGCACAAGGGAAATCCGATCATCATCGAAACGGCTAAAAAAATGGAACGATCACCAAGCAGCCTCGCTATGAAACTCAGTAATTTTGCTTCGTTCGATCCGGTTTTACAGGCGCGCAAGATCAAAGGGTTAGCGGGAGCATCACGGCAGGACCGGGCAATGTGGGATGAATTTCAAGAGCATCTTCCCACGCTAGGCGAGCAAAGCGAGCAGTTGCTCCACGACCTTTTCACCAAGGACGAGACCAAAGAGGTGGATTTTCTTCAAGGCGACAAAGTGCGGCTGGAAACCTCATGGAAAATTCCCACGGGACCGACCGAAAGCAAAGCCACGGTGAAAATCCGTCGCGGGCAGCAATTTTTCAGGCAATCGATTCTTACTGCCTACGGCGTGCGTTGCTGTATCAGCGGCATCAATGTTCCCCGCCTGCTTGTTGCCAGCCATATCAAGCCATGGGGCAAGTTTCCCGACGATCGCTTGAATCCCCGCAACGGCCTGTGTCTTTCAAACCTGCACGATGCGGCTTTTGATGAGGGATTGATCACCTTGGATGAAAAACTCAGTCTCAAAATAAGCAAACAGCTCAAGAAATATTTTCCACAGCCCGCGCTGGAACAAAATTTCATTTCATACGAAGGCAAACCCATATGCCTTCCACAAAAACTCGCCGAACCCGATGCGGATTTTCTGGATTATCACCGTACGGTGATTTTCAAAAACTGAGCCAACCCTACGCTTCTTCGAGCGCCTTTTCCTCGCGTTTATGCGCAGCCCACTCCTCAGCAAGAGGTTTGTCGCCCGGTTTGGGCTTCAAAATTCCATGCAATCTCGCAATCGAGCGCATGGCCTGTTTCTTGGTTTTGGTGCTCATCTCAAAGAAAATACTCAACCAAATTAACAACTCAGCCAATGGTAACATAGAAAAAGAAATCAAACCGCATTTTCGGATTCTTTTTGCGCCTCAGCGCTCATGAACACATTTCCAGATCCAGTTGATGGCCGACGCATCTGGGCCGCGCATCGGCCACCAACCTCATTTAAAACTGATCACTACTTCCTAAATGCTAAATGATAAATCCTAAATGGCCCTTCGTGTCTTGGTGGTTAATCAGGTCTTCGCCGGCTGCTCTGCAGCCGATGGGGCAGGGGACGGGGCTGCCTGGCTTCTCGGCGTCGGCGACGCCGCGGCATTCGCCCGTTGCTGGATCTCGTCCAGCTTCTTCTGCTGATCCGGAGTCAGGATCGATTTGAGCTGGCTGTCCGTATTTTGGAACACCGCCTTGGCCTTCGCCATCGCATCCTCGCGGATCGCCTGCAACTGCGGCTTCGCCTGGTCAAGGATCGGCTGCACCTTCGCCTTCTGGTCCACGGTGAGATTCAACACCGTCACCAGACGATCCAGCGGATTTCCCGCCGGGCGATTTCCATCCGGCTGATGGAATGTTCCACCAAATTCGCGGTGCTCACGCGTATCCACCCGTTCACCCCTGCCAAATCCATCCCGCTCGTTGCGGGCATAGTCCCGGTGTCCCCGGTCATGGCCGCGATCACCCCTTGCAAACTCACGGCGCGATCCGCCGTCCCGTCCGCCACGGTCATCCCCGCGATGTCCCCAGCCACGTCCGCCATCTTCACGTGCAAGGTCACGGCGTGAACCGCCGTCGCGATTCCCGCGATCGTACCCGCGATGTCCACCGTCCCGTCCACCATCTTCGCGTGCAAAGTCACGGCGTGAACCGCTATCACGATCCCCGCGATCATACCCATGGTGTCTCCAACCATGACCACCATCTTCGCGAGCAAAGTCACGGC
>Ga0302319_10017740_pt1 | contig 13013 bp, 7 predicted proteins | sample Bog_T0_2_FD_203319 | JGI IMG/M metagenome (GOLD analysis project Ga0302319, IMG submission 203319) | Peat permafrost microbial communities from Stordalen Mire near Abisko, Sweden - Bog_T0_2 | ecosystem: Environmental > Terrestrial > Soil > Wetlands > Peat | place: Sweden: Abisko, Stordalen Mire...
GCGGGCGTACGGGCCGTTCCCGTCCATGCCCGCCGGGATCAGGTCGCCGAACGGCCCCATCTCCATGGGGATCGCGGACGGCACGTACATCCCGGGGAGCCCCGCGACCAGGCGCAGGATCTCGGCGCGGGGGAGGCCTTCCTCGCGGCGGCGCTGGGCCAGTTCCATGAGGGCGCGGACCAGGATCTCTCCGTCCCCGACCACGAAGGCGTCGAAGAAGGGCGCGACGGGTTCCGGATTGGCGGTGCAGGGGCCGCCGCCGATCACCAGGGGGTCCTCCTCGCCGCGGTCCAGGGCCCAGACGGGGATTCCCGCGAGATCCAGCACGTAGGGCACGTTGGTGTAGTTGAGTTCGGTCTGGAGGGTGATGCCCACGATGTCGAATTCCGTCAGGGGCCGGTGCGTCTCCAGCGACCCCAGGGGGATGCCGTGTTCGCGCAGCAGGTCGCCCATGTCGGGCCAGGGCGCGAAGGCGCGTTCGGCGGCCCAGCGGGGATCCGAGTTCACCACGTTGTACAGGATCCGCAGCGCGTTGTTGGACATGCCCAGCTCGTAGAGGTCGGGAAACACGAGCGCGATCCGCGCACGCGCCTCTTCCTTGACGGTCTGCCCGGCTTCCCCCCCGATGTACCGGTAGGGATTCTCCACCTGCGCGAGCAGAGGGGCGATGGCATCCTGGATCGTCATGGAAGTCCTGTCTGTGCGCCGCGGACCGTCGGCGGCGCCGAAGGAGGGCCAAGATACCTTCCTCGCGGCTCCGTCGCGCGCCTCTCGGACTTCGACGAGGGGTTGCGGCGAGTAGGTTTTGGCACAGCCATGATGATCGCCCTTCTCCTCCATCTTTCCACGGCCCAACCGGCGGACATTCCATTGGATGCCGGCACATGGGTGCGCAAAAGCCTTTCCGTCCTGCCCGTGGCCACCGCTCCATGCGTTCCCGCCTCCCCGGAGGAGGTGCGCCGTGAGTGGAAGGAGGAACACCCGCAGAAGGGGAAGCGAAAGCCCAAGCCTCCTTCCGAAGAGGAATTGCGCCGAAGAGCCTTGGATCGCGACCGGCTCTGCAAGGACGTGGCGCGACGGGTCGAAGAAGCTGGATCGGAGTGGACCTCCCTTCCCGAGTTGCACCGGTTCGACCGGAACCCATTGCCCCAGGATCTGGAAGAAAGGGCGAGCAAGGCCCTGGAACACGGAATGCCCGGGCTGGAGAAGGAGCTGCCGGATCTCGCCGCACCTCTCAAGGATTGGCTCTCCCAAACTTCCCTGGACCGGGCCAAGAGCCTGGAGTCCGACTACCAGAAGAATTCCATGGTGGCGGAAAAGGCCCACGAGGAGGACATCGTGGGGGCACAGACCGCCACGGTGCGCAACGCCGCGTGGCTTCTCGCGATGCGCGTGGAGGCACTGCGACTGGTCCGGCGCAAGGGGGTCTGGTCCATCGCGGGACGGCGGACCCTGGTGGTGTGGCACTTCGACGCCCGGACCTCGCGATTCCGCCGCAGCGGTCGTTGGGACGATGCCTTCGACCTGGAAACCGAGGATCCTTCGCGGGCGTCCTACGCCGCCCTGGGGGCGGGATCGTTCGACAGTCGTCTCCTGGGACTGGAGGATTTCCGCTTCACCGAACAGCTGGAGGCCTCGGAAAGCGGACTTCGACCGCTAGCCCTGCTGCGCCCGCACAGCATCGAGGACCTCCGGCCCAACCGCCGGTTCGTGTACCAGGAACAAGTCCTGGAACCGGACAGTTCCACACGGATGGAGACCGTGGGGTACGGCTACCTGGAGACGGGAAACGACCAGGACACGTCCTGGACGCTCCGGCACATCGGCGGGCGGGATCCCTACGACGGATTGGTGGCGGAGGAAGTTCCCGGCAACACCTGGGCCGTCGTGGGAGTGACCTATGGGCCCTGGTCCACCGGTAACGGCGGGGCCTCCCCCGCGGCGATGAACGTGCAGTCCGCGGGTCCGGCTTGGGGCTTGGAAGGCGGTTGGAGATTCAACACCCCGGGAGATCTCCCCGACCAGGCTCTGTACGCCGATCTCTCCGCGAGCTACGCGCCGCTCAACGGCAGCATCGTGGATCAGGAGGTGACTTTCGGTACCAAGCCGACGCGCGATTTCGATGCGGCGTGGACGGTGGGCGCCTCGATGGGATGGCTGGTCCGCTGGCCCGTGCGCCGCCTTTTCCTCGTGGCGGGTGCGGGGGCCGGATTGCGTTACCTGGCCATCCCTTTGGATGCGGCGACATCGGCTTCAAGTGCAACCGATCCGGCTTTCTTCGACGCCAACCTGGTCTCTGGCTGGCAATACCACCTGGACCTGGTCGCCGGTGCGCAGTGGTCGTTTTCCGTCGGCTTCGGCATGGGGTTGCAGATGGGCTGGGAGGTCCTGCGCAACGACCCCTCCTGGACGGCCAACAGCCACCTCGGCGACTTCGGTGTCGGGGCGCCAAGCCTGGGCCCCGGCCGGTTCCACGTCGCGCTCCAGTGGGTGGCCGGGTAGGCTGGGAGCGATTCATGAATCGCCCCTACTTCGCGGGGATCTTCCACCCGATGTTCTGGACGTCGTTCACCAGGATGCTCTGGTTGCCTTCCTTCTTCCAACCGTAGAGGCGCACCAGGTAGACCCCCGAGGAAGCGGGCCGACCGTTGCTCGCTCGCCCGTTCCAGGCGAAGAACACCTCGTAGAAGCCGCGCGGATCCAGCGGCACGGTCTTGTTCCCGATCGCCGTGTTCACGGGGGTGAGGTCCGCCGAGGTCACGAACACCCCCAGGTTGTCGTACATGAAGAATCCTCCCAGGACCTCCCGGTCGGTGCGGACCACCACTCCGGTGACATGGGATGTGTCGATGCCGGAAGCGGAACCGTCGGGGAGCTGCCAGGGCGAATCGGGGCCTCCGCGCACGAGCACGGTCACGTTGGACTGGCTCGGAGGGATGGTCCACCCGGTGTAGGTGCGCACCGGAGTGTAGGGCTTGATCGTGAGCCGCAACGGAGTGGGGCCGAAGACCACCGGCGTCCAATGGGCGAAGTTCCCGGGGCTGTTGCCGGAGGTGTCCGACACGCTCCCCCGGGGTTTGGCCGTGATGCGCACCGAGTCTCCCGGCGCCAGTCGGAAACTGTCGCTCACCCGGACCAGGAGGTCGATCTCGGCGGGACCCGCCGGGAGGTATCCCGCGTAGGGGACCGGAGCACCCGACGAATCGGCGCTCGGCCGGCCCCAGGAAATCAACGGGGCCAGTGCCGCGGCCTTGGTGGAGTCGAATGAAACCGACTCGGAGAAGACCACCTTGAGGGTGTCGAAGGCGCTGTCCTGGAAGGCGTAGCGGAGGGTGGCGCTCGTGATCACGGGAACCACTCCGTCCTGGACTGCGAACCGGGTCTTCAGGGTATCGGCACCGGCGTCCGATTCCATCCATCCGAGGTCGGCGCAACCGGCGGCAGGGCACGAGGTCGATCCGAACGCGAAGGCCGGGTCCAGGTGCGCGATCACCAGAAGGCCGCCGGAGTCCACCTCCAGCTTGGAGAGGGGCACCCGTTCCGAGTCCAAGGCGCCGGTGGCGGGGTCGGGCCAGAGGAAGCCCAGGGCCTGGGTGGCGTGGAGCGGGTAGGCGAAGCGAAGCACCACTTCGTCGGCCCGACCGTCAGCGTTTGTATCCACCATCCGCGCCGAACGCGGGAGCCGGTCGCTGCCCTGGATTGCCACGGATTTGGCCGAGTCGCCGGGCCGATTCCCGAGGAGGTCGGAGAGACCGGCCGCCGCGGCGAAGCGCAGGCTGTCGCCGGGAGCCGGTTCTGGCTTGGTCGGATCGTACAATAGGACCAGCGTGTTGCCGGATGCATCCAGGGTCTGTCCGGCCTGCCCGCCCGGTGCCCAGATTCCCGCCTGTGCCAGGACGCGGACCACGTCGGAGTCCGTCAAGGGGCCCAGCGGTTCGGACGATGCCACCCGAAGGGTGTCGAACTGGCCGGGCCCGGAGGCCCACCCGTAGACGGCCGACACGGGAACGGGTGGCACGCGGTCCTCCATGGGGAACCCGAGCAGGGGCCAGGTTCCGTCCCAGGACCATTGGCCCAGGCTGTCGGCAGCGCCGGAAATGGATGTCAGATCCTGTCCGAAGGCGCGACCCGGGCCCAGGTGGACCGAGAGCGTGAGCGAATCGGCGGAGACGGAAATCTCGGAGGGGAGCACGGTGACGGTGGTCGCCAGCCCCGGCCAGGAGAGGCGCAGCGCGTTCGCCGGCGACCAGGGCTGGTGCAGGAAGATGGTCGCTCCGTCCACGCGGCCGTCTCCGTTCAGGTCCAGGAACCAGCCGGAATCCGGGCGGGAGGCGAGGAACGTGATCGGATTCCATGTGGCCTTGGTGGAATCCGCGCCGCGGGAGGGTGTCGCGATCAAGCGGGTGGAGTCCACGGGGACCGCCGAGGTGATCCAGAAGGTCCCCTCGCCACCGGAGAGGACGAGGGTGTCGATGGCGGGTCCGGCGGGCCCGGCCAGGAACTGGAGGCCGGGGAAGAGCGCGGAGAGGGCCACGGTGTCCTGGCAGGCGGGGCAGATGTCTCCCAGGGCGAAGGAGGCGATCCGGATCTGCCGAACGGTGCGGACCGGCACCGCGATGGCGGGGGTGGAGGCGAGGGGATGCCATGAACTGTCCACGAACCGCAGCTGTCCTCCCGCGAAGGTCAAGTTGGTCCGGACGTCGGTGCTGTCGGCCGCCGTGTTTCCGACCACCAGGGAATAGGTTCCCGCCGTGTTTCCGCGGACCCAGACCTCACGGGAGGTTCCGCCGGTTCCGGTCATCAGGGTGTCGCCGGGCGTCAGGGGCTGGACGCAGAGCGAATCCAGGCACAGCGACAACCCCGGGACCGGGTGCACCACGAAGGGGATCGATTTCCCCGAGGCGAGGCGCGTGTCCGGGTAGAGCTCGGTGACGGGAATCCAAAGCCCGGTCCCCACCTGGCCCGAAAAAGGCGGTTTGGATCCCGCGAAGACGGGGATGGGAACGGTGGGAACGGTGAAGTCCAAGGTCTGGAAGATGGTGGAATCGCTGGAGGCGGAAACCCGCAACTGGTATTGTCCCGGAGGCAGTCCGACCATCTTGGACGTGTCGATCTTGACCGATCCGAAGGCGGGATCCACCGTGATCCCGCCGTAGGAGGTTCCTCCCCCCAGGACCTGTGGCGAGGGGAAGGGCGCGGGTCCCGACAGCACGTATTTGCCGATGGACTCGAATCGGCTGGAAACCGCCGCGCATCCCTGACCCGGTCGCGAACCGAAGATGGTGAACGCGACGGTGTGGTTGGCGGAGTCCACGGTGTCCTTCACGGTGAAGTTCGCGCGTGTCTGGAGGTCCAGGTCCGTGGAGATCCGCAGGTGGGACTGGGTGGTGTGCCGTTCGCAGAAGAAGAAGTCCCACGGATAGGTCTGTCCCGCGACGAGGCCGATCGTGGGGGCCAGGTTGTCCAACCCGATGGTCGAGGTGAGTTCCACATGCGTGCCGCCCAGGTCGATCACGAGTTGGTTGTTGATGAACACCCAGACGTCGTCGTCGCCGCTGAAGGTGAAGGTCTGACCGGGTGTATAGATGAACTGCGCGTGCGATTCCAGGCAGAAGCTGAAATTGTGGAGTTTCCCGTCTTCCTTGGCGGTGTACCGGATGTCCGTGGGTTGGGTGATCAGGTTGTTGTGGGGGTCCTGGAAGGTGTCGATGGGGAAATAGGTCGAGTCGTAGTAGGCGTAGGTGCCTTGCGCGGTCAAGGACAATGGGATGTCGATGCAGGTGGTGGAGTTGATGCCTGCGACGTCGTGGAACCAATTCGCGAAATGGAGGAAGTACTTGGATCCCGCCGTGCTCTGCGTCGGGGTCCCGTCGGCTCCAAGGGTGGTTTGGACGAGACCGGTCCGCAGTCCGGGAGTGACGACGGAGGCGGGGGCCTCGAAGTCGGGGCTGGTGGTGCTGTCGAAGTCGCGGATGGTGGCGGCGAGATCCGTCACCAGGCAGACCCCCGTGATCCCGTTGAAGTAGGGACTGGTGGTCGGCGTGGACAGCACGTTGGACAGGAAGACCGTGTCGCTCGCCCAGGCGAGCGGGATGTCCGCGGAACTCGTCCCCGTGCGGTTGGAGATCCTGACCTTGGCGGGCGCGTCGTAGGTGCGCACCTCGTACCAGCCGCAGTACTGCTGCACGAATTCGGTGGAGAGCCAGGTCGCGCCGCCGTCGAAGCTCGCCTGGGGATCGACGCCGAACTGCCCGTTCCACGGATTGTAGACCATGAGGGTCGTGGGAGTGCCGGGAGAACGGGAGGCCATGGTCTTGCCGGAATCCGACCGGAGCCAGATCGTGTCGCCCGGGCGCGCCAGGGAATCCAGGCGGATCGCCGGTGCGGGCTGGGCGCTGTTGGTGCCCGACGCCGTGAAGTAGGGGCCCTTGCCGCTGGTGTCGTGGGCCACGACCACATCCAGGTGTCCCACGTAGGCGATCTGCGCGATCCACCAGCCGCTGTTGCCGGGAATCGGCTGCAAGGGCGTCCACCCGCCGGAGTCGACCTGCACGGCGGGGGTGGAATCGCGGGAATACTCCCACGGGTTCCACACGGCGGTGTAGAGGAACACGGGGGCGACGCCGGACACGATGGCCGGACCAAAGCTGACGGGTTGCGGCACGATCCAGACCGTGTCGGAAGCGGCGAGGGCCGCGCGGATGTCGAAGTCCGTGCAGGTGGCCGGGCTCAGGCCGTTCTGGCAGTAGGTGGCGTAGGGGTTCTGCGGATGGGTGAACTGGATCCCGATGGGGGAGGTTGGATTGGCGGCCACGCTCGCCGTCGCGCTGGCCCAGGACGTGTCCGGGATCACGGCCTGCACCCAATCCGTGCCGGCGATCCGGGTCATCGCGATGTTCGCGACGAGGGGATAGTAGCCGGTCAGGTGGACGGTGTCGATGCTCCGCCAGGGATCGTAGAAACGAACCACTTTCGCGGCATGGGCGAACGCAACCAGCGCCAGGACCGAGGCCAGGACGGTTGGGGTTCGGCTGGAACGTCTTTCTCCATGGATGGACACGGTCCCTCCCTCCAAGGCGCGGTCCTTTCCCCAAAAAACCGGCAACGGGTGGTTTGCCGACCTGGGTAATGCCCCTGCCGCCCTTTCCCAGTAGCGTACTTCCAGACCTGGATCGGGGCACGACGGAATTTGAGAATCCGTTTCCTTCAGTCAGGAAAACGTTCTCTGCAGGAGATGGAGCAGTTCGCTTCGACCTCGCCGGCGACCAAGATCGCGAAATGATGGATTGGATTCGACATCATTCCGATGCGCTGCCGCAATCGCAGTGAAAAGCCTCCCGGTGCAGATTTGCGGGCCATGCGAACGGACCCCCTGAACCTTTCCGGTAGCCGATGCCTGGTCACGGGCTGCGCCGGATTCATCGGGTCCCATCTGTCGCACCGATTGCTGGACGAAGGTGCCCAGGTGCAAGGCATCGACAACCTCAACGCCTACTACGATCCGGCCTGGAAGGAAGCAAGGCTCTCCCGACTGGCCGCACGGACGGGATTTTCCTTCCGCAAACTGGACATCGCGGATGCCGTCGGACTCGGGGAGGTGTTCGACGGCGGCTTCGATTTCGTCTTCCACCTGGCGTCGCAGGCCGGTGTGAGGCACTCCGTGGACCATCCCTACGACTACATCGACGGGAATCTCAAGGGCACCGTGCACGTGTTGGAGAATTGTCGGCGCGCTCGGGTGCGGCACTTCCTGTTCGCGAGCACGAGCTCCGTCTACGGTCTCGATCGTCCCCCTTTCGCGGAGGCCGACGGCGGCGACCACCCCGCGAGCCTGTACGCCGCCACCAAGCGCGCCGGGGAACTGATGGCCCACAGCTACGCACATCTTTTCGACCTGCCCTGCACCTGCCTTCGTTTCTTCACCGTCTACGGCCCTTGGGGCCGTCCCGACATGATTCCCTTCCTCTTCGCCCGGGCTTTGGAGGAGGGAAACCCCATTCCCCTGTTCGCCGAAGGGGCCATGTTGCGGGATTTCACCTTCATCGACGACGTGGTGGAGTCCATCTTCCGCGTCGCGGGTCTTCCCCCCACCTCGGGGGAATTCGACCCCGACGATCGTGGAACCTCCAGCGCCCCCTGGAGAGCGTTGAATGTGGGAGGAGAACGCCCCGTCGAGGTGCGCCGATTCCTGGAACTCCTTGCCAGGGCCCTGGACAAACCGATCCGGATCGACCATCGCCCGGCACCCCCCGGAGAGGTGTGGGAGACGCGCGCCGATCCGTCGCGGCTAGTGGCTCTGACGGGCTTCCGACCGGGCATCGCGCTGGAAGACGGCCTCCAGCGATTCGCGCAGTGGTGGAAGACGCGACCGCTTTCCTAGCTCGGTGTCCTGCTAGATTCCCGCAGGACGCTGCACTACGCCGCCGCTTGCCCTTCCATGGCGAGCCGTTGGGTGGGACGTTCGGAGGCCAGGGCAGAGGGAAGACCGGGGAAGCGCAGGAGCGAGCGAAGCAACAGATCTTCCAGTCCGGCTCTGGCCCCTTCGAAGGAAAGGTCCGACTGGAGGGACAGGCCCTGTTCGGTCTGGTTCCAGCAGAGGGTCTGCTCGAACGACTGGAAATGCTGGGACCATCCTCTGGCGACCAGCCTGCCCGCGTCCAAGTCCAATTTCGCGGGACAATGCCAGATGGTCCGGAACAGACCGAACACCAGCTCGTGCTGGGAGATCCACATGCCGTCCTCGGAGCGGAGGCGCACGAGCAACGTGGGATGGGCGGGAGAGAGGGTGACGACACGGGAGTCGCCCCGGAGATCGTCCAGCCATTCCGTGGCCGAACCGGGGTGCAGGGTCGATTGCAGGAGCCGCGGCATAGGTACCCCCAAGAGTAGGAAATCCGTCGGCGGGAAAGGAGGGCGCAAAGGCATATTTGGGAGGTGATCGACTCCAACTCCACAACCAGCCGGAACGATCCCAAGCTGGTCTTGGCGCTGGTGTCCTCGGAATCCACCCGTGAGATCCTGCAGAACGCCGTGATCAGTTTCGGGCAGTCCTTGGAGGTCTTCGAGGGGGCGGAGCCCTTCGTCGCCCGCTTGGACGGAGTCGGCGCGGACGTTCTGGTGCTGGACCTGGACGAACCCAAGAGCATGCGCCTTCTGCGCCATCTGCATACGGAAGGCAACCACCGCCCCGTGCTGGTCCTGGCGGGCCTCGGACGGCGGACCGAGCTTCTGGAGGCCCAACGACTGGGCGTGTTCGCCGTGGTGCCCGCTCCCTTCACCGAGGAGGAGATCGGATTCCACATCGGGCACGCCCTCACGACCCTCGCCGAACGCTTCGATCCGCGCCGGTTGGGTTTCCAGCAGCGGTTGATCACCCTGGACAACGATTTTTCGCTGGTGACTCCGGTCGCCCTCTCCTTGGTGGAGACCGCGCTGTCCTACTACGATCCCCGCCGGACACCCGTCACGCTGGGCCTGGTGGAGATCCTCACCAACGCCATCGAGCACGGGAATCTGGGGATCTCCTACGAGGAGAAGCGCGAAGCCCTCCGGAGCTCCGTCTTCTACGACCTCGCGCACCGCCGCTCGCAGGAGTCCCCTTGGAAGGACCGACGGGTTCTGGCCCGGTGCCTCGTGGACCCCGAGGAAGGCATCGTCCGGTTCCGCGTGGAGGACGAAGGCGACGGCTTCGATTGGCGCAATCTCCCGGATCCCTTCAGCCAGAGCAACATCGGGGCCCGGCATGGCCGCGGAATCCTGATGGCGAGCCATGCGTTCCAGTCGCTCCGATACAACGACAAGGGAAACATGGCGACATTGGAGCTTCTTCTCGAGACAAGCACCCTATCGGAGGCGAGATGAGTTATCAGGCCATGGCGCGCCGCTGGCGACCCAAGCGCTTCGAGGACATGGTGGGCCAGGAGCACGTGGCCCGCACCCTGCGCAACGCGTTGGTGCGCGGCCACCTGCACCACGCCTTCCTCTTCACCGGAACCCGCGGGGTCGGGAAGACGACATCGGCCCGCATCCTGGCGCGCATGTTGAATTGTTCGGAGGCCGACCCGGAGAAGAGGCCGTGCGGCGTCTGCGAAAGCTGCCTGGAGATCGAGAAGGGCGCGAGCATGGACGTGCTGGAGATCGACGCGGCCAGCCACACCGGCGTGGACGACGTGCGCGAACTGCGCGAGCAGCTCAAGTACGCCGCTTCCCACGGACGCTACCGGGTGGTGATCCTGGACGAAGTCCACATGCTTTCCAAGGCCGCCTTCAACGCGCTCCTCAAGACCTTGGAGGAACCCCCGCCCCACGTGGTCTTCATCCTGGCCACCACCGAAGTCCACAAGGTCCCCCAGACCATCCTGTCCCGCGTGCAGCGGTACGATTTCCGTCGCCTGACGCCGGCGCAGGTGCGCGACCGCCTGCTTCTGATCTGCGCCGAGGACGGGATCCACGCCGAACCCGAGGCCCTGGAGATCGTTGCCTTGCGCGCCGACGGCTCCATGCGCGACGGCCTGTCGCTCTTCGACCAGGTCTTCGCCTACGCGGGGAACACCGTGACCGCCGACGACGTGCGGAAAACCCTGGGCGTTCCGGACCAGGCGTCCCACCTGCGACTCCTGGAACACCTCGCGGCCGGCGCCACCGGTGCCGCCGTGGGGGAGATCCACCTGGCCCTGGAGCGCGGGGTGGACGCCGTGGAGTACGTCCGGGGGTTCGGGGAATTCCTGCGCAACGTCCTCTTCAGCAGGCTCCAGGGATTGCCGGACGGCGCATTGAGCCTCATGCCGGAACGGGTGGAGGAGCTCAAGCGAGCCACCTCGGGTCTCGCCGAGGGCGACCTCCTGCGCTGGGCGCGGATGGTGTCCGACACCACCCAGCAGATGCGGGACGTCCACCACCCGAGGCTGGCCCTGGAAATGGCCGTGGCCCGCATGGCGGCGCTGGACAAGGTGGTGGACCTGCGCAAGCTCCTTTCCGGCGAAGACCTGCCGCCGTTGGCGCGGTCGACGGATTCCGTCGCCCAGGCCGCGGTCCCGCGATCCCCCGGCCGCAACGCGGCACCGAACGAAACCCCGAACGCCTCCGGCAGGCCCGTCCCGGGATACGATTCCAATCCTTCCCGGCCCTCGCTTCCGCGGAGGGATGCGGAATCCGGCTCCCGCTCCGCCCCTCCCCGGGGACCCAACCTCCAGCAGGCCGTCGAGGCCGATCCGGTGCTGGGCCGGATCGTGGACGCCTTCGACGCCACCCCCACCACCTCGGAATGAGCCACCAATGAACATGAACGCGATGATGAAGCAGCTGCAGCAGGTGCAGAAGAAGGTCATGGCCGCGCAGCAGGAGATGGAGACCGCGGAGTTCGCCGGCGAGGCCGGAGGCGGGAAGGTCGCGGTGGTGCTCACGGGCAAGGGCGACCTGAAGTCGCTGAAGCTCGACAAGTCGGTGGTCGACCCCGAGGATGTCGAGCTGCTGGAGGACCTGATCCTCACCGCCTTCCACCAGGCGAAGGAGCGGCTTTCGGCCCAGTCCGAGGCCATCATGGGATCCGTGAAGATGCCGGGACTCCCCGGAATGGGCGGATTCCGGTAGGCTTCCCCGGGGGGACGGAGTGCAGAAACTCTACGAGGATCGCTGGAAAGAACAGACCCGACAGCGAGGGATCCGCCTGGGGCTGGTCGCTCTCGCCGCGGTTCTCGCCACGACCGGCGTCATCGGTCGGTACGCCCTGGCGAAGGTCCGCGAACGGGGCTCCCGACTGGTGGAGAAGACGGTCGAACCTCTCGAGCAGACTTCCCTCTACGGCCTGGAGCTGGGAAGATTGGGCTCCGCTGCCTCGCGTCCCCGGATGGACAGCCTGGAAGAGGCCTATTCCCAGACCTACATCGATTCGGAAGACATCCGACTCTTCGGGCATCTCCGGACCGCGCGCCGATCCTTCCAGGCAAATCCCGAGGATTCCGTCCGTGCCAGGGCCGCTGCGGAGGCCTTCCGGAAGGTGGTTCGAAAGAACGGGGAAGCCGCCCGGCTCATGGTGGCGGAAAACAGGGAAGTCGACGACCGGGCGGGATGGGGGATCCTCCTGGTTTCCCTGGCCGGATCGTTGGCTTGCGTGGGCTTCGTCTTGGCCTCCATCCAGGGAGAAAGGGCCCGGGGGGAGCGCGAGGAGTTCGCCTTGTCCCTGATCGAGTCCGCTCCCGACGCGATCGTGATCGTCGACCACGACGATCAACGGATCATCGCGGCCAATCCCGCTGCGGAGCGCCTCCTGGGCCTTTCGCTCGCGGAAATGGGGAATGCGGAATCCCTTTTCTTCTCCCCTCCCACCCAGCCCGACGGGCAGTCCTCCGCGGTAGCGCGCGAGGCGGCGCTGAAGCGGATGCTGAAAGGGGAGGCCGTGGCCATGCCCTGGACCGTCCAGAGCGCCGATGGTCGATCCATCCCCTGCGAAGCGAGGCTTTCCCTGCTCCCGTCCCATGGGCGGAGGCTGGTCCGGGCCAGCTTCCTGGATGTGACACGGCGCGAAGCCGCGCAACAGGCCCTTGCAAAGAGCGAAGCGCGATTCCGCACCCTGGTGGAGGATGCCTCCATCGCCATCCGCATCACGGTGGCCGGGACCATGAAATACGCGAACAAGGCATGCCTGGACCTGTTCGGATACCCCGACATGGGATCGTTCCAGGCGGTCCCGCACATGGAGACCATCGATTCAGACCAATGGGAATGGATCCGCGAGCAGAACCGCCGCCGGGCCGCGGGGGAGTCCCACCCGCGGGAATTCGACATGGTCTACGTCCGGCGGGACGGGGTCCACTTCCACGCCCACGTCTCGACCGCGTTCATGGTCCAGGACGAGGACGAGGGTGAAGCCATGGTGGCGTTCATCATCGATACGACGGAATCCGTCCATGCGAGGGAGCGCGAGGAGGCCCAGCGCGAGCAGCTGATCCACGCCGACCGGATGGCGTCCCTGGGGGTTCTCCTGGCCGGCATGGCCCACGAGATCAACAATCCCA
>Ga0302319_10017743_pt1 | contig 13011 bp, 9 predicted proteins | sample Bog_T0_2_FD_203319 | JGI IMG/M metagenome (GOLD analysis project Ga0302319, IMG submission 203319) | Peat permafrost microbial communities from Stordalen Mire near Abisko, Sweden - Bog_T0_2 | ecosystem: Environmental > Terrestrial > Soil > Wetlands > Peat | place: Sweden: Abisko, Stordalen Mire...
CCGGCCTCGAAGAACGGCGGGGATGATTCCTCCTGGCAGGCCATGCAGTCGCTTATTGGCCAATGGGACGGCGACCTCGGAGGCCAACCGGGACAGGCGACAGGCGGAAGTTTCACCATCACTTCGGACCTGCAAGGGCGCGCGCTCGTGCGGCGCAGCTTCGCCGAATTCCCGGCAACCAAGGACCGGCCCGCGTTCCGCCACGACGACCTGACCATCGTCTACCAGGGCGCGGCGGGCTCCGCTCCGCGCGCTACCTACTACGACAGTGAAGGCCACGTCATCGAGTACACGGTCTCGGTCTCGTCGGGCGGCAGGCGCATTGAATGGCTGAGCGCCGTCCGGCCCGCGGAACCGCGCTTTCGTTTCACTTATGCATTCACGAGTCCAACCACGATGAACGTGCGATTCGAAATTGCGCCTCCAGGGCAGCCGGACAAATTCACAACGCACGTCGAAGGCAGCGTGCGCAAGGCCGTAACGGAGCCTCGACGGTAAGCAGCGGTGCGTCTCCACTGCGTGGACCGCTTCTTCTCTCGCGGCCCTGTGCCATCGAGTGGGCATGTCCGAATCGGAGCCGTAACGGTGAAGAAAGCTGGGAACGCTTTAGTGACCCCGCATAGCCGATTTGAGCGGCTCACATCCCATACCTCCCCGGGATATTTACTCGAGATCGGGCAAATCGTACTCGCCGAGTTGCAGCGGGTAGCGTCCATACTCGCGGACGAGCCGCACGACATAGTCATAGCTTGCGCCCGGTACGTTGCTCGGCACCGAATGGTCCGACTGGAAGATGAAGCCGCCGCCCTTGGCTGCGTTCAACTTGGTCAGCACGGCTGCCTTCAGTTCCTCCGGCGTCGCGCTTGACCACAGTTGGACGTCCATGTTGCCGCAGAAACCGATTCTGTGCCCGTATTGCCGCCGCAAGGCGAGCGCGTCCATGCCCGCCTTGAATTCGAGCGGATTGTAAGCGTCCACGCCGATCTCAATGAAGTCCTCGAAGATCTTTTTCGAGTTGCCACAACCGTGATAGATCACGGGCAACCCGCTGGAGTGGCATTCGTCAATCATGGCCTTCACGCCCGGCTTGAAGTGCTGCCGCCAGTAGGCCGGCGAAAACAACATGCCTTGCTTGTAGGCGACATCGCCCCAGATCACCATCCCGTCCAGCCGGCCGGCCGCGGCACGGATCTGCGCTCGAACGATGCCGAGATTGAACGCATGGATGCGTGCCACAAAGCGCGCGATTTCATCCGGGTACTCGCCCATCCAAAGCAGCGCGTTCCCCGAGCCGATGATGCGCCAGAGCATCTCGTGGGCCTCGCACACGCCGCCGAAAACGGGGAACTCCCGCCACATGCCGTTCACGCGGTCAACGTATGGAGCAATGTCACGCGTGAACGAGTCGCCGACGCCGTTGATCTGGTCGTCACCGCGAGCGAGGTACCGCCGGTCATCAAAAGGATCGTCGAATTCGAAGGCGCGCATCTTGTCGATCGAGTCCGTATCGAAGGCCGCGAACGATGGCATCGGCAGGTCGAACCGCTTGCGGATGGTCGCGCCAAACCCCGTACGCACCGTCACTTCGTTCTCGTCGCTGCGCAGAATCTCGAAGGGCTGGATGTGCGGGTCCATGTTTGGATTCACGTTGATCCAGTCCAGGTCATAGTAGCGGTAGATGTCGGTATCGGGGGCGAGGCCCAATTCCTCCCGCCAGCGTTTGAGGAAGCCACCCCAGAAAAAGTCACTGATCGGGACGCGGTCAGGCTCGGTGTGATGCAAAGCCCCCGTCATCCGTTGGAGTTTCGAAATGCAATTCGCGCTACGTTCCATGGCTGGAAAGAACTCACCGCTCGTTTCAAGAAAGCTCCGCGCCGTGACTGTCCCGCACGGGCGTGGATCTCAATCTACACCCCGCGGGGCTCACCCGCGGCGGAGCGTGGTTGTGGAGCGGGCCGCAGGTCGATAGCATAATGCATTCGATACATTTGAGATCCGGAGGAGTTTTTCTATGCGACGGTACGGAATGGTGTTGCGGGTGAAGCCGGAAGCGACGGAGCGCTACAAGCAGTATCATGCGGCCGTGTGGCCCAAAGTGCTGGAGATGATCGGGAAGTGCGGTATTCGCAACTACTCAATCTACTTCAAAGACGGGTTTCTCTTCAGCTACTTTGAATACTGCGGCGATAACTTCGAGGCCGATATGGCGAAAATGGCGGCCGACGCGAAGACGCAGGAATGGTGGGCCATCATGGAGCCCATGCAGGAGCCTTTGCCGACTCGCAAGCCCGGAGAGTGGTGGGCAGAGATGGAAGAGGTCTTTCACGTCGACTGAGAGCACGGCGGCCGCCTAGCCCATCGAAGACGGATCAGATGGCGTGGCTTGCGCCGATCCGCCGGCGCGTGATGCGGCCCGCAGGTGAGCTCTGAAGTTACGCTCAAGCGCCGGCTGATCCGAGCGATAAGCGTAGCGTGAGTGGACTTATCGAGAACGCGCGCAAAATCATGGACACCGCGGCCGATGCTGAACGCCTTGGTCTGACCTCTGGCATGGCCCCGTCCGATTGGACCATCTTCATCGGTCCCGAAGGCGGTCTGGAGATGATCGCGGGTGTCGAAAGCTCCCTCGATTCATTGACTTGGAGCCGGGGAGCCCGCATGGCGTGGCAGGTGAGGCAACTGGGCGGTGGAGTTCGCGTCGAGGGACTGGCAGCGAGTGAGCGTTGCAAGTTGGAATTTGAATCTCCGCGACAGGCCGCCTGGATGCTCCTCGGTGGGGGTGGAATGTATCAATTGGCTACTGCCGCCTGAGGGCGCCTCCGGCCCCATTGGCGATCCGGGCCTGAGGCAAGCCAGTTGGTTCCAGTTGTTCGCCCGAACGAATCTCATACAGGGGTAACGCGGGGGCGGTTCACGGGTCCCTCGAACGTCGCATCGGCCCGTCCGGTCTGCGGCAGTCGGTATGCCGTATGGTCATCGCCGGAGCATCTCTATCCAGGGAGCCCTATGTTATCCTGGATAGGTCACGGCGCGTGTAGCTCAGCTGGTAGTAGCGCCAGATTGTGGTTCTGGAAGTCGTGGGTTCGAACCCCACCACGCGCCCCAGTTAACTCATTTATCTTCAATAAGATAGAGAGATATTAATTCTTCCTAAGCCACTGAAATCCGATCAGGGCGATCACCTGAGTCATTGACTACATGTGAGTTGTCAAGGATGCCCCGTGCATTCGCGTACCCCAAGGCCCCAATGGATTTTGGGACTGTCAAGTCTCAATTGCTGCAACAGCCCCGATATGTCAGCGGCCGAGGTTTCTGCAGATCCTAGAATCAAGACGTTGTGATGTAGGCATGACACGATTGTCTTTCGTGTACGCGGTTACGCCCCTCATCATCCGGTCGCCGCTCCTCGAGCAATGAGGCGGGACTTTCACCGCTCCATGGTAGACGTATACCCTGGCGCGAACACTTCGAACAGGTGTACCGTGATTCCGGTTTGTGGCTGATCCACGAGGTCGGAGAATTGCTGCACGCCAAAAGACCCGTGAGATATGCTGAACGATCAGCCTGCTTCACCGTCGAGACGAAAGCGTAGCATGTACCAACGGATCACTAAACTCCTGGGCCTCTTTTTCCTTGTACTATCCGCCACGGCGCAGACGGCGGCTCTGCCGGCCGGGATGCCGCGGGCGTGGCGGCTTGTCCACCCGGACGCTGTCGTTCTGCTCGGAGTAGATATTCGCGGAATCCGCCAATCGGCTGCCGGGAAATCGCTAGACAAAAGTCTGAGCCAAGCCAGCGGCGGGATGATGAGTCTCCCGGCCCTGCAGTTTCTGCGGGACATCGACCAGGTGTTGCTCTCCGCGCCGGGTAAAGAAGTGCTTGCGCCGAAAGCCCAGGCCTTCAAAAAGCCGGGAGTAGCGGCGAATTCTCCCGTGCTGATCATTCTCACAGGCCATTTTCCCGCCGCGCATACGCAGAGTCTGCTGCGCGGTGTGCATAGCACATACAACGGAGTGCAGATCTATGCGTCGTCGCCCGGGAGCGCCACCTCCGAGATGGCCTTGCTGAACGAGAGCACGCTGTTGTTCGGCGACTCCGATTCGTTGCGCGGCGCAATCGACCGCAGCCGGCGCTCGAACCTGAGTCCAGGCCCTCTGCTGGCGCGGGCGGCAGCGCTCGCACCGGGTAACGACCTCTGGCTCCTGGCGACAGCGCCGTCTTCCATGTTTCCGCCGGCAGGATTCCAACCGGCCGGAGTTAACCTCCAAACAGTGGCCTCCGAAATTCGTGGCATCGAAGCCGGCGTCGCTTTCCACGAAGGATTGAAGCTTGCGATAAGCCTCTCGACAAAGGACGCGGAGTCGGCAGGCAAAGTGGCCCGCCTGATCACTACGAAATTGCATAGCTCCATGGAAGGAAAGGTGGATGCCCAGCAGGCCGAGGAGTTCCTTCGAAAGATGGACATCACCGCGCAGGGCAACCAGATCCGCGTGAAGTTCGCAATGAGCCAGACTGAGATGGATCGGGCCGTAGCGCTGGCGCACAAGATGAACGCCGCCAGGCCCCAGTTCGCTCTGCGCCCGCAGCCGCAGCGGCCTGAGTCCGGGACAATCAAGGTCTACGGCATGCCCGAAGGCGTGCGCGAGATTCCGGTCGAGCCCGGGAAAAAGGAATGACGGCGATACCCGCACAGTAGATTCGGGCAGATCAAGGTCTGTACGGAGCTGGTTTCTCTTCGGCAGGCGGGACAGGTCAATCGGATTCGTCCGTCCGTGCTCCGGCATGAAGTTGAGAATGCAAGAGTCCTAATTCAGCGGGGAGCGCACCGGGTGCAGGCCTTGCGCCGGATCTACATTCCGAAGGCGGATCGGCGGCAACGTCCGACCGGCATTGCGGCGTAGGAGGACAAGCTTGTTCAACTCCTACTGCTTGGGGGCTTCCCCGGTCTTGCCGCTCTGCTTCGCCGCCTGCCGTTTCTGGTCTTCTTCCTGCAGCCGGCGCACCGTGGCGCGTTCGCGGTCGCCCTCCTCTTTGAGTTTCAGCCGGTAGTACGCAGTCGCCAGGGAAACGTGCGCTTCGGTGAAATCCGGGTAGTCTTTGACCAGGCGCTCCAGTTCAGCCCTGGCCACGTCAAGCTTACCCCGCAGCAGTTCGACTGCGGCCTGCTGGTATAGCGCCCCGGCATCCCCGGGACGCACGAGCAGGGCGCGTTGGATACAAGCCAGCGCCTCCTCCGGCTTGCCTTCCTGCTTCAACAACAGGCTCGTCTCCATGTTGGCGACATAGTCGTAGGGGTTCTGCCTCAGCTCCAGCCGGAACTGCTCGGCCGAACCGTCCATGTCGCCGGTTTCCTTGAGCGCCAGCGCATAGAGTTCATGGACCGTCGGCAGAGCCGGGTTGAGCTGGATGGCTCGCGCCAGATGCTGCGCGGCCGCCTTGTTGTCGTGCAATTGGTACAGACTGAAGCCCAGCAGCAGCGACGATTCCGCCGATTCGCCCTTGCTGAGGATGCGATCCAGAAGGTGTTGCGCTTCGGCCGTGCGCTTCTCGCGAAGCAGCGCCGAGCCCAGCATGTAAGTGATGGCCATGTCCTGCGGGTACTTCCGGTCGAACTCCGTCAGAAGGTCGATGACTTTGCGGGATTCGCCCATCTGCAGCCAACAGTCACCCAGGAGGTACACCGGCTGGAGCGTCTCCGGTTGAACTTTGCGAACGAGCTGGAACTCGCCGGCGGCTTCGGGAAGCCTGCCGAGCTTGTAGTAAGCGAGGGCAAGGTTCAGGCGGATGCCCGGATTGGTGGGAAACTTCTTCAGCGCCTCTTTGTATTCCGTGATGGCTGCCGCGTACTGCCCGTCGCGGGCCAGAGCCACACCGAGATTCGAGCGAATTTCGGCCACGTCCGGATGGTCCTTGAGGAACTCGCGGTAAAGCCGGATCGCAGCCGGCATGTCGCCCGACTGATGTGCGGCGAAAGCCTGCTTGAGAATCTCTTGCGGATCGACCGGACGCGCCGGCTGAGCGGGAGCCAGCGCGGACAGGATAAGAGCGAGTAGAGCGATTTTCACCTGACTCGAATTGTAATCGAGTGGCGCGGGTGGCGTTGCCATTCGACTCGGGTTATCAAGCCGGCTTGCGTCTGATCCCACCGCTCCCTAACATTTGCGGCTTCGTTTCAGAATCCTTGCTCAGCTTCGGGCGCGGGCGGCTTGACCGCGGTTTGGCTCACCAGTTCGCGAGTCTCGCTCCAGGGCAGGGTGATTTCGATACGAGCCGATGCCGGGTCGTGCAGCGCCTGGCCGCTCCAGGCGAGGACGACTCCCGCCGGAGAGAGTGCGAATTCGGTGGGTAACGCAAACTGCCTCTCCTTGAGCGGCAGCGGAGCGGCGGGCGCCAGATTCAGCGCCGCGCGCAATCTGGCCTCGGCCAAGGAGGCGAATCGGTCATCGGCGGGACTTGCCAGCAGTGAATCCAGAGAGAGCGGGCTGCCCGTTCGAGGATCGAGATTCAAGTACGTCCGCTCATCGAACGGCAGCGCTTTGCCGGTCTGCCCGATCCGCTCCACCAGAAAGCTCCACACCCCCGGCCGGCGCGCGAGCACCTGCACCATGCGCCGCTCGAACCAGCTCGAGTCGGCGTACACGACGCCCTTGTGCTCCACTCGCCAGTGCTCGATCAGTTCCTCTCCATACGGCGCCAGGGATTCCGGACCGGACGGGAAACCGAGTGCAGCCAGAACGGCCGCGTTCATCCTGGCCGCTGCTCCGTCCGAGCCGCCCTTCATTTCCGGCCAGACCGCTCGAAAACTCACGCACGCCTGGGCGTGGTTGCCATGATCGCCGCAGCCGGGGCGGGATGCTTCGAACGACCGCATCTCGAAAACGAGGGCGGGTGATTGGGGAGCCTGGACGCGCGGCTTGGCTTCACGGCACGCCGGGAGGAGCAGGACTGCGGCAGACAGGGTGAACTGAAGTTTCCTCATGCCCGTGACCGCATGATAGCGTTTCGGGTGCCCCTTCAGCATTGGGTTTGCGATGCACGCTAAGGCGGTTTCACAGCTTCTGCCGCCTGGGACCGCCGATCTCCAGATCGGCTCCGGTTGCCTGGGAGCGCCGATCTCCAGATCGGCTCCGAACGCCCGCATGAGAAGAAGCCGTCAAAGCCAAAATCCGCTCCCTGCTGTATCTGTGATCCAAGAAGCTGCCCGGCGCAGTACTGGCGCGGCAGTCCCGGGCTCTCTTGGCGAATCACTCGCTCGAAACGCCAGGCAACCGATCTCACGCCGATTTCACCATGCGCCGGGCGCAGTCCATCAGCTTGCTTCAAATCTGCACTAGAGCGCTCCGGACGCACAGCATCGCCTGAGCGGCTCGGGCTTTTGCGTTACAGCGGCCGATCGGGTTCCTGAGCTCTACCAGACGCCCATCACGGCGGCGTCTGGTAAGTGGCCGGCAACACGGCCATGGGCTTCCCTGCCTGGCGTTCCGCCCCTCACGGTGGTCGCTTACCTCACTATGTGATCCGAGTGATTCCACCAGTGGATGTGGCGAGCCGCTAGCACCAAACGCTCACCTTGGCCGGGCGAGAGAGCAGGGGCGGTGCAGGGTCAACTCGTACATGCCTTCGATTTCCGAGGCACTCAACGCACGATTGTAGAACGCGAGTTCATCGACCAGGCCGTTCAGGAATTGGGTCCGGTCATGGTTCGCGCCGACATAGGCGCCCCAAATGGTATCGCCAGGAGGATTCGGCCTTTTCGGGGCGGAGTGAATTCGCCCAATCATCGTGCCATCGACGTATAGAATCCGCATGCCGCTATCCGTGACCACGGCCAAGTGGTGCCACTCCTCCGCGCTGACCGGCGCTGAGGTGCGGACGGTGGCCACATGATTGGGGTTGTCGCCGGTTTCAAGGACGACTCGATTATCTCCTGACTTAGACAGCCGTAGCTCTGGATCGCCATGGTAACCTGCACGTTCGAGAATCGTCATGAGACCATCTAGCGCGCTGAACTTGACATACAGAGACTCGCTCCACGATTCCCCACACTCGCCGCAGGCACCCCGGGCTTTAACGCGCGCACGACTCTCCTTGCCGTTGAAGTGGAATGCCTGGCCGATCAGACCGGGCGCGAACTCGAGACCTCCCTCCGCAACCAGGGGCTGGGTCTGACGCGCGTCGTCCAGGGTCCCATCAGCCGAATACAGGTTGAACAGACCCTGCGCTGGCGGCTGGCATCCCGGATCCAGTGCATCCAGCACGAGTATGCCTGTTGGGGAGACGGGGATGAACGCACGGTTCCCCGCTGGGCTGAACGCAACCTTTCCATACTTTTCACCAACGCGCGCGTATCTCTCCAACAAAGTGTCCTTCAACGGGTCCAATACAGAGAGGGACTCACCAGAGAGGACGATTCTGGTGCCGTCGGGAGCGAACTCGCCCGCGCCTGCCTCCGTTGGCATTGCGAATGTCTTACTGACCTTGTGATCGGCGGAGCTAAACAGGTGATACACCCTGCTCGGAACGGAGGGACAGCCAATGTGATCGTACGACGGGACTAGACAGGCATCCGTTCCTGACAACAAAACATATGGAGCATTGGGAGCGAATGATACAGCCCCACCAACCATGGGAGGACCGTTGACGGTCGCTATCGTTTTTTCCGAATTCACATCGTAAATTTCGATGACATCGTGCCCACTCCGGCCACCCGGTCCGCCGCACTGATAGCTCACATACAACTCACTTCCGTCCTGATCAATTCCGACAGATATCGGGCAGGCGATTCCGGAGAGGAGCTTGCTCTCGCCCGTGCTGGTGGAGATTCGCTTTAGCCCGGCGGCCATCATCGCCACGAACACTTTCTTCTCGTCAGGCGTTACGGCCACGCTGTACACGGGGCCACCAGTAGGAAGGACCCGGTCCAGGACCCGGTCGTGCGCGGTGTCCACGACCATGACTCCCTCTACCAAAGATCCGACGTAGATCCGCTTGCCGTCGGGCGTCATCACCGCGGCGCGTGCGGCTGAGGGAAGAACAACAGTGCCCCTCACCCTGAGGCTGGAGCAATCCAGTACCGTAATCGTCCTCGATGGGTATTCGAACGCGTAGAGCTTCTTGCCATCGGAAGTGATGAGGAGTTCGGTGGGGACATGGTCGAGTTTCAGTTCAAGCGGTCTGCCTCCCTCGGACGTGGCTTGAGCGAAGAACCGTCCAGTTGCAGAGTGCGCGAGTGGCGGATTGATAGGAGCATGATCCTGAAAAGCGATTCCAATAATCACGCAAACCGTCACCAGCACCGCCGCAAGCAGTGCCCAGAGGTGCCAGCGGCGAGGTAGCCGACCCGGCCGCACAGCCACCTCTACTGAATCTGGCGCCTCCAGTGGAGAACCGGTACTCGTCTGCACCGTGTCAGCCTGCTCTGCGGCAACGGCCCGTTCTTCCCATTTTTCCGTGAAAGCAGCCGCGAACCGATACCCTCTTCTCGGGACGGTCTCAACGGAGCCGTTACCGATCGCCTTCCGCAAAATAAGGATCTGAGTTGGGAGGTTGCTTTCGTCCACCCGTGATCCGCCCCAGACGGTGTTCAGGAGTTCTTCCTTGGTCAGGACCTGCCCTCCACCCTTCAACAAGGCGAGCAGGAGCTCAAAGGCCTTTGGCGTTAGGGCAAGAGCATCGCCATTGCGCCACAACGCTCCTTCATGCTCACTCAATCGGAAATGGCCAAATTCGTATAAATGCCGTGTGCCGTTGGACATAGCGGTCTTCAGAAATTCTTCAGAATATATTCAGGCCCGATTGAGCTCCATGCGACTTAATGTTACCAGTGTCCCGGTTTCATGTCCGACCATTTTACAGGTATCGCAGAATGGCTCGTGAGCGTTGATCCGAAGGAGAAGTGCACTCCTCGCCGGGATCAGTTGGCTGGCACGTGTTTGCGAAGTTGGCGCAGAGCCGACTGATGGGGTAGCACAAGTTCGGTCGGATCGGCGGATGGAGGAGGACTTCATGAAGAAGCTTGCTCGGGCGCATCACATATTTAAGGCGATTCTGTCCCTCTGCGCATATTTAATTGCTCTTGTCGCCCCCAGTACCTGCGTTGCCCAGAGTACTGCAGTGATTTGGGGAGGGGGCAACTCAGGCTGGTTCTCAGATTCATCTAACTGGTTTACGATCATCGGGGGCTATCCTGTCATGGTCTCACCTCCAAACGGGCCTGGCCTCACGGCAAATATTGGAACCGCATCCGGCAACGGGCCGATCTCTGGGACGGTAACGGTGAATGGGCCAGTGAATCTTCCTGATGGCGTCTCGATTGGCAATGGCGCACCGGGTGGGCTGATCGTGAACTCGGCGGCGAACACGCTTACGGCGGGCACTATGAACGTCGGGTGGTCGGGTCCTGGAACCAGTACCCTCGCAATCTCAAACGGAGGTATTGCGACTGGCAACTTCGCTTACATTGGGGGACTGGCGGCCGCGAGTGGTAGCGCGACGGTGAGCGGAAGCGGCTCACAGTGGAATCTCTCGACTTATCTCTATGTGGGGGACTACGGCCAGGGGGCTCTCTCCATCCAGAATGGCGGTGCCGTGAATACGATGGAGGCTTTAATCGCCTCTGACGGAGGAGCGGCGGGATCCCTGACGGTGAGCGGCATTGGATCGCAGTTGAATGCTACCGACAAAATTGTGGTCGGTGGGTCCGGCCAAGGGACGTTGAGCGTTCAGAATGGCGGCGTGGTGAACGGGTATGCAATTCTCGGCTCATCGAGCGGATCGGTAGGCACCGCGACAGTGTCCGGTTCTCTATCACAGCTGAACGGCTTCCTGGATGTCGGCGAATCTGGGCGGGGGGTGCTGAACGTACTGAACGGCGGCGAAGTGATCAACAGCGGTACGGCCATCGGAGTAAACAGCGGGTCCGTGGGGACCGTCACGATTAACGGTGCCGGATCGCAGCTAAACGATACCGGCGACCTCCTTGTCGGCTGGTTCGGCCAAGGGACGCTGAGCGTTGAGAACGGCGGCGTTGTGAACAGCGGAAACACCCGTATCGGAACGTTCAGCGGGTCTGTGGATACCGTGACAGTCACGGGCCCCGGATCGCAATTGAACAATTCGGGGAACCTTGTGGTTGGCGACAGTGGGCCAGCGGCGTTGACTGTGCAAAACGGTGCAGTAGCGACTAGCTTGGGCAGTATCCTCGTCGGCGGGCTTGGTCACGGAACCTTGACGGTTATCAGCGGAGGCTCAGTTACCGGCGGCGCAGAAGTCAATATCGGGATCCGAGAGGCTGGGACCGTGACAGTGGATGGGGCCGGCTCGCAGTTGACCGCCTCGGGTCCGTTGCGTGTTGGCTCGGGCGGCCCGGGAACCTTGACGGTCCAGAACGGTGGCGTGGCCAGCAGCCCATTCGGAGTTTTCATCGGGAACTTCGGAAGTACTGGAGCCGCGACCGTGACAGGGGCTGGCTCACAACTGAACACCTCAGGTACGCTCGTCGTCGGAGCGGGTGGGCCAGGGACGTTGACTGTGCAAAACGGTGGATCAGCGAGTAGCCTGGGCAGTATTGTGGTCGGCGCAGGTGGCCAAGGGACATTGACGATTCTCAGCGGAGGCTCAGTTAACGGCGGTTCGGAGTTCAACATAGGGACCTCAAGCAGCGGGGCTGTAACCGTAGACGGGGCCGGTTCAATGTTGAGCGCCGCGGGGCCGCTGCGTGTGGGCTCAGGCGGATTAGGAACACTGACAGTCCAGAATGGCGGATTGGCGAGCAGCCCATTCGGGGTTTTCGTCGGGAACTTTAACACCTTTGGGACCGCAACAGTGACCGGAGCCGGCTCGCAACTGAACACTTCGGGCACGCTTGCCGTGGGTGCGGGTGGGCCGGGATCATTGACGGTGCGGAACGGCGGCGTGGTGAACAGTAGCTACACGCAAGTCGGGGCCAATAGTTGGGCGCCCGGGACAATGACAGTGACCGGTGCAGGGTCGCAATTCAACAACACTGGCGTGACAGTTGTTGGATTAGCCGGCAACGGGACCTTGAATGTCCAAAACGGTGGCGTTGTGAACACTGGCAGCACCTGGATCGGACATGACGGTGGAGTGGTTGGGGCTGTTACGGTCACCGGCCTGGGATCGCAATTAAACAACACCGGTGACTTGTATGTCGGCGTGGATGGCCAAGCGACTTTGGACATTACAAGCGGTGGACTGGTGACCGACACCAATGCCGCCGTGGGCGCCGACGTTGGATCGACCGGCACTGTGTTGGTGGACGATGCCACTTGGACCACCACAGGCTTGCTGACGATTGGCGACAGTGGAAGCGGCGCAGTCTCGGTTCAGAACGGCGGGCTCCTGACGGCTGGAAGCATGCTCATTGGAGGCAACGGAAGCCTAACCCTGGATCCAACAGTCGCGGATGTGCTCGGTGATTTCACCTTGATGCCAAACGGAGTACTGACGCTGGACATCGCCGGCTTGACGCCTGATCTCATCAGTCAATTGGCCATTGGAGGCTTCGGTTTATTCCAGGGCACAATCGATCTGGACTTCATCAATGGCTTCGCACCCAAGACTGGCGATTCGTTTGACTTGATTAGCGCCCTGGGCGGCGCGAACTTCAGCGGTGCGACGTTTGCGATTGAAGGGCTCGCGCCGGGCTTCCAATACTCCGACGCTTTTTCCGGTGGCCAGTTCACGGTGACGGCAGAGAACGATGGGGTGAGCACAACGCCGGAGCCGGGAACGTCGTGGCTTGTGGGCGGCATGCTGCTCATCGTTTCCGTTGGCGCACTTCGAAATAGACTGAAGGCTAAAGCCTGACTGGGAAGGGGATCCTGCTTTGAAGAAGCTGTTTCTTGGTGGGCTGGCGGGGCTAGCGAGGGTGTAAAAAGGATTGTGTAAACGGCCATCGGGTACAGCAGACTGGGAGAACCGATGGCAACCGACCCGATCGACACGAAACTGATCGACGCACTTCTGACGGGCTACAAGAAGCCGGAAGAC
>Ga0302319_10017745_pt1 | contig 13011 bp, 9 predicted proteins | sample Bog_T0_2_FD_203319 | JGI IMG/M metagenome (GOLD analysis project Ga0302319, IMG submission 203319) | Peat permafrost microbial communities from Stordalen Mire near Abisko, Sweden - Bog_T0_2 | ecosystem: Environmental > Terrestrial > Soil > Wetlands > Peat | place: Sweden: Abisko, Stordalen Mire...
TAGCAAAATTTTTGTGCGATGCAATGCTATTATAGGTGCAATGCCGCATAACTTACCCGGAAGGCATGCATTTGCACCCTTCCAGGTTGTATTTATCCACCGCTCAGCCTCTGGCCGAGATTGATTCCCGTTACGTTTTCGGCTTGGCCGCTTCCATCGCCGCCCGGCTGACAATCTGGCCCATTTCACTGGCCTGTTGGGCAAGGGCCCGCATCTGCGACTGGACGTAGTCGCTATGCAACCGCATCACCTCGGTCAGATCCTTGGCGTGCAGCAGCGACTGGGCAAAGTCGAGCGAGGCCTGGAGATTTTTTTCGGCATAGGACATCGCCTTGGCGCCGACATCCTTGGCGCCCGCGCGCACTGTGGCGCTGCGCTCCTCGAGCAGGCCTGAGGTCTGCTGCACGCTGGTCAGGAACGTCTCGAAGGATTGCCGCGCCTGCTCAAAACCTGTCTCGGCGATGGCGCGCATGTCCTTGGGAATCTCGAAATGATTAGACCCTTGTTCGCTCATGATTCAACTCCCTGCTGATTGACCTGTTCATTGAACTGGGCCCGCGCTCGGCGGCGCAGTTTTTTGGCAACTTTGGCAAACCACTCCGTCGGTGCGACGCGGTGCCCTGGTTCATATGGTGAACCGTTGACGGCCATTTGCAACTCCCCAACGCCGGGACGGCTGGAAGGTTCAGCCCGATTAAGGTTATCGCGGATTTGCACGGCGAGGCCGTGGACCTGCCGTCCGCCGCAGGCGATACTAACGTTTCGTTAAGCTTGTTGATTGCGTGGCCGGACTGGCGCGGTGAATTCGAATGACCTGTATCGCGCCACCGTTGGCGCGCGGCATGTCGCATCGCCGAACTGTACGGCCGTGAGAACGTTTGACGGATGGGCTTTCGGATTCGAACCATCGGATCCAGCGGTCGCCTGCGGGAAACAACAAAGTTAGGACGAGGACCTCGTTAATGACTCGGGCTCGGTCACCAGGATGAACGACGCGGATTTCCAGTTGCGAGCCATTACGGATCCACGAATTGCGGTATATGCGACCAGCCCGCTGCCTGCCTGGCTATGGTCGGTCGATGGCAAACAGATCAAGTGGGCCAACCCGGTCGGCGCCACGCTGTTCGGCGCCGCCAGCGCCGCCAGCCTGGCCGAACGGACGATCGGCCCGGCGGATGCGCAACGGCGCCAGGTGGCACAGCTCGCCGGACGGCTGTCGCCTGCGGGCACGGTCCGGCTGGAACGGCTGCGCGGCTTTGGCGCCACGCCCGGCATGCTCGCCACCTGCGGCTGCGCGCGGTTGGCCTTTGCCGATGGCAGCACCGGGATTCTGATCACCGCCACCCAGGCCACCGGCCGCAAGATGCCGCTGATCGAGCGGCTGCAGCAGCTGGTCGAGGACGTCGCGGCGCCGGTCGCCGCGTTCTCACGCGAAGGCCTGTTCGTCGGCGCCAGCGACACCGCGCGTCCGCTGTTCAAGTTTCGCAGCCTTGCCGAGATCGGTCTTGATGTGGCGAGCCGCGAGGCCTTGCAGGTCGGCCGTGCCGAAACCTCGCTGGCGATCGGCAATCTGGTGCTGCAGCGCGTCGGCCGCGGCGAGGATGTCGGTCTGCTGGCGTTGCTGTCGCCGGCCGAGAGCGCGCCCGCCGATGTCGAATCGACCGCGCCGGCGGCGCCTGACGATGTTGACAGCAGCGCCACGGCGGCGCCGGCAGAGCGGGCTCTATCCGATACGGCGCCCGAACCCGCCTCGGCGCCGAGCGAAGCGTCCGCCGGGCTTGCCATGACCGATGCGGTCGATGTCACCGCGAGCGCCGCGGCCGACATCACGCCAGCGCCGCCCGAACCTGTCGATGACACGGTAACTGCCGCCGTCGAGGCGCGCAGCTGGCGCAACGAACGCTCGCCGGTGTCGCGCCGGCACCCGCTGCGCTTCATGTGGCAGATGGATGCCGACGGCCGCTTCTCGCTCGGCTCGGACGAATTCGCCCGCCTGATTGGTGCGCGCACCGCCGCCGGCTTCGGCAGGCCCTGGCGCGACATCGCCGAGGAGTTCGGGCTCGATCCCGACGGCCGGGTGTCGGAGGCCGTGGCCACCCGCAACACCTGGAGCGGCGTGACCGTGAACTGGCCGGTCGATGGCGGCGGCCGGTTGCCGGTCGAATTATCAGGCTTGCCGATTTACGATCGGAGGCGGAATTTTGCCGGCTTCCGCGGTTTCGGCGTCTGCCGCGATCTCGACAGCCTGTCGCGGCTGATGGCGCTACGCCGCTTTGAATTGTTCGGCCATTCGACGCGGCCACTGGCGGTGCCGCCCGCTGGCGTTCCGCCGGCTCTGCCGATTTCCCCAGATCCGCCGCTGCCACCCCAACCCGGCGTTCGGGCCGCCGACGCGCCCGCCGATGCGGTCCCGACCACGCCCGCCGACGAGCCGCCGGAGCCGCCCGAGCCGCCCCCTGCGCCACTATCCGCCGCGCCCCCATCGACGGGACCAAGCGCCGTCGAGAGTCCACCCCCAACCGATCCGGCCATGCAACTGGAAACACCATTGGAAACACCCAAGAACGTGCTGCCGTTTCGGCCGCTCAATGAACCAAAGCCGCCGATGCTGACGCCGGTGGAGAACAACGCCTTCGCCGAACTCGCCCGGCAGCTGTCGGCGCGGCTCGACACCGACCGGATCGCCGCAACGTCGGGGACCACGGCCGCCGCCACGCGCGGCGCGCCGGCCGAGCAGCCGACCCCCGCGGAAGCCGAGGACGAGTCCGCCAGCGCGCGCCCCGACTGGATGAACCAGCCCGAGCCAGCCCCGCGCGGCGAAACCCAGCGCGACAAGATCCTGCTCGATCTGCTTCCGGTCGGCGTCCTGATCTACCGGCTCGACCGGCTGCTTTACGCCAATGCGGCGTTTCTCGCGCGCATGGGCTACCTCAGCCTGAACGACCTGGAACAGGCCGGCGGTGTCGACGCCCTCTATGTCGAACCCGGCGTTTCGAGCGCCAGCAGCACCTCGGACACCGGCACGCCGGTGACAATCTCCATCAGCCAGGCGCGATCGGATGGCGGCGCGCCGGCACCGGCCGGCGCGCGGCTCTACACCATCTCCTGGGATGACGATTCCGCCCTGGCCCTGATCTTCTCCGGCACCGGCGCCGACAACTCCGTCGAAGTCCTGCCCGTCGAAGCCCTGCCCGCCGCGGCCATCGCGCCGGAAGCCGAGACCGCATCCGAACCGGCTTCCGTCGGCCGTGCCAACGCCGAGGAACTCGCCGCGATCCTCGACACCACAGCCGAAGGCATCGTGATCTTCGATGCCGAAGGCAACATCAAATCCTGCAACCGCAGCGCCGAAGCCCTGTTCGGATATGACAGCGCCGAGATCACACACCATCATCTCACCGACCTGTTCGCGCCGGAGAGCCAGCCTTTGGTTCGGGATTATCTGCACAGCGTCAAGAGCGCCGACATTGCAAGCCTGCTGGAACATGGCCGCGAGCTGCTGGGCCGCGTCCGGGAGGGCGGGCTGATCCCGCTGTCGCTGACGATCGGACGGGCGCGACAGGATGGCGGCAATTTATTCGCGGTGTTTCGTGATTTGTCGCAGAGCAAGAAGAACGAGAGCGAATTGCAGCAGGTGCGCCGCCAGGCCAATCGCGCGGCGACGGCCAAGTCGGACCTGTTGGCGCGCATCAGCCACGAGGTGCGGGCGCCGCTCAACGCCATCATCGGCTTCGCCGACGTGATGATCGGCGAACGCTTCGGCGCGCTCGGCAACGAACGCTATGTCGACTACATGAAGGATATTCGGGCCTCCGGCGAGCGTGTCGTTGCGATCATCAGCGACCTGCTCGATCTCTCCCGGATCGAAACCGGCCGGTTGGACCTGAACTTCACCCGCCAGAACCTCAACGATCTGGTCGAACAATGTGTCGCGGGGATGCAGCCCCAGGCCAACCGCGAGCGCATCATCATTCGCACCTCGCTGGCCCACATGCTGCCAGCGGTCACCGCCGACGGCGCCGCGCTGCGCCAGATCGCGCTGAACCTGATCGGCACGTCCATCCATCTCGCCAAGGCTGGCGGCCAGGTGATCGTCTCCACCGCGCTATCCGATCTCGGCGAAGTCGTGCTGCGGGTCCGCGATACCGGCCCCGGCCTGAATGAAAAGGAAGTCGCCGCCGCGATGGAGCCGTTCCGCACCCAGGCCCCGTCGGACCAGACCTCGGAAGGTTCGGCCGTCAACCTGTCGCTGACCAAGGCACTGGTCGAGGCCAACCGCGCCCAGTTCCGGATCAAGACCGGGCCGCATTCGGGCACGCTGATCGAGGTGGTGTTCTCGCACGCCATGGCGAGGACGTGACGTAAGGCGGGATGCGCTTACGTGTTCTTCAGCGCCACGCGGAACTCGGCCTCGGTCTTGGCCTTGACTTCGTCGAGCGTGACGCCATCGGCCAGTTCGATCAGCGCCATGCCGTCCTGGCCGTGCTTGTCGATGGAGAAGACCGCGAGATCGGTCACCACCATGTCGACCACCCGCTCGCCGGTCAACGGCAGGTTGCATTGCTTCAACAGCTTCGGGCCGTCCTTGGCGGAGTGCTCCATCACCACCACCACGCGCTTGACGCCGGCGACCAGGTCCATCGCGCCGCCCATGCCCTTGACCATCTTGCCGGGGATCATCCAGTTGGCGAGATCGCCGTTCTGCGCCACCTGCATCGCGCCCAGGATCGACAGGTCGATATGGCCGCCGCGCACCATGCCGAAGGATTCGGCCGATGAAAAATAGCTGGTCGAGGGCAATTCGGTGACCGTCTGCTTGCCGGCATTGATCAGGTCGGGATCTTCCTCGCCCTCATAGGGGAACGGCCCCATGCCAAGCATGCCATTCTCGCTCTGCAACGAGACATCGACGCCGTCGGGAATAAAGTTCGATACCAGCGTCGGAATACCGATACCAAGATTGACATAATAGCCGTCGCGCAGTTCCTTGGCGGCGCGGGCCGCCATTTGATCGCGGGTCCAGGCCATCAGACTTCCCCTCCGGTTGCGGCGGCGCCGGTTGCGCGCTTGCGCGTAGTGCGCTGCTCGATGCGTTTGAGAGACGTTCCCACCTCGATGATGCGCTGCACGAAGATGCCGGGCGTATGGATATGGTCGGGGTCGATCTGGCCGGCGGGCACCAGATGCTCGACCTCGGCCACGGTGATCTTCGCCGCCGTCGCCATCATCGGGTTGAAATTGCGCGCGGTCTTGCGGTAGACCAGATTGCCGGCGGTATCGCCTTTCCAGGCATGCACGATGGCGAGATCGGCGAACAGGCCGCGTTCCATCAGGTATTTCTCGCCGTCGAATTCCTTCACTTCCTTGCCCTCGGCAATCAGGGTGCCGACGCCGGTCTTGGTGTAGAACGCCGGAATGCCGGCTCCGCCGGCGCGGATGCGCTCGGCCAGGGTGCCCTGCGGGGCGAATTCGAGCTCCAGTTCCCCCGCCAGGAACTGCTGGGCGAACAGCTTGTTCTCACCGACATAGGACGAAATCATCTTCTTGATCTGCCGCGTCTCCAACAGCCGGCTCAGTCCGACCCCATCGACGCCGGCATTGTTGGAGACCACGGTCAGGTTCTTGACGCCGGCCTCACGCAGCGCGTCCGACAACGTCTCGGCGATGCCGCAAAGCCCGAATCCGCCCGACATGATCATCATGCCGTCCCGAACAATGCCGTCGAGGGCCGCTTTGGCGTCGGGATAGACCTTGTTCATGGGTTAGGACCTGATGTTCATGGGTTAGGCCTGATCCAGGGAGGGCGCTGTGCGATCCGCTCGAATGCGATGATTATTAGGCGAAATCGTAACAATGCGTCAATGCGGGCGTGGCGGCGGAAGTGGCCTCGAACGGCCGGGATTTGACACCGGTCCGCCGCGACGGAACTGGGCGGCAGGGAGGCGGCGGGGCTGACGGCCTTGAAAGCGTCAAGAAAACCCATCAAGTTGCCACCGTTCGTATGGGCGTACCGGCTCGCCCCTTTTTCAGACATGAACTGACGATACTCAACCCGACCAGGATTATTTCATTGACGATGGCCCAAGGGATAAAGCGCCTGGGGATGCCGATTGCGGCCCTCATTGGCGCGGTGTTGTGTGGCCTGGTCGCGACCGCCTGGCTATTGAACCGCGACGCCCTGTGCCAGGCGGTTGAGGCCCAGATCCGTGCCGTGACCGGGCTCGATCTGGTGATCAACGGCTCGATCGATGTGTCGGTGTTTCCCGGCAGCTATGTATCGTTCCATGATGTCGGCCTGAAGGGAGGCGGTACCGCGGCCCCCGCCCTCAATGTCGACGTGCTGACGGCGAATTTGCGGCTGTTGCCGCTGTTGCTGCAGCGCTTCGAGATCGCCGATGTCACGATGCTGCGGCCGCGCATTAACATCGTCCGCGAAGCCGATGGCGAGAGCAACTGGACGCCCTTCATCCGGACCATCGCCCGCACCATGAAACCAGGCGCCGACAATCAGCTGTCGTTCTCCGAGATCCGCATCCAGGATGGCGTGCTGAGCTACGACGACGCCGCCCATCATGTCACTGAGACCCTCGGCGATATCGACCTCTCATTGGCCTGGCCCTCGATCTCGCGTTCGTTCGCGGCCACCGGGCAATTCGACTGGCGCGGCGAGCGCGTCGACGGTTCGATCAGCGCCAGCGACTTTATCGCCACCTTGTCGGGCGATCGCTCCGGGATCAAGGCGCGGCTGGCCAGCGCACCGCTGAAACTTGCCTTTGACGGCGCCATCGCCAATCGCACCAGCCTGATGATGGAAGGCACGCTGACCATCGACAGCCCGTCGATGCGCGATGCCCTGCGCTGGACCGGGCAGGCCGAGCCGGGCAGCGGCGGCTTCGGCCGCTTCGCGCTGAAGGCCCGCGCCAATGTGGTCGGTCCGTCGATCGCGCTGACCAATGTCAATGTCGAACTCGACAACAACGTAGCCGAGGGCGTCATCACCTTCGCCAATAACGGCCGGCCGACGCTGCAGGCGACGCTCGCCGCCGAGGCGCTCGACTTCACGCCCTATGTCTCGACCTTCCGGCTGCTCGCCAGCGGCGCGCGGGACTGGAACCGGCAGCTGTTCGACGTCAAGTCGCTGTCGACCACCGATCTCGATATGCGGCTGTCGGCGGCGCGGGTGACGGTCGGCTCGACCAAGCTCGGCCGCACCGCGATCGGCGCCAATCTGCGCGGCGGCGCGCTGGCGCTGAGCGTCGGCGAGGCGCAGATGTATGGCGGCGTCGCCAAGGGCTCGTTCGGCGTGGCGCGCGCCGACGCCTTGGCCGACGTCAAGGCGCAGTTGCTGTTCACCGATGTCGATCTGCAAGCCTGCGCCAGCGAATTGTTCGGCACCAGCAACCTCACCGGGCGCGGCAACCTCAACATCTCGCTGACAGCCTCCGGCGCGAGCCCGTTCGGGCTGGCGCAGTCGCTCGACGGCACCGCGCTGTTGACCGGGCATGACGGCGCGATCTCCGGCTTCAATGTCGAGCAATTGCTGCGTCGGCTGCAGCGCCAGCCGCTGTCCGGCGCCGGCAGTTTCCGCAGCGGCTCGAGCCCCTATGACAATCTGACGGTGGCGGTGAAATTCTCGGAGGGCATCGCCACCGCCGAGGACATCCGCATCGAAGGTCCTGCCGCCCGCATCACCCTGACCGGAACAGCGTCCGTGCCGGCGCGCGAATACGACCTCAAGGGCATCGCCAGCCTGACCTCGGCGGCCAACGGCGTCTCAAGCTTCGACCTGCCCTTTGTGGTGCAGGGCCCCTGGGACGACCCGCTGATCTTTCCGGATCCGGAAAGCCTGATCCGCCGCTCGCCCGCGTCCGCGCCGTTGCTCGACGCGCTGAAGGACCGCAAGAACCGCGATGCGGTGCAGTCGGTGCTGGAGCGCCTGACGGGCGCACGCAAACCGGCGGCCGTCGCGGCGCCGGCCGCGGCCGAGGCGGACAAGCCGAATTGAGGATGAGGCCGGGTCCCATAGGCGCTAGCTTTAAGGTCCTGCGGTTAGTCCGAGCCCGCGGCGCCGGTCTGGGTCCGCCTCTCCCCTCGCGGGTCCTCGCGGGAGAGGCCGCCGCGTAGCGCACCGGAGCAAGCCTGTTAGACAGTGAATAAAACGGCCTGTATCTTTCGCCGCTTAAGCTAACGCCTATGAAGCCGGGCCCTGCCGCGGATATCCCGGCCGCCATCGCCGGCATCGGCGCGGTTGCGCAGGCCCGGCGATGAATTAGGCTTGATGCCGCCAACAGAACCTTGGAACGCAGCCATGTCCGACGTCCGCGGTGCCACCGCCGAGCCAACGTCACCCCCTCTCGACGCCCATGGCCAGTTCAGTCTGGCGCGGGCGCCGCACCGGATTGGCGTGGTGTCGCTGGTGGTCAGAGACCTCGCGGTCGTCAGCGCCTTCTACCGGCAAGTCATCGGCCTGCGGCGCATCGAGCAGGGCGCGGATTTCGAGCGGCTCGGAACCAGCCGCACCACGCTGATCGAACTCCGACACCAGCCCGGGGCGCAACTGCAATCGCGACGCGATGCCGGCCTGTTCCATACCGCCTTTCTGCTTCCCGGCCGCCAAGAGCTCGGCCAATGGCTGGGTTTTGCGGCCGAGGCGCGGTTGCGGCTCGACGGCGCGGCCGATCATCTCGTCAGCGAAGCGCTCTATCTGACCGACCCCGAAGGCAACGGCATCGAGATCTATCGCGATCGCCCGGTTGCGGAGTGGACGGTTCGCGACGGCGCCATCCAGATGGCCTCCGATCCGCTCGACCTCGAGGGTATCCGACAGTCCGCGGCCGGCCAGGCCTGGTCCGGTTTTCCGGAGGACGGCACGATCGGCCATGTTCATTTGCAGGTCGGGGCGATTGCTCCGGCCGATGCGTTCTATACCACCCTGCTCGGCTTCAAGATCACTTGCCGCTATCCCGGCGCCAGCTTCTACGGATCCGGTGGCTACCACCACCAGCTGGCCGGCAACATCTGGAACAGCCGCGGCGCCGAGCCACGACGGGCGAACACCACCGGCCTCGCCAGGGTCGAGCTGCTGACGCCCGACCCTGCCGTGATTACGGCAACCGCCGAACGGCTCGCCGCGGCCGGCTATGCCGGCTCGGCATCGGAAGCTGGCCTCCATCTCCCTGAGATGGAGGCGGGCCTCCATCTCCCTGAGATGGAGGCGGGCCTCGATCTCAGGGATCCCTGGGGAGTGACGATTTCGCTGCGGGCGAACGCGGCATCCTGACGGCGCCGCAACACGTCCTCAACACATCCTGGCGCCATCTGGATCACCTCGCCGCAATCGGCTAGGCTCTGGTCAAGCTGACAAAAGCGCAGCGCAGCAGGGAGAGAGACGTGACAGCAAGGGGAGTACGGGTTCTGGCCATCGCGGTCACCGCCGCGATCGGTTTGCTCTATGTGGCAGGCCCGGCGAAAGCACAGGAAACGATCACGGTCTGGTGGGGCAAGGGGTTCTACAAGTCCGAGGACGACGCGCTGCTCGAGGCGATCCGCAAGTTCGAGGCCAAGACCGGGATCAAGGTCGAACTGTCGCAATATGCCATCCAGGACATGATTCCCAAAACCGTCGCCGCGCTGGATTCGGGCACCGTGCCGGACGTCGCCTATTCCGACACCTATGATGTCCAGGCCGCCGGCAAATGGGCGTTCGAGGGCAAGCTCGAGGACCTCTCGGATATCCTGACGCCGATCAAAGCCGCGTTCGCGCCGAACACCGTTGAAACCGCTTTGCTCTATAACGACCAGGTCAAGAAGAAGGCCTATTACGGTTTTCCGCTGAAGCAACAGAGCATGCATGTCCAGATCTGGAGCGACATGCTGGCAACCGCCGGCTTCAAGGTCGGCGACATCCCGACGCAATGGGCCGATTACTGGTCATTCTGGTGCGACAAGGTGCAGCCGGCCTATCGCAAGGCCACCAACAGCCGGGTCTATGGCATCGGCCAGCCGATGGGCGTGGAATCCACCGATTCATTCCAGTCGTTCTACACTTTCATGGACGCCTATAATGTCAAACTGGTGGACGACGACGGCAAGCTGCTGGTCGATGATCCCAAGGTGCGAGAAGGCTTGATCTCCGCGCTGAAGGATTACACCGACACCTATCTCAGGGGCTGCACGCCGCCCTCCTCCACCACCTGGAAGGACCCGGACAACAACGTCGCCTTCCACAACAAGACCATCGTGATGACCCATAATTTCACGATCTCGATCGCGGCGAAATGGTTCGAGGATTCCACCAATCCGGCGCTGACGCCGGAGCAACGCGCCGCCGGCAAGAAGGCCTATGAGGAGACCATCGTCACCGCCTCCTTCCCGAACAAGCCCGACGGCACCCCGATCAAGTACCGCTCCGACGTCAAGACCGGCGTGATCTTCACCGCCGCCAAGAACAAGGCGCAGGCCAAGGAGTTTGTAAAGTTCCTGCTGCAGGAAGAAAACCTGCAGCCTTATGTCGAAGGCGCGCTCGGCCGCTGGTTTCCGGTGACGACGGCCGGGCAGGAGAGCCCCTTCTGGCAGGCCGACCGGCATCGCCGCGCGGTCTACGCCCAGTTCAAAGGCGGCACCGCGCCGTTCGATTTTGTCAAGAACTACAAGTTCACCATCCTGAACAACGAGAATGTCTGGGCCAAGGCGATGAACCGCGTGGTCAGCGAAAAGCTGCCGGTGGACAAGGCCGTCGACGAACTGATCGCCCGCATCAAGCAGGTGGCGGGGTGAGGACAGACTTAGGACAGGACTGAGATATCTAAACCCGTCATTGCGAGCGAAGCGAAGCAATCCATGTCGCGACAGAACGAGAAGCTGGATTGCTTCGTCGCTTCGCTCCTCGCAATGACGATCAGGACTGGGTCAGGGCGCGGCATGGCAACGCTGACAGTCGCCACAACCGACGAGACGGTCGCGCGCGGACCGCGGGCGCCGCGGCTGACGACGCCGCAGGTCTGGGGCATCGCGCTGCTGTCGCCCTACATCCTGGTGTTCATCGCCTTCGTGGTCTACCCGGTCGGCTATGGGCTGTGGCTGGCGCGGCATCCGGCCAGCTATGTCGCGCTCTATCACGATCCGATCTTCGCCCGCGCCGCCGTCAACACGCTGATTTTCCTGGTGATCGGCATCAACTTCAAGATGCTGGTGGCGCTGTTTCTGTCCGGCTTCTTCATCCAGGAACGGCGCTGGATCAAATGGCTGTCGGTGCTGTTCATCCTGCCCTGGGCGGTGCCCTCGATCCCGACCATCCTGTCGGTGCGCTTCATGTTCAATCCCGAATGGGGCGTGATCAACCAGCTGATCTTCAAGTTCACCGGCGACGACGGCCCGAACTGGCTTAACGATCCCGCGGTGGCGCTGACCATGGCGATTGGCGTCCACATCTGGAAATCGCTGCCGTTCTGGACCCTGATCCTGATCACCGGCCGGCTGGCGATCGCGCAGGATCTGTTCGAGGCGGCCGCCGTCGACGGCGCCAGCGGGTGGCAGAAATTCCGCTATGTCACCTGGCCCTCGATGCGCACGCTGTACGTTACCTGCACGCTGCTCTCGATGATCTGGACGCTCGGCGATTTCAACAGCGTCTATCTGTTGACCGGTGGCGGCCCCGCCGACCTGACCCATGTGCTGGCGACGCTCGGCATCCGCTATCTCCGGCTCGACCAGCTCGACCTCGCCATGGCGGCGATTGTCTGCGCGCTGCCGCTGGTGTTGCCCTTGGTCTATTTTATGATGAAGCGGTTGTCGCGATGAAGCTGCCCTCGCTCCGCGATGTCGGCACCGAAGCGCGGCTTCTCTTGATCGGCATTCCCGTCTTGATCTGGACGCTGGTTCCAATCTATCACATGTTCCTGTTCGCAATTTCGCCCAAGGAGGATGCCTTCGCCGGCAAGCTCTGGCCCGATCATCCGACGCTGCACAATTTCGAGATCGTGTTCCGGCAACAGCATTATTTCCTCCGGGATTTCTGGGTGCAGTTCTGGAATTCGGTGGTGATCGCGGTCGCCGTCGGCGCGCTGACGCTATTGGTCGCCACCACGGCGGCGTTCGCGATCTCGCGGCTGCGCGTGCCCGGCGGCCGGGTGGCGATGAATCTGGCGCTGTTCACCTATTTCATTCCGGCGGCTTTCCTGGCGGTGCCGATGTATCGGACAATGGGTAATTACGGCCTGCTCAACAGCCACTGGGCGCTGATCCTGGCGATGGTGACGATCGCCTCGCCCTACGCGATCTGGGTATTGAAACAGGCCTCCGACAAGCTGCCGATCGAACTCGACGAGGCCGCCATCATGGATGGCGCGACCCCCTTGCAGCTGTTCCGGCTGGTCTATGTGCCGCTGATGATGCCCTCGCTGGTGGCGATCGGCACCTATGCGCTGCTGCTGGCCTGGAACGAATATCTCTATGCGTTCCTGCTGCTGTCGAAGGACACCGACATCACCCTGCCGGTCGCGCTCGGCAATTTTCTGGCCGCCGATGACAGCCCCTGGGAATTGCTGATGACCACCGGCTTCATCTACGCGCTGCCGCCGGCGGCGATTTACTACGTCTTCAAACGCTATATGGTAGGCGGCTTGACGGCGGGGGCGGTGAAGTCGTGACGGGGCCTTGATGCCGGTTGGATTTCGACAGGGTCGATTTGACGACCGATCCCGGCCGAACTGGGATGGCAGCGGACCGCGCCCGCTGGCCTGGGCGGCCTGGTATCCGGCCGCCGAGCAGGCCGTCGAACAGCAACTGCAGGCGAGCGACGCCACGGCGGGCTGGTTCACGTATGGTTCGGCCGCGCCGGATGCGCCAATCGGCCAGCTCCAGCGCTACCCGCTGGTTCTGCTCTCGCATGGCACCGGCGGCGCGGCGTTGCATCTGGAATGGCTGGCCCGCGATCTCGCCCGACACGGCTTCATCGCGCTCGCCATCAACCATCACGGCAATACCAGCGCCGAACCCTATCGCGCCGAGGGT
>Ga0302319_10017746_pt1 | contig 13011 bp, 12 predicted proteins | sample Bog_T0_2_FD_203319 | JGI IMG/M metagenome (GOLD analysis project Ga0302319, IMG submission 203319) | Peat permafrost microbial communities from Stordalen Mire near Abisko, Sweden - Bog_T0_2 | ecosystem: Environmental > Terrestrial > Soil > Wetlands > Peat | place: Sweden: Abisko, Stordalen Mire...
CGCTCTGTCCCTGCGCTGATACCAGTTCCTTCCACTTCGCCCGCAACTCCGATCGCAGCTGTCTCATCTCTCAAGATTCAAGTGCTATGAAGGCAAAGGCAAGATGCGGTTAAGATATCGCTCACGAACCTTTCTCGCACTTAGGTTCCCCGGCGCGCACAGATCGGAGTCCGGTCTTGGAATCCACTCTCCGCAGACTCAGGATTCACACCCTCAAAGCGCAACTGGCATTGTGCGAGCTTGTATGCAGATCGCTAGCCAGCGAGTACGCGAACGAGAATCTGACAGTCGCTCAGAAGGCGGCAATCGTCAATCGATGGAGCGCAACGACGATGGACCGCCACGAACTGCGGCTTTTGCTGGAGGCGCAGGAGAGGGAGCAAGGTCTCTGACGCTGCTTCGGCGTCTACTGCCGCGCGTCATCGCGGCGCTGCATCTCCTCTTTCGAGACGGTGAGTAACCCAATCTGACTGGGCTTTCGTCGTGTTTGGGCTTCACTCCGGCTAGTAGCGCAGGAAGGTGCGGAGGAATCTCCGCCACGGTGACAACAGAATGGGGTCCATAGTCGGATCGGCTTTAGACCGGCGGAGACTGCTTAGATCTTTTGAGTGATTTCCTTGCCCGATTGAACTCCCCTAATAGGAGAAATCCTATAGCAATCGTGAAAAGTGTTCCGACCCAATAACCAACATTCCCATGGGCGGTTTTCAGAGCATTCATTATCGCTACAGGAGAAGCCAGAACGAGGTACGCACCTACAATAAGGCTAAGAACCATCCACGCTATCAGCAGAACTCGTCTCATCCCGCTGATATTACTTCTCGTTGAGTTAAATTGTCACGGCTTTTTGGGTGGTTTGTCGCCGAAGTAATAGCGGACGACGGGCTGCGCAGCGAGAGTGGATTGGGCGTGCACGGCGACAGCCGAGGGTGTCGCAGCCGCGATCAGGATAAGCATGACAAGCTTACCCATGGAGCACCTCGGCTGGAGCGAAGGTGATGGTGAGGACGGTAATGTCGTCATCCTGGCCGAAGCATACCGCAATGTCAGCCATCTCCTCCGCCGACTGCCTACTGATCTGCCGAGTCCGATCGAATCCGAAGAGTTCGCCGGAAGCGTTGCGGGCTTCGACGACGCCGTCAGTGACCAGGGTGATCTGAGCGATGGGAGCAAGCTGGAGTATGGTTTCGCCATATGCGGACTCGGGGCTGAGGCCCAGCGGGAGACCATGTTCGAGGGCGAGTTCCTGGCCGTCGACGTAAGGTGGGATGTGGCCGGCGTTTGCAACCACCAGCCTTCCGTCGACTTCGGCGCGCAATACAAGGCATGTGGTGAACCCTCCGCTGTTGCGTCCGATCATGCGCTGGTTCATGGCCTCCAGGATCTCGCCTGGCGATTGCGTATAGTGAGCGAGAGTGCGGAACGTACCTACAAGCAGCGAGACGGTCATGGCTGCAGGCATTCCCTTGCCGCTTACGTCGCCGATCACCGCTAGAACACCGCCGCCCTGAGTTTGAACAACCTGGTAAAAGTCGCCACCCACTTCACTGGCCGGCTTGTAGACCGTTTCAATCTGGAATCCGGCAACGTTCGGCGTCTCAGCGGGGATGAGCACTTGCTGCACGGCACGTGCTGCCTCCCACTCCGCCGCCGCACGCGCCTGCTGGTGGTTCACGCGATTGAAACGCAGAAAAATGACAATGCAGATAGAGAAGAGGTAGAGCAAATTCCCCGGATCGTCGACGCGAATGAAGAATGTGCCGATCGGTATGGGATTGACGATGGAAGCCAGGCGTGCCGAACCAAGCCACGTGCCAACAAGCCCCAAATCAATCAGACAAATCGAAAGCAATGGCAGCAGACTCGGCATAAAGAGCCACCCAGCTTCACCATTCCCGCGGCGGTACCACAAGAAAAGCAGCAAAGGCAGGATGAATGTTGCCGGAATCAGGAGGGCGGCCTCGATCACCTGATAGGGGTAGAAATCGAGCGCGCCGAACCACAGACACGGCAGCAGCGTAACGATCGCGAGAAGAAATAGTCCCTGATAGACGCGCCAGACTTTCGTAATCGGCCGCCCCGCAAAGGCGAAGGTGAATTCGATTTGCGCAATCGGCGAAAAATAGATTGCCGGCAAAGTGATGAAGACAAATCTTGCCGGGGATGAAGAGATTCCCATAAAGCTCAGACAAAGCAGGTTCAAGCCTATCCATAGGTACTCACGATGATTGGATTGGAATCGGGAAAGCAGGATGAGCGGAAAGGCGGCCAGGACCAGCAGCAACGCAACTGCGTAGCGGAGGGTGAGGGCCCTCAGCAGTTGGTTCTGGCGGGCAGTCGCAGAGTCATTGATCGCTCCCAAAGTGCCAAGGGAAACCTGGATCGCGAGGCGAGCCGGATTCCAGTGGAAAAGACTGTTGTTGGGTACGCGCGTGTGCACCGCCAGGACACATGGGCTCGACTCCATGCTGCACTCGCCATCTTCGAGCAGTACAACCGAGTTGTTCGAAAACGAGGAGATTCCCCATGCGGAGCGGAGCCGGGCCCCCGGCAGGGGTTGGCCATTCAGATAGACCTCGAAGATCCCCTGAGCGCCTGAATCAAGCAGGGCCAGGGAACGGTGATGAGCGGGGAGATGAAGCTGCAGCCGGTACCAGTGTTCGTCGTATGCGCCAGGCGTGTGCGTTTGCGGTGCGTTGAGAGTGGTAACCCGCCACGACGAGTCGTTAAAGCCGGGCGCTGCCCAGGCTGGGTCGTTGCCGGAATGCGTGCGCCAGCCGTTGTTCAGGGAATTGACGCCTTGCTCCCACTCGAGGGGTGTTTGCGCCGCGGCGGTCGCCGAAGCAACCAGCGCAAGAAGGAGAGCGACAGACGTTCTACGCATGGAGCACCTCGGCGGAAGCGAAAGTTACCGTCAGTACCGTAATGTCGTCCTCCTGGCCGAATCGCTGCGCTGCGTCGGCAATGTCTTCAGCACATTGAGTAGAAATCTCACGCGTGCGCTCGAAACCGAAGAGCTCGCCAGAAGCAGATTGAGCTTCGACCACGCCGTCTGAGAGAAATGTGAGCACTTCCCCCGGCGCAAGCCGCGCGTGCGTCTCACGGTATGCAGCCTCAGTCACAATGCCCAGCGGAAGGCTTGGCTCTGCGTTGAGCTCGCGGCCATTTTGGTACGGCGGCAGGTGTCCAGCATTGGCAATCGTCAGCGCGCCATCCGGAGCCAGCAGAGCGCAAAGGCATGTTGCAAAGCCGCCATCTGTGCGTCCGCACAGTTGCCGGTTCAGCCGATCAAGCATCTCCGCAGCATCCAGATTTTCCTGTGCCAGCGCTCCGGCAGCGCCAACAATCAGCGTGCCCAGCATGGCGGCCCGCAATCCCTTGCCGCTTACATCTCCCACCAGCACCAGCGCCGATCCATCCGGTCGCGGATAAACCTGGTAAAAGTCTCCGCCCACTTCGCTCGCCGCGCGGTATGCAGCCTCGCAGACGAAGGCTTTGAATTGCGGCAAATCGACAGGCACAAGCTGCCCCTGCACGCGCCTCGCCGCCTCCATCTCCGTGCGCAGCCGCTGCTCCTGCCGCGCCGATCGGGCAAACCGCAGCACCAGCACCGCGCCAATCGCCAAATCCGACAGAACCGTCAGGAATTGCTCCCAGGTCACGTCGAAGTGCGGGCCATGATACATGTCCACCACGCTACGGAAATTATCCGCTCCGGAACTGTATAAGGCAGTCACAACTCCGGAACTGTACAAGGCGGTTATCACACTCACGACGCTCTTGACCGCCAGGGTGAGAATGAAGGGAATCAGGAACAGTTGCGCGTCGCGATTGCCTCGCCGCGCCAGCCCGTATAGCCGGACGAAAACGGCGATGGAGAGAAACAGGTACATCGGCGCCACTATCCAGAAAAACCCCGCCAGCGGGATAATGCGAAACTCCACCGATGGACCGGCGATGGCGTTCAAGCATGCCGCAGCCATGCAGATAAACAGCAGCCGATCGGCCCGTGCGCGCACAAATCCCCAGGTAAACAGCAGCCAGAAACACAGCAGAACCGAATCCGAAACATTACTTACATTTGCCCAGAAGGGAACCCAGGCCCCGGCTAGAATCTTCGTCCAAAGGAGCACATCGAGAGCTGCGGAACCGCAGAGATAAAGAGCTGCATAGGCGTACTCCCGTGCCTGGCGTTGCAGGATGAAAAGGCCGAAGCTGAAAAGGCCGACGCAAAGGCCCACAAGGTCGACGGTCCAGGAGGGAATGATTGTCAGCAATTTGTTCTCGCGTTCCAGCTTCACAATCCCGGCGACATCGTCTGCGCTCCCCAGCACGACAGGGTGCGTGGCGGCGCCAGTCCCCGCTCTCTGCGCCGGCTGCCAGGCGTTCCACACTCGAAGCGCGACCTCGACCGTGCGGCCCCGGAGCGCGGCAGAAACGGGAATGGCGTATACCGCGCGGAGATACGTCCACTCGGGCTCGGGACGCATACGGCCGATGGTGCCCGCGAGAGTACCGTCTATGTAAACCTCTACGGCACTGGCTGGCGAGTAGATGGCGATAGCCAGGGGTTCGTTGCTACTGGGCAGCAGCACGCGCATGCGATACCAGGCATAGCCCGCATAACCCTTGCGCCCCTCGCTGGCCCAGTCTTTATCAATGCGGTGCAGCATCCAGTGCGAGTCGTCAAAGCCAGGCTGCGCATATGCGGGATCGTCGCCGAAATGGAGACGCCACGGCGAGCTCAGGGGAGTGGGGCCGCCGGTTGCCGAAGCGTCAAACTGTTGCGCGGACGCGGGCAACGCGGCAGCGACGGCCGCCAGGACTACGACAACAAAGCGAAACCGGAGCATGCGCCTCCAGGGGAACACGGGGGACCAATGTGATGAGAGTAAATGACGAAAGAAGTCGGATCGGGTAAATACCGTCGTGAACGGAACTTTGCAGGCCGCCGCGGCGGTCGCTGAAACTCTTTGGACGGTTTGCGAAAGCGGCCTAAGCGGATAGATGCCGAATCGCCAAGGCACTCATTGATGACGGATAAGTCCTCAAATGTCGGCCAGTATTCAGCGATCTGACGACCCCAATCGCCACCCTGAACTCCGCTTGCGCGTACACCGCTTCTTTCTTCGAGAAATCCCAAGGCTCGATGTGCGGAGTTCTCCACGCGATGACTACGCCGCGTGCATGGGAATGACGCTCCCAAAGGGCGCCTGCCGGCCGCCGGTCGAGGCCCAGAGCACGGGATAGTCGGGGGCAGAATCGGGGAAAGTCCCATAGAGATCGGTCAGAAAGACCATTGTCTGTGGGTGGATTCCATGCTCATCGAGCCAGTCGAAGCATGGACCGAAGTCCGTCCCTCCGCCGCCGACGGGATTGAGATGAACTTGCTCACCGGCTTGATAGGTCTCCACTTTGTGTACCTCTGTGTCGAAGTACAAAACGTGAACGCACTGAGGCCGCTGGCCTTCCAGAATCGAGCAAACCTCAGCTTCAAACAGGCGCAACAGACGGGCATTGACTGACCCAGAGCAATCGACAGCGATGGCTATCTCGCCGACACCCTCCCGCACGACTCCTGGCAGGTAGAGACCTGCCCAGATGTGGCGCCGGTTAGGCCGCATCCAACTCGAATCAACCGGGATGGTGTCCGACCAGAGCCTGCGCAACAGTTCCCGCCAATCGACCTGGGCTTCCGCCGCACCTTCAAGAGTTCGCGCGAGGCCCGCTGGAGACTTGCCGGCCTGCTTTGAGAGAGTGACCGCCTGGTTGACAGCAACACTCCATTCTCGTGCGTGCTCTTCGATACTTGGCGTCCCATCGTCCGGAAGTGGTGCATCAAGCACCTGGCCGATGCCGCCTTCGGTTACAGGCGCAATAGGCTCATCGGAGTTGCCTTGCGTTTCTGGCGTTTCGCCCGCGCCAGCTCCGGCACCGTCGCTTGCACTGTTCTGGCCACCGGATTGTGGCTGCACTTCTCCCTCGCGCATGTTGTAGATCTGCTCGGCGCTCATGCCACGGAACCGGTGATCGACGAGAACGTCATCAGGCAGACTGAGGCCTGCGTCGAGCAGCAACGGGTTTATGGCGTAATCGCAGGCTTCGTTCCAGCGCCTCGGATCGCGACCGGAGCGCCGCACATGATGGTGCAGTGCCGGGTGCATGACCTCGTGTGCCAGGACCCCGGCCAATGTGGCCGAGTTCAGCGTATCGACGAATTCGGGATTGTAGTAAAGCGACACACCATCGGTCGCCATGGTTGCAATCGACCGGTTCTCACGTCCCCCCAGACGAAACAAGAGCGACCCGAAGAACGGATGATCCAGCAGGAGAGTGGTGCGAGCCTTCTGGATGCGGATGCCTGCTGGTGTCTCGTGTCTCATGCTGCAGCGGGCGCCTCCATGTACGCAGACATATGTGCCAAAATGTTCTCTACCGATGGCATAGCTTCCGCTGCCTCCGAGACGCCGGCCGCGCGATTGCTCAGGACGGTGTCAATTTCTGCGACGATCTCCGCTGCGTCCGTTGCCGCTGCCACACGCAACAGATCGTGTTTCTTGAGGTCCTGGGCCGAGAAGTTGCATAGCCGCTGCCGAATCTGCTCCGCAAGGCGATTGAGCTCTGCGTCGCCATTGACGTTCAAGCGAGGCAGCAGCTCCACCAGGTCGAAGACGTTCGTGACCAGCGTGGCGTGAAAGCGCGACTCCGGCTCGTTGAGCCGATCCACCATGTGCGCAACCACCACCCTGAGCCGTTTCCAGAGGTCATCGGTCCCGCGCGTAAGGGACTGGCGAACATTGGCGTCGATCTCGCGAGAAACACGCGCCTGCTCCTCGGCCGACATTTGGACCCGGAAGTCGTTACCGGAGGGGATGGGCAATATATCAAGCTTGACTCCGAACTTCTTGCGCAGCTTTTCCGCCGCGGGGTAGTCTTCCTCTCGAAACAGGCCGTTCAACTCCGGACGCACCTGTTCGATGTATTGGGGATAGACCTGAAGGAAGCTCTCCACTCCCTGCTCGAAGCTGGACTCGAATTCGCGCATCCGGGTCGTCAAATCGAAGTAGAGGTTTGATGGTAGCAGGCGGAATCCTTCATCGGACCACGGCAATGTGATGTGGTAGAAGTATTGCCGTACCTGGCCGGCCAGCGTGCGCAGTTCATCCAGTTTGTCGGCTCCGCGCAGGAGTTGCTTGTTGTACCGGCCGGCGCTCTGGTGCGCTCCATGCTGGTTTGCAACGTCGCGGCTGACCTTGCGGTCGTGTTTGACTGCAGTCCAGATGCTGATGTGGACGGCTGCGAGCATCGCTCGTTCAGTAATCATTGCACTACCTCCCTATGTTCCACGCCGAAGCGAATGAACTCTGGTGTGTGGGTGATGGCGGTATCGCGCGCCGCCGCGTCGCGCATCGCCATGACGCGCATCTCGGTTGGCATACGGTCCAGATACTTGAGTCCCCTGGCCACCGAATTGTCCGTCATGGCCCGCCCAAGCGCCGTAGCGATTGCAATCTGTGCCGAGGTTTCCGTAGGAAGCGGCGCCGTCTCGGGGTTGAGCAGAATCTCGTCAATCGACGGCAACTGCCGAAAGAGTCGAAGGAATGCGATCAACTCCGCAGCGGCGGGAGGGCCCACCGTGCCATCGAGCAATTGCGCTTCGAACTCGCCCGCACCCGAGAGAAAGGTCGTCTTCTGTCGGCGAGCAATGCCACGCAGAACATTCGAGGCCATCTCCCATGACCGGGGAGTGGGCCAGGCGTTGGCATCCGATGTGGCATCGGCGGTGTGCAGTAGGTCCGGCTTGAAGCGCAGGAATGCGATGATTTCAGGCCGCACGCCCGCACCAACGGCCCACTTGCACCAGTCGTTCAAATCCGCATCGAGCGAGAGATGAACGAACCGGTTGCGCAACGGCCGCGGCATCGAGAAATGCACGCCCCGTTCAGAGGCAGGGTTGCCGGCGGCGATGACTACCCATCCGTCCGGCAGCACATACTCGCCCAGCTTGCGGTCGAGCACCAACTGGTAGCAGCCGGCCTGCGTCATCTGCGGCGCCGATGTCAGCTCATCGAGAAAGAGAATGCCTTTGCCTGTGGTGGGGAGAAACTTGGGTGGCACCCACTCGGTCTGGTCTGCCTTGATCCGCGGCAGTCCCCGCAGGTCGACCGGATCGAGTTGCACGGCGCGTACGTCAAGAAAGTCGTAGTCCAAATCATCGGCGACCTGAGCGACGATCTGTGACTTCCCAACGCCGCACGCGCCCCAGATGTGCAGGGGCACACGTTCGCCGATCAGCGCGTGAAGCGCCTCATAAAGTTTTGATGGTTTCATGGAGTGTCCTCGATTGGTTGAAAATGTGCGGGAAATAACCTCCGCTCAAGCACGATAGCGGCCGGAACTTGACGAGTTTCTGGATCGGACAATCCAGCCGTAACGGGCAGTCTGAAATCCAGATGGGCTGGATTAGCGCCTCGGGCTGTTATCAACACTTGGGAACAACCGTGCGCAGTGGCCGAGTTACGAGGACCGGCCGGGACCTAACCCAGACTCGGAATTACCAGCTGGCCAAGAGCCCCGTGTGAAAGACAAAGAGTTGACCTTGACACGGAAAAGTAGCTTCCTTTACACTCTGGCACCTGCATGAAAAGAGCCCGCCGCGTTATCTTGACGATTGCCATCGCGTGGATTCCGACTGCTGCCTCCGTGTCCGCGCAACCGCCAACAATTCCGCTCGCGAGAATGACTGCGGACATCTACTGCGCCCAGTGTCCCGTAAGTGGTCAACAATTGATCGGCCTTGTGGCCGATGGAAGTAGTCAACCGGTAGGGTCCTTGTCGCCGATGATTTTCCTGCCCGTTGGGCAACTCGGGAAAATCTGCCTGCACTTAGCTTCTCAAGATGGAAGATTCTCGGCGGCTGCCGAGTATCTGATTAATAATTCAGCGTCCAATTATTACCGCCTCGCCTTCCAAAGCTCGCATCCCGAGTTTCAACATTACAGCATATCTTCGATCGCAGCATTAGCGCAGATCAAGACCGACTGCGCGAGCGCTTCTTCGGAAGCGCAACCAATTTTGCCCGTCTTTTGGACGACAAATGGGCTCACATTTCCGATCCGCGTAATGTTGCAGACAGACCAGGGTGACGCTCGTCTCATTTCATCTCAGCTAGGCGCCCCACCCCTCAATTGTTCCGCGGTGCCAAGTGGAGCGCAGGTTGTTTTCGACCAAGTTTGTCTAATTCCTGGGACATGGAAGCAGTATCTGGCGAAACCCTTATCTGCAGACATACGGGATGTCAGTGGAATCCACGCACCTTTATTCGGTTTTTCAGTCAAGGTCCCATAGGCGGTTGCGTGATGAGGAGAGAGCCCAATCCCAATCAGTCTCGACCACAACTACCTGGAAAGCGCTCCGCTCAGGCTCTATTTTGGGATTTGGTGCCAGTTGCATCGTTGATCCTCGCAGCCGGGGTCAGTTTGTATGATGTTCCAACGACCTTTGATGTTTCTGCGATCACTGATCGTCTTACGATAAACACTTCGAAATCGACAGAGCCGCTAACCTGGACATTTCAAACTGTAGTTATTGAGAATGGATTCGACGGCACTCCTGAATCTATTTCGATGGGGACTTTCCAGCCCTCCAGCGAGATCAACATTCGGTTTCAGCGAATTGAGCGGAATCTTTTATCGATCGATTGTGAAGCTAACAACCCGAATCAAAGCGTTGGCACATTCTCCGGAGACGGGCAGAACAGGCAACTCCTGAATCGAGTGCTGTTTAAAGTTCGCATTTCGAGCGACGGTGGAAACCCGATCTTCCCAATTACGGGGCAGATTTCAATTGGGAATGTCGGCAGGCCAGAATCTCCGTTTCCAGGCGAAGCGATTCTACACAGCGGAACGGTTAAGCCAATTGGATACTCATTGTTCTCGCATTCACGATACGAGGCTGATAGCACTGCATTGGAGCCCGGGGATCAGTTCGAAATAGATCCCGATGGCCAACCTGAATCATCCGGTTTGGTCGCCGCAGATGACGGACTCTCAATGCAAGTAACATACAGAGGAACGGGAAAAGTCGGACACGTAAGCCGATTCGGAGCAACCGGATTCGATATTGATATTCCAATGGTCCAAAGGATTAAGCACGACGAAGTTGTACAAGGCATATGGGGAGTATTTATTTTCTTGATGGGAATAAAGGTCTTACGCCGGAACGAAGGAGAAACAAATTGATGAGAAGCTCAAAGAGTATCGCGCTAGTTGCCTTTGCGCTTTGTGCGCTTGCGGCGCAAGGCCAAGAGGCAGGCCAAGAAGTTGCAGTTGGTGCAGGCGACCAAATTGGAACCGGAATCCTTCGTGTCTTTAATGATAAGTGCTACGCAGTCACTCCTAACCATGTGGTTGATGGCGCCGGTGGAATTGAGGTTACTGACACACAAGGGAGGACAGCACAGGCATCTGTCGTGGCACCCTACGCCGCGGCCGATCTAGTGGTACTACAAGTTCCAAGCCAAGCGATTTGTGTCGGAACCGCCTGGCCGTCCGAGGCGACGATCGGCGGGACATCGAATCGACTTGAAAACGCTGGGGCAAATGGCAAGCTGGTAAGAGTCACAGGGGCCGGAAGCATAGAGCAGATTCCCGTATCAATCACTGGGATTAGTAACGGTCAGGCTATCGTAGTACCGCCGAGTTCTTCAGCAATCGCACGCGGCTGGAGCGGGAGCGGTCTTTATGTGAACGGCGACCTGGCGGGGATTCTTATGAGCGTCGATCCTTCTAATGGCCGTGGAACAGTGCTGCAGATCGATTACGTTGAAACAATCCTGGTGTTTTTTCACCCACCATCTAATATCACGGACCCTTTTTTGCGAACCATCGCATCGCAAGAGTTCCAGGATAGACTACAGGCGGTCGTCGATGCACTGATTGCAAACCACCTAGAGACGCTTAAGAGCAATAGCTACGTCGTGCATACGACCGATCGGAGCGTAGCCTCATACTTATCTACGCTCGCGATGCCGGGATTTGATAAGCCGGGTGTTCTTGATTTTCACAACAGGGGTGACTACGACAAGCCGGAGAAGCTGGACAAGCATCCACTCAACCTCACGTATTCACAGGGCTCCCGCACACCGTATGACAACCAGTTGCCGCAAGCGCAGTTCGACGCTCTCTCGAATGCCGTGCAGAGGGCGGTCCCACACACCTGGTCTAGGAACTCCTACGGTCACGATTCATTTAATTACTTGGCTCAGAGCCAATTCAATGGTCGTGGCATGCAAATCACAGTTACTCTATATGACTCCGAGACCCTGGAGATCAAGTTCATACCGAGCCAATAAGGCGAGGGCCCACTTCTGGTAGCGAAACAGTAGACTATGAGTGGTCATCGAACTGGAGGGATGTTTCGAAGCCTGGTCCTATTGAGGGGTCGCTGTAGGAGAATACGGCCCGGCCTCACCCGTCCGGGAGACTAGCTCGACGGAACCCACTGCGTGGTCGCCGCTGCAAGCTCCCGCCACTCGAGCTTGGACACTATTGGTCCTGGCATATGGCCTAGCAATGGGCATTCAGTTTGGGACTGACGCTCCGTTTGCGCATCATCGCCAGTGATGATTGCGAGTGCTTTCGGTTTTGAAGACGTGCATCGACCCGTTCGCAACCAAAACTCGTGGCGTGGACTTCAGCCTCTCAGACTTGTAGGCATTTGACCGCGACTAGGCGCTGGTCATCGCGGGGTTGTTAGAAGCAGTTGCCGGAGAACGGAAAAGTGAGCCGGACCACGGTTCGCACTTACGCGGCCTCGTCCAAGTCGTGGGACTCATCAGTTGGCTCATCATCGGACTCAGCAAGAATCTCCTCTTCCTCGCTCGCATCCGACGCGCACAAGGGAGCTGACTCCCGCGACGGTCCAATGTCAAAGAGGCTGGCATTGCGTGCCGGCTCCTGTTTCCTGGGCTCGGCAGGTTTGGGCGCCTCGTCCGCGGACTTCTTTGTCTGAGTCGCTGCGGGTTCGGGTTGGGCTGGCACCGGCTTCGCCGCGGTCTTCGAACGGGCCTCCGCCTTTGCGGTCTTCGCTGCCGCCATTTGGTCCTTGGCGGTTTCAATCGTGTTTCTCAGTTCGAGATGGGCGCCGACAAATTGAACCAGTGCGGAAGGCAGTTCGGCGTCCAGCTCTTCAGCCGTGCCAGCCACGCTAAGAGGAGTGGTGAGCGCATCGTTTTCGCTTTCGTGGAGCTTGCGGGGAATGAGGTTGACGCGGATAGTGTCATCCTCCAAACGCGTCAGGATCATGACGACGGTCCTCTGCCGAAGCAGCGGACCCAGTTCTTTGAACATGGATTCACCTTCCTGTGAGAATGAAACTGTCGATTGGATGGTTATTGTTCGGGGTCGTCCCAGCGCTCGGTGTATCTCGCTCCCAGAGCAAGGGACTTGGCATATGCCTCACTGTCGTTTTCTCTCTTCCACAGCAGTGAGTAGACCGTGTTTACGGCCGCTTTCATGATCCCTTTCATCTCCTCATCGGAGATGTGGGAATAAGCGCTGTTGGCACTGCAGGTCGGACAGGCCTTTCCCGCGTGCAGAGCCTCGATGGGACCATTTCGGAAGGCCAGCGCAACGATCATCTTGGCTTCGAGAACTAACACGGGGTCGACGGACGATTTCTTCATGATCCACCTGTACGCGAGACATTATCTCAGCTTCTTGCGCGCGACCAGTGAAGTTCTGTGAGTGCGCCTCTGAATCGTTTTCCAGAGATCGGGATCGACCCCCAATACACTAGTCCGACCTGTTGAAGCGTTGTAAAAGGCTCCGTGATGGGTGAGCGTGCCGTAGCGAAAGAGCCTCGCAAGCATAGCGAGTGCGCTGGTTGCCAACACCTGATTGATAAATGGCTCTTGCCGTTCGAGCGCCTCCGCCGCACTGCAACTGGGCAGCGGGTCCTCGCCTGCTTCCGTATCCGCAATCTCAGGATAGAGCTCTGCAACGGTTCTCA
>Ga0302319_10017747_pt1 | contig 13010 bp, 16 predicted proteins | sample Bog_T0_2_FD_203319 | JGI IMG/M metagenome (GOLD analysis project Ga0302319, IMG submission 203319) | Peat permafrost microbial communities from Stordalen Mire near Abisko, Sweden - Bog_T0_2 | ecosystem: Environmental > Terrestrial > Soil > Wetlands > Peat | place: Sweden: Abisko, Stordalen Mire...
CATGGAGAAAAACTATGACGGATTTCCGTGTGGGATATTTTTCCCAATAAAATGTTTTTTCATTGTTGACGATTATACTATTCCGCTTAAATTTCATGATGTTTCGTCAATAATACCACTATTCCCCGCAGTACATGCAGAGAGGTATAATAGAGCCATGTTCAAGCATCTTACTGATTTCAGATATGAGAGAAATAAGAAAGAGGCGCTAGGATTCTACCTCGCCTGGTTGGTTTTATTTGTCCTCATTGGTGCGATGGTCGCAGCGATCATTGGCGTGGCGACCCATACTATCCCAAAGAACTTTAGTGGCACATTCACAAAAGGAGAAGAGATTGGCGCAGGCATTGTCGGGTTGGGAAGCGCCGCAATATCCATCGCCATCCTCTCGGCGAAGAAAGAATCACGCTATTGGTTTGTATTGCTTGCGCTCATTGGTGGGATGCTCTGCTTGTTTGGCGGAGGCATCTTTGGTTTTATCATCCCCGCATATTTCACGACCATGCACATTCGCACCGTTTCGTCCCCTGCGGAAACGGCATCGTAATTTTGATTTTAAGGGTTAGTAATGAATCTCCGCGGGCTAAAGCCCGCGGTATCATCTTCGTTTTGGTGACATGCCTTCTGTATTCTCTCGGATATATTTCTTGACGGTGGCATAGTCCTTCACGCCGACGGTTTCGGCAAAGTAGCCATCCGCCCAGAAAGAGTCTCCCCAGAGGAACTCCTCTAGTTCAGGAAACTCAGCCCTCAGGATTTTGCTTGTGCCACCCTTCAAAAACTGGACAGCTTTTGCCAAAGGGATGCTTGGTTGGATCTGCACCATCATATGGACATGGTCGGGCATGATCTTCAATTCTTCGATCCACCATCGGTTCACCTTTGCCGCTTCATACAACAGGTGCTGCAGGCGGACGGCTACTTTACCTTCCAGCACTCGCTTGCGGTATTTCGGAAGCCAGACGAGATGGTAGAGCAGGCGATGCTTGGTATGGGCTCCTGACCAATGTTTAAGTGCCATACCGAAAGCATATCACGACTACGCTTCATCCTACTCGGCTGAAGCCGAGGGTTTTATGCACGGATGCAATAAAATGAAACTTATTTCGCTCTATTGTCGTAGTAGTTTATGTGAGTAATCATCACAAAAACAACAGCATTTTGACAACCCACACTGGAGGGATAAGTATTGGAACATCTCGCACCAGGACTATCGCTCGCGATATTTTTCTTCGCGCCATTATTCCACAGTCATAGCATCATCCCAAGAAGGAGGTTCTCCGCGATGATTGAACTCGGCTTGAAATCCCAAATTTCTGGCGTAAAAGACTGGGCCACGTTTCGCATATGCCGACGTCCGAAAAACATGCCCAAGGCCCCAGAGGGACATACGATCGTCTGCGGGTTTGACCAAGGCGACGGAGAACGGATGTTTATTTGCGAGACGCTGGAGCATGTACGTACGCTCTATGATGAGCACGCCATGGGCCATGCGATCCATATCGCGTGGTATCATACCGGCGCGTTCAATGACACAATTGCGGTCGCGTGACCACCCATCCCCCCGCTGGTATCGCGAAATACGAATCAACCAAGAACCCTTCAGCAAGGTTCTTTTTTTATATCTGTTCAATATCTGCACTCTTAGCGCTTCGCCCACTCAGAGGCGCGGCGGATGGTTTTATGAGTACCGAAGCGATAGTTTTTATAGCCCGAACCTTAGGAAATTTTATTTTTGTAAAACTTCTTCTAGGAAATCTACCATCTTGGGATAAGCATCCAGGCGGTTTTTCAATTTGGAAAGGCCGTGGCCTTCGTCAGAATACACCACCATCTCGACTGTCCTCCCTAGCGATTTGAGTTTTCCAGAAATCTGTTCCGCTTCCGAAAGTGGGACACGGGGATCATTGGCGCCATGAATAATGAAAAGCGGCGCCTTGATCTTCTCGACGGAATTGATAGGCGAAATGGATTCCAAAAATTCTCGATCCTTTTCCAGCGAACCATATTCCGCTTCGCGCAGATGACGTCGGTACGGCGCCGTATTTTCCAAAAACGTCACGAAGTTCGCAATGCCGACCGTATCGATGCCCGCAGCCCAGAGATCAGGAGAGAACGCCAGGCACGCCAACACCATAAACCCACCATAACTCCCTCCCATAACCACCATCTTTTCGAGATCGACTTCCGGAAACTTAGCAAGATGATCACGCAACGCAATAATGTCTTTTACCGAGTCCATCCGCTTTTCCACGTTATCCAAATTCATATACGTCTTTCCGTAACCCGCACTGCCACGCACATTCGGCCCGACGACAATATAGCCAGCGTAAACAAAATATTGGGTAATAGTCTTAAGGGAAGGCATAAACTGTTCCTCCGGCCCGCCGTGAATATTGATGATGACGGGAAATTTTTGGCCTGGTCTGATGGTGTTCGGCTGATACACAAATGCAGGGATTTCGAGCCCATCAAATGACTTAAAATGAATTAATTCAGGATCGACAAGTTCATCCGGCAAAACCCCCTGAACACTTTTCGTTAATTGCTTTACCTCCCCCGTCTTTATATCGATAATCCAAATGTCCATCGTGTGCCGCGCATCGCCGACGGTGCAGGCCGCGTACTGCTCATTCTGTGAAAAAGTGATACTACTGACTTGGTCGAACAAAAAACGACGGGGGGCATTAACGTCGCGCGGATCGTAGATTGCCAGCTTCTTGTATCCTTCCTCATTGACGACCACACTCAGATAAGAGCCTGATTTCGAAATGTCGATATCGGCGACGTCCCAATTGGGCTTCATAACCGATGTATATTTTTTATCATGTAACGAGAAACGCGCAACATGTTTAAATTCACTGTCTTCGTTGGTAATAAAGAAAAACGCCGATTCATCGGGAAGCCACTGCGGCATGCCGTACACTGCATGTTCCACATGGGGCGTAAGATGCTCCACGATGCCCGTCTCGCGATTATAAAGATAAAGATCGTTGTTGTCGTTGGAATGCGTCTTTCTCATTGAGAGAGAACGGTCGCTTGGCGAGAACGATCCAGCAGAACACATGCCGCCAGCCACCCACACACATTCGCTTTCAAACGTGCGTGCGTCCATTATATACACATCAAAATCTTTTCCGTTCCGTTCATTGGAGGAAAAGGAAATATAGTGCCCGTCCCGCGAAAACGACCCGAGGTTGTGGCGCACTTCCTTTTTCTGCGTCAGCGGCCTTATATCTTTAGTGCTTACATCAAGAAGATATAACTGGGCATTTTCACTGCCACCCTCAAACTTACTAAAAATTATCTTTTCTTCGGTTGGAGAATAAAGATAGTCCGAAATGGGATCGGAAAAATCGGTCAGTTGAACCCGCTCGCCGCCTTCACGCGGGATAGCATACAGTTGACGCGTTCCCGTATCGTCGTTTAAATAAATAATTTTCGAGGCGTCGGGATTAAAAGCCGGAGCGCGGGACTCTTTAACTTCAAGGAAATCCTTAATGGTATAGCGCATATTTTCTGATTCCATGTTCACTATGCTGTTATTAAAATAGAACGAGGAGAATAATGCAAGATTATTCTCCTCGGGTTGATGGCAAGCGATTGCTTGCCGGGAGATTATTATCGAGTGGGGCAAGGCCCTGCGCCTCCTGCGCAGTCCCCACCTTCGCAGCTACAGTCACCACCACGATACATCCGCATAAGAACTCCTCCTTTTGGGTTAATGAAGCGGTTGATGTTGAGGGCGAATCCACTTTCCGGTGGATTACTGGTGGGCGCCGCCGCCGCAATCGCAATCGCCGCCGCCGTCACCACCACCGTTACAGCCACCGTCGTTGCCACGATACATCCGCATAACAAAGCCTCTTTCTTTGGGTTGATGAAGCGGTTGATGTTAATGGCAAATAACTACATCGCCACAGGATAGTGCACGCCCGTGAAGCGACTAGACTACTCCGCACTCAGGACACGCTTCCTGTCCGTCGGAAATATTCACGGAGCTGTCATCGTAAAGCGGAGCAGAAAATCCTCCCATAATTTTCTCCTTCCCGTGCCATTGGTATGGGGGATGCGTCGCTGAATACGCATCGGTGAAGACCTCCCGACAAGGGAATTGGCTCTCCGCAATGAGGACATTGGGAAAAGCCAAGTTTTGTAGGGTCCTTAGGAACGCTCGACAATGTCATCATTGCAACCTCCAGATTTAAAGTCCTGTTGACAGGATAGACTCTATGTCCTATAAAGTCAACCCCCTCATAAGTTCTCAAAAAATTAGACAGATTTGTAAATGGGGCGAATTTATGGCGCATTCAGTCCTGAAAACAATGTATTCTATCCAATTCCCGCATACATCGCCTTTCCATGCAAAAATATTTCTCAAAATATTTTCATCACACACAATAATTCACATATTCAATTTTCGCACAGATACAAAGCAGCCCAGAGAATATCTGGGCTGCTTTGCTATATTCAATTTTTGTAGCGTTACCTTTTCGCCCACTGGGGAGGGACATTTGCCTCTTTTTATGAGCCAAAGCGATAACTTCTGCTTAACTGCTACGGGTTAGCCCGCTCTTTAAGCTCTTTCATATATTCGTCCTTAAGCTTGCGGTAGGTAGCGTAGTCATCGGGATATTTTTTAAAAAGCTCTTTCTTGAGGCTTGAATATGCAGTCACTTCTTCGGGGTGAGAACGAAGATAATCCCGAAGCGTGAGCATCTCGCGGACATGCAGATGGTCTTTCTGAAAAACGTGGACGTTGGATAAAAGGATCTTGTTCGCCATCTGCCGGAAGAGCACGGAGTCGGCCGACACATATCCAATAAGATACTCCGTTCAGCGTATTTCTGAATCTCCTCAGTATTGTTCGCATCGAACCTGGGAAATTCAACTTCCTTATCAGTGGCATTATCCTCAAGATAGTGCGCGAATCCCAGGACACGCTCAGGGTCTTTGACGCGATGAAGCTTGAGTTGGGCGATTTGCATTTTCTCCTTCATCCGATCCGAGAAATTTTCCGCTCGACCCCTCAGTGCCATATACTGATCCAAGGATTGGGGGCGTTGCGCACCAGGTTCTCCTTCCAGCGCCGCACCCGCCGATTCAGTGCGGCGAGCCGCTTCGGATCCGCTCTCCGATTTGCCATCTATCAAGCTGGAAATTTTCGTTTTTGTATTTGCGGCGAGAGAGGTAATGCGACTTTTTAATGAGTTTATCCTTTCGGCAAATCCTCCCGAAGCAAAGATCTTGTTCCCAGCTTCTTTGTCCAGCCCGAAGCGCTCCGGTCCATTATCGATTTTTTCGTCGGCGCGTTCAATAAGCTCCGTCGCGCCACTATCCACCTCCTCATGAGCCGAGTCAACGAATTTCTCAAGACCCTCCGAAGCGGCGTCGCCCTCGTGGGAGTTCTCGGTCTTATCCCGCTTTTCTCGTTCCGCCAATGCGGATTCTTTCCGTTGAAATGACTCGCTCATGTCGAGTGGATGGATTTCTTAATCTCCGCGAGTTTCGCCTCCCTGAGAGCCGCTAGATAACCTTCCACAGCGGCGAAAAGCTCTTCCTCACACGATCCCAACTCGCTTCGGTAATCTGCCATTATTACTTGCAACTCGGCGGCTTTGCGTTGGATTTCCTGCTGATCCATAATAATGGAACTTTACCACTAAGGAAGTCGATTTTCTAGTTGGCGCCCGGCCTTCCGACCAACTGGACTAGTTAATGCCTCCTCTTTACAATAGATTCATGGAGTCACAACAACATAAAGAGGTTTGTATTTTGGTAATAATTTGTGGCAAAAAAATTCTCCTAGAATCAATTCAACATAAGCACGGGTATGAAATTCTTTCTGTGCCAGGCGCTCCCAAGGACGCTATTTCCCAAAGAATAACTGGGATTCTCGGGAAGGAATATGTTGGTGCGGAAAAGCCATTCGGATCGTTCACGGATCTGATTATTAAACCTGATGGCGACGTGGAGTTGGTGGGGAATGTATTCCGGATCGAAATGCGCGAAGGGAGTGAAATCACGATTCCGAAAGTGTTTGGCTGGTACACGAAAGAGGAAATTGAGGCAGACCCACGGTGCAGAAGAGATCGTCGGTTCTATCTACGCCTGCTGGAGTCAAAGCCACTGAGTTTAAAGTACTCCGAAGACCAACTCGGCGAGTGGATCGATGCAAAGATACTGTCCTGGGATGAAAGCTAGGATTGAGTAGTGAGATTATCCAATCCCTGTACACATATCGCTTTGATGAAGAATTATTTTTGAGTACTATTTTTACTTCACGCGAATTTTTACGTATTCAATTCCTGCACAGATACAAAACAGCCCCGATGTTCTCAGGGCTATTTGACTATATTCAATTTTTGTATCGTTACCTTTTCGCCCACTCAGAGGCGCGGCGGACGGTTTCGTCGGCCGAAGCGATAAAGAAAAGCCCCGCACTAAAGCACGAGGCTTCCTGCGGGGCTGATTACCGACCCTGTTTAAGTTTTCTCTGCGTGTATTCGTCTTCGCTCCACACGGTTTGGATGCCGAAAACTTTTTGATGTGCGGCGATGACTGAACCGACCGCTTCCGATGTAGTTCTCCCGCACCCCCAGATGCCGTTGTCGGTGGAAATGGCTGCGTGAATATCGTCGCGGTTGGTTGGCCGTACAGTGAGGACGATACTAATCGGCTTCGGAAGATAATCCGTGTAGGACGCCTTCATCGCAAACCCCAGATCAGTAAATGCCTCGTGGGTCTGCCAGAAATCCTTCTTATGTTCTGCGACCAATTCAATCGCCGCGTTAAGGTTGGAAAAGATTTTGGTTTGCGCCTCTATCTCAAACTTGCAGGCCTTGTCGAAGGTTAGGGCCTTCATCTCGAGAATCGCATCAACGACACACTGAAAAGATTGCCGCTGTCCTTCTGTGTACTGGTTCCCGCCAAAACGCTTCTTGAGGTAACGACGCATCGCTCTCGCCCGATGTTTCCGCCTCATTGCTTTCACGGTCTTCGGCACGCGAATAATTACTCTGCCGAGCAGGGCAATGGGCAATGCGATGGTCCAGACGAGCCAAAAGCAAATCGCTAAACCCGCGATTCCCAATACGATATTGAAGAACATCGGCTTGAGCACGTATTCCAAGAGTAGGGTTGGGATCGCGACAAAGATCGTTAACCGGTAGAACGAGATAAACCATTCGTTCGAATCCCAAAACCATCCCTTCTTGAAGAACCAGAACTGCTTGCGTTCAACAACGTTGCTAGCAGACATAACTTCTCCTTCTCTCCGTTCTGCGGAGATATTCAGTTTTTCTATCCGTTCTGCGGATAGGAACAGAGATTTTCTCTGCTCAGTAACTGCGCATATTCTACCGCTTGACTGATATATTGTCAAATGATATGATGCGCACAGTAGTTCGAGGCTAAATCAAGTGAGGTGAGGGATGGAAAAGTCCATGGAAGAGAGGGGTATGACGTGGTGCAAGCCACTTCAAAACTTTCATTTTGACCCGGGTGCATTGTTTCGGTTCCTTAACTCGCTCGTGCCCGACGATGAGGAGCAGGAAGCTGTATTTCGGCATATCCTTTCCTGCGAGACGTGCCGAACCCTTTATGTAGCGGATGTTCCGCTCATCGAAGGCATCCTTAAGACGTGGGAAGAAAACGGCTGGACCGTAGGCAGTTCCCAAAAAAATTCTATCGATGGAGGCAGATAATCCATGAGACGGCTCGTGATTTGTTCTTTGCTCATATTCCCGTCGTTGCTGATCGGAATAGGGATCCTCAGCTTTGAACAAGCGGGATGGATCTCTCCCAACAACTGGGTTGCCAATCTGGTATTCGCAATCTGCGCGATCGCCTTTCTCGTGGGCTTCGCCTGGTCGCAAATGAAGGATAGCGAAGATGGTGCCCCCTACTATTGACCTCGCAACAGAGAAGACCCCGCGTCTTGCTGTTCGCGAGGTTTTTCTTTATCCTTACCTTTTCGCCCACTTGCGACGCGGTGGAGGGTTTCTGTAGACCGAAGCGATAACTCTCCTTAACTTTATCCCTTTGCCCCGCTATTCAGATCCTTAAGAATACGGTTAGCCACCTGCTGTGCGGTTACATTTTCGACATCAATGAGGGTGGCAATAGGCTTCTTATGTGATTTGAGATAGGCCTTATAGTTCCTCTCGATGCGAGCCTCGGTCACTTTGGGACGATTGGAGAGATGCGGTCGTTGGTGGACGCGTTCAAATAGTACCTCCTTTGAGGCAGTTAATTGGTATGCAAGAAAGTGGGCGTTATTCTGCGTGGCAATTTTCTTTAGGGTTTCGATGCGTTCTTTCCTCATCCCCTGTTCCACGATAACGCTGATGCCTTGTTTTAGATATTCCTTCGTCATAGCAACCACAACACTCCGGATAATTTCGTTGTCTTTGGGGATTCTCTTGAAGTCGGAGATGAACCATTTGATGCGGTCTAATCCCAGATGAGCGGTGCGCTTTAACTTCTTATGAAGTATTGTGGCAACGGTGGTCTTGCCAGAACCCATAGGACCGTCGATGACGATGATGAATTTCTTGTTTAATACTCTCATAGGTTCAGAAGAATTTTTTTAGGAACTCCCCTATCGCTACATTTACCGCTTCAATTGATTCCGCATGACGACGATAGTCGTGATTGGAATCTATCACTCTGAGCATTTTCGGCTCAGGCACCGAATCATATATCTCTTGGATTTTCTGTGGCGAAGAGAACTCATCCCGCGTCGAGGAAATCATAAGTTTCGGTTTAACGCATGACCGAAGAACCGCCAACGGATCGTATTGCTTGGCGTCCTCCCAATAGCTGAGCGGAAGTTTAAACTCTTTCTGCTCTTTGGTCTCATAATCGCCTGGAGGCAAGTCGCGGTAGGAAATTTGAAAGCCTGCCCTGAGTGCATTCTCGTCAGGCGGCGAAGGCATGCTGTAGTTTGAAAGAACGAGAACAATACCCATCACCACGGGATTGACGCTCGCGAGTATCGTTGCAGTGCCTCCGCGGCTATGACCCAGAAGCAACGTAGGCTTGCTGCCGAAATGAGCAATCAATTCATCAATCGCCTTGAGATAGTTGGTAGTCGTGTAAAGGCTGATATCGCCCGGACTTTCCCATGTGCCAGGAGGATCAAACGCAACCGCATAGAATCCACATGCCGCAAGATACTCGGCATGGCTCACAAAATTGGCGTAATCCTTCGTGTCCAGCCTGCCAGGAATAAGGATAGCTACCCTCTGAGCTTCTTCGTCTCCCCTCGTAAGCACCGCGAGTTCAAATGATTTGGTTTTAATGATCATCGCTTTTGTAATGCCAAATATTCCTCCACTCCCTTCAGCCAACCACCTTTAAAATACTGTTCTGGCCGAAAATCTTTCGGATCAACCCATAGAAGTTCCGGGTGACGCTCGGAGGTTTTAATCTCTCCACTAGTTAAGGTTCCTTCGTAACCCACGGCGAATATCCGCACTGTCGGATTGCCAGGTGTTGCCTCCTGCCGCTCGTGCCGCATGAAAACGATGGGTTTGCCGATGACGTAGTGAATCTCATTACCAAGCTCTTCCCGCATCTTTCGTTCTATAACCTGATCAAGCGGAACGTCGAACTCATCCTTTTTAATTCTGCCGCCAGGCAAGTCCCAATCGCCGAAATTATCCTTCAGAATGAGTAGCTTACCATCGCGTTCCAGAAAGACTTTGACCGCCACGAAGTATGTGTCTTTTTCGTTCATTGGAAATAATATACCACGATTGGGAGATAATAAAAAAAGAACCCATCCACCAAAGCAGACAGGTTCTTTCCTGTTGCCCGATGAATGGGTTGTTGTGGGTTTACTTACTCGGAGTACCCCCGATTTCTGTTAAGTCACGGTCGTCGTCGAGAAGTGCCCAGTCAACGGCTGATTCCGGGCGATTGACGCGGTCGACAATTGTGCCGCCGACTTTCGCAGCTGCTTCCTCGATTGATTCAGCAACCACGATTCCAAGCTGGTTGAGTGTGTAAGGCGTCGTACTCATATCGCGCTTGCTGAGAATGTAGAACTTCGGGCACGGCTCTTCAGCTTCAGCCTGCCTGGAAGTCTCATCCAACTCTACTGCTTCCACGCAGATACGATAGAACGAGTACATGCTTTCGGACTGCCGCAGGGCGCTCTCGAGAATTGCTGGCAACGCACGCATGACAGGCACGATGAGCGCCACGGGTAATGAGTTCTTGCCGCGGTCGTCATCGTGGTTGATTTCTGCCTGGCACACCTTGCCGTTTTTCCGATACACCACAGTGCCAATCCTGTCGGCGAAGTTCACGTAGAAATCGTGATCCCCTTCGCCAAGATTCCTCACGGTGAGCGGATTCTCCTTCGTAAACGTCGGTTCGATGTGTGTCGCGATAATACCAAACTCTCTCACGACCCTTTCGTGCCAGCGATTGATGAGATCCGAACCATCGTGCATGATGGTAACCTGTGCGAACTGCTCCCTCAGCTTCCTTACTTCTTCCTTATTCATGTTGTCTCCTGCCCTATCGGGTGAGTGAAGTCACCAAAGGTATCCCTCAGGCGCTGATAATATAATATCATACAATCTTATATTTTGTCAATAGCAACCGCAAACCCTTATAAATAAGCCATTGAGGACTATCTCCAATTTCTGCACACATCGCCTTTCCATGTAAAAATATTTTGCGAAAAATTTTTATCACGTACGACAATTCACATATTCAATTCCCGCACAGATACAAAACAGCCCAGAGAATATCTGGGCTGTTTGACTATATGCAGAATTTGTATCGTTACCTTTTCGCCCACTCAGAAGCGTGGTAGACGGTTTCGTCGACCGAAGGGATAGCTATAGATATCTATTCAGATGCGCTGAGGGCCTGAACCAAATATCCGTCAGCGAAGAAGCTATTACCATTCCCCAGCACCAGGTCGTAGGTTTTGGTCAGCTGGTTAGACTGCACGATAGTTGTTACCGTAACCACTTGACCATTTTGGCCCAATAGCTGATCACCAACTTTTATGAGGTTTGCAGTTTCCGTTTTCCCATTTGCGAGATAAACAACCTCATCAGGAGCAGCTCCCAATGCCCTATTAATCGTAATGATTGGGTCTTCCCGTTGGACAACGTTCGTAACTGTCTCGTCCGTCACTATCTTTCCATTGGAAGATTTTACAACGTCACCAATTTTTATGTCCTCAATATCCTTATAACTTCCGTCGGCCATTGAGATCTTTGTTCCGGCGGCAAGGCAGGCCTTTGCGTAGATCTGGAATGAAGCCGTTTGCTGAACGCATACATTAGCGGTGTTGCAGACGTTTACCGTAAGCATCGCCCTTCCGCTATTGTTAGAACCAGCCGGACTACCAACATAGGTTATGCTTCCATCAACCACGCCCTGTGCGTTATATAGAGCCAATGGCACATTCACCATTTGCGGAGCCATATTTGGTGTCTCGTTAAAACTCGATGAGGAATAAGTCTGCGGAGCATTACAAATAGACGCACTGCCAGTCGGATAGCTAACCGACGTTCCATCAGGAGAGCGAAGTACGTCAACAAAACTTCCACATTGTGCCTGGAAAGTAATGGTGTTGTAATTGTATGCCGCCAAAGAGAATGTCGGACCTGCGCCTACCGAGAATGAATTGATGACTGGAGCGGGAACTGGTGCAGCATTAACAGTAAAGCTCATTTGATTACTCGTGCCGTTTGGCGTAACGACATCCACTTGGTACGTACCGGGCGCCAATGCCACATTTGTAGCGCTAGGATTGAACGTGATGCCCTGCGCGGAGATATTATTCATATTGATGAAATATATCGTCCCCGCAAGCGTCCCGTTTGATCCGTAAAACTGAATCAATGGGTTGCCACCTGAGGTAAGGTTATAACCGCTAATGGTAACGTTGGTAGTTGCGGTTCCCTGGGTTGGATTGATGCCATTGATAATTGGCGCGGCGCTGATGGTGAGAGAGCTAACTTGACCAAGAAGCGTGTTCCCTTGATTATCGGCGAACAGCTTCAGGGAATACGATCCTGCCGGTACACCGGTCAGATTGGCCGAATAGGAACCGTTGTAATTCACGGGATCGCCGTCCACTTTTTCACCGTACAACTGATACCATGAGCCGCCGCTCGTCGGCTGTAAGACTATCATCGCTACGCCGGTGCTCGCGGGTGTCCACTGAATGTTCAATGTGCTTCCGCTCGCAAGCGTCTGGTTGGCGGTAGGCGAGTTGATAGTGACACTCTGTTGCGCAGGCGCCTGGTTACAAACTGTCTGGCTGCACCCATTGCTTCCCACTACGCTATGACCGCCATAGGGACAATACGGCACATACATAGGACACGCGACGGGCCGTGTTGGTGTTGGTGTTGGCGCTATTGGATTTACAACAATAGGAGGCGTAACGGGATTGCTTCCGCTGCATCCAAACAAAGAGTTGATTTCTGCCCGTGTTCCTTTTCCTGCATAGCCAGTGCCATTGCTCAAGCCATAGGGAGTAAGAATTGTGCTTTGATATTTTTCTTGAAACGCAGTGACCGCGGCGGCCGTCTGATCGTCAAATGTGCCATTGACCGTAACCGACTCGCCGTCTTTTTGGAGCGCGGTCTGAAGCTCGGTGACCTCATTGCCGCTCATACCGACATAAAGATTATTGTTAAACGTATAGCACCACGCAGTGGTTGATCCACCTGCGGCGGCAAGCTGAGCTTCGAGCTGGGTAAGTTGTGCCGTAAGGCTTTGAATTTCTGCCTGCAGCTGCGCGACCGACATCGTTTGTGCCATAGAAATACCAGGCACGACTAAAACAGCGAGTGTAAGCGCTGTCACTAACTTAGTTTTTATGTTCATACACAAAATATGTTTTTTACTCCGGACGAGGGAGCTTTTGTGGGATATTTCCCTGATGACTTCATATTATCATAGATTAGGGGGGGGCAAGATGGGGATAATAAAAGTGAGTATCTTTATTTTCTGCACACATCGCCTTTCTA